>Ga0154613_1015_pt2 | contig 16471 bp, 28 predicted proteins | sample Rifle2008BG13ft_FD_116042 | JGI IMG/M metagenome (GOLD analysis project Ga0154613, IMG submission 116042) | Planctomycetes bacterium RBG_13_63_9
TTGCGCCGGCCCGGTACGGTCGCTGGACTCGGTAGCGACCGTACCGGGGGCATTTTTGGGAGCGCTTCGCGCGGTTCCTTCGGTTCCTTGCGTAAGTGCTTCAATGGGGCCCGCCGGCGACTGCACGACCTCCGGCGGGATACTGCCAGGCCCGCGTTCGTGCACTGCACTGGCCTGGCTCGGCGCTGCCGACCTTCGAAGTGGTGCCACGACTTTCGTCCGACGTCCACCGTGGTATCCCGACGAGCCGTGAGGAGCTCCCTTTTGCTTGCGCTTCATGGCTCATCGCTCCCGATCTCGGTCATGAGCTCCACGAGGCTCGCGAGCTCGTTGTCACCCGTCTGACGGAAGTGCTCCGCCAGGTCGCGTTGTTCACGGCGCAAGATGGCAGGTGCGTCAGCGAGGAGGCGCGCCCGCCAAACGTCCAGCGGCTCGAGCTTGTCGCGAACGAGACCGGCCAGGTTTTCCGCCTCGTCGTGCTCCCCGCACTCGAACCACGACAAGCCTCCCGAGCTCGCGACAAAGCGTGCTGGCTCGCCGCAGAAGGTGCAAACGCGCGTCGCGTTGCAAAACTCGCAGTCTTGCGCGGCCCTCACGGCGAGACCTCTACCGACGGATGAGTGCACTCGGTGGGCCAGTTGCCGTCGAGCTTCAGCCAGGTCTGACGGTGGATTCCCAGTTGCACGATGCACACGGAAGTTCCTGCAATTGCCCACGAAACGGACACGGTCTGAACGCCATCGATGGCGAGCACGGGGAGACACCCAGCGGCGTCGTACTTCTCGACGACGTAGTCCTCGGAGGGAGCGGGCAGCGTCCAGGTCACACGCGCTTGGGCGCCGGCAACTGCCGGCACCGTCAGGCGGTACTGGCAGTCGGGCGCGCCGGTGCACTCTGTCGTCGGGCAGAGCTCGGCCGCGGGTGCCCATGGGGCGCCGGCTGTGCCCTCCTCGGGGAGCTCCGGAGCTCCGCCGAGCCCGGCGGCTCCTACCGTGCCGGCAGCGTTTGCCGCGCCCGCCGAGCTCGGGGAGCCTGCCGAACCTACGTCACCCCCCTGGCCGCCACCAGTGGCCGACCCTGCCGGCCCCAGGGCGCTGCCGGACTGTCCGGCGAGGCCTTCGGGTGGCACGGCTCCCGCGGAGCCCGCATGAGCCGTCGTCGGGGCGCCTGCGGCCCCTGCCGTGCCCGTTCCGCCCTCGCCGGCGAACGCGGGCAGGGAGGGCGCCCCTGCGACGTACTCCCCAGCCGCTCCGGAGCTCGACACGTCGGGAGCTACTCCAGCTTGGCGCGGGCGTTCATCGGCTCCGCCTCGCCCTGCGGAGTCCAAATCGCCAGAAAAGTCCCTACGATGAGAGCCGCACGCTATCAGCAGAGCACAAATACCCGCTACAGCGTGCACCACGGATGCCATGTGGCGCATGTGCCTGTCCTTTCCCGGGCCCGGTTGGTGGACCCGGCCGACAGTATGCCCCGAACCGGGTCCATGGCCAAGGTGAAAAATGGCCTCCCACCTTGTCTCACCACCCCTAAGGGTGGTCGGCCGCGGCCCAGTCTATCCGTCGAGGCCTGCAACCGAGTCGACAAAAGCCCTTGCCCAGTCTATCAGACGTAATAGACTGGATGGGTCCCCCAAGGGGGCGGAAAGGACAGACACACCATGGATCAACTCACGAGCCTCACGTTCCGAGCAGAAGCCGCCTACGGACACACCGGAGCGTACGTCGCTCGCATCACGGGTCGAGCGCCGAAGACGACGTTCCTCCGGCTGTTCGTCGGCAGGAAGGTCGGCAGGGATAGTGAGGCCATCGTCGACGATCCGGGCCTGTACGAGAGCCAGGACGTCGACCGCAAGGGGAACAAGCTCCGCACCTATCGGGTCGTGCTGTCGGTCCCCGAGCTCGGTGGCTTCCGGTCGATGTGCATTGAGCAAGACGTGGCCCAGCAGATCGCCAAGGCGCTCGGCACAGGACAGCCCATCGAACAGATCTGCCACTTCGCCGCCAACGGTGGCACGCTGAAGTCGGGGCGTCCCGACTTTGTCTTCCAGTGGGGACCGGCTCCCGTGGCTTCCGCCGTCGTCACTGACATCGCCTGCGAAGAAGTGCGCGGAGCTGTCGAGGCGATCCGCTTCACGCTCGCTGCATTGACGCCCGAGCAACGCGCCGAGGTAGTGGCTGCGGTCGTGAGAGAGGGCTCCAACTGATGGCACTGAAACGACGTTCTCACTTCCGAATGCAACACATTGTCGCGGTGCTCGAGCACTGCGACTTCGGGCCGCTTGAGCTGCACATGGGTGGGGCGGACAAAATGCGTGAGATGGGCATCCCCATTGCCGGCGAGCACGGACCCGACGAGCTCGTCGCCATCCTGAATGTCCCCGCCGGATGCACCGATACCCAGTCCCGTGAGCTGCTCGTTGAGGCCCTCGAACTGACGGCCCGATGCACGGTGGACGTAGCAACCGCATCGGGCACGTTCGTCGCCCGGTTCCACGGCAAGGAGACACCCCTATGCGACTCGTGAAACGGCTCCCGTCGGGCACGGTGGACGAGATGATCGATATCACGCCACCCAACTCGAATGGCCCTGGTGATTGCCTATGGGCGCAACGCGTGCGCGGGACGACTCGCCTTGAGACCGCCCGCAAAGAAACGATCCGCACGCAAGCTCGGTTCAATGCCATCGTGCGCGACGTGCGTTTTGCGGGCTGGAAGGTAGAGGAAAAGTGAGATCACCGAAAGTTGCTTGGCGCTACGCTTATCTCTCGGCCCTTCGGGCCCAGGACCAGAAGACGTTGCGGTCCTTCGCGCGAGCGCTCAAGCAGAACGGCGGGTGCGTCCGTGAGACCGGCAGGGCTCTCGGCATCCCCGAGCAGACCCTGTGGTCAGTCGCTCGCGACGTGCCCGCCGTCCGGCGGCTGATCTCCGAAGGTGGCATCGGCCGCCGTGGCGTGATGCGCTACCGTCTCAAGGCCACAAAATAGGGATGGGCCGCCGGTAGGCTCCGACGGCCCGGACAGACACTAACAAGCGAGAGTATGGCGATGGCTTCTAGAAAACGCAAGTCGGGCGACGGCCCGGGAGTCGCGAACGCGAATCGGGCGGACTTACTGGCAGCAGATCTGGACCTCCTCGCCCGCCGCGCCCGGCTCACCTATGCCCGCGAGCTCCAAGAGATCGCTCGGGACCTGCGACTGGCCGAACGCTGCGCCCAGAAGGGCCTTAGGCGCGTGCTGGCGGGGCAACTGAAGTCCGGAAGGCGATGGGTCGACCTGGCGTGCGACGCCGAGTACAGAGCCCTAGGCGAGTGCGAGGGGGCGGGTTGGCTCGGTGACGCTCTCGGCAGTGAATGCCCATGGCGCGTCTATCATGAGGCGGAGGTGGACGGGGAGCGTCGACTGACGGTCGTGTCAACGTGCGAGCGGCACCGATGCCTGCTGGCCGTGGGAGACAGGGTGCGATGTGTCGAGGCCGACGGGCGCGTCATCTCGACGGAAAAGATCACTCGCACCAGGTCGGAGCGGATGAGACAAGGCGAGCTTTGGCGCGCGGTAGTGCTGTGGCCGGTGAAGGCTCCCCGTCCTCTGTACGTCTGGAAAATTGACGCGGGTATGCACCGGTGCGGGTTCGAGTGATCTACGTGTCCGTACGTGAGTGCGGCCGCGGCCTGCACCATCAACGACACTTTGAGTACTCCGGTACGAACGTAGCAGACTCCGTGGTGTTGGCGCTTTGGGAGCTCTACCCCGACGCCGAGCTCGGGGAGCTCGACGTTCGGGACGCTGGCACCTACCGCCGTGCAATCCCGCGGGAGCTACTGCTTCCGCGGAAGGTTGTGATCAAGGTTCGAGTCCAAGGGGAGCTCTTCCTGTGACCTGGAAGACCACCGCCGTGGGCGCGGTCGTCGCCGCATTCTGGGGCTGGCAGTGCTCGCGGCCTGCTGATCCCGTTGTGGTGCTGATCGCGCTTCTCTTCGCCGTTTGGTGGCTCCTCGGCATGCTCGAGCACGACCCCCACTGGCTCGACTGGATCAACTTCGTCGCCGTGTGGACCTACCTCGTCGTGGCGACGGCTCGTCTCGCCTTGGGCGTGCTTCAGTCGACCGGCTCGTAACCGACGGGGCTCGACGCTGGCGGTGGCACCGGCTCCGCTTTGGCTTCGGCGTCCTCGGCTTCTTTCATTTTGCGAGCCAAGAGGATTCCGCCGGCCACCAGCGCGACCGTGAAGATAGCGAAGCCGGCGACGATGATGGCGCTCTCGGTGTCTTGCTTCATTTGACTTTCCTCGCGATGACCACGACGCCGGCGATGGCGACAAGCAGACCAGATCCGAGCAGAGCAAGTGCTGCCGAACGCGAGCGACGTTTGGTCTCCGGTGGCGCTGCAACGGGCTCGCCGTTGCTCCCGTGCGTGTCGACGGCCGTCAGTAGCGCGTACGGGTCGACGGTTTCGCCTGCGGGGTTCTTGGCCTGAAAGTGTAGGTGCGGGCTCGTGCCTTGCGCGTTACCCGTCGTGCCGACCTGGCCGAGAAACGCGCCAGCGTACACATGCATGGGTGCGGTACCTTGCTCGACCTCGGGAGCCCAGGCGTCGAGATGGGCGTAGTAGTAGACCCATCCGTCGGGCGTCGTGAGGTACACGACGTTGCCGCCTTTGGGGTCCGTCGTCGCTCGCACCGTGCCGTCCGACACTGCGAGCACGGGCTGCCCGCGGGACGCGAAGATGTCCGTACCATGGTGCGTGTCCGACCAGTCGTCGGAGTACGAGTACTTGGCGGCATCGGCTAGGGGAAACTGATCCATCACCGAGCCTTTCGCAACGCGATGGTGAGCGTCAGTCCTGTTGCAATCACTAGACCGATGCCGGTGGCGATGATGGCCACGGCTCGAGCCTTGTCGCGTTGCGCGTTGCCTGCGGCGTCCGCGAGCACTTGTCCGAGCTCGCGCATGTTGTGCCCGCGGAAGTACTCGGCCGCCTGCAACATCAGATCAGCCTTGCCGCTCGACAGTGCATCGTTCGCTATGCGCAGCTGCTCTTCGGCGTACTTGACGTTTGCGTCCGTCGTCGCAGCTGGCTTCGGCGACGGCGCCGTCTGCTTCGGTTCTTTCCGCTCGGCGACGAACCACTTCAGCCCTTTCGGCAGACCGTAGCGTTGCGCCGTGCCGACGTACGTTGCTGTTGCCCAGCTTGTCCAGTCGTCCACGTACTCCGGATCGGAGCGTGGATCGATCGAAGGAGCGTCGGCACGGTCGTGCCAGACAGGGTCGTCGAAGCCGAGGTCGCGCGCCGCGGCGCTCACTACGCCCTGCGGCACGAACCACGGGAGGTCGGCGCCAGCCCAGTAGCGCACGCCCGGCACAAGGTCGACGGTGCGGGCCATCAGGGAGTCACGACGCCAGCTAGTGAAGCCGCAACAGCTATCGGAGCGTCAGCCCAATTTGCGTGAAGGACACCGCCGACGGTCGGGTCCTGGATGAGGTGCGAGTAGTCCACCACTTCGGAAAGAGGACCATGGATCGTCACCTTCGTCCCGGGTCCGAGCTGCTGACCTGCGATTCGTGTTACGAGCTCGGACCAGCTCGACAACGGCTCAGCCGCTGATCCGTCACCCTCAATTGTCCCGGCGCCGGCATCAATGTGCCAGTCGGTGCGGCTGGTCCAAAAGCTGGCGCCGTTGGAGAAGCCATTCACGCTCCGATAGACGCCCAGACCATCGGTCGTGGGCACGACCTGCCCAGGGACGCCCGGGCCAGGTGTGGCATCGAACAAGAATGGCCGGTGGAGCTTCGAGACCCAGATCAAGTCACCGTTGGTCGGTCGTGGGCCTCCGATGGCGGCCAGCGCCGCCAAATCAACGACAGAATCAATCTGAAATGGCCCGGCTGGGCTGAGTCGTCGCTTCGGCATTTGACCTCGCGGCGCATTCGGGTATCCTTGGATCACCCCCAAGGAAGGGCCGGGACCGCAAGGACTCGGCCTTTTCGATTTTGTGCCTACGGGGTCGGCGGAGTGTACTGGACTCCGCGGTACTCGCGTACGATGAGATCGCACTGGTCGATTCCGACGACCGCGTTGTGGAGGGGGACGCCGGCTCCGAAGAAAGTCAGCCCCAAAACCACGTGATTCGTGCCGGCTGCCATCAGTCCGAACGAAGCGGCGTTCCAAGCCCACCGCGCGACGGTTTCATTTTGCGGAAACGGATTGCCGTCGACAGGCACGTCGAAGTGTGGCCAACCGGTGACCGCAACGGTTTGCACCGGCGTTGGTGTTGGGGCGCCGACGCCCTGGATGCCGAGCGTGAGGAGCAAGGACCAAAGCCTAGGCTCTTCGGGCTCTGGCTGAAGTATCTCAAACCTGACTTCGCCAGCCGCGTCCCACATGAGGTCGGGAAGGTCGGCGGCTGCCACCACGATCGGAATGTCGACGAGGATGGTCCCGGGAGGCCCGGGGTCACCTTCGACGACGTTGGTTTGTACGAGCGGTCCCTGCTCGTAGAAAACGCGGCTGACGTAGCCGAAGCCGCCGGGCACCGGCGGGAGAAACGGTCCGCTTGGTGAGAGTCGAGGTCGTTTCATGGGTCTCCTACTGCACGTATTGAGTGACGCGCATGTTGGACAGCTGCGGCGAATAGAACGGCACCGGAGTGCCGCCATCGGCGGCACAATAGGCGCGCACGCGCACGCCGGTGAGCACGAGAGCACCGAGCCCGGTGCGGTTCAGGTCGACGTTGCCGAACTTCATGAACTCCGTTTCGGCAACGCCCTCGGCTGTGCCGAGGTGGTAGTTGAAGATGATATCGCCGGTGTGGTTCTGGGCCGGCGCCCAGACTCCGGTGGCGTTCTGTTCGATTTCGACGGCGAGATGCAGCGCGCCATCTTCAACGGCGGCAATGCTCGTGTCGACCCAAAGCCCCACGTCGATGTCGTAGTGGTAGCCCGGCGGGATGCCATTCGCGACCGCGAAAGTCATCGTCAACGCGGCGATCTCGGTCAGGGCAGCTGCGTTGAATTGCACCAATGCGGCGGCAGGGTCGGTGCCCTGGCTACGCCACATGAGCCCGGGTGTTCCGTTGCCGGACTGGAGTCCTGAACCGCTGACGGCGTCCACGATGAACGGGCCGCTCGGTGAGAGTCTGATTCGCTTCGGTGCTGCCATGGGATTGCTCCTCGTTCCTTGTCAGGGGTTTCGTGCTCGACTGCGCCGGGAGTGTCCCGGCCGTCGGAGTCTTGTGCGCAGAGCGGCCGGCTACGCCTTGGGCTCGGGTGCCTTGTCAGGTTCTGGCTCTTGCTCTTGCGCCGTTCGTTGTTCGGCGACTCGCCTTGCCAGGGCTTGCAGCCCCAGGCCCGCGACCTGCCGCAGTCCGTTTCCGATCATCGCTCGCATTTCGTGCGGTCTCGTGAGCAGTGTGCCCACGATGATCGTGATGGGGTTCGGGATCCCTTCGGGCTTGTCCATTCGCTGGCTCCCTTTCGGTCGCCGGCGGGCTGTCGGCGCGGTCCGAAGTTACGGTCTGCTTGGGTGGGTCTGTTGCCGCCACGACGTTGGGCGCTGGCGAGCTCGCCGGAGCGGGTGCGGCTTGGGGTGCGCCTGCCGCCACGGGCGTAGGAGGCGCGGCAGGGGGCACGGCGGCAGGCATCGAAGGGGCGGACAGCGCTGGCTTCTCTGGTTTCGGCCCCCACTTCGAGAGGATGAGCTCCAACAGCGGCTCTGCATTTTTCTTGACAGCGGAGCAAACTGTTACGATGGCGTCGTTAAGCGCGTCCTTGCGCATGTCGGCGATATCGCGACTCGCGTTGTCCGCGGCCATCTTGTGAATTTGGTCGATGAGCTCGATGTTGCCGGCGGAGATCTCTGCAATCGAGGTGTTGAGGTTCTCTACCTGCTTACGTAAGCCCTCATTCATGACGTTCGCGTTGAAGATGGCTGCGGACGTCGCCTTCTGCAACGTCAGCTGTTCGGCTGCGGCTGACGTCGCTCCCGGGCTTCGGCCTTCGACGCTGAAGGGCATTACGGCGACTTCGCCGCCGTCGGCGTCGTACGCATGCACGTGGAACGCGTGCCGTCCCTTCGGGAGCTCTTCCGACACCATTGCAGCTGTCGTTGCGATGCAGTCCGATAGCTTTTCGGTGCCGATGGGCCACGTGCCGTAGTTGGTTTCGTCTGGCCCCTTAAGGCGGAAGACGGCGACTGTGCCGCCGTGCTGCACCAGACGGCATTGCATGTCCACCCACTCGCTCAGTCGCGTCATCGCTTGGCCCTCGCGATGAGCACGGCGAGTCCGCCGGCGACGATGAGTCCACCGCCGATGGCTAACGCGACTTTCCAGCCGCTGAAGCTCGGCAGCTTGTCGGCGGCTTCCTGCGCTGCCGTGCCGAGCGGTCCCCAGGTGTTGACCACGGCTTGTGCGGCTTCGGCTGTCTTGAAGTACTCCGCCAATTGCGCCGCCGGGTAGTCGGGCCAGTTTGGCTCGCCTTCGACGGTGCGTCCGACCTGCGTTAGACCCGGCGGCAACGTCATCTCCACCGGCTCGCCTCGCCAGTCGATGGCAACCCCGAAGAACGCAGGTGTCGGACCCTGCGGAGCTCCGAGCTTGACGTATTCGGTGAACATCGCGTCGCTGTCTTCTCGTTTACGGATCGATAGCGGTCGGGCTTGCTCACCGCACCAGAATTGAGTCCCCTCAAATACGCCAGCCGACTCGAGCGTCTGAGAGAGAGCCATGCCGATGCCCGTCGCCACGTAGTGCGCTTCGGGGAGTGGCGCTGCAACCGTGAAGACGGTAGAAGAGTTTCCCTTGAGTGTGATCGTCATGGCCTCATGCTCCGACGTGTGACCGTGTGGCGACTGGTCCCCCAAGGAAGGGCCGGGACCGGCAAGAGATCTCGCCATTTCGATTGGTGCAACGGATGTGCCATTACAGGTGACCTCGTAGCAACCGGCTGGCGCCGAAAATTCCCGCCGCAATGGCCACCACAGCCACGATCACCACGCCTTTGCTCGACTTCGGAGGTATCGCGTACTTGGGCTCCACGAACGCGGTGTTGGCGTAGCGTTCGAGAACCCTGTTGATGAAGGCTCGCACGTCGCCGGCGGTCAAGGTGCCATCGTTGTTGACGTCGAGCCCTTTGTTCGCCCGGTAGACTGGGTCACCGTCGACCGCGATGGCATAGCTGTCCGGTGTGGCCACTGCAGCGGGCCAGAACGTCGCAAGGTACAGGTCGCCAGCACTCGTGAGCTTGTGCGCCCACGGAGCGTAGAAGCTCTTCACGTACTCGAGTTGCTTCGAGTCGGCCATCTTGCGCAGCTTCGAGGCGGTCGTCTTCAACAACTTCGCCGTGGCGGGCATGAACTGGATCAGCCCGGTGGCTCCGCTGGCGTCGTTGAGTGCGGCCGGGTTGATTCCGCTCTCGGCCTGCATCACCGCTAGGAGCCAGTTGGGTTCGACTCCGAGCGAGGCCGCCACGTCGCGCACTCCGTCCACGAACGCCTGAGAGCGTTTCGAGAGTCCGGGAAAGTTGAGCAACGAGGCGGCCATCGGCGGCACTCACTCACGCGAGCGAACGTTCACTGATCAGCCGGTACGCACCGTCCGACAGACGCACGCCGAGCGTACCGTTCGGCATGCGCTTTTCCAGCGTGACCTTTTCCCACCGACCGCCGACCTTGGCCATCGCGCTGCCGTGCAACGTCTCGGCCTTGCCGCCGCGGCGCCCGGTCTTCTTGCGGCGCTTCTTCGCCGGAGCGGCACGCACGACGGAGCGCTTCTTCTTCGCGGTCTTCTTCGCGACCGGTGCCGTGGCTCGAGTCACCGTGCGTTTCGTCGCCGTCTTCTTGCGGCGTTTCTTCGCGGGAGCGGCACGCACGACGGAGCGCTTCTTCTTCGCGGTCTTCTTGCTGGTCTTCTTCGCCGCTCGCTTTCGCTTGTGCTGGGCGACGGCTGCTTCGGCCAATTTGGCGATGGAGCCTGAGAGTTTCATGCTTTGCCTCGATGGAACAGCGCCCGCACGGTATCCCGTCCGGCGCGGAGATAGACGCCCCGGGCGGGGCGAGGTTGGTATCTTCCGCCGCAGGTTCCCACGGCGACCAGGAACGCGTCCAGCCACGTCAGCTGAGCGGTCGGATGCACTATCGAAACTGCCGTAGCCCAGTCGGGAACCACGGTGCTGGTGTTCGACGGGATTTGGATCCAAAGGGTCCCTCCGTCCGCGGTTCCGGTGGACATGACTACGCGCTCGAATGGTGGAAGAGAACCGGCAGTGTGTTCTGTGCGTTGGGGTTGGCGAGTCGTACCGCGCGCTTCGGTCGCGGCTGGTAGGTGCCTCGCACCGTGCCCACGATGGCGCCGAGCGCGTCCAGCCAGTTGGCTGTGATGGCGCCGGTGGCGTCCAGAACGCTTACGGCGCCTGCCCAATCGGGCACTACGACGTTACCCGCGGCGGGGATGCTTACCCACAGGCTCGAGCCGTACGCGTGCGCCGTGTCGCCACAGTCCTCCCACACGGTGATAATGAGGTGCTCGGTCACCGGTGTTGCGCCAACGACGGGCGCTCGGATGGCGGAGATGGTCCCCGCAATGGGCAGTTGCACGGGTATCACGCACGGCACGTCGATGGGCGTGATGAAGGTGCCGTTATCGGGCGGCTGCAATGCGATCTGGTACAGTGAGGCCGTGACCTGCCGGTTTTGCCATTCCTGGATGGCAATACGCAGTACGCCGGCGTGGGAGCTGACGCCGGTGCCGAGCCGTTCCGGTGGGCCCTCGTCCACGTCCTCCAACTGCGCTGGCCCAAGGTCGATCCGCAGGGGGGCGGCTAGCCCTCCCTGCGGAGCAAAAACGAAGGCCTTCGTTGTCGACCAATAGAGACTCATCCAACGGACCTCAGTCCTGCCATCAGCATACGAGCGAGGGGCGTGTTCGACTGCGAGAGCCGGCGCGCGTTGGCGCCATACGTTTTCGCCAGCTGCAACACTCGTTGTTGCTGCGCGTTCGGTCGCTGGCCGATGCCCAGGCTCTTGCCTATCTTCTCGGCCTGCGTCGCGATGTTGTCGGCTTGCTTCGCGATGGCCCATGCGGCCAGAGCCGGGCCTCCGACACACGGACAGACCGCGGATAGACCCATCAGCCCGTAACCCATCCACTTCGACCGAACAGCTGTGCGCGTGTATTTGAGCGCTGTGAGTCCGGTTTTCGCGAGCTTGCTTGTCGTTCGACGGACCGTTTTCTTGACGGCGCGAGTCGCTTTCTTGAAGGCCTTTTTTAGGCCCGAAAGGAAGCCGTCGACCGTCTCGGGCGCCATGATGTCGACGTCGCCCATGATGTCGATCGCGCCCATGTTTGCCGGCATCTCGGAAGCGATGTCGGGCTCCTGCAGAGTCTCGCGGAACGTCAATGCGACGTGTGCGAGAGGGATACCGACCCTCGCGTCGCGACCGTCGCTCAGGCGCACGCACCACCAGAGCAGGTTGCGAACGCGATCCCACTCCCAGGTCATTTCGCGAATGACGCATTCGACCATGGCTATCCTGCCTCTCCCCCTGAAGCCAGGGCGGTGAGCAACTTGTCCAGCATCTCGACGCGTGCTGGTTCTCCCATGGGTGTGAGGACAGGGCCCGGCGTCTTCGGCCAGGACTGTCCCTTCTCGTGTTCCGCACTCGCGCGGATGGCTAGGGCATGCTCGCGCTTGCCCTGCGACGTCAGCTTGTCGGCGAGCGTGTACAGCTTGGTTTGGTACGCTCGGACTGCCGACTCTTTCGTTGGACTACCCTTGGGGTAGTAGCGAATGAGAGGCAGGACGCCGACCTCTTCGCCCATTTTCAGGGCGGAACCCGGACCGAATTTGCCGTCCGCTGTGAGTCCGACTTTCTTTTGCCAGTTCTGGATCAGTGGCTGCAAGTCAGCCTTCCAGCCCGGGCGCGACTCGACATCGATCATCGCGCGGGCAACGGCGATGGTGCCGTTCGGATCGGCGGCTTCACTGGTCTCCTCTTTCGCGAGCTCGGGGACCTGCTTCGTCGTCGGCGGCTGCTGTGCTGGCGGAAGCGGCGACGGTTCTGGGGGCAACGGAGGCAACGGCGTGCCTTCCTTTGGCTCCGCTTCTGCGGCGACTTGTTGGGGCGTCGGAACCGGCGTTTCGACGGTCTCGCCCTCAGGCGTGTGAACGACCACCTGGGGCGCCGGCGCCGCCGGCTGTAAAGGGCTCGTGGGCTGTGCTGCTACCCCGTACGTGCCGCTCTTCAGCTTCGTGAGCTTGTCGCCGAGCACGGCGACACGGGCCGTCTTCGCCGAGCTCTGGTCGTAGGCGAGCACGGTTTGATAGGCCATCTGGACCCAGGCCGGGTCCACCGTGTCGGGCTTCATTGCCCAGTCGTACATTTTGTCGACGTCGTCCTGGCTTGGAGCGGGCGTCGTTGCCTCCCACTGTTGCTTGAACGCGGCCACGTCCGTTGGAATCGCGGCTGCCTGCGCCGCGACGTCCGCCTGTGCGGCCGCGATGGCTGCACCCTTACCGGCTTGGATCGATGCGATCTTACTCGAGACGTTGCCGGCCCAATCTGTCTTGCCGTTGGCTCGCAGGAAGTCGGCCGACTTCTTCAAGTAGTCCAGGTCTTGCGTCGCCGGATCCATGGCCCGCGCGTACTCGTCTGCGAGCATCGATTCGGTGACGGTCGTCCCGGAGGTCGGAGTCTTCGGCGCTTCCTCGAGGGGGGACGCGCTCGCTTTCTTGGTCTTCCAGATCGCCAGACCCACGCCAGCTCCGACTCCGAGGAGCAGCCCGACGGGGATCAGCACTTTTGCAGCGCCCATTTAGGTGCCTTTCCGTTGCACAAACAGGAGGGCGGGATCCTCAACGTGACCGCTGGGGAGTCTCACCCGACAGTGAAACCGGCCCGTCTCGGGGTTGGTCTGACGGAGCACTTGCGCCGTTGCCGCAATCCCTTGGGCTTTCAGCTCCGCGAGACGCCACAGCACGGCATCATCGCAATCGATCCACCCGCGCTCGTATGCCGTCCAGGGGTCGGTCCAGTCTTCGGGTCCCTCGCCGGTGATGGCGCGTGGTTCGGGCTGGTACCGCATGTTGGTCTGATAGAGCGGCGGGAGCGGATGCTCCCGGAGCACGACCGCATAGACGTCGGACAACAACTCCAAGAGGAGCTTGCAAGCCGCCGACAACTCGCGGCCGTGTACCGGGAGGGAGACCAGGACGTCCACGTCGAGCTACTTCCGCAGACGGATACCGTAAAACGCGATGTTGAAGGGGTCAGGCACGACGGGGTTGGTGTTGCGTAGGACCAGGTTGATGCTCTGGCTCATTTCGACGGTAGGCCAAGAGAAGTTGGCGCTGTTGGCGACTTCCGTGAAGACGTCGGCGGGAATCGGCTGTCCGTCGATGAGCTGGGTCGGTCCAATTTGGCAGCCCACGACCATGACGCCCGGTGCTGCCCAACTCGGAATGCAGAGCAACAAGGGCTTGAATGGCGTCACCACGGGTTGGTTCAGCGTGATGTCGAGACCGCCGGGGGGGTTCATCACGATTCCGGTGGCGAGACCGAGACCGACATAGGTCTTGTCCGCCAGCTTGTAGCCGCTTTCGGTGTACGTCGTGATGCCCTTGTCGGCTTCGGTTACCATCGCGGCCACATCGCCGAGGATGTCAATCTGTCCCATGTTGCCGCCGGCGCGGAGAAGTCGTTCGTATGCGTTCATTGTTGGGTCCGTTGCAATAGAGTTGTTGTTGGGTCCGTGTGTTGTGTATGGCCTAGAAGGCCTCGTGGATGAACTTGCCGAGCCAGTACGTCGTGGCGCCGATCCCGACGCTGCCGACGTGCCGAGCTCCGGGGTAACCGGCCAGGCTCGTTGCGGCGAGGATTGCCCCGACCACCGGAACCACCGGGACTCCGATGACTTCGGCCTCGCCTGCGGCTCCTCCGGCAAGTCCGTCCGCGACTCCGCCGAGGGCTCCGCCCACGAGGACCTCCACGCCGTACACGGCGTGCATCACGGTCTCGTGACTTTCCTCCTCTAGCTTCATCAGCTTGTTTTTCGAACGCTGTGCGACGTTCGCCAGCTTCACTATCGCGCTTTTGGTCTCCACGCTGATCTCCCTTCAAATCCAGGGGTGCAGCATGATCCTGAAGCGGAACCCGTCGACGAAGCCAGCCCCTCCGGCTATACTCTCGGTACCCATGTTGCGACTCACCGAAGAAAACACGTTGCTCGCCTTCACGGTTTTTGGCGGCTGGTTCGGTCCTCCTCCCGCGCGCTACGAATCGACTTTAATCGACGGTCGCATCAGATCTCAAGTGTGTCTTTCGCTTGGCGCTCGCGCACCAAAAGCGGTGACGCTGCGCAGACCGGAAGAGGTCGTGCGATGGCTGGTCGTTGCGGGACACATCCAGCGCGCTCACGAATACTGCGGGCGCTTCGGATTCGAAGTCGACGAGCTGCTGGCTGTGCGCGTTGGGCTTCCCGACTACGTGGTGGCGTCGTTGCACGTCGAGCAAAAGCGCACGCGTTCACGCAACAGGCCTGACCGTGGACGCTCTCAGTGGCGTAGGGCGGTCGCTCTCGCGAGGACCGCGGTCGAAGAGAACCGGCTCATCGAACCCGAAGAACTGTTAGCCGGATACGAGGAGGTCCGTTGAAGGCTTTCGCGTTGCTGCTCGCGTCGCTCGTTTCAGCGTGCGTCTGGAGCCACTGCAATCCGGCGCCTGTCAAGGGGCGTACGACGTACTACGCATGCAACGGTCTTGGGTGTGACGTCGTCGGAGCCGCTGGCTCGTGGGCGGCACCTTGAAGCGCCGACGTCGTGGTCCTGAGCTATGTAGGGGTCCGGGCGAGCCGCCGTTGCTTGGATGGTTCGCGAAGATGCCTCCGCTTCTCATCGCGCAAATACGGCTCGCCGCGGCGGAACATCGGATTACGGTGTCGAGCCTGCTGCGTCAGGCTCTGGCGGCTTGGCTGCGTCAACTTGGGTATCCGCCGGTGCCTCCGGCGGGGTGGCATCAGCGACGCACAGCAACTCGTCGGGCATATTGAGCAGGAGCCGGCTGTGTCGTGCTCGAGCACGTGAGAGGTAGACCGCTCCGTCTTCCCACTCAGCTGCACAGTACGACCAGTCTTCCGTGCGCCACGACAGATGATTGTCTGCTCCGAAAACGACGCCGGAGCTGCACACGACGAACATCTCCGCATCACTGTCGGGACGGATCCGCGCGGTCGAGCTCCGCTGGCAGTGCCTTCGGAAGCCTTGCGTGGTGCTCAGGAAGCATCCGAGGCCACTGTATACTGGTTGCATCTTGCCGCACGCCGTGGTGACGTCAGCCTGGTTCGGCGCTCTGGTGGCTGCGAGGCGTCCCGAGAGCTTCGTGAGATAGCGCGCGGACACTGACGGGTTGAGTCCTGGCAGAGCTTCGATCAACCCGACCGAGTCCTCGAACAACAGCCAAAGCTCCGCTTTGTCGATCGAAACGTCTGAATCCAACCAAAGGATCCACGTGCGATCGGAGTTCTGCACGTGCAACGACTCGTAGGCTATGCTCGCGAGCATCGATCGGTGGAGTGCGATGTCGGGGCAGCGTGTCGAGTGCATTACGCGCGCGCCCAGCGAGGTCATGTACTCGAGACACGCTAGGGTGTGAGCTTCCACGCCTCCGTGGCTCGGCACGAGTACGAGAGTGTGCTCTAGGCAGTGACAGAGGTTCAGAGTCAAGTCGACATCGGTAGCAGGTTTTTTTTCCTTCAGCATTGCAGGCGCTCCGTGTGTTCGAACAGTCTGTCCGTCTTGCGGCCCATCTCGACCAGCACGTATTGCCTGCCGTCGGCCACAATCGTCCGTGTTGCCCGCACGTAGAGCCCCACGGTCTCGAGATACGAGATCGTCTCGGGTAGGCTCTTGCGGCTGCGACCGAGCAGCACGCTCGGACGTCGGATGCACGACCACTTCGCGCGCGAGAGCGTCGCGCCGTACGTCCACGACCAGTCCCGCGCTGTGATCGAGACTATCCAGCCCTGCTCTCGGACAAGCTCCAAGTCTAGGTCCAGTTGCTCGGGCTCGTCGGGGAGCTGGGCGAGTCGGCGGAGCTGGCGGGACCATGACAGGTGTCGAGCTCCGTTCATTCCGGCAGCCCACGTCTGCCACAGTGCGCGCCATGGGCGCTCCGGCGAGCTCGAGCACTGCTCGTCGACTGCGCGCCAGGCGATTGCCCACGGAGCGAAGTGACCTTCCGCGGCCGCCTTCGTGGTGATGCTGGTCACCTCGAGGCCGAGCTTTAGGACGTACTCCGCGCGCGGAGGATCCATCGTCAGGTGGCAGCCGACCGAGTCCTCGCGCGGACGGAACTCCGAACCCACGTGCGCAGCCACGGCGCGCGCCCATGCGTTCTGGACCGCTACGAGCCACGAATCATCGACGGCGCCATCCTCGAGGAAGAGCAGGACGTGCACGTGGGGATGCCAGCCGTTGTCTGCTCCCC
>Ga0154613_1197_pt1 | contig 12869 bp, 5 predicted proteins | sample Rifle2008BG13ft_FD_116042 | JGI IMG/M metagenome (GOLD analysis project Ga0154613, IMG submission 116042) | Planctomycetes bacterium RBG_13_63_9
GTCCTAGCCCGGCAAGCGAGTATTGCCCCTCGGCGTCGGTCGCGCTGAACCGCTCACCGTCGTCCAGCGTGCCGCTGTTGTTGGCGTCGACGTAGATCGTCCAACCCTCCAATGGCGGCTCGCCGTCGTCCCAAACACCATCGGCGTCGAGGTCGTGGAACTTGCTGCCGCGGATCTCGGGCGGCCCGCAGGGGAAGAACTCGTAGGCGCCCATGTCCACCCGCTCACCCATGATCCGCGGGTTGCCGTAGGCATCGAGGCTGAGCTGTGCCGGGACCGCCGCGTTGCTGCCTGCGTCGATACAGGGCGAGCTGGGCAGCAGGCGGAAATCGCCGTGCGCGGCGTCGGCAAACATGGGGTCCGCGTGGATGTTGCCGGCGCCCGGGTCTTCGTCCTCGATGCACGAGTAGGTGGCCGAGCAATCGAGCAGGTCGTCGCCGTTGTCCCAGAGGATGCAGTTGGTGATAGGGGTGTAAGGACCATTGTAACCGCCGTAGATGCCGCCCCCGCGGCCGGCGGTGTTCTGCACAATCGTGTTGTTGACGATCAGGGCGCGGTCGGACTGCATCCAGATCCCGCCCCCATCGCCCTCCGTGTGGTTGTGGACGATAAGGTTCCCGGCGATCAGGGTCTGGTAATCCCAGAGCAGGCCGATGCCGCCGCCGACTGTCTGAGCATAGTTGTTGCTGATAATGTTGTTGATGATGGTGGCGGGGTAGTCCTCCCAGGACCAGATGCCCCCGCCGCGATTGGCGCGGTTGCGCGCGATGATGTTGTTCGCCACCATGTTCCGCTCGTAGCACTCCACCCCGCCGCCGTCGTCGGTGGCCGTGTTGTCGGTGATCGTGTTGCCGATGACGGTCGTGGAGCCAGCGCAACGGATGCCGCCGCCTGACTCGGCCGTATTGAGCGTGATCACGTTTTCCTTGATGACGGCGTGGGAGTCGGAGGAGGTGTACGTGTAGATGCCGCCGCCGATGGTCGCGGTGTTGCCCGTGATCGTGTTGCCCCAGATCGTCGGGCTGGAATCGTCGCAGCAAATGCCGCCGCCCCAACATCCAGGCCATTCGCCGGTGGCGCATCCGTTGGTGATCGTGAACCCCAGCACGATCGAATCGTTCCCTTCGCCGCTGTGGAAGTTGAACCCGCGATGGGGCTCGGACTGGCTGCCCTGGGCGTCGATGATGCACTCGTCGGGGCCGTCCATAGAGCTGACCGTAATGGCCTTGCCGCGGAAGTCGAGATCGCGGTTGCCAGGCCCCGTATAGTGCCCGTCGAGCACGACCACACCGTCGCCCGCCCGGGCCGCGTTGATGGCCTCCTGAATGGCGTCGAATGGATGGTTCAGACTGCCGTTCTCCAGCGGATCGCTGATGCTCGGATCGCCCGGGGCGGGATCATAGGGCGAGTCGTCGTCGACGTACCACACGCGCGGCCCCTGGTACTCGTACGCCCCCATGTCGACAACTTCCCAAACAATGCGCGGGTTGCCGTCCAGGTCGGTCGTGACCCCCGGCGGCACCATAGCACTATTGCCCGCGTCGATACACGACGAGCCTTGCTGCAGGCGCAGGTTGTCATCCGGGGTGCCGGCGACGTCGTCGGCACCGTCGGCGTCGACAAACACCGGATCGCGGTCAATGTTGCCTTCGCCGCCCAGGCTGCCGGTCCACCCCTCAACACAACTGTAGTTGACGAGCGGCGTTCCTCCGCGGATCTGCGCCAGCTCGCCCGTACCACTGTCATCCCGGTTGCCCCACAGGATGCAGTTCGACAGGGTGAACGTCTGCGCGGCGAAGTGAACGCTGATTCCTCCTCCCTCTTCGGCAACGTTCCCGGCGAAAACCGAGTTGACCAGCACGGCGTGGCTGTCACCAAGGTACAGACCGCCTCCCCTGTCTGTCGCTTCGTTGCCGCTCAGCAGGCAATTCACGAGTGTGGGCCGGCTGGCATCATAGCTTGATATGCCGCCGCCCCTCCCCCGGGACGTGTTGCCGATGATGCGGCAACCCGTAATCACCGGACGGCTGATTTCGTCGCAGAGTATGCCGCCGCCACCACCAGACGAGTTGCCCTGGATCGTACAGCCCACGATGATGGCATCGCTATCGGCCAACGCAATTCCCCCGCCGTTGTACCGCGCGGCGTTGCCGACGATGACACAGTTCGCAATCGTCGGACTGCTTCCGGCGCAGGAAATCCCGCCGCCGCTTGAGGGTGCAAATCCACCGGTGATCGTGAAGCCCTGGACGACGGAGTCCGGTGTCTCGTAGCCTCGGAAGTCAAAACCCTGGTGCGGCTCCTCTTGGTCGGCCTGGCAGTCGATTATGCAGTGTGCGGGTCCGTTCTCAGATCGAACAGTGATCGCCTTGCCGAAGAACCGCAGGTCGCGGTTCCCCTCGCCCGTAAAGGTGCCGTCGAGCACGACCACCGTGTCGCCGTTCTGGGCGGCATGGATGGCCTCTTGGATGGCATCGAACGGATGGAGGGCTGTTCCGTCCTCGGCGGGATCGCTGACCTCCGGCGTCCCCGGGCCGGGATCGTGGGCCGCGTCGTCGTCCACCAACAGCGCTCGCTGCCCCTGGTACTCGTAAGCCCCCATGTCCACCGTGCCGCCGACAATCCGCGGGTTTCCGTCGAGGTCGGTCGCCACCCCGGGCGGAACGGCGGCGTTGTCGCCGGCGCCAATGCAAGCCGAGCTGAACCGCAGACGGAGGTCGTCGTCGGCCGTGCCGTAGACACCGTCTGGGCCATCGGCATCGACGAACCGCGGGTCGGCATCGGTGTTCCCCGTACCAGAGAAGCCGCCTTGCACGTCGCTGTAGGTGACACTCAGCCGCGACTGGTCGTTGTTGACTATCTCGTTGCCGCCGTCGGCAAAGATGCAGTTGGCCACGTCCACATCGCTGGGATTGCGGTGCATGAAGGAGTCGCAGGACAAGGCGTTTGCAGCGGGCGCGGTATTGCCGGCGAAGGTGCAGTTCGTCAGACGCACGTGGTTCTGATGCCAGGTGTTCAGCGAGATCGCGCCGCCGCGATTGTCCGCCGCATTGCCGACAAACGCGCAGTTGGCGAAGGTCGGGTTGCTCTCGGCGCCCTCGTACCACCAGTGGTTCTCGACCGCGACCGCGCCGCCGTCGTATGAGGTGTTCCCGCTGAACGTGCAATGGGTGAAGAGCGGGTTGCTCAATGAGCTGTAGACTGCGCCGCCTCGCCAGCGCGCGCCGTTATTACGGAACACACAATTCGTCAGTTCTGCGTTGCCCTGGTCGACGCAGTACAATGCGCCCCCATACTGGTCGGTCCAGTTGTCTTCAAACAAGCAGTCGGTCAACACGGGGCTGCTCCCGCTGACGCGCAACCCTGCCCCGTGTTCATTCCCGCTCCGGTTGGCCGTGAATTGGCAACGGGTCAGGCTGGGGCTGCTGGACCCAGAGATGAACATTCCCCATTTGCTCTCCGTGAATACGCAGTCGGTGAGCGTGGGTGAAGATCCCTCGTAAATCCCCATCGCGGCGTACATGTTTCCGAGGAACGTACAATCGATCACCGTCGGGTTGCTGCCCTGGTGATTGTACATGCCCGCGCCTGCCTGTATGGACGTGTTGTTGAGGAACGTACAATCGATCACGGTGGGACTGCCGTCACAGTTGTACATGCCCCCTCCACACTGACCGGAGACCCATTCGCCATCCACGTCCGGCTCGTTGGCATTGCCGTCGGTGATGGTAAAGCCCTCCAGCACGGCCGTTGGGTCGCAACCGCTGCCGGTCACCACGTGGTAGCAGTACTGCTCCTCTCCGAGATCGTCCTGACTGAGGTCGCCGCTGAGGATCGTCTGATACAGCTCGACGTCTCGGGCGTTGAGGTCGGGTTCTCCCCAACCGGCGTAGCCGCCACGAACCGCTACACCGCTGATGAGTTGGAAGGTGGTCTCCCCGTCAACGTGAGGTTGTGCCGGCGTGTACACTCCCTGTGCTACCCGGATCTCTTCGGCCCCATTGCCAGGCGCCAAGGCGTCCTGTAGGTGGTTGTAGGCGTTGGACCAGGAGGACCCGTCACCACCCGCAGGTGCATCCATGTCCACGTAGAGAATTCGCAGCAGGGACTCATACGCGCCCATGTCCACGACGCCGACGATTCGCTGATTGCCGGCCAAGTCGGTGGTGACCGCAGGCGGCAGTGCCGCATTGTCGCCCGCGTCGAGGCAAGGAGAGCAGGCTAGGAGGTGGAGGTCGTCGTCCACCGTGCCGTAGAGGTCGTCCGGCCCGTCGGCATCGCGGAACTGCGGATCGGCGCCAGTATTGCCGGCGCCCCCGTACGAGCCGTCCCAATTCATGACGCACGAATAGTTGATGGTTGCCGGCCCGCCGATCTGGGCCGTCAGGCCGTCATCACCCTCGTGGCCGTCCCACACGCCGCCTCTGTTGCCCCAGAAGATGCAGTTGGTGACGATCGGATTGCCGCCCTCCGCGGTGAACAGTCCGGCGGTGGGACTGCTGTGGACGTTGCCCACGAAGACGCAGTTCGTCACGATCGGCGAGCTGCCGTCGGTGTTGCACATGCCGGCGCCGCGGTAGTCGTGGCCGATGTTGCCCGCGAACACGCAGTTGACTACGATCGGGCTGCTCGCGATGTTGGCCATGCCACCGCCGTACTCGCCCGCATCGTTGCCGAGGAAGAGCGTGTTGACGACGGTCGGGCTGCTGCCGCAGTTCAGCATGCCCCCGCCGGCGCACTTGCCCCAGTTGGCCACAAAGATGCAATCGCTGACCGTCGGGCTGGCGTCCTGGTTGTACATGCCGGCGCCATCGCCGTAATTGTCGGTGATCGTGCAGCGGGCAACGGTCAGATTGCCGCCCACATTGTAGATGCCACCCGCATACTGGTATCCGTCGCCGCCGTCGGTCGAGTTGGAACAGCCCGCGGTGATCGTAAAGCCCTCCAGCAGGGTCGTCGCGTCGGTCCCGCTGGCCGTCACAACGCGGTAGGAATTGTCCCACAGATCGTCATCACCTGGGTTCATCTCACCGCTGAGAATCGTGGAATAGGCGGCGATGTCACGGGCATTGGGATCCGGGGCGCCGAAACCGGCGTAGCCGCCGCGGAGGGCCACGCCATTAAGGAGTTGGAACGTAGCGGTCCGATCCCCGGGTATCTGTCCGGCGCCTTGATCGGGCCGATAGACGCCCTGGGCGACCCAAATGTCCTCAATGGTCGGCGTGGCCACAGCGGCAGCAAGGGCGTCTTGCAGGCTGACGAAGGCGTTCGCCCAACTCCGGCCGTCCTGCGCGCCTGTGGCGCTGTCGTCGACAAACAGTTCAGTGAACGGGGTCGACGCCTGGTCCTCGTAGACGCCCATATCCACCGCGTTTGCCACGATCCGCGGGTTGCCGTCCAAGTCGGCCACCACGTCGATTGGCACTGCCGTGTTGTCCCCAGCGTCGATGCACGGCGAGCCGGGCAACAGACGCAGGTTGTCGTCCTCGGTGCCGGCGACATCGTCGGCGCCATCGGCATCCAGAAGCATTGGGTCGGCGCCGGTATTGCCCGTTCCGCCCAGGCTGCCGGTCCACCCTTGCACGCACGTGTAGTGCACCTGCGGCGTGCCGCCCTCGATCTGCGTGCTTTCGTCAACCACACGCCCGCTGCCGCCTACCTGATCGTCAAGGTAGTTGCCCCACAGGATGCAGTTGGCCAGGATGGGGGCCGATTCGCTGCTGTTGCCGATCCCGCCCGCGCCGTACCAATCACACCAGTTGTTGGCAATCGTGCAGTTGACCAGCGTGGGGCTGGAGACCAGGTTCCGCATGGCACCGCCGCCTTCGTGGGCCAGGTTGCCGTTGAAGAGGCAGTTGACCAGCGTCGGATCGCTCTCGTAGTTGTACATGCCGCCGCCCAGGCTGCCGGAGTTGCCGATGAAGCTGCAACTCACCAGAGAGGCATCGCTGCCCTCGCCGTTGTACATCCCGCCGCCAAAGGCGTCGTGATAGTCGCGGCCGTGGTTGGCGATGAACACACAGCCGGTCAGGCTGGGAGTGCTGCCGCGGTTGCACATGCCGCTGCCGTCGTACTCGGCCGAATTGGCGAGGAACGTGCAGTCGGTCAAACTGGGCGATGAGGAATCGTTGTGCATCGCCCCGCCCTCACGCTCGGCCGAGTTTTCCCGGAATGTGCAGCCCGTAAACACTGGATCGCTGTTAACATTGTAGACGGCGCCGCCGTACTCAGCCGAGTTGGCCACGAAGGTGCCGTGGTTCACCGTCGGTGTTCGCTCGTCGACGGTCATCGCGCCACCGTAGGTGGCTGAATTGCCCTGAAACGTGCAGCCCTCGAACGTGGTGTAGCACGAGGTGAACACCCCGCCGCCATAGGTGGCCGAGTTCTCCAGGAAGGTGCAGTCGGTGAGGACCTTGCCCCGATTTGGGCCGAACTCGCAATACCCTCCGCCATATTCGGCCTCGTTGCCGATGAACGTGCTGCCGACGACGCGGGCGGCGGCATACACGCCGCCGCCGTGGGAGGCAGCACGGTTTCCGCGGAAGTTGCAGTCGATCACTGTCGGGCTTCCGTCGTAGAGTCCTCCGCCGGAGCTCCCGTTGCCGCCGGCAATCGTCAGGCCGTCGAGGACGGCGGTTGCGTCCACGCCCGATCCGGTGACGACGTGATAGCTGTTTTCGGCGTTGTTGGCGAAGCTCGGACCGTCGTCGCGCGCCAGATCGCCGCTGAGGACTGTCGGGTAAGCGTCCACGTCCCGGGCATTCGGGTCGGCTGCTCCGAAACCAGCATACCCGCCCACGATCATCACGTCGTTGACGAGCTGGAACGTCGCTTCCCGGTCGCCCGGTGTTTGGCCCGCGCCTTGGTCCGGCGTGTAAACACCCTCGGCGACGCGGATCTCCTCGATCGTGGCCTCGGCGGTCGCCGCCACCAGGGCGTCCTGCAGACTGACAAACGCGCTGTGCCAACTGGTCCCATCGTTGTTGCCCAGTGCATCTGCATCGACGTAGATGACGGGTGGATAGGAAGCGATAGACAACAGTCGCCGGTCTTCCAGCGATTCGATACGAAGCCGTCGCATAGCGCGAGACAGATTCTTCTTTGTGCAGCAGATCTGTCTCGAATTCCCGAAGCAGTGAGAATGAAGACGGTCGCGGCGGCCAACTCGTCGAGGCGCCATAGCGTTACCCTTTCGATAACGACCATGCAGCACGACAGTGGCTGTAGGTCTCGCCCTGTTCCGATGTTCCGCGCTCTGTTCCGATGTTCCGTGAATAGGAAGATGCGGATACTCGGCAGTGTATCAGGTCCGTGATCTGAGTCAAGCGAGGCGCGGCGGGAGCGAGCCGGCTGCGATGGTCGTAACCCGTTGCAATTTGGCTGGTTACGATGTGATCGCCCAACCGAACCGTTCCCGGGGCGCTCTCCGAAAAGGAGCCGGCGGGGGCTCAGGTGAGTCCGCGTTGGCGCGGGGTGGCGCGGTCGCGGCAAAATGCAGCTCCACCGGCGTACGATCGCGGAATGCCGGATGAATCCGCCGATGGCAGCAAGAGTCGAAGTAGCCCGCCAACGAGTTCTCCGCCTCCGTGAACGTCGTCCCCGAGTCAGGGCATTCGGCTACGACAAGGACAAGGACTGGCGTAAGCAACCGGTCCTCTGCGACCGGGCCTTACAGTTCGCTCAGATCTGGAAAAGGTTGAAAAACGGTACCCGCCGATGTATACATGGAGGCCGTACGGCAAGAGGATTGGACCCATTCACCTGCTCTCGAGAGGAGTAGCGCGATGAGACGTGTCTTCCTTAGCGTCGCCGCTATGGCGGTTGTGTCCGTTGCTGTCAACACGGTGTCGGCGCAGCCTCCCGAGGGCCGTTCCGATCGGCGCGGCTTTGAGTATGGCGGTGCCCCGGAGTTCGACCGTCCGCCGCTGCCAAAAGACGACGCGGAAAAGCAGGCCCTGGCGGCTCTCACTGAGATCAGCAAGGGCCCGTGGCATCTCAACGTGACCACCCGAGAAGGTCGCGTGATGCGACAACTGACCGAGGCGGTCGGAGCCAAACGGGTTGTCGAGATCGGTACGTCCAGCGGCTATTCGACCATCTGGCTGGCGATGGGAGTGCGATCGACCGGCGGGAAGGTATTCACGCACGAGATCGACCCGGAAAAGATCAAGATCGCAACCGCCAATTTCAAGGCGGCCGGGGTTGACGATCTGATCACGATTATCGAAGGCGACGCCCATGAGACGATCAAGCAACACAAGGAACCGATCGAAATTCTGTTTCTCGACGCCGAGAAGAAGGGCTACCTCGACTATCTTCAGAAGCTGTTGCCGCTGGTTCGCCCCGGCGGCCTGATCCTCGGCCACGATATGCACCGTCCGATGCCCGATCCTCGCTACATCGAGGCCATCACCACGAACCCGGACTTGGACACGTCGTTCATCATGATGGAGAGTTTCGGAATCAGCATGACGGTGAAAAAGCGGTAGCCGCGAACCATGGAGATCGCCGTGATCACACAAATACAACTACTTCGGCACCTCGGGCATCGAGGACTACATTGGCATGGATGGTCCGTGGGACGTGCGGCGAGTGTTGGGTACCGTGCCCGTGACCGAGAGCGGTTCGGCCTACTTCACAGTGTCGGCCAACACGCCGATCGCCGTTCAGCCCTTGGACGCCGAGGGCAAGGCGATGCAGTTGATGCGCAGTTGGTTTACGGCCATGCCGGGCGAGGCGGTCGCCTGCGTCGGTTGCCATGAGGGGACCAACAGCGCGCCGCCCCAGCGGTCGCCTCGCACGCTGGCCGGCAAACCATCGCGGATCGCGCCTTGGCATGGCGCCGTGCGCGGGTTTAGCTGGGACCGTGAAGTGCTGCCGGTGCTGGACAAGTACTGCGTGGGCTGCCACAACGGCCGCGAGCAAGCCGACGGGCAGACCCCACCGGATCTCCGCCGCGCTGCGCCTCAGACCATGCCGCACTCGGATGCGTTGTTTCCTCCGTCGTTCTATGCATTGCGGCGGTTCGTACGCAGTCCCGGGCTGGAAGGCGACCCGCGCGTGCTGCCGGTGGCCGACTACCATGCGGACATCAGCCCGTTGGTGCGAATGCTGCGCAAGGGTCATCGCAACGTTCGGCTGGACGTGGAGCTGGGAGGATTACGCGAGCCTGAACCAACCGCGACAGCCCGTCTGCCGTGTCTCCTGGGACGAGGCGAACGCCTTCTGCCGTTGGCTGTCGCAACAGACCGGCAGAACTTTTTCCTTGCCGAGTGAATCGCAATGGGAGTGGGCCTGTCGGGCAGGAATGGACACGCCCCTGAATCTCGGCCCGCAAGGCGCCGACTCGGCATCCTTTGCCAACTTGGCCGACACATCGCTGCTTGACTACACGGACTGGGCAAGGACGACGAATCGGTTTGCACGGCTCGAGTTGGTCAGACAATTCTACGCCGTGGATCCGGTGGACGACAAGCAGCGCATCTCGGCAGCGGTGGGATCCTACCAAGCGAATCCCTGGGGCCTGCACGACATGCACGGCAATGTGAGCGAATGGACCCACAGCGCCTATCTGCCTTATCCCTTCCGCGCTGACGCCCCACGACACACAAGCCCCGACACACGCAAGGTCGTTCGCGGCGCCTCATGGTATGACCGGGCCGACCTGGCGCGTTCCGGTTGTCGCACGAGCTATTGGCCATGGCAGCGGGTTTTCGACGTGGGCTTCCGTGTGGTGTGCGAAGCCGATTAGCCCTCCAGTCGAACAGCAGTAGCGAATTCGCCGGCCGCCTACCCGCTCGAAGAAAGCGAGCAGATCATGGTGATCGGTCCGACCCCCTCGGTCGACCTCATGCTTGACGACCTGTTCGACAACACCGACGGCAAGGCGCCGGTTTGAGGCGCCAGGCCTGTCAGTCCACCGGCTTGCCGATCCACTTGCGCAGCTTCCGGTGCGTCTGCGTGGCGATGAGCAGCGTCAGGAAGATGGGGATCGTCACCACCGCCCTGGCCTTTACGCGCGCGTGCAGATTCCCCCACAACTTGATCACCACGCCGGCCACGTGCAGCGGGCTGTGGAACCGCCTGTCGATCCGCTTGCGCAGCTCTGCGATGTACTCGGACGGGTAGTCGTCGCTATAGACGAAGCCGTCGGCGTCAATGTGGTAGCCCGGCGTCTGCTCGACCAGTTCGCTCAGGCCCGAGTGCGGCTCGTTGCGCAAGCGGGAGACGTGGATCAGGTCCACGCCGATCGACCGGGCGAACGACGCGGTGGAGAGCATCTGCTCCTCGGTTTCGCCGATGTTGCCCACGATGAAGTACGCGTTGATGATCATCTTCGACTTGCGGAGCACTTCGAACCGCTGGCGGATCTGTTCGATGGTGAACCCCTTGCCCATCGATTGGAGTGTTGCGTCCTGCGTCGACTCGACGCCGATCAACATGGCGAGGAACCCGGCCTGCTCCATCTTGCGGATGACGTCGGGGCGTTTGGCGATCTCCGTCCGGGCGTTGACGATGTAGTGTTTGCGAATCTTCTTCGCGATCAGCAGGTCGCAGATCTCGGCGACGCGGTCCGGCTGATGCGTGAACAGGTCGTCAACGAAGAAGACTAGGTCGGCGTCAATTTGTTCGATCTCGCGGACAATCGACTCAACCGACCGCGGCGTCCAGCGCCGCTTCACGCCCCATGGGTTGACCGCGAAGTTGCAGAACTTGCAGTTGAACGGGCAACCGCGCGACCCGGCGACTTTGTCGATCGTGATGCCCGTGCTGATGCCCTTGCTGGTCAGGAAGTACGGATGTCGACGCAAGTCGCGAGCGGGCATCAGATCGTCGTCCAGCGGCACGTTGGCGCGCGGCGGATTGTGCACCAATTGACCGTCATCCCCGCGACGGGTCAGACCGGCAATCTCCGACCACGCACGCCCCTGGGCAATCTCGACGATCGCCTGCTCGCCATCGCCGCAGACCACGGCGTCCACGTTCGGGCACGCCTCGAGCCAGTAACACGGATTCTCCGTCGCCGTCCGCCCGCCCAAGATCGTCATCACCCCCGGCGGCAACGCGTTGATGTCGTCGCGGATCAGATCGAGGTCCTTCGACCAGTTGATAGAATAGCAGACCAAGTCGGTCTCCGGCCTGAGCAGTGGCTGCGTGCCGGGCGTGCGCTGGTGCCGGAAGTTGACCAGATCGATTCGCTCGGCATAGGGACGCAGCGCGGCGGCGATGTACTCCAACCCCAGCGGCGGAAAGGACGTCCTCGAACTACGCGTACGTCGATAGGGAGAGACGCACAGGACATGGCGAAACATCGTGCTCGACTCCAGATCAGCTCCCACCGCACCCCGTCAACGGATCGCACAGCACAACACGTCCAAGATGCTTCCAGCCTAGTCATACACTCTTGGGGCCGATTGGGATAGTGGCATTTCTGTGGAGGGCTTCCTTCGTGCAACCTCCAGAATCCGAAATCCATGAAGTCGCCGTGCCCTGGCTGATGGTGGGCGAGTGCCATGCGTACCCTGGACCGTGGGCGAAGTGGTCTGCGCCAGCATGACCCGCAGCCAAGGCAGGTGTGAGGCAGATGGGGACCCTGCCAGGTTGTGCCACTCGAGGTGGCGCGAGTGTCCAGTCCAGGCAGGCGCCGCACGTCTCCGCCGCCCGTCTCTACAGCACTGATGGCAGCGCCGGCAACTATCTCAGAATGCGGTCTCAGCCTTTGGCACGCCCGAGTACGACCGGCCAGGTTATCCCCAGGATTACGTACCGCCTCCAGCGTTTTTCCGTACTCGCTTGACGTCTCCTTCACGTTCTCCACGTATAATGAGTCTTGAAGTAATGGCTGGAACGGCGGATCCCGGCAGTCAGGGGGTGCTGATGTCCCCTTGGGAACGGAGCTCAGTTGTGGCGGGTCTTTCATCATGGACGATTCCTGCTCATTGCGCGCTGCGACTGGCCGCCGTCTTGGCTGCCATGCGGCAGTCATCGGTCGTGTCCAGTTGACGCACCAGAGATCCGTTGGAGACAATCGTGTTACGCAATCTCAAGAGAGGCCTTGCCGCGGCATCGGCGGCGCTGCTTCAACATGGGCCTGCCACGAACAAGGCAAGGCCACGGCGTGTCGATCGGCTGCGGTTCGAGCCGCTGGAACCACGGCTGGCGCTCGATGGCAACTCGCTGGTGATCAGCGAGATCATGTATCACCCGGCCTCCGAGATGTACCACCCGGCCACGGGAATCGTGCTCAACGAGTACATCGAGCTGTTCAATCGGGGGATTGCGTCGGTCGACATGGCGGGCTGGCAGATTAGCAACGGCGTCGACTTCGTGTTTCCCGACGTGCCGGAAACGACCATTGACCCCGGGCAGTATCTGGTGGTGGCCGCAGACGTAGACACGTTCACGCAGACGTATTCGGTTCCGCCGGGAACGGTGGTGATCGGCGGCTGGACCGGCCGTTTGAGCAACGGCGGCGAGACCATCGAATTGGTCGATTCCGTGGGGAATCGTATGCACGGTGTCCAATACGCCGATGAAGGCGACTGGGCGGTGCGCGAGCGGGGCCCCTTGGACTATGGGCACTACGGCTGGGTCTGGGCCGACGATCACGACGGGCTGGGCAAGTCGCTGGAATTGATCAATCCGTTGCTGTCGAACGACTATGGCCAAAACTGGGCCGCCAGCGTGCCGAACGGAGGCACGCCCGGGGCCGTCAATTCGGTCGCCGATAGCAATATCGCGCCGATCATTCTGGACGTCTCCCACTTCCCGGCAATTCCCCGATCCACTGATCCCGTGACCGTAACCGCTCGGCTGAAGGACGAGATCGTCAGCGGGATCACGGCCGCGGTGCGCTATCGCAATGACGG
>Ga0154613_1185_pt6 | contig 12318 bp, 9 predicted proteins | sample Rifle2008BG13ft_FD_116042 | JGI IMG/M metagenome (GOLD analysis project Ga0154613, IMG submission 116042) | Planctomycetes bacterium RBG_13_63_9
CCGTCGATGCGAAATCGATACCCGTTGCCCGAGTTCATGGTAATCCTATGCCCGTCGCTTCCTTGCACGTGCGACGTGTTGGTATACCCGTGGCAGGCGTATATCCAACCGTCCAGCCAACGCGTAAACCCGTTGTTCAGCCCGTGCACGTCCTCATTGCCAAACTCGGTGTAGAGCGCCTTGCGCCGGTCGATGCGTCCGTCGCCGTCGGTGTCATAGCAGCCATAGATGCTGGGAATGCTGAACACGATCGCGCCGCCGGGAATCGGCGTGACGCCGGTCGGCATGCTCAGCTTGTCGACCAGCGTGGTCACCGTCTCGTAGCGTCCGTCGCCGTTGCGGTCTTCGAGCACCTTCAACGAATCGTTACCCGGGCCCTTGGAAGGATACGGGTAGTCCAGCGTGTCGGTGATCCAAAGGCGGCCCTTGGCGTCAAACCTGAGGCTCAGCGGATTGGCAATCTGCGGCTCGCTGGCCACCAGCTCGATCTCGAATCCCGGCGGAAGGTGGAACAGCTTCGCCTGTTCTTCGGGCGTCCGCGGGCCCTCGGGAACAACGTCCGGCTTTTCGCCGCCAAGATAAGGATCCTGCGCCCAGATCATGCTGCCGGACCATGCCAGCATCAGCCCTGCGACCAGAGAGCCCAGACGAATGGTCATGTGCGAGACGAATAGCTTGCGGCGGGCAGTTCTCATCCAAACGATTGTGTTCGACCAACCTTCGCGTGTCAAGGAACTGCCGTCGAAACCTCGGGGTGGTCGCCGCGATGTCCCGCTTTGCCGGAATTCTTGCACACGCCCGCTTTCTTGGGAGCAGAACTGCCGCGTTCGGCGTCTAATGGGTAGACTCGCGAAAAACACCGACGAGCGGCGGGTGTGGATAGAACCGACGAACAACTCGCTCGAGCTTCGATCCAGCGGGATCCGGAAGCGTTCGGCATCCTGATCGAGCGGCTGCGCTGCCCGCTGATCGCATACATCACCGGTCTGCGGGCCACACGAGACGATGCGGAAGAGCTGGCCCAAGAGACGTTTCTGGCCGCCTGGCAAAAGCTACCCGGCTTGCGGGATCCCGCCCGGGTCAAGGGTTGGATCTACCGGATCGCACACAACGATCGACAACCAGACCGGCACGACGTTTGAGGAGGCCGCCTTGAAGCTGATGGCCGGTGAGGTCCACGTCGTGGAAGAGAGGCTAGTGGAAGAACTGTACCTGGGGACCCGCGTTCGAGTGGTCCGCGAGGGCAAGAGGGGACGCGAGGAGAATAGGGAGGTCCAAGTGCTGGTGGAATTCGAGAATCGGGCCGCCAGGAACCTTGGAATCTCTCTGCCGGCGGGCAAGTGCCGCGTCTATAAGTCCGACAGCGACAAGTCGCTGGAGCTTATCGGCGAAGACGCCATCGACCACGCGCCCCGCGACGAAAAGGTCGCCCTCTACATCGGCGACGCCTTCGACGTCGTCGGCCAACGGAAGCAGACGGAATTCAAGCGACTGACCGACCACGTTTTCGAGGAGGCGTTCGAGATCAAGATCCGCAACCACAAGGAGGAAGCGGTCACCGTCAACGTGTTGGAGAAGCTCTACCGCTGGCATGGGTGGAAGATCCGCGAGAAGAGCCATGACTATCAACAGCGCGACAGCCGCACGATCGTCTTTCCGGTCCCAGTCGACAAGGATGGCGAGGTGACGATCACCTATCGCGTGCGGTACGAAACCTGAATGAGCATGCCATGTGTACGCAAAGCGTGCCAAGGTACTGAGCGTGGCCATGGCACCTTGCCGGTCGGTCGGTGATTGTCTACAGTGTGGGTAACCTGCTTCATAGGAGACAGATCATGGCACATCATCGATCCGGTTGGAGACAATGGATCCTTACAGCGGTATGCCTGGCGGCGGCCCCACTGGCCTGCCGCGGCGAGGAATCCGTGCGGCTGGACCACGTCGTTGTGTCCTATACGGGCGTCAGCGAGGAGTACGCCCAGGCGATCGCCCGCACGGTGGCGGCCGCCCGGGCAGTGGCCATCGAACGGTTCGGCTTCGACATGCCCGAGACGATCACCGTCACAGTGACGGCGGATCCGAAAGGGACAACCCGACTGTTCAACGATGGCCAGGACCATTTCTCGCTGACCGTCCGTTCCCAGCAGCAGTTGGCCCAACCGAGCAGCAGCGGCATCTTTCACCTCTATGGGATGTGTCACGAGGTGGGCCACCTGGCCATGTATCGTCCGATTCGCGACCACGGTTGGATGACCACCGGGGCGGCCGAGGGTTGGGCCCACTACCTGGGCTCCCGAATCGTCGACGAAGTCTACCGGCGCGAAGGGGAGGATCTCTGGCCGGATCGCTATGACTACCGCGCCGACGGCATGAAACGCCTCGAGGGGCAGCTTGCCTCCTCCAGTCCAGGCGACGTCTCCAAGGGCGCCGGTCTCTGGAAAGACCTCGCTGGGATCGTCGGCGACAAGGGCGTGGCGCCGATTTTCGAGGCTTGGGGAAAGGCCCGCCCCGATTCGGCCGATCCCGGCAAGGTCCTCGGCGAAGTGCTGCTGGGCGACGCTGGCGATAAGCGGTTGTCGCGGTGGTGGGATGGGGCCCAAGAAGTGTTTGTCTTCAAACGCCCCAAGAGCGACTTCCTCGCCAAGACCTCGAAACCAGCCCAACTCAGCGGCAAGTCGCGGGAGCTTCTTCATGACGACGGCCGGGCGGCCGGTAAGAAGAGTATCGCCGGCGGCGGACATGCCGTCCGTTTCGAGGTTCCCGGCGACCGTTTCTGCGTGACGTCGGTGCGGATCAATGGGTCGCGCTACGGCCAGCCAAGACCGCCCGACGAGGATTTCCGCGTCTGGATCTGTGACGCCGACTTCCAGACGATCGCCGAGTATAGGTATCCCTACTCCAACTTCGGATATGGAAAGCCCGGCTGGGTGAAGGTGCGACTGAAGCCCACGCTGGTGCCCAAGGAGTTCATCGTCTGCGTGGGCTTCGACCCCACGGCGACCAAGGGGGTCTTCATGAACTACGACGGCGAAGGCAGCGGCGACTCGCTTGTCGGCCTGCCGGGCAAGCCGGGAGAGCCCTTCCACGACGGCGATTGGCTGATCCGCGCCACCGTCGACCAACTCAAAGGGGCCGAGGCCGGGCCATCGGATCGCAAGGAGGCGGATCGCAAGGAGGCGGATCGCAAGGAAGCGGCCGCGCCGACGGGCTCGACGCGCACGTGGACCGACGCCACCGGCAGCTTCAAGATCGAGGCCGAGTTCCTCGGCCTCGATGGCGACAAGGTACGGCTACGGAAATCGAACGGCCGAGTGATTACGGTCCCACTACAGAAGCTCAGCGACGCCGATCAGCAATTCGCCCGTAAAGCAGCCAAGCAGCGCTCTCCATAGTCCGCGTTGCCGGGAAGCTGCGTAAGCGTAGGGTGGGTCGAGTGAAGCGAGACCCACGAAGGGCAGGGTACCGTCAGCCAGGTAGCGTCCGTGCTTGCACGCACCATCCCACTCCACCGGCCCAGCGCCGCATCCTGCCTCCGACGCCCACGCAGACACTCCGCACCTGACGCCGACCTCGCCGCGTCTCAACCACACCTCCCTATTCTCTTCGTGCCCTTCGTCGCTCAGGGTGTGCCACGCGACCCGTAGCGCCCCCGACCGCATGCCGTTGTTGGACGCCGGCCATTTGCGATCCCCGTTCTGTACTTCGCAGCTATTGATGGCATCAGGATTAGATCGATTTCGCCCGGTTTGGGCGTCTTGTCGCCAAACAGGTGCGTCTGCGTCGGCTTTCGGAAGGGCCGGCATCTCTCCACTAGTCGCTTCTTCGGGAACGTTTCGCGCATGGCGTCGAGCGTCGCTTTCTTTGTGAACAGGTCCTTACTCGTGCGGACATAGATTACGGCGTCGTCCGCAACGACGTTGGCTGCGCGGCAGAAGACCTTCTTCAGGAGGACTCTGTAACGGTCGGGATGTGTGAACCGGCCCTGGTATGGTCCGCGTGTAACGTAGGCATCCGCCTCGAATCCGAGGAGCCAGAGCCTCAGCCACTGGTCATAGTGGTAGTTCGTAACGCCGAAGTACGGCGGCGATGTGAGTAGGAGCTTGGCTTTCGGCACCTGGTCCTTGTGGAGGCGCTGCTCCAGTTGTGGAAGAATCGTGATGCTGTTACCCAGGAACACTTGGCTTCCATTTGCCTTAACCACGCCCTTCGAGTAGCGCCAACGGATTCGCTGCTGCATGAACGTCGCGACATCAAGGTCCGGCGGCTTCGTTCCGTTCTCGTCCCACCAATTGATGGCGTAATGCGGCGACATGGCTTTCGTCTGTCGCATCTGGTTCGACAACGATTGCCCCTCCTTACCGTGGAGGTAGACCAATAGAATCGCCATGAGCGTCCTGTCACAAGTGCATCTGCGCCAGTCAAGGTTGTCCCGCGTGGCGAGGAGGAAACGCCGTACAGAAGGCGAGAAGCACTTCTTAAAGAACTTCGGTAGGGAGCGGGCCTGCTCCGCGTATTTGCTACCTGCGTCGACAATCTCCAGTAGCCGTTTCTCGACTTGCTCCAAAGGTGCGGGGCCGAGCTTAGCCCTCGCGTAGACCCATCCGACCGGGCTGATTTCGACGCCGAAACCGCGCCTTCTCAAGGCCGTCGCGCTGAAGAGTGCAGTCCCCCGGCCGGCAAACGGATCGAGCACTGTGTCGCCTGCCGATGTGTGTTTCTTGATAACGGCGTCAGCAAAACGGATTGGAAACATGGCGTAGTATGGGCCGATACCTTCCCACCTCTTCACCGCCGTGCCGAATGTCTTGCCGTTACTTGCCATTTTCTGCCGTCCCTAGAAGCGCCCTGGCTAGTTGCGTCAATACTTTGGACCCAAGTTGCAGCGGGATGGCGGCTTGGGCGTTGGCCGCGATCAACGGCGACACCGCATTCGCGTAACGCGAGGAGACTACGCGGTCCAGGAGCGTACAAACTGTAGCAAACTGCGGGTACAGCGAGATGTCGTCACTGTCGAGGGTGTCTTGGGCGTCGGACAGGAACGGGATGCTGGCAACGATCCGTGCCTCGCTCTGGGTCTTGTAGAAGAACTTGCGCCCGAAATAAGTATCTTCACCATACCGCTTGTGGCTGTCGGAATGCAAAATGCGGTCTTTGATATATCCGTCTGTCAGGAGCATGTATTGCCGCGCAAAGAAAAGTTGCTGCCCAGGCGTTTCCGTCTGGTCGATTTCCTCGAAATGCTGGACGAACGCCCCAGTCTTCTCGATGCCCAGAATCAGAAGATCTTGGCCGGTGCTCGCCTGTACCTTCTGGTTGAGTCGCTTGAGTTCCTTGCCGATCGCGGCGCTCAGCCAAGCCGGCGGACCGAACGCCGCCAGCGGGCCGTCGATGAAGAAGGCGAGGGACATAAGGCGTTGGAGAAGGTTCCGCCGCTCGAAGCAACGAAGAAAATGGATGGCGAGCAGGCGTTCCATGACCTGCATCACGAGCCCGAAGGCTTCGCCATTCGTCCCGATGTCTCGGAACCGCTCGTGGATCCGCAGCGCATCCGTTGAATAAACAGGACGGCCACAGCTCGGGCAGGCCGTACAACCAGGCGCGACCGCGAACTCCGCGGCACAGCCATGTGACTCCTTGTACGGGCAACTCTGGGGATTTGCCGTGGGCTTTAGTGCAAGCAGTGCTTCATACGTCGAAAGCAAGTTTGTCCGGTCGTCTTCGTCAACGATGATGTCGGTGAAGAGGTCGTATAGCTCCTCACGGAAAGAGGACCGAGCAGAGTTCTGTCTTCGTGTAACCACATTGCTGCCCGGCAACGCCGCATCGACGCTCGCTGCCTGCTCGGTCTTGCGGAACTCCACCGGATCGACGGGCCGCTCAGCATCTAGTTCCCCGATAAGATGCAGATCAAGCAGCACGCTGGCCGCTGTGCAATACCCAACCTTCGCACCCGGGTATCCATTCTTCACATCCACTTCGGCGTAGCTGCCGTCAATGGCGAGGATGAAGCGAGGTAGCGTTAGCGCCTGTGGTGGCGTTTCAACGGGCTTTGGGGCGTACGCCACCCGTTCTGCCTCCAAGAGCTTGGACCGGGCCAACAGGCTTGTTACCCTCTGGCATTCGGAGATGCGATACAGAGGACGGTATGTCGCGTATTCGCCTTCGTACGGCATCTCACGCCCCCTGAGGGTTCGAGGTGTCTTCGATAAGGAAGCGGTCCACCTGCACGGGAATGACATACGGGTTCGATAGCGTCTTGACGCGGACGAAACCCTTATCCTGAGCGCGGAGGATGCTGCCCTCGAAGTCCGCGAAGTCGTAGAACTTGCGAATCTCGCGTGTCTCATCGGTGTTGTTAAGGTGGCCTATGAACCAGTTCGCAGTGTTCCGCAGGATGTTTTGTTGAATGGAGCTTACCTCCTGCGTGGCATAGACCAAGCCGATGTGATATTTGGCTCCTTCCTTTGCCGTGCGAACCCAAATGTCCTGGAAGTCAAGCTCCCGTGAGGATGGCAGGATGTTGTGGGCCTCCTCCACATACACTAACACCTCGGGCGGTGTCTGGGCCGTGCGAAACTGCTGCTGGTTGCCCTCGAAAACCACTCTCATCACTCGATCCGCGGCCGCCTTATTGATTTCCTGGTTACCGCTCGACTGATCCACTATTACGAGGCGTCCCTGTTTCAGATGCTCGTAGATGTCGGTGGCGTAATCAGAGCTTGTATCTGCTGTGTGCTGCTCGCTGACGCGTCCAACCAGCTTGGAGCCGTTCGGGTAAGCGAACATCTCAAGAATCTTCTTGAAGTCATCGTCTGCCCAAGAACCAGAACTGCTTTTCGCGACATACGAGGCGTCAAACGCGCCCCAACTGGATTTCCCATCCGTGATGTAGTCACGCAGTATTCCGCACGCCTGAGCTACTTCGGCCCACGTCGGCGAGGACTTCGCCAGGATCGCCGCGCACACGTTGTAGTCGGCCGGTGAGTTACCAACGTTGTTCTGGCCATCGGACTGGATCGCAGTTATCAGCTCTTTCTTGAACAGGCCTCGCGTTTGGGGAGTCAAGTTGACAGGCAACCGAAGGCCGGCTTTGTAAAGGAGTGCTCGGTACGCGAGGACCCGTCGGCTGTATCGCGTTAAGGCCGATCGGTCATTTGGGTCGGGTGGATCAAAGATGACATCGCGGAAACTGCTGATGAAAATAGTCTTTTGGTCTGACAAGGCGTCATTGATGATCTCCTTCCCAATTTGGAGATTATCATCGAGGTAGAAGTTAAGCAGCATCAGTTGCCGATGCGGATCGTTCGGGTGCGGCATGATGCCGTAGGTAATCACATCAGTCTGTAAATGCTGGTGTTGGTCTGCTGGTCCGCACTTCCAGACGTTCTTGATCGCTTCGGCATTGAGTCCATGTCCGCCGGCATCTTGCTCGTTCTCATTGGCGTACTCTCCGTTGGGATCGAAGACGATCTCGCCGATGCGAATCGGGTTCTGACGCCACCTGAGAGCGAAAATGGATTTCAGGATGATCTTCGTCGTGTTCGACTTGCCGGTGCGAGTCATGCCAAACAGCGCAGTCTTTTGGCCAAGAAGATCAGTCGGCGTAATCTGGACGGGCACGCCGTCAATGCCTTGAAAAGGCCGGTGACTTGAAGCGTAGCGAACCTGACCGACAGGGACGTGGTCATCCTGTGCTGATACAGGCAGACGGGGATCGCGGAAGTTGACGATCGCCTCTAGCACCTTGTCACGCGGCTTGAAGACTTTGAGCCCACGGTTCGGATAGTAGTTGCTGAGGTCTGAGCCGAAGAAGAGGCGAAAGACAGGGACACTTTCGGAGCCGGTGTTGACCATATAGTAGGTTCCAAGAACCCGACAGCGGACGCCGGCGTAGCTTAGCAGGTTGTGCGTTGTAGGGTCCATGACGGCGCGGTCATCCCAGTGCCGGGCCAACTCTCCGCTCACGCGCTGCGCTGTTTCCACCCGGACGCGCAAGGCTTCGTCTGCGTTGGGGAGCTTGGCCTTATCGAGTACGCGAAGCAGTACAATTGAGGCGTCCTCCTCTCGAACGTCCGTCAGGACGCCAGGGCCGACACGTGTGGCAATCAGAAAAGAGAGCGCGGGGATGCCGCCAACCCGCTGACGGTGGAAGTCGTGTATCTGGACAAGTGCCTCGTCGTATCCTAGTGAATAGACTTCCCCAACGTAGGCATTGTCGTCGACGAGTGATGTTAACGCTCGACTGGCCCCTTGCAGCGGCTCGCTCAACTCCGGATCACTCAACCTCCTGGCTAGGTTCGAAACGATGTCAGCCATACTTCTTTTCTCCTACGGATCGACCGGTGAGGCCCTCGTGTTCTCGCTGCTCAATTTCTATCGTCTCCGCCCATCACCTGCAGGCCGCAGATTTGCAGCCTAACGCGCACGCAGCCATTTTGCGTAAGTCGAGCTGTAATCGCGGGTTGCACTAATGCCACATCGTTCTCCGCGCGATAGGCAGTCTCTGCCTGGCTCTCATCGCTGCGGTGACCCAATCTGTGTGCCGGACTGCGCGCCCCAGGGCCGTCGCGGTTCAATACCTGCGTGTAAATCATCGTGGTGCGAACGTCCTTGCAGGCGAGCACTCCCCCATTCTGATGGCGGCCAGCGAACGAATCAAGTAGGGCAGGGCCGTGCGAGCGTCGGTCCGGCATTACCCTAAAGTGCCGTAGGGCCGGCTCCGCCGGCCGCCTTTGGCCACCAGCGTGGCTGGAACTGAGAGAAGCCGTGCCCTCGGTGTGTTGGGCTGCCCTTGGCCCTGTGGCCCCCAATGGCCCAATTCTTGATCTGACACGCCCCAACCGCCCATGGTACAATAATTCCCGCGCGCCGTAGCCCCAGCCGCCTCGCCGTGCGTCCCCCCGGCAGGCGGCCGCCGCGCACGACCACGCGCCGCCCAAAAACACCCTTCAGCCACCGCCCCTGCGAAATACGGAACCGGTCAGCCATCTGAAGCGAGGTGAGAGGAAGAGGAAATGGAAAAGTAGGAAAATGGAAAACGAGCAATCCAAAGCCTGGACGGAACCATAGTCACATCAGTTCGCCTCTCCATTTCTCCCCTTTCCCCTTTTCCCTCATTACACACGGGCTGACCCCAGACCGCTGAACACGAAAAAACAAAAACCGCCCACAAAAAGGCCTCAAAAAACGCCAACCACCGCCCCATTCACCCCGGAGACACCACCCCGCCACACCGCCCGGCAAGCCGACCCATCGCCACAAACCGATAGCCGGCAACCACTTCCACCACCAACCGCCGGCCCGATGAGTTTTTGGCGCCGTGAAACATGCCTCAAAAAACACCCTCGACAAGACCGCAGAAGCCTCGCAGCGCGCTCTCTGGGCACCATCCAAGCTGGTCGAACCGCCGAACCTGACACACCATGAAAGCCATGCTCCTTGAGCAGATCGCTCCCATCGACTCCTCGCCGCTGGCGCTCCGTGATTTGCCAATCCCCGAGCCGGCGAACGGCGAGCTGCGGTTGAAGGTACACTGCTGTGCCATCTGTCGGACCGACCTGCACGTCATCGAGGGCGACCTGCCGCGGGCGAAGATGCCGATCGTGCCGGGGCATCAGATCGTCGGCACCGTCGATGCCTTGGGGCCGGGATGCACCCGGTTGGCGCTGGGCTGCCGTGTGGGCGCCGCCTGGCTTCGGTCGACCTGTGGGCGGTGCCGCTTCTGTCTGGCCGGACGCGAGAACCTCTGCCAGTCGGCCCGCTTCACCGGATACCACGCCGACGGCGGCTATGCCGAGTATGCGGTCGTGCCCGAAGATTTCGCCTACGAAATCCCCGATGTCTTCGACGACGTGCAGGCGACGCCGCTGTTGTGTGCGGGCATCATTGGCTACGCGGCGCTGCGACGCGCCGAAGTCCCCCGCGGCGGGCGGCTGGCCCTCTACGGCTTCGGCTCCTCGGCCCATGTCGTGATCCAGATTGCCCAGCACCGCGGCTGCGAGGTCTACGTGGTCACCCGCGGCCAGCGCCATCGCCAGCTTGCCCGCGAAATGGGCGCCGTCTGGGTAGGCGAGCACGCCAGCGAACTGCCCGAGAAGGTCCACAGCGCGATCCTCTTCGCCCCGGCCGGCGAGCTCGTCCCCCCGGCGCTGGAGAACCTCGAAAAGGGCGGCACCCTGGCCCTGGCCGGCATCTACATGACGCCGATCCCCGAGATGGACTACCAGCGGCACGTCTTCCACGAGCGCGACCTCCACTCGGTCACCTGCAACACCCGGGCCGACGGCCGTGGGCTGCTGGCCGAGGCCGCCGAGATCCCCATCCGCCCCCATACGACGACCTATCCGCTGGCCGACGCCAACCGGGCACTGCAAGATCTCAAAAACGATCAGATAAGCGGCACCGGCGTGCTACTGGTAGGTTGACGGCCGCGTCCTGGGCCAATATAAGATCAACCACGTAGGGCGTCACCTGTATACCCATGCGACTGATCGTCAAACACTTCCCCAACTAGCACCGGAGCCCACCATGGCCACCGCCACGGCACGTCACATCCTCGTCGAGACCCGGCAGGAATGTGAGGACCTCAAGGCACAGATCGAAAGCGGAGCCGATTTTGCCGAATTGGCCCAACAGCATTCCCAATGTCCCTCCGGCAAACAGGGAGGCGACCTAGGCGAATTCTCCTCCGGCCAGATGGTCCAGGAGTTCGACGAAGTCGTCTTCAACAAGGATGTTGGCAAAGTCCACGGGCCCGTGCAAACGCAGTTCGGCTTCCATCTCATCGAGATCACCGGCCGAGCCAAGTAGCCGTGCCTGGCGTAGCAAAGCCGGCCGGCTCACGCCGGTACCCCATTCGGCCCAAAAACAGGGAAAGACCCCGGCAACGATCTGCCCCCCGGGCGGGGCCCCGCGTGATCGGCCCGCGAACATCGATGCGCGAGGCCACCGAGAATCTTCCTCGGTCCATCTCGCCAGACCGGCCGCAAATCGCTAGAATGCTGGGTCTGGAAGTTGGCCTGTTATCCCCCTGTGACGCCCTGTTTCCCGGGATGGACCCTCTGTAGTGAACGGTATCGTCTGCATCCCCTCTGCGGAGTCGTTGGCAGAACACAAGCCAGGGCACGACGCAGCTCAAAAGGGGGCCTCGGCCGTCGACCATTTCCTGCTCGGCCCCGAGAATCGCCTTGCCGAGGCCGCCGTTTGTGCTCTGTTTCGCAGTCGGCCCAGCCCCTACAACCCACTGCTGCTGTGTGGCCCCAGCGGCTGCGGCAAATCCCACCTTGCCCGGGCAATTGCCGGCCAATGGAGAGTCACTTATCCCCGCAGTCGTGTGCTCTGCGAGACGGCGACCGGTTTCACGTGCCAGTTGCAGGACGCCCTCGAAATCCACGCCATGGAGGACTTCCGCGAGCGATACCGGACGGCCGACCTACTGGTTCTCGAAAACCTGCTGGTTCTCGAAGACGAAGACCTCGAAGATGAGGATACTGCCCAGCTTGCCGGTAGCCAAACTGCCCAGCACGAGTTGGTTCACACGCTCGATGCCCTCCTGTCGCCATCGATTGCTGGGCCGTGCAGCCAGGTCGTCGTAACGTCCCGAACCGTGCCCGACGATCTGCCAAGCCTGATGCCAGCCTTGCGCGGTCGTCTCCATGCCGGCTTGACGCTTCAGCTCTGCCCGCCGACGCCGGAGACTCGCCAGGCGATTCTCCAGAACCTGGCTCGGCGACATGACATCGATCTTCCGCACGCCACGGCGTGGATGCTCGCCAGCGCTCCGACCTTGGACGTGCGTGATCTCGATGGTACTTTGATGCGACTTGCCGCCCAAGCCCAGTTGGACGGCCATTCCATTACTGCGGATGTGGTGGGGGATGATCCGCTTCTCCGGGGAACCGGACGGGAACTACGCCTCGAAGATATTGCGGCCGAGACCGCCCGATTCTGCGCTCTCGGCCTTGCCGACCTGCGCGGCAAGGCCCGGCGCCGGCCCGTCGCAACGGCCCGGGGCGTGGCCATGTACCTTGCTCGCCTGCTGACCCACCGCACGCTTCAGCAGATCGGCCACTACTTCGGCGGCCGCGACCATACGACGGTCATGTACGCCTGTCGCAAGACGGAGGCGTTATTGACCACGGACCCCACGATCCGTCAATCCGTCCAGGACCTGCGACGGAAACTTGACAGTCATGCAAGGGGGAAAGGGGACCGATCCGATTTGCCCCGACGGCCCGCAACGCGCCTTCGGTCGGTGCCCGGTTGCGCACCCATCGGACCTGTCCCCTCTACCCGCAGAGTATACGAGTGCAAGACCCG
>Ga0154613_1215_pt5 | contig 11298 bp, 11 predicted proteins | sample Rifle2008BG13ft_FD_116042 | JGI IMG/M metagenome (GOLD analysis project Ga0154613, IMG submission 116042) | Planctomycetes bacterium RBG_13_63_9
GGCCGCGAAACGGGGATTCGACTCGATGGCCCGCCGAAGTCCCTCGAAGAACGTGGACGGCGTGCGCGTTTTCTGCGACAGGCCGAAACGGCCGGTGTACACCATCCGGAATACGTCGCGATCGGGCAGCGGCGAAGCGAACGACACCGGCTCGAAACCGGTGGGCAGAAAATGGACGCGCCGGCGCCGTTGGGGATACCGAGACCCGAAATCGTCGGTAATGGGCCGCGTCGCGGAAGTGATCCAGTCGGCCGTCTCCAGCACGCGCCGCTCGAGGCGCTGTTCCACCAGCCGCCTTAGCGGCAACGCCGCCTCGGACCGATGGGGCTCAAACGTCCAACCGTCACGAAAATCGGCAAGCCAGGCGCAACCGAAACGGCGCTTCAACGCGTACCCGATCCAGTGCGTCGATTCGGGCGGCGAGCTGGTCACCACCAGATCGACGGGCCGCCGGGCCGCGATTTCCATGGCCCGTCGTGCCGCGCGGATCGACCAGAGCACAAACACGTCGGGCAACAGAAGCCACCGCGCGGCCGAGCGGCACAACGAGACTCCCGCTTGGATCGCGCTGGCGGCGGGGGATGCGGCGGTCGGTCTCTGGGGGCGTCGAATTCGTCGCGGCACGCGGACGATCTCTCCACCGCGGCATCCGCGCTGAGACCACTGGGGCGTCAGCACGCGGACGCGGCAGCCCGACCGGACCAGGAAGTCCTCGAGGATCAGCGCGCGGGGAACGCCGCCGGAGATTTCCGGCGGATAGTGAAACGCAACCAGCAGTACTTCAGGATGGCTCAAGGAGTGTCCTCGAAAAACGTGCGGTACCAGCGGCTCAGACAGAGCACCTTCCAGGCCGCGCGATGATAGAAAGCACCCTCGGTCTCCGCCAGGGCACGACGCAGCATCTTGTCCCTTGAAGGAAATGCCAGCTCCTTCCAGAAAGGATCGCCGACGGCGTCCCGGACCGCCTGGCGCAGCTCGGCGCGTATCCACTGCGCCTCCGGTACGGCGAACGCGGTCTTATCCTTCCGCTGAAGGATCTCTTCAGGCAGCCGGTCACGCATGGCCCGGCGAAGGATGACCTTCGTCATGCCGTCCGCGGCGCAGTCCCGGGTTGCCAGCCCCGCGGTGGCCTCGATCAGGCGATGATCCAAGAAGGGCAGCCGGGCTTCCACGCCGAAGGACATCGAGTTCCGGTCGGCATAGCGCAACAACGCCGGAAGGCTCAGCGAAAGAAACGACGCGCGCAACGCCTGGTCCAAATCGTCGGGCACTTCCCCCTTGGATCGGCGGAAACGGTAGAGGATTGCTCGGGCCAACAGTGACCCCATCGGGAAGCGCGCACCCGCGAACATTCGTGCCTGCCGCAGGGCTTCGCCCCAGCCGCTTTCGCGCCAGCGGGCGGCAATCGCCCGGGGCACGACCCAGTCGTAGCCTCCGAACAGCTCGTCGGCGCCTTGGCCGTCGAGCATCACCTTCAGGCCCAACTCGGCGGCCCGGCGAAACACACACCGCTGGGCGTAGATCGACGGGCCGAGGAAGGGGACTTCCTGGCGATAGACCAGCTCGTCCAATTCCTCAAGGCAACCGTCGCCCGTGATTTCCACCAGGCTGACCTTGAAGCCCAGACGCCCGGCGACCCGCTCGACGTACGGCCGCTCATCGGCTCCGGGAACCGGCGCATAGGCATGGACGCCGACGTAACGGAACTGGCCGTTCGTCTCACCTTGCTTGAGTTGGGCCACGGCCGCCGCCACGCTCGGCGAGTCGACTCCGCCGCTTAGGCAAGTCCCGATCGGCACGTCGCTGCGCAGCCGCAGTCGCACGGAGTCGTCGAAGATCTCGCGGAACCGGGCTGTCGAAATGGGGATCTGCCGCTCGGCGGCGGTGGGATACTGCCAGTACGGGCGGACCTCCGGCCCGAGATTCTCTTCCGTGGCCTGCACCGTCAGTCGATGTGCCGGCAACAGCTCGCGGATCCCGCGAAAGAAGGTCTTCGGGCCAAGCGGCTGATAGCTCTTGACGAAATACTCCTCGATTTGTTCCACGTCGGGCGCGCAAGGCACGGGCGCGCCGAACCGCAACAGCGCCTTGATCTCCGAGGCGAACACGAAGCAGTCTGCCGTGGCGTAGTAGTAGAAAGGCTTCTCTCCCGCCCGGTCGCGCGCGCAGAACAACTTCGCCTCCCCTGCGTCCCAGAGCGCGAAGGCGAACATCCCATTCAGCCGCGCCAGACAATCCTCGCCCCATTGCCGGTAGGCGGCCAGCAAGACCTCCGTGTCGCTGTGCGTGACGAAGGTCTGCCCGCCGGATTCCAGCTCCCGGCGAAGCTCCAGGTAGTTGTAGATCTCCCCGTTGTAGACCAGCACCAGGTCTCCGCGGAACATCGGCTGATTGGCCAACGGCGACAGGTCGAGAATCGCCAGTCGCCGATGCCCCAGCCCCAGAGTCCGCCGGGCAACCTGGCCGGTCCATTGTCCTTCGCTGTCCGGTCCACGCATGCGCAGCGGCTCGAGCATTCGCGACAGCGTGCGCGCAGCGTGTGGCCCGTCGCTGTCTGTCGTGATGAATCCCGCGATGCCGCACATGATCGTAAAACGCACTTGCTTGTGGTCGCTTCAGACTGAGCCGGGTTGCCGTTGGGAGCGTTCGGAACGTTCGCAACGGGTCGCGCAGCCATGGTTGAGAACTTCCTGATAGGTCCGCTGCATGGCTTCCGAAAAGGGAACAAAGGCGGGGTCCAGCAGCGCGCGGAGCCGGCTGACGTCGCCGATCAGGTTCAGCGTTCGCGTGGAATCAGCCCGTTGAAACTTGGGCTCGATGCCGAGGATGCCGCCGAGTGTGACCGCAAACCGCCGGATCGAAATCGGCTCGGGTCCCGCCAGGTTCAGCACGGCCGGCAGCTCCGCCGACGCCAATGCCCGCCGGGCAAGCTGTTGAAGGCAACGTGCGGCATCGTCGACGTAGCAGAACGAGATCTCCAGCCCGTCCGTCCGCTGAGTCTCACCCGCGGCCGGTTCCAGCACGATCGGCTCGCCGGCCTGAATCTTTCGCAGCAGAGCCACGGGCAGCATCTTCTGCTGGCCCGGGCCGAAGAGACCGAACGGGCGCACGGAAACCACGGACATTCGGCCGGAGAAGAGGCTCAAGGCCTCCTCCGCGGCCAGCTTACTCAGCGCATACGGCTCGTCCCGCCGCACCGGGCAGTCCTCGGCAAGCGATTCGAGCGATGGCCGATAGACGTTGCCCGTGGAAGTGTAGCAGAAGAACCCAGCGCCGCACGCGCACGCCGCCCGCGCGGCCTTGACCGCCCCATACACGTTCACCCCGAACAGTTGATCCGCGCACTGGGGAAATTCCCGGTACTGCAGCGACTGGGCCAAGTAGAAGACCGCGTCGGTTCCCTCGGGCAGCGACAACTCGTCCCCTAGGATATCAAGATGCTCGAACCGGGTTTCCTGGATCATTCGGGCAGGTTCCGCCACGTCGTATCCAGAAACCTCCCAGCCGCTGCGGCACAATTGCTCGCACAGAACACCGCCGAGGAATCCGCCGGCACCGATGACTGCCGCTTTCATGTCTTGGCTGCTCCTAGGGCACGGCCCGACTGGAGTTCAGATTCGAGCTGGCACTTGACCGACGTTTCGTGGACGTACGGATGCTCCCGGCGGCAGGTCTGTCGCCGGCTGTAGTTGGCCTGTCGCCGGCTAGGGTCGGGCTGTCACATGAGCCTTCACGGGGCAGCAGCTCGTCATACGCCCGCCGCAAGCGCGCCGCGAACGCTTCCAGCGTGAAGTACTTCTCCACGTAACGGCGACCCTGCACGCCCAATTCGTGCAGCCGGTGACGGTCTTCGATGAGCTCCCGCAGTACGGCTTCGACCTGGTCCGCCCGGGCGCTCTGGATTGGACACTCGTCCGGGGCGAGCAGATAGTCGTCGGGCTTGCGAATGTAGCAGACCACCGGTTTGCCCATGGCCATCGCCTCGACGGCGAAATAACCGTGGAACCCGATCAGGCACTGGTCGAACACGACGTCGGCCGAACGATACATCTCGAGCGCTTGGTCGTTCGGCACGCGCTCCACGAGGGTCAGCTCGACGGCATGGCCTTCCGCTTGCAGCCGCCGGACCGCATCGAGCAGATGGTCGGTGCCCTTGAAGTGGCGATGGTTCGGGGCATGCACGATTCGGATGGGCCGGTCGCCGTCCAGGGGCGGGTAGTGCGGGGCGTACTTGCGGCCGCCATCCGCGCCCAGATCGACCGGCCAGAAGAACAGGTCGTTGCGGCTGCCCGGCGTATACTCGGTCATGTCGCCCATCGCAAACACGGCCGTTGCCGTGGCCCTGATCCGCGCCTGGTTCACCCGGGCGTCGTGCTCGTCGCAGATGCAGGCTTTGCCGGGTGCCGGGCACTGGGTGCAGCAATTCGGCTCGCCCAGCGATAGGGTCGTCCGCCGCGTGCGCACGTCGGCGCCATAGGTCCAGAAGAACACCTGCTTTCCCAGGTCTTGCAGCAGGCGCAGCTCTTCGGGGTTGAATTGAAACGCGGCCCCAGGTGTCAGCATCCCCGCGTCACAGTAGAAATGAAACCGCTGGTAGCGCCGGCACGCCCAAATCAACGTCAGATATGGAACCAGAACCCGCAGCAGTGGCACGCGTGAGGCACGGCTGAGATTGTACGTGAACTGATCGGTGATGAAGTAGGTATTGTAGACCAACGAGTCTGCTTTCACGCCGAGCAATCGCTCGGCCCGGGCATTGACCGCCATGTTGAGAATCGGCGCGCCCGTCCAAAGGCTTCGCTCCACGACCTTGTTCCTGTGGGCCGATGGCATCACCCCAAGCACAATTCGGGTCAGACGGCCCAACAGCCGGTTCTTGGCTCGTTTCATCAAGTTCAGCACGGCAAACATGTCTCTACCACGTGCGCATTTCATGCCGCTTCGAAGCGGCGGCCACGGCGAGCGTCTCGCAACAGGCAGAAGTGATAACCCAGTGCGTCAAGGCGACCAACCATATCCCGAAAGAAGTCCCACACGCCGCGACCTCCGGCCCGGCGGGCCGCGAGCTCTCCCGGTTGGTGATAGTACTGCTTGGCGTGGCGGTAGTGGCCCAGGCTTTGCGTATTGAGGACGATGTGGACGGGATGAATATCGAGGACCTTTAGGCCGGCGTACTCAAGGTGAAGTCTGCCTGCGTCAAACGGAGGCATCCCCGCCAGCGCGCACATCTCCATGTGGAACATGTCCATCCAGAACAAGGGGATCTCGGTAATCCCGTGGGCTATCGGATACGGGTGAATTCCCGCCTGCAAGTACATCATTACCGAACTGCTTACGGTGATGCCGTGATCCCAGAGCACAGGGCGCAGCCGCTCCGTCCAAAAGAGCGAGTGCGCGCGGAACGACTGCGCACCGGGAACGAAAGCAAGGCACCGGCGCAGCTCGCCCTGCAGATCCAGCGTTGCCTCGTAGTTGGGATGTACCGCCAACTCGGCCGGTAGCGCGGACTTCCCGGAAAACAACCCGTATCTCTGCGTCAAGAAGTAGGTGACCGGCTTACCAAGAGAGCAGAGCGCATCATAAGCCTGCTCCATGGTTTCCTCCTCGACCCAATCCGTGTCGCAGGTAATCACGGCGATGCGCATGTCTTGCATTGGTCAGCAACTCCATTGTGGCGGAAGCGATTCCGGCGGCCTCAAAGCAGACTATGGTTTCCTCTGCAACACGAAAGCCACAAGATGTCCCAATCCATCATAGTCGGGGATGATTCGCGCTATTTCGCGGGCCACGGCGTTGATCCTGGCGTCGTACTTCGGTTTTTCCGGCGCCACGAGGAGAGGATGCACGACGCGGGTGAGGAAGTAGTACATACCGAATCTCCACGTGGCCTCGAGGTGATACAACGGTGAGCAGAATGCGAGCAGCTCCTGCTCGCGGAACTTACGGGTGAAGAGCCGGTCGCGTCCATCGGCGTCGATCTTCTCCAGGCCGAATTTCTCTCGCACGTGGTTCAGCCGTGTCAGCCCATCGATGGTGCCTTCCATCAGCACCAGCCTTCCGCCCGGCTTAAGGACCCGATGGATATCCACTAATGCGTCTTGCTGTAGTTTCCAATCGAGCAAGGCCATCAGACAACGGGAGCTGCTGACAACGTCGAAATGATCGGGAGGAAAAGGGAGGGAACAGACGGACGCGTGTGTGAAGGAGACGGTGCCTTTGAGTGTCGGCTCGTTCTCCGCCAGGAGCCGCTGCGCGCCGAGAATCATGTTCTCGGCATAGTCTATGCCCTGCACTTCAGCGGCATGGCGAGAGGCGTATTGGACGGCCGCGTAGCCGAGGCCGCACCCGACGTCCAGGACGCGGTCGCCATCCCGCATGTACTGGGAGGCGGTGTCGATTTCCAGCTCACGCAGATTGTAATCGCACGCCGTTGTCTTGTAGTCCAAGGACTTGGCAATCTCCTCGTAGCGCTGTTTGAGTTGTTGGGCTTGTTGGTTCATGGTTTGACCTTTCGCTTGCGTTTGCCGGCCCCCATACCTGCGCGTACGTTCGCAGATGTCCGTCTACGACCAGGCGAGAGCTGTGGCAACGATCGAACCAGTCTCGGGCGCGGATCTTATAGTCTTTGAGCCAGGCGGGGTCTATTGCGAGGAGGACGTCTTTGACGACGTCCTCGACGGTCCAAGCGGAGAGGATGGGTGCCGGTTCGGGTACAATCCACGCGGTCGAGCGCGGATCGTAAGACATGATGACCGGCACCTCTGCGGCGATGCCTTCGGGAGCGGTGGCGCCGAAATGGGGAAGCGAGATCTGATCGAAGAGGACGTCGACGGACTTGAGGGTCGAGATCAGCTTTATGCGCGGCAGGGGCTCCACCCAGACGACAAGGTCTTCCGCGCCGAGCTGGCGAATCAGGTTTCGACTCTCCTCGATTTCCCGACCCCACTTGGTCAGGATGACCTTGAACGAGCAGCCGATCGCCTGTCGCAGGGCCGGCAAGGCACGGAGATAGGCGTCGGTTCCCTTGATTTCCCATTCATGCCGCAAGGTGCAAAGGAAGAGGTACTTGGCGCGATACTGTTCGTGCAGCGCGGCGTACTGGCCCGGCACGTCTCGAATGCGTTGCTCGTCGATGGGATGAAGCATCGGCGAGAAGTTGGGGACGTTGATCTTGCGGGCGTATTCGAGGCAGTCGCCGTTGGTGATGAAAGCGTGATCGGCGCGATTGTACGCCAGGGCGGTGGTACGATGCACGGGTTCGTCGTCCATGGTGAAGGTTCGAAGCGTGCCGTGCTCAAAGGCCAGGTAGGGCCGTTTGCCGCACAGCAGGGGATAGATGGGGTCGGTGGCATACGCCTGGACAATGTCGTATCGAGACAGCAGGTCGCGCATAGAAGGTGTGATTTGGCGGTAACGGGAAAGGTCGGTGGCGGTGAGCTTGTCGGGGCGATGGGGAAACGCGTCTTGGAAGGATTGGATCAGTTCCTCCACGCGGCGGTTGAAGAATGAACAGGAATCCGGAGAGGCATGCCAGCGGGAAGCGAGGCGGCGGAGAGGGGCCTTGATGGGCCGAGGCAAGACGGCCAGGGGTATGGCCCTGGCAGTGTTCCTGAGACGCAGCCAAGCGTTTTCCAAGCGGGGGATCAAGGAGACAAGAAAGCGGATTGTCCTTGCCACAGTTCGCAGGTGGCGCAGGTCCTGGGAAGAGATCTGGTGGCGATAGGCCTCCATCACCTGCCAGAAAAACCAGGCCTTGAGTCTCTTTCCCTGCCGTTTGGCGACGAGGTAGCGGATACAGCACTTCAGCGGGCCTTGGGCGAACCAACGCGGTCGTTCGAAACCGTTGAGGTCGACCGCTCCCCAATCGGGCACGAACTGGTTCTTGAATTCGCCGTCGAAATCGGCGTCTTCCCACTCGGGGCAACCCATGATGTGATAATAGTCGTAGCACAGCACGTCACAGTCGACGCCAGCGGCGTTGAGCAGCTTGGCGTTGATGTAGGCGTTGTTGGCGATGTTGCCGATGTGAAGGACTCGCGGTGGATGGCCGTGTTTGGCCTCGAACGCAGCGAGCCAAGCCTTCAGGTCATCGGCGACGGGGATGTCACGTGTCATGGCCGGCGGGATGGAAGGAAGGATAGTCGACAACGTACGACTCCGCAAAAGGTGGTTTCTTAACGGCGCAGGAACGAATAGAAACGCGAGAATTCCGGATGGGGAAAGGAAAAGTGTTCCTCCGCGATGAAGTGCACGCCGAGTAGATCCTCGAACCACGGCCGGTCGAAATGGAACAGGTGATAGTCATCCACTTTCTGGACGTCGGGGGAATAGGGGTCGTACCGGGCCGCGCCGGGAATGAAGCTCACCCAGGTGACCAGGTGGCCATCGGGTTTGAGGACGCGGCGGATCTCTCCGAGCGCCCGATCCAGCAACAGCACGTGGTCGAGACTGGTTCCCACGACGACCACCGAGAAGGTCTGGTCTTCCCAGGGGAGAAATTCGGCCACGCCGTGGACGAACACAAACGGATGCGGCGCCGCCGGCGGCAACGGGTCCACGCCCGCCATACGCTCGACGGGATAGTCCAGCAAATAGTAGGGAACCGGCTGGGGGCCGCACCCGACATCCAGGACGGCCCCGCCCAGATACGGCTTCAGGAAGCAGCGGAACATCTCCGCCATCGGGTGGCCTTCGACGCTGCAACTGTGGATGGGAAAATCGAGATACGTGTCGGCGTTGACATCGAGCAGTTCCCTCCAAATGGGAAACGCATGGGGCGCGAGTTCATCGAGCTTCTCAAGACAGTCCGACAACTCCCGCGGCTCGCGGGTTGGGGCCAGAGACTCCACGGGCGAAGACTCGCGCCTGCCTTCACCGTTGGGGAGAAACAGCCGTTGCGTGAGGATGCTCCGCTCGGCGTTGGCGAGCTCCTCGCGCAGGGTGGCCGCCTCGCTGCGAAGCGCAGCCACCTCGGCGAGCAGATGCTCAACCGAGCGCCTTGACGCAGGCATCGCTTTACGCAGCCGGCGCAACGTTCTTAGTTCTCTCATGACGTTCTTTCCCGATGGACTGAACGTTCCTGATCCGCACCGGTTGGTCGAACAGGGTCGACAGCGGGCGGCCCCGACGTTTGACTTCAATGCGATGGGTGTTTCTCCAAATCGACATCGGGTCACAATACAATGCGGTCTCGGCACGATGAGTTCGCGGCGGGAATAGAGCGACCGTCAAGTCGAATTGGCCGTCTCCCAACAGCAGATCGTCCATCGCCAGTTCAACCACCGTGTCTCCCGCGCGAATCGTGCCGATGTCGCAGGATTCCGCCTCGTGGCTTAGCCAACTGGTGGCCGTCACGCCGTCGCTGCGGCAGAGCATGATCCAAACGGCGGGATTCTTGACGTCCTGGCTGCTGCGGACGAGGATTCGCACGATCATCGCCTCGTGCTGAAAGAACCCGTTGCGTGGACTGCCGCCTGCGTCCAGGATCTGGATATCCTCAATGCGGGCGGGTCCTGCGCCGGCGCGGGCTCCCTGGTTCTCGACCTGCTGCGATCCGGCCACGCAAGTGCCCAGACTGTCGAGATCGTACAGGCTCGTTACGGTCTGCGAGTCGCCCATGTGCTTGATGCCCCCGTGCTCGAGATACATCGCTCGGTTGCATAGCCGCCGGACCAGGTCCGTCCCATGCGTCACGAAGAGCACCGTGGATCCGGATCTGCAGATTTCCGTGATTCTTCCAATGCACTTGTGGACGAAAGCGGCATCACCGGCGGCCAGCGCCTCGTCCACAATGAAGATGTCCGGATCGACGCTGATGGCCACCGAGAAGGTGAGCCGCGCCTTCATGCCGCTCGAGTAGGTCTTGAACGGCTGGTCGATCACGTCGTGCAGCTCGCTGAAATCGATGATCGAGTCGAGTTTCCGGTCGATTTCCCGGCGATTCATCCCCAGGCAGATTCCCCCCATGTAGATGTTTTCCCGGCCCGTGTACTGCGGGTGGAATCCGGTACCCAGCTCGAGAATGGCCGAGAGCTTGCCGTTGATTTCCACTTCGCCGGCCGTCTTGTCCAGAGTGCCGGCGAGGATTCTCAGCAGCGTGCTCTTGCCCGCGCCATTGCGACCGATCACGCCAATCACCTCGCCGCGATTCACCTCCAGTGAGACGTCTTTCAGCGCCCAGAACTCCTTGTGGCGCGGCTTGCGTGTCAGCAGCTCCCAAACCATGTCGGAAGGCTGATGATAGACCTTGTACATCTTCGACAGATTGGCGACTCGTATGGCAACGTCGTCTGAAGCGGACATGCGACTGTTTCCTTGCGTGTCGTCTGCTTGCACTTTCTGAAACATGGGTAGGCCGATGTGCCGTCCTTTAGGGAAGTACGGGCTTTTCAGAAAGTGCGGGTCTACAAGACACTCCCAAAATAGACCTTCAGCTTGCGGAAAATGCGGTAGCCTCCGTAGAAGACGCCGACCGACATGGTCAGAAACACAAGCCAGGCCCAGGGGTGCTCGAATCGGCCGAAGTAACAGACGTCCTGATAGCACCACGCCAGGTAGCTGAACGGATTCAGGTAGAGCACCGGCCGGAAGACGTCCGGCACCATCGCGGGCAGATAGAAGATCGGCATGATATACATTCCCGCGACGCAAAACACCTGCACGAAATCCTTCAGGTCGCGGAAGTAGGTGCCCACCGACGCGAAGACGTAGGCCACGCCGACCATCGCCAGCGACTGAAGAAGGAACAACACCGGCAGCAGCGCGTAGGTCCACGGCAAGCTCCCGTGTTTCGCGACCACGTAGACCGCCAGAATGACCGTGGCCACCGCCTGGGTAAAGAACGACGCGATCACCCCCTTGACGGGCAGCACTTCGATCGGGAACACGACCTGCTTGACCAGGTTCGAGTGCTGCACGATCACGCTGGCGCTCTTGCTCATCGACTCCTGGAAGGCAAACCAGGGAATCAGCCCGGCAAGCAGATACGTCGTGTAGTCCAACGGAAGCTCCACGGTTCCACCGATCTTCATGCGAAAGACGCAGGTGAAGACAAACACGTAGATCCCCATCAACACCAAGGGGTGCCCCACGGCCCAGAACACGCCCAGAACCTGGCCCGCGTAGCGGTCGCTGATCTCCCGGCGGGTCATTTCCCAGGTAAGCTGTCGGTGCCGGGTGAGCAACGCCAATAGCTCCCCAAAGGCATGGTAGTGTGCGCGAGCGCTGAGCAAGGGCGTCATCGTTCGGTTCCAGTCATCGTTTTGTCTCGGATCATCATGCTGCTGCAAGCTGTCGTAT
>Ga0154613_1259_pt17 | contig 10903 bp, 7 predicted proteins | sample Rifle2008BG13ft_FD_116042 | JGI IMG/M metagenome (GOLD analysis project Ga0154613, IMG submission 116042) | Planctomycetes bacterium RBG_13_63_9
GGCTGTGGCCGAGATCTGCATGCCGTTCTGGAGTTCTTCGGGGGTGAAGTACGGGCGGCTGGTGCCATTGGCGTGGCGATATCGCTTGGCGGCCAGTTGTTGCCAGCTCATATTATTGTTCAGGTGCCACGCGGCGACCTGGGCTGCCCGCTGGCTGATTTGTCCGGTTCCCAGCATACGGCAGAGTTCGTGGACCTCGACCTTGTCGGTGAAGGTCTCGATGGGTTTGATTTCGTAGGGGATAGCGGGGCGGGGCTCGTTCTTTCCATGATCGAGGCAGACGGTCGTGAGCTTGAAGTCCGCGACCTTCTCCGGCGGAATGTTGAACCCCATACCCATGCCGCCACCCATGCCACCCATACCCATGCCGCCCATACCCATGCCGCCGCCAATGCCCTGGTTGCTGTTATTGCTACTAGAGCTGTCGCGGTTGCGGCCGCCGCGGCCGGCATTTTGGGCCAAGACGGGAACACCGGCGAAGGCGGGGGGTAGCTTGACGTTCAGCGGCTTGTCGGTTTTGTTCTCGATCATCACGCGACATTGCTTCGAGTCTTTGGGGATCAACTTCGCGCTCAGCTTGCCGCTGTCGATGGCGTTGAACAGCTCGACGGTCTCGTGGTCGGGATTGAACTGCCACGGCTTGGGGACCTTGCCGGGGCGACCGGCCGCCAGGACGACCGTGGGAACCAACACCAGGGCACCCAGCAGAGCGAGCCGGGAAGGCCACAGATTCCGTGCGCGCGAAGTCATCATCGCAATTCTCCCGTAGTTGTTATTCCGCCATTTGCGCAGCGCGAGGCTGCGCGCCACTTCTCCACCTTTATCCAGCGTAATCTCTTGCCTTGCGAAAGCCAACCCAAAAGAAAGAGGATTCTGGGCAAATCGGCTCGACGAGGGATCCATCTAATGGGGTATATGGTAGCCCTATATGGCGTTATCAGGGAGTCCTCTGCGAGGATCGGCAAGGAGACGCTTTCGGCGACCGACGTCGGCATGGTGGCCAGGACGACGTGGTCAGATGCGGATGAAGGTCTTTTTGCGATACATGTGGAGGAGGATGAGCCAGACGACGGTGAAGGCGGCAATGGTGCGGACCGGATCGCCGTACTTGCCCAAGTGGCTGGCCAAGCCGCCGACCAGCGGGTCGCTGAGGCCGTGGAAGCTGATCAGGCTGTTGGCCATGTAGACGGCGATCGCGTTGGCGCCGATGACCACGAAGGGGAAGGCCCAGCAGCGGAAGCCGATGACGTCGATCACCAGGTAGAACAGCGCCAGCAGGAGGAAGCACCATCCGCTGGCCCAGAGGACCATTGAACTGGTCCAAAGGTGCTTGATGATGGGGAAGTGGTAGCTCCAGAGCCATCCGGCGCCGAGGCAGGCGGCCCCGAGCAGCACGAGCCAGAGGAACTTTAGGAAGCGGTGCTGGGCCGAGCAGAGCAATTGGCCGGCGAAGGTGCCCAGCATGACGCTGCCGATGAAGCCCAGCCCACTGAGGATCCAGGTATAGTCGTGGCCGCCGGTGAAGCGGCCGAAGACCCAGGTCTCGACGTGCATGGCCAGGTTCAGGTTGGGCTCCAGGGTGCCGGCCGGTTGGCTGGCGAAGGGGACGAACGTCATCAGCGCCCAGAAGGTCACCAGGCACAGGGCCGTGGTGACGATCTGCCAAAGCAGCGAGAGGTGCAAGATCAAGAGCGCGGAGAAGAAGTATCCGCAAGCGATTGCCTGGAGGGTATTGCAGTAGATGCGCAGGGTTTCGAGGTTGAAATCGAGCAGGTGGCCCTGGGCGACCATGCCGAGGACAAAGAGGATGATGGTCCGCCAGACGATTTTGACGTGGAGGCGGGCCTTGCTTTGTCGCTGGGCGAGCCGCTTGGCGAAGGAGAACGGCATCGCCACGCCGACGATGAACAAGAACAGCGGCATGATCAGGTCCTCGGCCGTGAAGCCGATCCACGCGGCATGGTGGCGTTGTTCTTCGACCCAGTCGGGTACGTCGACGCCGAGCAGCACGGGGATGGCCAGCACGACGCTCATGCCGCCGATGATCCAGAACATGTCGAAGCCGCGCAGCGCATCGATGGCGATCACGCGGCCACTGCCGGCGGTTGCGGCGGGTGGGCGTGTCGGGGGGGCAACGGTATTGTCTGGCTCCTTGGGCAGAGAGTGGGCCGGTTCCGGCTCGGCGGACGTTGGGGAATTCGGTCGGTCCGACATGGTGTGTCCTTTTGCGTAAGGGGCAATACCGTTTAGTTAAGGCCGAACCGGCCGTTAGCACAGTGGCACCGGCGTCTCGCCGGTGTGACGGAACTCGCGGCAGCGCCTCAACTTGGGCTCCACCGGCGAGACGCCCGTGCCACTATGCCAACCGTCAAGTCACTCCTTGATTCAACGGTATTGGGGTAAGAGGATGCGATGGGCCGAGTGTGCTGGTAACGCGTGTTTAGTGTCGTGGTACGCGGGCGTTGGCGGGGGTTGGTTGGCTTGGCTACGCGCGATGGAAAGGAAACGCGATGACTTCGTCCAGGTTTTTCGCGCCGGCAGCCAACATCACCAGGCGATCAAAGCCCAGGGAGACGCCCACGGCGGGTGGCAAGCCGGCCTGCATGGCTGCCAGCAGGCGGCTCTCCTCGGGCAAGGTCTGTTTGCCGTCGGCATGGCGCTGGGCGTTGGCACGGTGGTTTCGCACGCGGAGCTCGGCCGGATCGAGCAACTCGTGGTAGCCGTTGGCCAGCTCGATTCCGGACACGTACAGCTCAAACCGCTCGGCCACGGGCGGATCCTGCGGCCGGATGCGGGCCAGTGCCGCCTGGCTGGCCGGGTAATCGTAGAGCAGCAGCGGACGTGTCACGCCCAGGTTGGGTTGCACCCGCTCGACCAGCAGCAGATCCAGCCAACCGTCGCGGTCGTCGGCCGCCAGGCTCGCGGGAGGCGCGATGCCAAGGGCAGCGACGGCCGAGACGAGTGCCTCGGTATCGCAGGTATGTGGATCGAGCCCAACGTGTTGCTGGAAGGCTTCGGCGTAGGTGAGGCGCTCGGCCGGGCCGCGTCTGAGCATCGCCTGGCAGAGGTCGCTGGTGAGCTGTATTCCTTCGTCCATGGTGTCGCCGGTGCGGTACCACTCGACCATGGTGAACTCGCCGTTGTGCAGCGGTCCTTGCTCACCAAGGCGAAACACTCGGGCAACCTGGTAAATCGCCTCACCACCGGCGGCCAACAGACGTTTCATGGCGAATTCGGGCGAGGTCTGTAGCCAGAGCCGCCGAGGCGACTCGCCCGGGGGGCCGGCGACGTCGGTGCAGAACGGATCCAGGTGGCGGTCGACCACGGTGTCGGCCGAAAGGATGGGTGTCTCGACTTCCAGGAAGCCGCGCTCGGCGAAGAAGTCCCGCAGCCGGCGGAGCAACTCAGCCCGCAGCCGCAGATTCTCCCAGCTTGCCGTGGGTCGGAAGTCGGACTTGCGCGGAGAATGATGGACGGCTGAGGGATCCTGCAAACCATCGGGCACGGTTGGGTACCCCTCATTGGCACTCGGCTACCGAAGCTCAAAGAGTCGTTTGAACCAATTGACGAATGCTTTCGCTGCCGTACTGTCATGTCCGAAGTACTTCGCTCGGATGGCTGTTCCGTACGGTCTACCCGGCTCTTTCTGCCAAGCCAGCCATGCATGCAGAATGGCCTTTCGCGTATCGGGCTCCGAGAATGCAGCTCCTTTTTCCCTGGCAAGCTTGGTGCTCTGCTCGGCATGGTCGATCAGGGGATCGGAGCCTGCCACCAGGGCTCGAAGAAACGTCTCCAGTGTCCCGTCGTGCTGGTTGTCGGGCATCAGCCATACGCCGACCGTGGCACGATAGCGCGGGGAATACCCCACAAAACCATCAGCGGGAGGGGTTGCGGGCGTCTCCACGCCGGCACCAGCGAGGCGACCCCGGACTGCACTCCAACGATCCGCGAGCGGAGAATCTGCATCCAGCACGAAGCCGGTAGCGCGATCAGAGCCTGTCTCAACGGCAGTCTGCATTACGCCGAGTATCTGTTCCAGGCCGCCGGTTTCGTTAAAATCCGGGAGTTCAGACGCTCGCGGCTTGGCGCAAAACTCCACTCCGTGTCGAATCAAGAGGTGCTCAAGTGCGTGCTTGTCGTCAGGTCCCTCCACATGGAGAGTCGGCCGCTCCCTGGAACGCGGCATCATCGAACCTCCAAATTCTGGTGGTCCGCCAAGACAATCGCCGCTGCGTTCAGGGCAACTGCTTCGTCCAAACCGGGGTGGATCTTCTGCACAGACACGTCAGTCCCAAGCTCTGGATAGTTCTCGCAGAGCCAAGCCAGCCCCTTAACACAATCCAGACTGTGCGTCGTTGCGAGGACCTGAACGTCGGACTGCCGCGCCGCCTCAACCACGAGTCGCCACATGTCTCCCATGATCGAGTAATGCAGGCCGGTGTCGATCTCGTCAACCAGCAACACGCTGCCCCGACTCTGGATCAAAGCGAGTGACAGTGCCAAGAGACGTCGCATGCCGTCTCCGTGACTGCCAAGCGGGTCTCGGCGCCGTATCCCAGAGAAGGCGGCAAGTATTCCGGCGCCGCCTCCGTACTGATAGGGAGCCTCTCCGCTTAGGAAGAAGACGCCTTCAAGACTCGGTTCGAGGATCTGCATTGCGCGTATCACCTCCGATTCCCGGCCCTCGGTGATTACCGTGTTCCACATTTCGGTCATCGAGCGTGGGTCGAGCGAATCCGGAGAAATAAATTGGACTGGTTCCGCGCGATGAGGCTCACGACGGACGACACCGCGGTATCGGGCATGAAGCAACCGTGGAAGCAATCGTGTTGGAATGGCACCGTCTTCGGTGATCGGCACTGGCGGGAAATCCGACACGCGAGCATTGCCGGTGGATTCCACGCACACGGCCAGACTGGCACGGAATTCCTCTTCCTGGTATTCCTCAAATAGCCGGATTTGCCTAAGCGTCTCTGGAAGCTTCTCCCTAAGCTCTGCGAGGGTGGCAATCCGGACAGTGATACGGCCGAGGCCGTCGCCGCTATTCACAGTGAATGACGCATTTGGCCCCAGCTCATGTCCGTGGAAGAAATGCGCGAGAACCGCCGTGGACTCGCGCCGATGGGGCTCGGGCGTCTCCGCAACAGAAGATACTTCCCCTCGGCGCCCGGCTATGGCGGAGAGGACGCCTAGATTTCCACCAGAGGCCAGCAACTCCACCGCTTCGAGAATCGAGGTCTTCCCGCAGTTGTTTCTTCCAACGAGCAGATTCACCCGAGACAAGCCGGTGAGTTGGAACTGCGCGAAGCCGCGGTAGCCCTTGAGCTCGAGAGAACTGAGCATGGTTATTCCTTTGCCCGTTCGAGGTATTCGCCCGTGCGGGTGTCGATCTTGATCAGGTCGCCCATCTCGACGAAGGAGGGGCAGTCGAACTCGGTGCCCGTTTCGACCTTGCACGGTTTGGTGACGTTGGTTGCCGTATTGCCTTTGGCGCCCGGCTCGCAGTACTCGACCCTCAGCACAACGTGGTTCGGCGGCGTCAGGCCGATTGCGGTGCCGTTGAACAGCACCATGCTACAGCTCGTGCCTTCCTTGAGGTACCGCCAGACGTCGTCGACCTGCTCCGAGCTGAGCTCGTACTGTTCGTAGGTTTGGTTGTCCATGAAGACGAACTGGTCGCCTTGGCGGTAGAGGTACTGGGCATCGATCTCCTCGATGTCGGCGGCCTCGATCGAGTCGCCGCTCTTGTAGGTGCGGTCGATCACCGTGTTGCGGATGAGGTTGCGCAACTTGCACTTGTAGAGCGCCTGGCCCTTGCCCGGCTTGACGAAGTTGCACTCGATCATCAGGTAGGGATCGCCGTCGAGTTGGACTTTCAGTCCTTTGCGGAATTCGCTGGTGCTATGGGTGGCCACGGTGTTTTTCTCGCTTCGCTTTCTGGAAGGATGACGTTGTGATACGATCTGCCAATATGGCAAGTTTAGCTTCTCAAGCTGATTCTCCAAGCCAGGGGCTAACCTCGCGCGGTGGCGGCTGGCAGGCCGCATGGGCCCAGGCGGTGCGGTGCCCGACCGAACTGTGCCGTTTGCTCCACTTGCCCTCGGCATTGGCGGATGACGCCGTGCGTGCCGGGGGCGCGTTTGGCCTGCTGGTTCCCCGGCCCTTCCTGGCACGGATCCGTCCCAGCGACCCGGACGACCCCCTGCTGGTGCAGGTGATGCCCCAGGCGGCCGAGCAGGCCAAGGTGCCTGGCTACCAGGCCGATCCGCTCGACGAGGCCCGTGCCACGGTTTCTCCAGGCTTGCTCCGGAAGTACCGGGGCCGTTTCCTGATGGTACCAACTGGGGCCTGTGCCGTCCATTGCCGCTTCTGTTTCCGCAGGCATGTTCGATACGGCGACATGCTCCCAGCGGGGGCGGACTGGGAAGCGGCCCTGCGGCAGATTGCCGCCGATGAGTCGATCCGCGAGGTGATCCTCAGCGGCGGCGATCCGTTGACCCTGAAGGATGCGGAGCTTGGGGAGCTCGCCGGACGATTGGCCGAGATTCCCCATCTCCGGCGACTGCGGGTGCACACGCGGCTGCCGATCGTGATTCCCGCTCGGGTAACCGACGAGCTGCTGCACGGGCTGCGTGCCACGCGGCTGACGCCTGTTGTGGTGATCCACGTCAACCACCCGGCGGAGGTCGACGACGCGGTCGCCGCGGCGCTGGCACGGCTGGTGGATGGCGGAATCCCCGTCCTCAGCCAATCCGTGTTGCTTCGCGGTGTCAACGATCGGGCCGAGGTGTTGGCCGAGCTATGCGAGCGGCTGGTCGACCTGCGCGTGATCCCATACTACCTGCACCAGTTGGACCGAGTCGCCGGGGCGGCGCATTTCGAGGTCCCCGTGCCTACCGGAATGAAGCTGATCGAGCGGCTCCGCGCCCGGCTGCCCGGCTACGCCGTCCCGCGCTACGTCCGCGAGACGCCGGCGGCATCGAGCAAGACGGTTTTGGCATAGCGAACCATCCTTGGGACGCTATCAAAGACATGGCACCTTCGCGGGAGAAAGAGGGGATGAGTCCGCCGTGTCGAGACCTTCCCTGCGAAGTTGGCGAGAGACCGGCGCTGCTGGCTTTCGTCGAGTGGGCGTGGTATCCTGTTTTGTGTGAGAATCGCCATTCCTACAGCGACGAGGACAGTGCTCCATGCCCCGCCTACAACATTCCATGCCCCGCCTACAACGGCGCCCGGTCGCGATGCTGAGTGTGTTAACCGCCGCTTTGGTGACGGCCGTTGCGTTGCCCGCCCGCGCCGAGAACTGGCCGCAATGGCGGGGGCCGAGCGGCGATGGCGTGTGTTGCGAGTCGGGGTTGCCGATCGCTTGGAGCGAACAATCGGGTCTCCTCTGGAAGTGCCCGCTGCCGGAGTGGGGTACCAGCACGCCGGCCATCTGGGGCGACGCCATCTTTGTCACCAGTCACGAGGACGACCAGCGATTGCTGCTGCTGAGAATCGACAAGGCCACGGGCACGATCGAATGGACCCGGCAGGTCGGCACCGGATCGGCGCCTCGCGCTCCAGCGCTGCGCAAGTCGCCCGAGAAGCGCCGGCACCAGGAGTTCCACCGGACCCAGAACCTGGCCAGCCCTTCGCCGGTGACCGACGGCGAGGTGGTCGTCGCCCATTTTGGCAACGGCGACCTGGCGGCCTACGACTTCGACGGCCGGCAACTCTGGTGTCGCAACCTGCAAAAGGACTACGGCGACTATACGATCTGGTGGGGGCACGCCAACAGTCCCGTGCTCCATCAGGACCTGGTGATCTCGGTCTGCATGCAGGATTCGTGCCGCGACCTGCCGGGCGAACCGTCGGAAAGCTACGTGGTGGCCCACGACAAGCGGACCGGCATGCAAAAGTGGAAGACCCTGCGGACGACCGAGGCCACGCAGGAACACTGCGACGCGTATACCACGCCGATCTTCCGGCAGGCAGACGATGACCGGGCGGGCGGCCGGCTGGAGATGGTCGTGATGGGCGGTCAGGTGCTCGACGCCTACGATCCGGCGACCGGGCAGCAGTCGTGGCGTTTGGCCGGGCTGGTCGGTAACCGCGTGATCCCCAATCCGGTGGCCGCCCAGGGCATGATCTACGCCACGCAAGGGATGAGCCGCGCACTGCTGGCGGTCAGTCCGGACGGCGACGGCGAGCAGTCGCGGGAGCGGATCGTCTGGCAGTTCGACCAGGGCACTTCCGACAGCCCTTCGCCCGTCGTCTGGGGCGAGCACCTCTACTTTGTCACTATCAACGGGATCGCCCGGAGCCTGGACGCGCAAACCGGCCAGGTGCGATGGAAGGAGCGTCTCAAGGGAGAATACTACGCCTCGCCGATCGCGGCGGAAGGGAGGATCTACTTCCTGAACATGGAGGGTCTGGCCACGGTGGTGTCTGCCTCGCCGCGCTTCGACCGGCTGACGCTCAACCAGCTCGACGACGAGACGATCGCGTCGCCGGCGGTATCCGATGGCAAGCTATTCCTCCGCGGCCGCAAGTGGCTGTATTGCCTGGGCAAGTGAGGGTCGTTGCCGACCACCTCATCGCACGCCCGGCCCGCCGCTGGCCCGCGAGCCGTCTACGCCGCGTTGGCCAGCAGCAGGGCCAGCAACTGGTTTACCGCCGCGGTCCGAGGTGTGTTGGCGGAGGATTCCCGCTCGGCCACGAACCGGGCCAGGTCGTCGAGCATTTGCGGGTCAAGCTGATAGACCCAGTCGCACACGGATGCCGCATCGAGCTCCGCGCCGGAACCGTCGCCACCGAAGAAGTACCCCCAGCCGTAGTTTACGACGCCCTGGAACGTGCCCTCCGACGTGCCGTAGTAGAAGACCAGGTCCTGTGTGCCGTAGTATGCGTCGAACCGCCAGTTGAGATAGTACAGGTTGTAGTTCAACTCGACCGGCGAATTGATGTTGCCGGCGTCGATCTCGTACTCGGTGTTCATCAAGTACATGGAGAACGGGTATGGGTTATTATAGTAGTCTTCGAGCAGCGAGCCGCTGGCCGAAGTCACCGAGTAGCCGTTGATGGCCACGTCTTCGCCGTAGAGACCCACATAACCCCCGTAGGGCAGGACAATCAACTCCACGTACCCGGCACCACCCAGCGAGAACTCTGCACCGCCACCACCGCCGTCCTCCCGGGCCGCATCGTCGCCGTCCCCGCCGCCGCCTAGGGCGCTTTCGCCACCGACTACCAGTTCCAGTTTGTTGACCGGATACTGAACACTTCCGCCGGTATAGTTGTTGGCCAGGTCGTTGAAGTTGGCGAAGTCGACGTCGCCATCGCCGTCGAAGTCGCCCTGGGTCCAAACCTTGCTGCCGACTCCCGGGGCCAGCGCCCCGGTGTAGTTGTTGGCCAGATCGTTGAAGTCGGCGAAGCTGATCTCTCGGTCGCCGTTGCAGTCGCCCGCCTTGGCCTGTAGAAGACGCAGCGATGTGGACTCAGTTGCATAGACCACCTCTTCGTAGAAGACCCCAACTCCCCAGTGCGTCTTGCCATCTGGCATGACTACCGCGTCGAAGGTGTCGTTGGAACTACCGCAGGTGATGATCTCGGGATTGATCTCCCAGCAGGCCCCGTCGAATCTGCCGACGGTCATTGGTTGGAGGCTTAGCGTGCCGTCGCGGTCGACATTTCCCGCCACGTCGATCAACCCGGTGAGCAGATCCGTGCTGTACCCAGACACGTCGTCCAGGACCCACTCCAACTCGGTAACGTACGTTGCGCTACTGCCGAAGTCGAGGTTCCCGTCGATGGTGGCGACGCTGCCCGCGACGACCTGGATGGTGTCGCCAGCGGCCAAGTAGGAGTTGCCGCCAACGGGATTGATCAAATCCGTTCCGAGGTTGCCGCCGCTGAAGAGGAAGGTCTCGCCGAAATCGGCGCTGCCGATCATGGCGTCGTCCCCGGCGCCGCCCTCGATGCGGATGGCGCCGGGGGTCTGAAGATCCTCATCGCTGAAGACTGCGGACGTGACGCCCGAGAGGTCGATCGTGTCGTTGCCGGCGTAGCCGTAGACGCGAATCTCCTGCACCGGACTCGCGCTGACCTGCGGCGAGAGTTCCTGACCGTTGAGTGTCACGTAGCCGGACTCGGCGGAAAGTTCAATCACATCGTCGCCCGTAGTGCCGTAGATCTTCAGGACGTTGTCGCCGAAGCTGTGGGTGAGTTTCGAGCCGAACGCCTTCAGCTCGAGGTTGAAACTGATGTCGCTGCTGCCGTTGTCATGCTGGTGTATCTCCACTGCCAGCACGTTGTTGCCGTCGACCAGCAGCGACGGATCCAGGAGAAAAGGCCCCCACAATTCCTCTTCGTCCGCTCCGCCGACGGCCGGCGAGGCGGACCAGGAGGTGTAAGTCACCGCCTCGTTGTTCTTCATGTGGTGGCGAAGGATCTCAGCGCCGTTGAGGTACACTGCCGCCCCGTCGTCGCGCACTACGCCAAGCGTGACCCAGTCATAGTGGTTTGTCTTCCGGTCAACATCGAATTCGTGGCGGAAATAGGTGGTGGCGTTCTTTTGGGTGCCAGGTGTCCCCGGATCCGTGTCGATGTAGCCCACCACCTTCTCTGCTCCGTCCTCGTTACCAGGGCTGTATCCCAGCTCTGAGGGGCCGCTGGACCAGGAGTGCGTGAAGGACGGGTCCCGCCATGCTGTGCCCTGGTCGGTGCCGTCGTCGAGGTAGTCCCATACGGCCCCGGCGTCACCTTGCACATATAGGACGAGGGTTGTCTCGCCCCACGAGGGCTCGACCACGACCTTGATCGTGGTAAAGCCCATCTCGTTCTCCTCCAGGTCCTCAATCTTCGTGGTCTCACTCAAGCGGATCTCGTACACGCCCACGTCAAACGTCAGCTCGTCGGCCCT
>Ga0154613_1212_pt2 | contig 10826 bp, 10 predicted proteins | sample Rifle2008BG13ft_FD_116042 | JGI IMG/M metagenome (GOLD analysis project Ga0154613, IMG submission 116042) | Planctomycetes bacterium RBG_13_63_9
CAGCGACATGAGAGTGATCGGCCCGCCGCCACGACCACCGCGGGACCCCGACACGGGCCAGTACGTTCCTCAAGGATCCCGAAGGTACTACCCCTCGCCCAACTCGCCGACCCAGCAGATGCTCGCATACAGGCAGCAGTATGACGACGCGCGTCAGGCACCGTCCACCATCGTGGAGCAGACCGCGATTCCTCGTGGTTTCTCCAGCGGCGACTCGCTGCTCGGCGCCGACGGCCTCCGCAACGAGGATGGAGAATACGAGGTCCAGCCCAACGACAGCTACTGGACGATTTCCGAGAAGCTCTACGGCTCCGGCGCGTACTTCAAGGCGCTGGCCGAGCACAATCGCAGCAACGTCGTTCAGGAAAACCGGCTCGACGTGGGCGACGTCATCTCCGCCCCAAGTCTGGCAGAGATGGAGAAGACGTATCCCGGTTTGTGCCCCAAGCCCAGTCGCCGCGAGGCCGTCCGAAATCACGCCCTGGCGGTTGGTACCCGAGGCCGATCTCTCGGTGGCCGAACCTATACCGTCGAGGAGGGAGATACGCTCTTCGACATCGCACGATACGAACTCGGCAAGGCCTCACGCTGGATCGAAATCCACGAACTCAATCGCGACGTGCTAGGCAAGGACTACGACTATCTGACCCCCGGTATCGAGCTGACACTGCCCGACGACGGCACCAACACCGATTCGGTCACCCGCCGCCCCGGAGCCGATTCGCGATACTAGCGCCAAGAACTCGTTCCGACATGAACTCCTAGAGTCTATCCGAATACCACACGCCACACCGCAAACGTCCGCGGGCTGCGTCCCGCGGGGTGGTGCTCGGATAAGCTCTTACCCGAACGGCCAGCTCTCACCCAGCGCCTTCCGCTGCAGCTCGGTCAATTCACCGATTCCGCCACGGGCGACCTTCACCAGCCCGGCCAGTTGTTCTTCCGAAAACGTGGCTTCCTCGCCCGTGCCCTGGACCTCGACGAACTGGCCCGACCCGGTCATCACGACGTTCATGTCGACCGTGGCGATGGCATCCTCCGCATAGTCCAAGTCCATCACCGTCCTGCCATCGACGATGCCGACGCTGATCCCGGCAACGCTGTCGCGAAGCGGCAGACTCGCCTCCGGAGGCAACTCCCCACGCAACCCATCGACCAGCGCGATCCACGCGCCCGTAACGCTCAACGTGCGCGTGCCTCCGTCGGCCTCCAAGACGTCGCAGTCGACCGTTGACGGAGTTCCACAGCTTGACGACCGTCGTGACGCATCACGCAAAATCCAAAACACAAACAACCGAAACCAATCCCCAATCCCCAATCCCCAATCCCCAATCCCCAATCCCTAATCCCTAATCTGCCCTCCTCCTCACGCCTTCGCCCCCAACATCCACGCCAGGATTCCCTTCTGTGCGTGCAGTCGGTTGCCCGCCTGCTGCAACACGACGCTCTGGGGGCCGTCGATCACCTCGTCGGTGACCTCCTCGCCGCGCCGGGCGGGCAGACAGTGCATGAAGACGGCGCCTTTCTGGGCGTGCGCCATCAGCTTGGCGTTGACCTGGTAATCAGCGAAATCCCGACGCCGAACCTCGCGCTCCTGCTCCTGTCCCATGCTGGCCCAAACGTCCGTGTAAACCGCAAACGCGTTGCGGACGACCTCGACCGGATCGCTCGTAACGGTCAACTCGAGATTCGGCACGTGGCGCTTGAAAAAGGCCAGCGTCTCGTCGTCGAAGCGATACTTCTCCGGTGCGGCCACCGCCATTCGCACGCCGAGTTTGCCGCATCCAAGGGCCAGACTCCGCGCAACGTTGTTCGCGTCGCCCACCCAGCCCAAGGTGCGTCCTGCCAGCGAGCCACCCAATTCGCGCAGCGTATATAGGTCAGCCATCGCCTGACAGGGATGCGCAAAGTCGGTCAGACCGTTGATCACCGAGCAGGTGCAGTGTGCGGCCAGATCGACGACCGTCTGGTGCCGCTTCGCGCGAACCACCACCACGTCGACCAGTTCGGCCAGCACGCGCCCAAAATCCGCGATACTCTCGCGCTTACCAAACCCGACCTCGGTGCCCAAAAACAGGGCGGTTCCCCCCAAGTGCGTCATGCCCGCCTCAAAACTCACCCGCGTTCGCAGCGACGGCTTCTCGAAAAGCATGGCCATCACCCGACCGGGCAACAACGCCTCGCGGATGCCCTTGGTGTACTTCGTCTTGAGGTCCTCGGTGATCGAGAAGATGTGCTCGATCTCGTTGGGCGTCAGATCGGCCAGCGTGATCAGGTTTCGCATGGTGCACCTCCGCCACACTGCTCTCTGAGAACCTCGGCCAACACGTCGCAGCCTTCGTGGGCTTGCTCCTCGGTGAGCGTCATCGCAGGCAATAGCCGCAGCACCGTTCCCTGCGTGCAGTTGACCAACAGCCTCCGCTCCATGCACGCCTTCACGGTGGAGGCTCCGTCGATCGCAAGCTCGATGCCGATCATCAGGCCCCGGATTCGTACCTCGCGGATCAGATCGCACTCTCGCTGAAGCTGCTCCAAACGCCCGCGAAACACCTCGCCCAATCGCTTGGCGGCTGCCAGCAGGTCCTCCTGTTCGATCGTCTCGATCGTTGCCAACCCGGCGCGGGCCGCGATCGGATTGCCGCCAAACGTGGCCGCGTGCATTCCCGGCCGCAAGCTCGGGGCAATCTCCGCCGTGGTCAGCATCGCCGCCCCCGCCAACCCGCCACAGATCGCCTTGGCCAACGTCATCACGTCGGGCGTTACGTCGGCGCCCTGGTAGGCAAACCACTCGCCCGTACGCCCACAACCGGTCTGCACTTCATCGAAGATCAGCAACAGCTCGTTCGCATCGGCCAGTCTTCGCAAACCTGCCAAAAAGCCCTCCGGCGGGATCACAATCCCGCCTTCACCTTGGATCGGCTCGACCAGAATGGCGGCCGTCTCCTCGTCGATCAACGAAGCCACCGCCTCCAAGTCGCCGTACGCAGCATAGACGAAGCCTGCCATCAGCGGCCCCAGACCCTCGTGGTACTTCGGCTGTGCCGTCGCCGCAGTCGATCCGAGCGTCCGCCCGTGAAAACCGCCCTCAAACGTGATGATCTTGTATCGCTGCTTGGGCGTGTGCAGCCGGGCCAGCTTGATGGCCGCCTCGTTCGCCTCGGTGCCCGAGTTACAGAAGAACGCCTGCCCGCCGAAACTCCGCTCGGACAGCGCCTTCGCCCACAAACCCTGCGCCTCCATGTACCACGTGTTCGGCGCGTGGATCAACTGGCCAAGCTGCTCGCGAACCGCCTCAACGACGCGCTCCGGGCAATGGCCCAGGAGATTGCAGCCCCATCCAGGAAAAAGGTCCAGATAACGGTTTCCTTCGCAGTCCCAAACAAATGAGCCCTCGCCGCGGACCAGCGACACCGGAAACCGCCGGTAGTTGGGAATCACGTATCGGTCGAACAGCTCGATCGTTTCCGCGGAACTCGTCAAACCGTTACCATCCACGATCGTTTCTCCTTCATCGAACGACTCTTAGACATGGGGCGAGGCCATACGGTTCACCTGCTCCCCGATTTCAGCCGCGGGCGGCCCCACGGGTTTCCACAATCTCTGTCCCAACGCCCTTGCTCGTATAAACCTCCAACAGCAGCGAATGTCGCAGCCGACCGTCGATGATGTGCACCTTGCGCACACCGCGCCGCAGCGTTTCCAGACAGGCCTCGACCTTCGGAATCATTCCGGACTCGATCGAACCGTCGTCGATCATCGCGCGTGCCTCGACCACACTCAGCGAATGCACCAGCGAGTCGGGGTCGTCCTTGTCGCGGCGAACGCCGTTGACGTCGCTCAGATACACGAGCTTCTCCGCCCTCAGCGCCTGGGCGATTGCCGTCGCCGCCGTGTCGGCGTTCACGTTGAGCTTCTCACCCTCTTCGCTCACGCACATCGATGGTATGACCGGCACGACGCCCGCGCTACATAGCCGCTCGATCGGACCGCAAGCCACGCCGTTGACTTCTCCGACGTGGCCCAGTTCGACCGGCTGGCCGGTCCCGTCGCCCAAGTGAATCCGCGATCCCGTAAGCACGTTGGTCGTACGGAAGTTCAGCGGTTCGGCGCGGCCGCCCAACTCGTTGATCCGCGCGGCCAGTCGTTCGTTGACCTCGCCGGCCAGCACCCGCTCGACAATCTGCAACGCCGCATCATCCGTGTATCGACGACCCTGCACGAACCGCGGCTTCAGCCCCGCCTCTGCCATGGCTCGGCTGATCGCGGCCCCGCCGCCGTGGACCAAAACCGGGCGCATGCCGACGGTCTCCATGAAGACAATGTCGAGCAAGAGGTGGACCATGGCTGCGTCATCCTCCATGACGCTTCCGCCGAGCTTGATCACCGTGATCTTCCCGCGGAACTGACGAATCCACGTCAACGCCTCGATCAGGACGTCGGCCTTCTGGATGGCTTCTTCCAACGGTGGACTCCCGCGCAAACCACTCGCCTCGGCAACTGGTCACACAATTCGGCCGCTGGTCACACTATAATGACGATCCCCGGCCAGGGGGAGCCGCAGCCGGGGAAACCACGTATTCTACCTCTGCTGCCTCCTCTGTCAACCGCGTCTGAACTTCCCCCAGATCTTGCCCCAGACCTCAAACGACCCGCCGGACATCAAAACCGCAATAGCCGGCGGCAAACCTGTCGCCGGCCAATCCCGGCATCCCGCTCAATGGATAGTCTCGGGACCACTGCTGGCTCGTCCGGCAACGCGGACGCCACGGTTCCGCCCCCTGGAACCCCGCACCGTTTCGTGGCAAGATGTGTTCCGACCGTTCAAATCGCAAGCCGAATATCGTCCACCGACAATCCTATGCCGCAATACCTGGCCATCGTGCTGGCCGCCGGAAAAGGCACTCGGATGCTCTCCGATCTGCCGAAGGTCCTGGTCCAGGTCTGTGGCCGGCCGATGATCGAGTATGTGCTCGATGCCTTGACCGCCGCCGGAGTCGACCAGATTATCGTCGTCGTCGGCTATCGTGCCGAGTTGGTCCGATCCCTGTTGGCCGGCCGGCCAGGCGTCCAGTTCGCCGTCCAGACCGAACAACTCGGCACCGGCCATGCCGTGATGGCCTGCCGAGAGCATCTCACCCGACACCAGGGACCCGTGCTTGTCGTCACCGGTGACTCTCCGATGATGCGGGCCGAATCGCTCACCGCCCTGCTGGCCGAATTCGAACGGCAGCCGGCCGCCTGCCTCCTGGGAACCGCCTACAAACAGAATCCCACCGGCCTGGGGAGAATACTGCGTAATGCCGAGGGGGATTTGACCGACATCGTCGAAGAGAAGGACGCCACCGAAGAGCAACGCCGCGTCACCGAAGTCAACATGAGCTACTATGTCTTCCGTTGCTTCGACTTGCTCCAAGCCCTGAGCTATATTCGCTCAGACAACTCCCAAGGCGAATACTATCTGACCGACTGTCCCGGCGTCCTGGTCAACCAGGGCCGGACCGTGCGAGCCGCCCCAGTGCTCCAGCCGGATGAGGCGTTGGGCATCAACACGCTTGAGGAATTGGCCGTCGTCGAGGCGGCCATGGCAAAACACTCGGCCCGGGTCGCACGACCCGCGAAAACTCGCTCGCCACGCCCGAATTCCACCCCCTGAATCCCCTGAATCCCCTGAATCCCTTGAATCCCTTGAATCCACGCCCCCATCCTCCATGAATGATATGAAACTCTTCACCGGACGCGCCCACCCCGAGCTGGCCCACCGGATATGTGAGTATCTCGGTTTGCCGCTGGGAAGCCTGACCATGGGGAACTTCCCCGACGGCGAAATCGCCTGCAAAATCGAAGAGGACGTTCGCGGCCGCGACGTCTATCTCATCCAGCCCACCTGTCCCCCCGTCAACGACACCCTCATGGAACTGTTGATCATGATCGACAGTTTCAAACGCGCCAGCGCCGAACGCATCACTGCCGTGATGCCCTACTTCGGCTACGCCCGCCAAGACCGAAAGGACGAGGGCCGCGTCCCGATCACCGCGAAGCTGGTCGCCAACATCATCACCCTGGCCGGTGCCAACCGCGTGCTCGCCATGGACCTCCATGCGGCCCAGATCCAAGGGTTCTTCGATATACCGGTCGATCACCTCTACGCCGCCCCGGTCATCGACGAACACTTCAAAAAACTGAGACTCCCCGCGGACGACATCGTCGTCGTCAGCCCCGACGAGGGAAGCATCAAACGGGCCCTGTGGCACATGGCACAGCTCGGCGGAAACCTCGCCATCATCGACAAACGCCGCAGCAGCGCCGAAAGGACCCGCCAGGCAAACGTCATCGGCGGCCCCGTCGACGGCAAGGTCGCCTTGATCTTCGACGACATGATCAGCACGGCCGGCTCAATCTGCGGCGCCGCCGAAGTCATTCACAAGGCCGGCGCCCGCCAGATCCACCTCGCCGCCACTCACGGACTCTTCTGCGGAGACGCCATCGAGAAAATCGAAAACGCGCCCATCGATGCCGTCGTCATCACGAACACCATCCCGCTGGCCCCCGAAAAGGCCGTCCCCAGAATCCGCGTCCTCAGCGTGGCGCCCCTGCTCGGCGAAGCCATCAAGCGAATCCATCGCAACCAGTCGGTCAGCCGACTGTTCGTCCCAAGAGCCGATCAGTAGGCTGACTTCTCCTCCAGCTCGACGAAACGCGCCACCGCCTTGCGCAAGTCCTCAAAGTTGACCGGCTTGGTGAAGTACTCGTCGATCCCCAGCTTCCATAGCCGACGCTCCAACTCCTCGTCGAATAAGCCCGTGAGCACGATGATCGGAATGTGTCGGGTCTCCGGACTACTCTTGAGCCGCTCCACCACGTGCTGCCCTTGGCCTTGCGGCATCCTCAGGTCCGTGATGACCACGTCCGGCTCTTCCGTCATGGCCAACCAGATCCCGTGCGTTCCGTGGTACGCTTGCAGTACTTCCACCCGGTAGCGGCTCAGCCGTCGTTTGATCGCCTGCGAAATCTCAGGGTCGTCGTCAATCATCAGAATCATCGGCTGCCTCGATTCCGACAGACAACCGGCGCCGGTGGACAAGGAGCGGTAGCGGGTGTGTTTCATTGCAGTACCCAGGGCGCGTCGTCGGAGTTCACTGGCAGTCGGGCTCAGCTCGGATGGCCGATCGGTCTCAGTGGAATGCCGTATCGCCAATACAAGTATAGCTCACACACGGCACTCTCCGACGAAACGGCACATAGGCCTACATACCGCGGCAGACCCGGTTGTTCCAAGAAAACGATCCATTCGGAGGCCGCAATAGCCGGCCCGCAACGCGGGCCGGGAGAAATAGGTGCCGGAAGTGGTCTTCGTTTGGCTCTTGCCTCCATGCGGCGATCGACGGCTGATATGGACCTCCGCTTCTCGTTGTGTTCATTTCACACGTCGATAGGCTATCATCGGTGCGCTGGGGCACTCTCTCGCGGTGACCAGCAGCCCCTCCTCCATCAGCTCCCGGCCGGTCGTCTTCGTTGTGCCCGGCGCGTCGAGATTGGTGATCGCATAGTACGCCTTGGGATCCAAACCGCAAAGCTTCAGTCGGGCCGATTCGTAGATGCTCTCCGGGCGGCGGAATACCTGTATCATCCCTTCGTCCAGGTCCCGCCGATGGAACTGCCAGCCCATCCAAACGTCTTCGGCCAGGCTGTATTCGGTCAGGGGATAGTAGTCGCCGCAGTAGTAGTGGGCAATCTGGCGCCAGTTGTCGGCGAGCCTTCGGATGGTTGTCCAATCGGCTCCCGGCTTGCGTACGTCACAGCAATAGCTGTACGAGGGGCAGAAGTGGCTCCGCCCGGCGTAGACGGTCTGCAGGTCATTATAATAAGTTCCCAGACCAAAATACGGCAGCCAAAACGCCAGACCGTACGTGTGACCTTGATTACCGGTTGCGAAACGGGGATCGCCCTGGAAGGAATGGTAGTCACTGCGCAGAAGCGGTACGGCCCGGCGCATGGTCTCCAAGTCATTCCGCCGACCGCCCGAGGCGCATGAGTCGATCAGCATATCCGGGTGGCGGTGACGGAGTTCGTCCCAGTAAGCAAGATAGCCCGTAACGTACCGGATCTCCGTAATGCCCTGCCGGTCCTTCGCGTCATGACCACGCCAGTAACTGAGCGGATCGATATTGAAATCCTGCCGGTAAAGGTCGATCCCCTGCTCAATCAGCAGCTTGTCGATATGGTCCGTGAGCCATTCTCGAGCTTCAGGGTCGCCCAGGTTCAGTAGTACGCTACCCAACAGCCACTGAGGGTGTTTCTCGTAAAGCCAGGTGCGCGGTGTGACCCGTTCCGGCTCGAACCACACGATGAGCTTGATGCCTTTGGAATGCGCGTGCTCGCTAACCGCGCGGATGCCGTTGGGAAACCGCTCCCGGTCCACCTCCCACGTACCCACCTGCGGCCAACTGTCGCACGGATACCAGCCGGCGTCCATCCACCAATAGTCCAGCTTGATACCTTCTTTGGTGAACGTATCGATGAACCGCTTCTCGTCCGCTTCATTGCACTTGAGCCCCGGGAAAAAACCCCCACTGCATGAAACGAACTGAGGCGGAGGGAGTCTTCCGCCGGGCCGCGGGACATTGTGGGCCAGCATCCACCGGCGCCACGTGTTCTGCGCACGGATCCGATCTCCGCAGTAGAACTGGAGAACGACCAGCGGCGTGCGGACCTCCTCGTCCGGGTGCAGCTTGAAGTGCGTCAGCTCCTGCCCCCCGCGAATCCGCAGGCCCGTCGTCTCGTCACGCGTGAATTCGGCCGCCCATTGGCCCGGCCAACCGATAGCCGCGATGACTCCTTGATCGGCCCATTGGACGTTGTAGTAGGGCCATTGGCCGTTGGTCGGGCGTCCGCCGACCGCGGCGAACCGCTGCGTGGCTTTCGGACCAAGCGTGGTGACCAGCGGCTGGTAGCTGTCCGGCGTATTCGAGTCACCCCGAAGGTGATGCAAAACAAACTCGCTCGCGGACCCGCGTCGAAACTGCGTATCCAGCGCCTGAATCGCGTCCAGAATCGGTGTAGCCTGCGTGCCGGTGTTCTTGAAATAGAGAGTCCACTCAACCGTGGGGAAATCACGGTATTCGATGGCCACTTCGCGTATCACCAGGCCGGTCTCTGGGTCGGCATAGGAGATGATGTGCTGCGCCCGCTGCTCGTCAAGCTTACGAACCTCGCGTTGGCATTTCCAGTCTCTCAAGAATTCGTCGGAGGGGCGACCGCCGTAGGTGAACGAGAAAGGTGGCTCGGTCGAGAAATCACCTCCCTCGAACTCGACCAGCGGCATCTCGTCCAGCCACATGGTCTTGCCGTCAGCAAGGACGACGCGGGCGTCGGCCCAATCGGCCTGGTCGCAGGCAATCCCGTCACCTGCCTCTCCGATTTCGAGCACGAACTCCTTCGCCCCCTGGAGGTCGACGTCGACCTTCGAGCTGGGCATGCCCTCCCGTATGACGTTCGACCGAAAGGCCTCCTTGTCGGCGACGCTGACGGAGAACACCACACTTCCTTTGCCCGGGCGCGTCTGATCGTTGCTGTCGACGCCGACGGTCGCCGAAAAGCTTCTGCCGGGGCTCGGAAGACGCACGACGATCTTGCTCGGAGCATGGCAATAGAGTCCGCGAGTAAACTGGACATCGACAATCTTCATCGCCTTGCCGCCCCGGCCGTTCTTCTGCACGGAACCATGGTTGGCCAGCACAACGAGCGTCGACTCAGGTTCTCTCTGTTCTGAAACCCCCTCCAACTTCGCCGCCACCCAGCGCCGCGCCTTGCCCATTTCATCGAGGCCAACCGCACCGGCTTGCGAGGACAGGGCTAACACAAACCACAACGCTGTCAGCAACACCAATCGGTGTGAGGCTTGGCGATTTGAGCACAGAACATGCATGGAAGCGACTCCTCGTTCGCAGGGTCTTTCGGTGTGTCAGGTGGGAGGCCGTGTTGAGTCCGATGTCCACGTCCCCTTGAGAATACATGATAAGGAAAGACGGTGACACCCGGCCGAAGGTTTGTCAACGACGAGCCTAGCTACAACGCTATGGAGGCAGGATTGTCGTTTAGCCGGCGCGCTTGCCCGCCGCTTCTCTGCGGCCGCGGGCCGAGATAGCCTCTCGGAATCGTGCGTGTTCACTTGGCGGCAGCCGGCAGCGGCGCGCTGCGGAGTCTCCATTTGCCGCCTTCCTTCACGCACTTCCACTCCACTTCACCAATGGCCTTGTCGTCGGCAGCCTGCTCGACGATCACCGTGACGGTCGCCGAGTCCCCCTCGATCTTCACCGAGGTCGCTCGGAACATGTACGGGCCATAGCGCGACCGCTCGGATTCGGAAACCTCAGCCCCTTTCGCAAAGAGCGCTTCAAATGCCTTTGCACTGCCCGTGGCGTCAGACACCCCGGAGACGAACCGACGCACGTGCTCGTCCTCGCTGAGTGTCTGCTCGTCTTCCAGCGTGCGGCCCCCACTTCCCCCGCACCCGGTAGCCAGAACGCACACGACCAGCGCTCCCCAACGCCAGCCCCCCGACACCATGGACCTGATGGCAATTCTTCGATGCATCCCTCAGACTCCTCCTCGATCCAAAGAGACGCGCCCGCCCTCGCGTCGGTCCTGTCTTGATTGCCTGGGTGCCACTGCTGGCTTGTCCAGCAGTGCTGAAAATAGCTCGCGTGCCACTGCTGGCTTGTCCAGCAGTGCTGAAAGCCGAGTCGTTCTGGCCACTCCTGCACTGCTGGACAAGCCAGCAGTGGCACCCGGCGGGGTGGCTCTCCGATACGCTCTCACTCCGGCGG
>Ga0154613_1266_pt1 | contig 10817 bp, 6 predicted proteins | sample Rifle2008BG13ft_FD_116042 | JGI IMG/M metagenome (GOLD analysis project Ga0154613, IMG submission 116042) | Planctomycetes bacterium RBG_13_63_9
GCCGACGAGGATGCGATCGCCCTTGTACGAAGGATACTCTTCTCGAGGATCGGCTGCACCGAGGGACATCGTGTAACGGCACATCGGGCACGTACACTCCCTGACCAGGTAGTCGTCTCCCTTGAACGAGCCGTCTTCGTTGACTTCTTCGCTGGCGCTGACCCGATACGGATAGCCGCACTTCTGGCAAACCAGATCTTTGTGACGCCCCATCAAGGTCGTCGCCATGGAACCGGTCGGGATGACGAACGCTTCCGCCTCAAACGTGCGGAACAGGAAGGCCAGCACGAAGGCAATCACCACCGATTCGATGGTCTCGCGGATGGCGGCCGGAGAGGGACCGAGGGACCGGCCCGGCTCGGCGGAAGAGGACTCGTGGCGGCCCTGTGGCTTCCGACGGTCGGCCGCAGCGGCTCGCGCTCGGTCCGTCTGACGAGTTCCTTTGCTCGATGGTTTTCGCTGTCTCATTACGCCTTGACTCATTACGGTTGTCCGCCACGATGGGTTTGCCCCCGTGGGATGGCATCCAAAGTGCAAACCGCCCCACTCAGCGAATATAGCGGATTCTCCGCGGATCCGGAACTTGAAATCTCCAGGGACCCAAGTCGACGACCCGGGCCGGGTAGCAGACCAGTAAAGGCTTACCCACCAACAACTTAGCCAGCACGGCGGGGCCCTCGGGCCACGTGCGGCTGTCCTCGGAAACCGGGCTGTTGTCGCCCAAGACGAAGTATTCTTCGGCTGCCAGGCGGACCGGCTCCTCCAGACCCCAGCGACCGCGTACGCCAATAGGGTGGGTATAGTAGACGTCCCGATAGACCCGCACCTGGTCGATCAATACCTCCAACGCCTCGGACCCTATGGCCAGGGGTCGGGAGACCGGCCGGGCGGCTCCCTCCGGACGATCGTACGGCCACGCCAGCACTGGCCGCCCGGCAAGGGCCAGCAGGAACTGTTGGTCGAATAGCGAGATCTCCAGCATCAGTCCGTCGGCCAACCGGGGCAGCTTGCCGACGGCGCCCGGGTCTGCCAGCGGATGACCGTCTTGGAGGACTTCGTAGCGGTGGGCCGACGGGTCGATCCACACCTGAAACTCCTTCCAGCCGTCGGTGACCCGAATGGCCAACCGGCCGTTGCCCGCGGTCCGGACCAGCCGAAACGAGAGCAGCAGGTCGGTGACGACGTTCGTGTCTTCGTCGCGACGCGGCTGGGACTGGTTGTAGGTACAGACGTCGCGGATAGGGCCTTCACGGATTCGGTGCTGCTTGCCGGGAAGGCGATGCCAGTGGCGATACTCCAGCCAATCGATCGATTCTCCGTCCGCGGCCGGCGGATGTGCGAAGCGCCCTTCGGCCGACCCCCATAGGCCGTCCGGATCGCGTCCGCGCCAGCGCGGCGGAGGAGCGGGTTCGATCGTCGGTCGATGCTCGGCATCGTGGACCAGGATCGCAAGTGCCCGCTGCTGCGACAAGGTCTTTCGCGTGATCCGTCCGTTCACGTAGACGTCGCCCTGACGGATCTCGATCGACTCGCCCGGGGTGCCGACGACGCGCTTGACGTGGATTCTATCGGCCTGCGACCGGCGGCGGAAAGCCACGACCTCCCATCGGCGCGGCCGGCGGAATTGAAAGACGGACCTCTGGATCAGCACTCCGTCCCCGGCCACCTCGGGCGGAACGTTCAGATCGTCCGCCGGGTGGCCGCAGTTGGGACAGACCGCGCGGCCAGCGACGTGCGAAGGATCGGCGGCGCATGCGAATCGAGCTGCACAGTCGGCACAGATGACGTCTCTGTGCGAACCCAACAGCGCGGTGGCCATGGAACCGCTGACCACTCGGCAAGGCACAATCAGCCCCTGGAGACACCAGGTCCGCAGCCCCAGCACGGCGATCGACAGCAGCAGCAGACCCTCGGCCAGCGGCCGCAGTCGCGAGCGATGCGCGGGCGATGCATCGGGCATGGGAAACCTGGTGGGCAGACCGTCTCTCGGACCTGACGGAAAGCGGCCCGATGGCAAAGGGTGAGTTGCGGATACCACTCTCATCTTCGTTCAAGCCCCGGCAAATCGCAATAGTCGGGCGGTTGGCGGCTCCGGTCGGCCGGGTCCATCTTTGCAGTGGACTTCTGCAAGACGGCGAGTCAAGGGCATTTTGCAGCAGTCCAGTCTGGATGGAGTCGATGCGCCCTGCCGTTCGGGAACACCTCTGCAGATCGCGCACGATCCCTACAACCCAAAGTCCACGCGTGTGCTAGGATTTATCAGTGGGAATCTACGATTCATGTCTATTGGATGCGAGCGACCGCTGGTATGAGTGTGCCACGAAGGGACTTCGATCGACGCCGAAGCTTCCGCTGCCCCATGTCCGAGCCGTGGACGACGGGCGTGTTGGAGTTTGGGTGTGTCCGTCTGCCGGTTCAGCTCTTGGACCAATCGGCCGAGGGGTTTGCCGTTTTGGCCGACGAGCCGCCGGGTGTCAAAGAAGGTGACGTTGCTCAGTTGCACACGGAGCTCGGCGCATTTGAGGTGCAGGCAATGAATTCGGCCGAGGTCGAGCTGACGGAGGCCGACGGCTCGCCAGAGACGGGAGGCCCGGCCAAGGTTTACCGGTTGGGGCTCCGCCGCTTGGGCGATCTGCATCCGACCAACGGTGAGGCGAGAAAGCTCGCGGCGAGGTGCCTCCGATCTTTCCTGGACCGTCTATGCTCCTCGGGCGTTTCGATGGTCTGGACGGCGTTTGGGCTTGTGGTGACCGTCCTCGTCGTCGCCGGAACTGTAGTAGCTCTGCTCTGGAGCAGCGACAATCTGGTGCTGAAGACTGCCCCACGGCGGATCGGTCACACGTCGCCGGCCTCTCCGAAGGTGTCCAAAAGCACGGCTGGCAGCCAGAAGATCTCGCTGCTAGAGCGCATTCCTAAGGTGCTGGACACTCGGTCGGACACGCGGTCGGACCCTATGCCGAAACACCGAGATGAAGCGCATCAGTACGGGAGTGAGGAGTTTCGCAGGGACCTTCGGCGGCTTTCCGGCGCTGCGCCCTTCATGCTGCCGCAGGTGATCGACGAACTGAAGCTCACCGATTTGCAGCAGGAGCAAATCCACCAACTGGAGCAGCGCACCAGCGAGATAATGCGGGAAATCAACTCGCAGCGGCAGCCGGCGAGCCGCCAGCAGATCTCGCAGATCCGCGCCAAGGTACTCGAGGCCGCCCGACAGGACGCCCTGGACACGCTGACCGACGAGCAGCGGGCGCGATGGATGCAGATCGTCGAGTCAGAGGAGGGCGAACCGGCTATTCAGGATTCCGACAATTCCGAACTGTGAGGCGACACCAGTCGCCGATTCGTTGGACTTGGGAGCCGTCGGTGACTGGAGTCGCCTCCTGCACACGCATTTCTGCCGTCCCAATTCCAGGACACCCTCGGACAGGTCGGAACCGGGCCGGTCCCGTTTTCTCGGGTCATGCGGGCTGGGGGTGTTTCGGTCGAGTCTGTCGGCGGCGCGGCCGATAGACTGAATTGACTCTGTGCGCTTGCTGCCGGAGTCCGGCTGCGCGATTGGGGCAAGGCTGCAAGGATACGTGTGTCGATGAACGTGCTGCTGTCTGTATTGCTCGTAGCAGTTGCTCCGGAGGTACCGATTGAAGCGCGCTATCCGGAGGCGGATGCCGTCTTCCACTGCGATTTCGACGACTCCTGCGACGAGAATTTCGACAAGTGGCCCGACCGATGGGAGCGGCCGCAGGGGCCGCGGTACCCTCGTTACGTCAGCGTCAAGATCAGCGAGGATTCCTCGCCCATGGATAGCCGGTGTCTTCGAGTCGATCTGGACGGCGGAGCGGCCGCCGCGTACAGCCCACCGGTGAAGATTGCACCTCTGTTCAGCTACGTGCTCGAGGGATACGTCAAGACGGACGGGCTCGAGCACGATCGGGCCTACTTCTCGATTACGCTGTTGAACCGACGGCGCCAGCGGCTGCAAACGCTCTATTCGGAGAAGGTATGCCAGACGCAGGGTTGGAAGAAACTCCGTCTCGGTCCGATCGCACCGGAAAGCGAGGGCGCGCGTTTCGCGCTGGTGGGCGTGCACGTGGAGCCGGGGTCGCAGCAGGACTTGAAAGGGGTGGTCCTCTTCGGCGACGTCTGGCTGGGGCAATTGCCCCGGATGAGGTTGAAGACCAGCGACCCACACGGTTTCTTTACGGACCCGAAGGACGTTAAAATCCTCTGTAGCGTCTCCGGCTTCCTGGACGAGAATTCGGAGGTGACGTTCCGAATCGAGGACATCGATGGCGAGGCGGTGGCTCGAGCCCAACGGCGACTGAGCAGCGAGCCAGCGATTGCCGACGTCGATTTCTCGTTGGAGAGTTACTCCGGCGGGCCGACGGGCGTCATCGTCAGCGCCAAGTGGAAGCCTCCGATTTCCGAACCCGGATTCTATCGTGTCGGGGCAACAATGCGGGGGCGCAAGGAGTTGCTGTTGTGGCAGGAGTTGAGCCTGGTTGTGGTCGAGCCCCAGCACAGTGCGGCTGGCGGCGCCTTTGGCTGGACCTTGCCGCAAGGGGACGACCCTCTGTCGCTATCGGCGCTGGAGCGACTGGTCGGACAGGCGGGCATCAACTGGGTCAAGTATCCACTGTGGCCCGACGAGCGTCGCGGCAACGCGTACATCGATCACCTCTGCGCATTCGGCCAGCGGCTGGAGGGACGGGGGATCGAGCTGGTGGGCCTGCTCTGCAAGCCGCAGCGGGCGATGCGAAACGACCAGGAATCCGCGGCCCCGCTGCCGGCTGCCAGGACCTTCGCCGCGGATCCGAAGGTTTGGTACCCGTCCCTGGAACCGGTCGTCAACCGGCTGGGTGGCCAGGTGCGCTGGTGGCAACTGGGTGATGATGACGACACGAGCTTCGTCGACGACCCCAACTCGGCCGAGAAGGTCGCCCAGGTCAAGACGCGGCTCGACGAACTCGGCCCGGAGGCGGGACTGGCGATTGGCTGGGACTGGCTGCACGAGCTGCCGCAGTTGGCCGGCTCCGCGGTCCCGTGGCGATCGCTGGTGTTGTCGGCCGATCCGTCGATGACCCACGAAGAGCTGTCCACGTATCTGACCGCCTCCGAGGGCATACCGCTCGAACGCTGGGTCGTGTTGGAGCCACTGTCGGCGGACCTTTATCCGATGAAGGAACGAGTCACCGACCTGGTCCGGCGGATGATGGCCGCCAAGATCCACGGCGCCGAAGCCGTCTTCTGCCCCCAACCGTTCCGCACGGGGCACGGACTGATGAACGACGACGGCACGCCGGGTGAACTTTTCCTGCCGTGGCGCACCACCGCGCTGCTGCTCGGCGGAGCCGAGTACCTCGGCAGCGTCGAACTGCCCGGCGGCAGCACCAACCAGCTATTCTGTCGCGCACACGACGTCGTCATGGTGGTCTGGAACGACGAGCCGACCGAGGAGGTGATCTACCTGGGTGAGGACGTCGAGCAGATCGACCTGTGGGGGCGCCGCACCACGCCCTCAGAGCAGGGTGATCGCCAGGTGATCCGTGTCGGCCGACTGCCGACGTTCGTCACCGGCGTCAACGAAGCGATCACACGGTGGCGCATGGGTTTCTCATTTGCCCGCGAGCGGATCCCCAGCATCTTCGGCGTACGGCAGCAGGACTCCCTGCGGCAGCAGAATCATTTTGCCCAGCAGGCAACGGGTCGAGCGGAGTTGGTCATGCCGGAGACCTGGATGGTGACTCCGAGGCAAGTCGATTTCGATTTGGCCGCCGGAGAGGCCATGGAGCATGCCTTCGAGATCACGCTGCCGTTGGACGCGCTGAGCGGTGTTCAGAAGGTTTGCGTCGACTACGAGGTGCAGACCGATCGATTGTACCGTTTCAGCGTGTACCGGCAGATGGAGGTTGGGCTGGGCGACGTGCATATCGAGACGGCCACCGCACTGAACGACCAGGGCGACCTTGAGGTTCAGCAACGCCTGGCCAACGATTCCGACCAGCGCGTGAGTTTTCGCTGTCAGTTGTACGCGCCCGGGCGCCGGCGGCTGATGACTCAGGTCGTCGATTTGGGCCGCACGGTCGACGTACAGACCTACCGAATGCCCGACGGAAAGCAACTGCTCGGTGAAACGCTCTGGCTGCGTGCGGAAGAGATCGACGGACGCCGCACGCTCAGCTACCGTTTTCCCGTCAAACCGTAGCTCCTTTGTCCCGGACAGGGTCTACTGCAACGGCGGCAGGCCCCGCGCCTGGCGCCATTGGTTGACCATGGCCATTGCGCCCGGTTCCTTGTTGAGCAACCCAACGAGCTGCGACGTGGTACAACCCAGGCCCGCGGCTGCCTGTCGGACGTCCGCCTCCGCGTGGGTGATCGCGTCGAGGGCCTCGGCCAGGATCGTCGGAAAGTCGTCGTGCGTCGGGCTTACGGCGATGCGCCCTTGGTGGCATCGGGACTGCCAGAGCGGACTGGGGGCCTGCTGCATCCCCGCTGGCCCTCGGACCTTCAGCGCCAGCTTCACGCGGAGGCGTCGGAGCGCGACCGAACGGTTCTCTGCCTGACTTCGCCGCTCGCTGGCCTGGGCTGTCACGCCGGTCGGCCGGTGGCGGAGCTCGACCGCGGTCTCGACTTTGTTGCGGTGCTGCCCTCCGGGCCCCGAGCGGCGGAGCCGCCGCACCTGGCACTCGGCCAGAAGCTGCTCCTGACTCGACGCAGCAGGATGGGCATACACGTGGTCCACCGAATCGGGCACTAAAGGTCCTTGGCGAGCATTTTCAGCGCCAGCTCCCGCTTGGGGTCGCTCGCCAGGTAGAGCGTCTGCGTGGGGAACGCGAATTCGATACCGGCCTTCTCGAACTCCTCGAAGATCCGCAGGTTCAACCGCTGCGCGTGTTCCACGTAATCCCACCAGACCGGCGGGGCATACCAGTAGATCAGAAACAGGTTGAGACTGTCCGGATTGTAGTCGTTGAAGAAGACCCGGGGTGGAAACTCGTTGCCGTCGATCGTCGCGTGGATGGGCTCGCGAATCCCCTCCTCCTCCAGGACGTCGCGAAGGATCTGCACCGCCTGCTCGATCTTGTCGCGCGGCGTATCGTAGGTAATCGTCACGTTCATGGTCCGCCGAATCGACTTCCGTCGCCCGACGTTCTCGACGGCCTCGCTGGCAATCTTCGAATTAGGAATGGTCACCAGGTTACCCGTGAGTGTGCGGACCCGGATCGACAGAAAACCGATTTCCTCGATCGTCCCGTCGTATCCGGCGTAGATGATCCGCTCGCCGATCCGGAAGGGCCGGTTGAACAGGATAATCACCGCACCGAACACGTTTCCGAGGATATCTTTGGCGGCGAAGCCCAACGGCAGCCCCAACACGCCAATGGCCGCCACCAGGGCGACAACATCCCGTTTGAACACCGAGTCGACCACGAAGACGGCCGCCATGACCACGAGCACGACGCGCAGCGATTTGCGAATCAGCGGCACGAGTTGGTCGTCCAGGGCCGATTCGGTCCTTGCGGTGATTCGCAGCAACACGACCTCGACCACCGAGACCAGATTGAACACGTACCAGAAGGCGGCAAATGAATACAACAGCGCCAGAGTCCTCATGCCGAAGGTCTGCAACGGGTCGCTCATCTTCAGTTGGGCCAGGCCCACCGTGAGCCCCAACGCCAACAGCGCAAGCTTGGCCGGGCCGATCAGATGCCGAAACACCAGTGTGCGGATGGGCCGGTTGCGAGTCTTCAGGCTCGCGACCACGCGGCGAAGCACTGCCGCGGCAATGCGACCGGCGACCCAACCGAGCACGATGGCCAGCAGCAGCACCGGCCAGCTAAACGGCCGACCAAACCAGGTGTTGTCTTGCCAGAGGCCCACAAGATCGAGGTTGCCCAACAAAGACGAAGCAGTGTCTGCGGTCGGAGATTCTCGGGAGGGGGATGCGGATGGGGCCGGCCTCGGCTTGTCTGGGGCCTTTGATGCGGGCGAGTTGGGGCTTTCGGGCCCCTGGCCCATGGCTGCCGGCGCCCAGGCCAGCAAGCAGCAGACCGCGATCGCGGCGGTCCGCGTGCCAGAGCGTTTGCGATGGTGTTTCACCATACTCCGGATGATAGCCGACGGCGGAGATCTGACAACTGGACCAACCTTCTGACCTCCCCGGAGGCGGCGTTTATCGCATGACTGGGGGGTGTCCGTGTCCGTCGTGCGGTTGTGCCCCACTTGAATTATTCGCGTGGGAGGCCATACTGGTGAGTTCGGTGGTCTGCATGGAACCCTAAGAGAGTGGTTGCGGCCGCTTTCATCCCCAGTTTTTTCGATGGAGGTTTGCTGGCATGTTCGGCGAATTCAGGCAGACGGTCCGGGAGATTTTCGAGAGCGCGGAGAAGGACGGACGGTTGATCCGCAATCCGGACGACGACCGCCTCAGAGCGCTCGCGCTGGAAGAGCCCGAGGTCCGCGCGACGAAGTACGACAACCTCGTGGCCGAATCGGAGCCGATGTCCCGGGCGGCCAAGTTCACCCAAAACAACATCGATACGGCGTTCGGCGACGCCGAGCGGCAATTGCTCCGGCAGGCGAAAGAGCGGTTGGCCCCCGAGGAGATTGTCGCCATCGACGTGGTCATCGGCGACGGCAGCGAGGCGGTTACCGCGCGGCTGATGGTCCCGCGGCGATTCGCCCACGTGGCCTACGGCGGCAAGAAGCTGTTTCGGACCACGATGACGGCTGATCCCACGTACCAGGTCGTGATGTTCTTCGACGAGCAGCATGAACACAACAAATCCAAGCCGCTGCCGGAGAAGGACATCACGATCCGCAACGCCCATTCGCCGGAAGGCCGGCTGGTAAAGATCGTTCGCAACAGCAACTACTTCGGCGAATGGAAAAAGGGCGTGTTTACCGGCGAGGACTACCGGGTGAAGCTCCGGGGCGATGCCCTGTTTCTGCACGCCGGATGCCGCAAGGACACGCTCGAGACTTCCCATGGACCCTACATGAGCAGCTTCTCGCTCTTTGTCGCCCTAAGCGCCAACGGCAAGACCAGCACGACCTGCAAGGTGCTGGCCCGCAAGGGACACGAACGGTCCTGGCTGATCCAGGACGACGGCGGCGTGCTGTACCGCGACGGGCGTTTCCGCGGCTTCGAGGCGGGAGGGCTGTTCATCAAGACCGACGGGCTCAACCCGGACGATCAGGTCGAGGCCTACTACGGCGCGCTGAAACGCCGGACCTTTCTGGAGAACGTTCACGTCGAGGAGGATGGCTCTTTCGACTTCTTCAACCTGGAGCGCACGGCCAACGGCCGGGCCGTGATCGAGCGGCGCGACTTCATGCACGCCGGCGACAACATCAACGCCGAGCGGGTCGACAACCTTTTCATCATCACCCGTGGAAGCATCATCCCCGCCATCGCCAGGCTCACCCACGAACAGGCGGCCGCCTTCATGGTGCTGGGACAGTCGATGGAGTCATCGGCGGGCGATCCCACCCAGGCCGGCAAGATCAAGAACGTCTTCTTCTATGATCCGTTCGTGGCCGGCGACCGGTCCGAGCACGCCAACCTCTTCTACGACATCCTCAAGGCCAACGAGCACGTCAGTTGCTACTTGCTCAACACGGGCTGGATCGGGGACGGCGGGACGATGCGCGACATCCGGCTCGCGGACACGATGGGAATCCTCGACTCGGTGCTCCGTGGAGGACTGGAAGACTGGAGCTTGAGCGAGCGGACGAAGCTGCTGGTCCCCAAGTCGGTTCGGGCGATCGACTCGATTCTGCTGCATCCCGAAAGGTTGTTCACCCACGCCGAATTCGACAAGCGTCAGCAGACCCTCGACAAGCAGCGTGCCGAATGCATCGACCGATACCCTGCCCTGAATGCGAAGATCAAGGCGGTCTTTCAGCCGTGAGGCTTGCACAAGATCAATGGAATCCGTCTGCGTCGGACATGAACGACGTGTTGTCGGCCACGTTGAACATCGGACGGAAGGGACTCTTGTCGACACAGCGAGAGGGCGCGCCAACGTACCAGACGAGATTCAAGCTCAGGCCCCAGGATTCCTCCGCTTGGCCCGCACCGTGACCCTGTTTGGGAATGAGGTAGTTGATGCGGTTTTCGATGGCCCAACTTTTGCCGATCGGAACGCGAATATCGCCGCCGATCAGTCCGTCACCGCGGCCGGTGAAGCCACCCCAGAGTCTGCCGTCGCCGCCCTCGACGAAATAGCGGCGATAGTAGAAGGCGAACATGTCGGTCGGCTCGAGGCTCGTGTACCGGTCGCGGCCGAGCAGGATCAGGTTGTCGTCTCCGGTGCCATAGGCGCCGAAGTAGCCGATCTCGCGCAGTCCGCTCGGGAACAAGTAGCTGCTCTCGGTGCGGATCTGCTTCAGGTCGGAATCGCCAAAGTAGTAGTTGTCGTGTAGCAGGTCGAAAGCGACGCCCCACTGGAAGCCCCCGCCGAGGGACCGGCGAAAGATGCCGGCCGTGAGGAATACCTGGTTCCGGTCGGCGCGGCGAAGGTACTCGTATGCCTGGTCGCCGGAGAAGTTGCTGTGCACCGCGTTGAAGCCGACCTGGTATCCGAGCCCCCAGGGTCCGCCGAACGGGGCCCCGAAATTGATGCCTTCGTGGATTCCGAAGTTCCCGTTGCGTCCCCGGTCGGGAGGCCCCTTGAAGCCGTGGACGCCCGCGAAGAACGACAGGTCGCGGGTCCACCAGGCGGATCTCAGTCCCAGAAGACCCGGCCCGTATCCGTAGCCGCCGGTCCTACACGCATAGGGATGGCCACCATAGCAGCCGTCGCACACCCCCGCCG
>Ga0154613_1240_pt3 | contig 10748 bp, 7 predicted proteins | sample Rifle2008BG13ft_FD_116042 | JGI IMG/M metagenome (GOLD analysis project Ga0154613, IMG submission 116042) | Planctomycetes bacterium RBG_13_63_9
CTCACGCTGAGTCTGATTCTCGGCGGCCTGTTGCTGTGTACGGACTACGTGCTGATCCGCGTTTTCGCCTGGCTCGTCGGCAAACCGACCACGGGACTTGGCCGTGGGCTGATCCACGTCGCCGTCGCGTATGCCCGGAGGCTCGCTGGAAAACCCGCCAGCGAAAAGGGTTGGGAACGGGAAAGCGAGGGCGAGCTCGCCATTCGCATCTCCCGCCGGCCTACCAGCGGGAGCGAGGACGAAGAAGAACCAGAGGAATCTGCAGAGAGCCAAGCGGCCCACAAGCAACGGGAACAAGAGGTTGCATTGCGAACCGCGCGGAAGCCATTCGCCTCGGTGTTGCGGATCCGAAAGCCAAAGAAGCCCGACGACGACGAGGTCCTCGAACGGCTGGAAGCCGACGGTGACGAGGTGGCGGACTACGAGCTGCCGAGCACCGATCTGCTGCTGCCGACCGAGTCCTTCAGCTTCGAAGAGCACGAGAAGGAGGTCCGGCGCAAGGCGAAGATTATCGAGAGCACCTTCGGCGAATTCGGCTTCAACATCCGCGTGGTGGAGATCCAGACCGGCCCGGTAATTGCCCAGTTCGAGGTCGAACTGGAGGCCGGTCTCCGGCTGAGCAAAATCACCGGCCTGGCCGACGACCTGGCGATTGCGCTGCGGGTACCCAGCGTGCGGATTGTCGCCCCGATTCCCGGGAAGAACACGGTCGGCATCGAGGTGCCCAACAGCCAGCGCCATGTCGTCCGGCTCCGCGAAGTGATGGAGGAGGCCAACGGCAAGATCCAGAAGATGCGGATCCCCATCTTCCTGGGAAAGGACGTCTCCGGCAACCCGATGGTGGTCGACCTCGCCAGCCTGCCACACCTGTTGATTGCCGGCCGGACCGGGACCGGCAAGAGCGTGTGTCTGAATTCGATTATCGCCTCGATCCTGATGACGCGGCGTCCCGACGAGGTCCGCATGTTGCTCGTCGATCCGAAGATGGTCGAGTTGAGCCCTTACAAAAACCTGCCGCAACTGATGCACCCCGTGGTGACCGACATGCGCAAGGCCGAGGCGATCCTGGCCTGGGCGGTGGAGAAGATGGAAGACCGCTATCAGCTTCTGGCCCGCGCCGGCGTGCGGCACATCAGCAGCTACAACCAGTTGGGCCGCGAAGAGCTGATGCGACGCATGCAGCCGGAGGACGAGGAAGAGCGCAAACACATACCGACGCATATTCCCTACATCGTCATCGTGGCCGACGAGCTGGCCGACCTGATGATGATGGCCGCCAAGGAGGTCGAGGGCCACATTATCCGACTCGCCCAGAAAAGCCGAGCCGTCGGCATCCACCTGGTCCTGGCGACGCAGAAACCGACCGTCGACATTATCACGGGGCTGATCAAGTCGAACCTGCCGGCGCGAATCTGCTTCCAAGTGGCCAGCCGCACCGACAGCCGTGTGGTGCTCGACGAGATGGGGGCCGATAAGCTGCTCGGCAACGGCGACATGCTCTTCCTCTGGCCCGGAACCAGCACGCTGATACGCGGCCAAGGTACCTATCTCTGCGACGATGAGATCTCGCGGCTGATCTCCGCCGTGGCCACCTCGGAACCGCAGTACGTCAAGGAACTGGTGCAACTGAAGACCGACAAAACCGAGGGGGAAGGGTCGCCATTGGCCCACCGCGACGATCTCTATGAAGCAGCCGTCGACATTGTCGTCCGCGAAGGACGCGGAAGCGTCTCGCTCCTGCAGCGGGCCCTGGGTGTCGGCTACGGGCGCGCGGCCCGATTGATCGACTACATGGCCGAAGACGGAATCGTCGGCCCGTACAACGGCTCGCAGGCGCGCGAGATCCTGATCGGTCTTGAAGAATGGGAGAAGATGAACGGGCAGACACCGGCCGACGCGACGCCCGCGGCGAAGCCTCCACGACGCCGCAATAAGATCTTGCTTGGGCCGCCGCACGAGCAGGAGGATGAGCCTCCCGCCCCACCAGAGGACGAGTTCGGCGAGGTCGACGCTGACTACGAAGAGGAAGACGAAGAAGAAGAGTATGAAGACGACGAGTATGAAGATGAAGAAGACGAAGACTACGAGGAAGAGGAGTTTGCGGACGACGAAGACGACGAGGATGACGAGATCCAGGAAGATGCCGACGATCTGAAGAAACCCGACTGGGCGGCCGAGAGCGCGTAGCCAATATGACCCAGCTCTTCTCGCGCTTCGCCAAACGCTCACCCTTCGTATGCGTCGCCCGAGTGCCATGGTTACAGATGCGGTCCGTGGGAGGCAGAGACGTGGTTTCGATTGCGTCGGTCTGCCCGTCATGGCGAGGGGAGATGGAAAAAGGGACAGGTCCAATTTGCCTTCAACGGCCCAAATGGTGCCGGATCCATTGGACCTATCCCACAAGGCGTCCCCCAACAGAGTGGTGCGAGTCCGGTTGACATGTGCGAGGGCTCGCTGTAGAGTTGGATGTTTTGAGGGAAGTGCAGATCGCCAGGGCCGTACGATGCGATCCGAAGTTGTCCATCCGATACGCAGCCTCGTCGACGCCTTGGGCGTGGGCGTGATGGTGGGCGTTGTGATGCTGGGCATTATTGTCGAGGAGGTGCGGCCTTAAGGGCTTCGAGCCGGCGGAAGACCGACGAAGACGAGCCCTGAGGCCGAGCGGCCTGAGGGTTTTTTTGTTGCCGGCGGGAGGTTCCTTTGTGGCCGGCGGGCAGGCCGCCCTTGTATTGGGGCCATTTGGTGACCAGCACTGGCTGACAAGCAGCCAGTGGCACCCTTTTTTGAAACGCGTTCCGAAACTCGAACACCATCGTCCCTGGCCCCTAACCCCGATCCCTTGACTCCAACCATGTCTCACATCGAGATCTACGACACGACACTCCGCGACGGCGCGCAGGCCGAAGGGGTCGATTTCTCGCTCCAGGACAAGCTCTTGCTGACCGAGCGGCTCGACCGCTTCGGGTTCGAGTACATCGAGGGCGGCTATCCGGCATCGAACGAGAAGGATTCCGGCTATTTCCAGCGCGTTGCCGGCCTCGATCTGAGGCAGATCAAGGTCTGTGCCTTCGGCATGACCCGCCGTAAGGGACGTCCGCCGGAGAAAGACGGCGGGCTGAAGGCCCTGTTGGACTGCGGCGCGGCGACGATTACGCTGGTCGGCAAGGCGTCGTTGTTCCAGGCAACCGAGGTGCTGCGGGCCGATCGTCAGGAGAACCTGGCGATGATCGACGAGAGTATCCGTTTTCTGGTGGAGGCGGGGCGTGAGGTGATCTTCGACGCCGAGCATTTCTTCGACGGCTTCAAACAAGATTCGCAGTATGCCATGGACGGCGTCCGGGCCGCGGCCGAGGCGGGGGCCCGGCTGGTGGTCCTCTGTGACACCAACGGCGGCAGCATGCCGGAGGAGATTGGCGAGATGACGCGGATCGCCGCCGGTCAGTTGCTCGTGCCGGTGGGGATCCACTGCCACAACGATTGCGATCTGGCGGTGGCCAATACGCTGGCCGCGGTCGATGCGGGGGCCACGCACGTACAGGGCACGATCAACGGCTTCGGCGAGCGCTGTGGCAATGCCGACCTGATTTCGGTCATCGCCAACCTGGCGGTGAAGAAGACCGGATACGACGTCCTGCAGGCGGAAGCACCGGAGCATCTCACGGAGCTGTCGCGATACGTCTACGAGATGGTCAACATGAACTTTCGTTCCCACCAACCTTTCGTCGGCAAGAGTGCCTTCGCGCACAAGGGCGGCATGCACGTCAGCGCGGTCGCCCGAAACGCGGCCAGCTACGAGCATATCGACCCGCAGCGGGTGGGGAACGAGCGGCGCGTGCTGCTGAGCGAACTCTCGGGCCGCGCCAACATCGTGGCCTTGACCAGCCGGCTCGACATCCCGCGCGACTCGGAGCTGATGAACACGATTCTGGCCGAGGTGGTCTCCAAGGAGAGCGCCGGCTACCAGTTCGAGGCGGCCGATGCGTCCTTCGACCTGCTGGTGCGGAAGTGCCTGGGTACGTTCAGGCCGCACTTCGAGCAGCTCCACTACCACGTCAACGTCGACAACAAGGCCAGCGGCGAAGTCACCGCCGAGGCCGTCGTCAAGATCCGCATTGGGGACGAGGTCCGTTTCGAGGCCGCCGAGGGGCATGGCCCCGTCGACGCCTTGGACGCTGCCATGCGAAAGGCCCTCAACGGCTCTTTTCCGGCGCTGAACAACCTGCACCTCGTCGATTACAAGGTGCGGGTGATCAACTCCGAGGCCGCCACGGCCGCCGGGGTCCGCGTGGTGATCGAAAGCCAGGACGAAGACGACGTGTGGGGTACGGTCGGCGTCAGCGAAAACATCATCGAGGCCAGTTGGATTGCACTGGTCGACAGCTTCGAGTACAAACTCTGCAAGGATGAAGAGAGTTGCCAGTAGTCAGTTATCAGTTGTCAGTTATCAGTGGTCAGTTCTCAGCGGTCAGTTATCGGTTGTCAGTCGTCGGTTATCAGTAGTCGGTAGCCGACTGCTGCCGTCTGATAACTGACAACTGAGAACTGACTACTGACAACCGACGACTCTATCAACTCCGTTTGGCTATACGCAATGTCCACGAATGCCATCCCGCGTGACCTGCCGACCCAATACGACCATGCGGCCGCCCAGCAGCGCTGGTACCGGTTCTGGGAGGATGGGGGTTACTTCCACAGCGAGCCCAATCCCCGCCGCAAACCCTACACGATCGTCATCCCGCCGCCGAACGTGACCGGAGCGTTGCACCTCGGCCATGCGCTGAACAACACGTTGCAGGACATTCTCATTCGGCAGAAGCGGATGCAGGGTTTCGAGACCCTCTGGATGCCGGGCACCGACCATGCCGGCATCGCCACACAGGCCGTCGTCGAACGCCGCCTCTTCGAGGAAGAGAACACGACTCGGCACGATCTGGGCCGCGACGGCCTGGTCGGGAGGATCTGGGCGTGGAAGGAAGCGTACGAAGCCCGCATTATCGGGCAACTCAAGGAGATCGGTTGCAGTTGCGATTGGCAGCGGACCCGTTTCACGCTCGATCCGGTTTGCGCCCGGGCAGTCCGCCAGACCTTCTTCAGCCTCTTCAAGGAAAAGCTGATTTATCGGGGCAAGCGGCTGGTCAACTGGGACACCATGCTGCGGACGGCCGTCAGCGACGACGAGGTGTTTCACGAGACCGTCTCCGGGCATTTCTGGTATTTCAACTACCCGGTCATCGATCCCCGGCCGGGCGAGCCGCAGCACGTGACGATTGCCACCACGCGGCCGGAGACGATGCTCGGCGATACGGCCGTGGCGGTCCATCCCGATCCGGCCGCTGCCTTGGACAAGGCCGATGCCGAGTTGACGGCCCGGCTGGCCGCGGCGCCCAAGAAGGAGAAGCCCCAGATCGAGGCCCAACGGGACGATGTCCGCGAGCGTCGCCGAACGATGCTCGACGATTTGCTCATGCTGCGCGACATGGCGCTCGATGGCCGCAAGGTCCTGCTGCCGCTGCAAGAGCGTGAGATCCCGCTGATTGCTGACGCATGGGCCAAGCCGGAGATGGGCACCGGTTGTGTCAAGATCACCCCGGCCCACGACCCGAACGACTACGAGGTCGGCCTGCGACACGGCCTGCCGATGGTCAACATCCTCAACCTCGACGGGACCCTCAGCAAGGAGGCCGGGCCGTACCGTGGCCAGACGGTGATGGAGTCGCGGGAGAACGTGGTTGCCGACATGCAACGGCAGGACCTACTGGTCGAGGTGGAGGACCGCGAGATCGACTTGGCCCACAGCGATCGCTCGAAGACGCCCATCGAGCCGTTGCTGACCGACCAGTGGTTCGTCCGGATGGAGCAGCTCGCCCAAACGGCCATGGACGCCGTCAGGGACGGCCGGGTGAAGATCATCCCTTCGCGATACACCAAGGGGTACCTCGACTGGCTCAGCGAAAAGCGCGACTGGCCGATCAGCCGGCAGCTCTGGTGGGGACACCAGATTCCCGTCTGGTACTGCGCGACGGCTACCGAGGCGGACCTCAAGAAGGCATTTGCCGGCCGAGACGACGTCGTCTGGCAGCGCGACCAGCAGCACGACCAGTGGCTGATTTGCGCCGAGCAGGAAGACCTGGCCGAGGACGCCATGCCCGGCCATAGGCTCGTTCGCGAAGAGGACGTACTGGACACCTGGTTCAGCTCGGCCCTCTGGCCGCATTCGACCATGGGCTGGCCGGAGCAGACCGAGGAGTTGAACTACTACTACCCCACGAACCTCCTGATTACCAGCCGCGACATCATTACGCTCTGGGTTGCTCGGATGGTGTTGACCGGGCTCCACAATGTGGGCGAGGTTCCGTTTCGCGAGGTCTACATCCATCCGAAGATCCTCGACGGTTACGGCGAAGGGATGTCGAAATCGAAGGGCAACGGCGTGGACCCACTCGACGTGATCGAGAAGTTCGGGGCGGATTCCCTGCGGTTCGGCCTGGCCTATCTGACCACCGAGACCCAGGACGTGCGGATGCCGGTCGAGTTCGAATGCCCGCACTGCGGCAAGCTGATCGCCCAGACCAAGGACAATCGGGTGCGGCCGCGCTTGGCGTGCAAGGATTGCGGCGGCGAGTTCTCCACCCAATGGGCCGAGAAGCCCGAAGACAAAGCGCTGCCCCGCGGAGCGGTGGTCAGCGACCGGTTCGAGTTGGCGCGGAACTTCTGCAACAAGCTGTGGAACGCGTCGCGGTTTGCGCTGCTGAATCTGGAGGGTTTTGCGCCGGCGGCCGTCAGCGACGCGGAGTTGATGGTTGAAGACCGCTGGATCCTCAGCCGCCTATCGACGGTCACCCGTCAGGTGACCGACGCCCTGGCGGCGTATCGATACGCCGATGCGGCCCGGACGCTCTACGACTTTGCATGGGACGAATTCTGCAGCTTCTTTGTCGAGATGGTCAAGGGGCGGCTGCAGGACCCGTTGGCCCGACCGGTGGCACAGCGGGTCCTGGCCCACACGTTGGATACGCTGCTGCGGCTGCTGCACCCGATGATCCCGTTCCTGACCGAAGAGGTTTGGCAGTTACTGGCCGAGGTGGCGCCGCGGCGTGGCATCGAGTCGGCCGAGGCGGCGGCGGCGAGTATCATGATCGCTCCGTGGCCCGAGAGCGACGATTCCCGGCAAGACCCGCGCATCGAGGCCCAATTCGGCCGATTTCAAGAGGTGCTCCGCGCGGTCCGCGAGATCCGCAGTCGGCAGAACGTCCCGCCGAAGAAGCGGATCGAGCTATCGGTTCGCACCGATATCACAATCTCCGGCCAAGTCCAGGCAGACTTGAAGCCCATGGCCCTGTATTTTGATTCCATGGCCGGCGCCGAACTGATCGATTGTGGCCCTGATGTCGAAGCACCAGCGCTGAGTGCCGACGCCGCGCTACCCGGCATCGAGCTGTTTGTGGACCTGGCCGGCGTGATCGATGTGGAGGCCGAGATGGTGCGGAAGAGACAGGAGCTGTCAAAGCTCCAATCGCTCATTGCCGCGAAGAAGAAGAAGCTTGAGAACAAGGACTTCATAGAGCGGGCGCCAACCGCCGTAGTTCAGCGGGAGAAAGACGGCCTGAAGGAACTGGAGGATCGGGAGGCCGCAACGGCCAACGCGCTGGAGAGTCTGGCCAGGGCACGTGGCACGGCTAGAGGTTCTCCAGCAGAACCATAGTGGAATCGATCTTCTCGTCCACGTGTAGGGCGACGCGCCGCGCAAGAAGGAACAATTCCCGTGCCATCGAGGATGCGGGGGTTTGGAAGAAGACCTTCCCTTCTTCGTCCCGGACCGCGACGACGAACTGCGGTGCGTCTTTGCCACTCACTTCGAAGGTGCGCTGTCCCTTCACGGCCGCGACAAACGTGTCTTCGTCGGCGGTCTCCTCCCAGCGAAGCTTGCCCGCTTTCGTCTTATCGATCAAGGCTTGAAGCAGCACGTTGTAGTCCGGTTCCTTGTCGAGGTCCACGGCCATTGCTATTCCCCTGCAGCGTGTTGCGCGTGAATCGCCAGGACTTTGTTCAGAGCCTCGTTGGCGATGCCGTATCCGATGTGAATCCGGGCTGCCTTGGTTTCATCCATCGGCCTGCTCTTCAATGCGACTTCGGCTATTCCCTCAAGCTGCGCGCGAACCAGGTCCAGGTTTTCTTTCTGTTCGTCACTTAACTCATTGTACCCTTCACCCTTGAATCGAACAATACGCCCCCTCAGGAGGTTAGCCTTGCCAGCAATCGCGAGAAAGTCGACTCTGGCCAGCATGGTCTGCAACTCCTGCATATCCGCGATCAGATCGCTCAACTGGGCGATCCGGCCGGCCCGCGTGGCCGCCCGACTGGCTTCCTCCGCTGCTTCTCGGGCCCCCATCGCACGCTGGGCCGCCTTATAGGCCCAAACGAGGCTCGCGGTCCCAAGAGCGACCCCAAGCACGGTGGCAATCAGACCGATCGTCTGTACCAGGTAGGGCAGGTTTTGGGTGTCACCGCTGGTCAGCAGCATCTGCCCGCCTTCGAGGACTTCGTCCCGTGCCCGAGTGGAGTTGATAACACGATTGTGGCATTGTAGCCGGACCGGTCTGGTGCTGCGAGAGGGTGGAACGTTTTTCCCGCCGAGCCGGCGTCGAACGGATTCTCCCGCCCCTATGGCAAGCCGGCCAACCGGCGCCTATAATGAAGGCTTCAGGGAATGCCCAGTCCGGAGTTCCCGTATCGCTTCTGTCGCGCGCAAGGATATCGTCATGCCCGTCTTGATGGAATTGTCGCGTATCATTATCAGCGAGATCAACGAGCAGCAGGTGATCTACCTGAAGGAGATCGACGGCGATCGGACGTTTCCCATTCTGATCGGGATCTTCGAGGCCACGAGCATCGACCGGCGCGTGAAAAGCTATCGGTCCCCGCGGCCGCTGACCCACGATCTGATCGTCAACGTGGTGGAGAACTTGGGAGCCGAGCTCCAGGACGTGATTATCAGCGAGCTGAAGGAGCACACGTACTACGCCCGACTCCGCGTGCGGAAGGATGGCGAGCTGGTGGAAATCGACGCCCGGCCCTCGGATGCCATCGCCGTGGCCGTCACGTGCGATCCGGTCCTGCCGATCTACGTCAACGAGGACGTGCTCAACGACGTGCTGGGAGAATGACGTCGGCGAATTCCTGCTTCAACACCGCCAGCGCCTCCTGCCCATGCTGACCGTCGACGACCACGTTGATGCGGACTTCGCTGGTGCTGATCATGTCCACGTTGATACCCACCTCACAGAGCGACCGGAACAACCGGATCGCCACGCTCGTGTGGCTCTTCATGCCGATGCCGAAGACCGACAGCTTGGCCACGTGCGGGCAGCTCGTCGGCGGGGGACACTCAAGCAATTCGGACAACTCGGTGGCCAGCTTGATGCTTCGCTCCAGATCATTCTTGCCCACCGTGAAGGAGAGGTTGGCGTGGCCGTCGCGGCCGACGCTCTGGACGATCATGTCGACGAGTATGCCGCCTTCGGCAATTTCGTCGAACACCTGCGCGGCAAGCCCCGGCATGTCCGGCAGGTCGACCACGGTGACTCGGGCCTGGGAATCGTCCAAGATGATGTCGTCGATGATCAGCTCTTCCATGCGCTCGATTTGGGCGGCCACCTCGGTGGCGTTTCTCCCCGGAGGCTTCTCCGCCGGTCGGACGCCGCCGCCGGTCTGCGAAGGCTCCACGTCGAGCTGGAAGGCTTCGTGGACTGCCCGCAGGGCCTCGTGGGCATATTCGCGGGCGACAAGAACCGAGATCTTGATCTCGCTGGTGGAAATCAGCACGATATTGATGCCCTTCTCTGCCAGCGCGACGAACATCTTCTCGGCCACGCCCGTCCGGGTGGCCATGCCGGAACCGACGACGGAGATCTTGGACATCTGATCGTCGCAGGTGTATCCCTCGGTACCCAACTCGCTCGTGGCCTCTTCGACGGCCTTGAGCGTCGCTGGCAGGTCGTCGTGGAGGACGGAGAAGGAGATGTCGGCATGGCCCGCCGCCGCCACGTTCTGGACGATCATGTCCATGGCGATCTTCTTGGCTGCGACCTTCGAGAAAACCGTCAAGGCGGCTCCCGGCCGGTCGGGAACGCCGAGAACGGTCACGCGGGCTTCGTCCCGCGCACATGCCGCCCCACAGACCGCTCGGGTGCGGCTCTCCGGCTCGGACGTGATCATCGTGCCCGACGTATCGCTGAAGCTGCTACGCACGTGGACCGGCACGGCGAACTTCTTCGCGAATTCGACGGCTCGGCTGTGCATCACGCCCGCCCCGACACTGGCCAGCTCGAGCATCTCGTCGTAGCTGATCCGCCTACTCAGACGTGCTTCCGGCACGATCCGCGGATCGGTCGTGTACACGCCGTCCACGTCCGTGTAGACCTCACAAGCGTCCGCGCCGAGCACGGCGGCCAGGGCAACGGCCGTCGTGTCGCTGCCGCCCCGACCGAGCGTCGTAATGTTCGACTGCTCATCGACTCCCTGGAAACCAGCCGCAATCACGATCTTTCCCGCGTCGAGCGCCTGGCGGATCCGCGCGGTGGAAATCGATCGGATCCGCGCCTTGGTGTGCGTGCTATCGGTTACGATGCCGATTTGGGCCCCGGTCATGCTGATGGCCTCGTGCCCCAACGAGTGGATGGCCATCGCCATCAACGCCACGCTCACCTGCTCACCGGTGGCCAGCAGCATGTCCATCTCGCGGGCGGGCG
>Ga0154613_1229_pt1 | contig 10603 bp, 4 predicted proteins | sample Rifle2008BG13ft_FD_116042 | JGI IMG/M metagenome (GOLD analysis project Ga0154613, IMG submission 116042) | Planctomycetes bacterium RBG_13_63_9
GTGGACGCCCTCGACGTTCAAAGCGCTCTCGCTGGTGTTGACCAGCTCGATGTACTCAAAGTCCTCCTTATCCAAGACCCCGGCCGCAATCTCCCCCGCCGTCCGCTCCCGCGGATTGTACATCACCTCGGTGACCCGAAGCGCCTCGACGACGGGTCCCACCGGGGGCCCTGCGACGAGTTGGACCGGAGAGGACCAGTGGCTCCAGCGGCCCTGGTCGTCCTGCATTCTCACGCGGACGCGGTACGTTTCGCCCGCTTGGAGATTTCCGCCGGGAATGGTGAAGGTGTCGTTGAAGGTAGTGATGGGGTCGCTCTGCCACGCGGCGCTGATTTCATATTTGCGAGGCGCGGCGGGATCAAAATCGGGACTGTCGGGGTCAGTGACCGGGGCAACGCGCCATTGGATCGCGGCAAACGAGCCGTGCGTACTGGCGAAGGCGGACGTCTGGAAGGTGAGTTGGTTGACGGGATGGGCCGGGTCGCCGACATCGCTGATTGTCGGCGTATCGGGCACCAGGCCATTATCGGTGAGGATGTTGGAGTCGATCCAAGCGCCGCGGGAGACGACGTAGTCTTTCATGAGCTGGGTCATGCCGACAAAGTCGTCGGTGGCCGATTTCTCGTAGAAGCGGCCGTGCCCGGCCTTGCTGGAGTTGACGTAGCTCCAGTTGACCAAGATGGGACTGTAATCCCACATCGCGCGATCGGCATCGACCAGGGACGGCTCGCCGGGCGTGTAGATGAAGGAGGCCATCTCGTCGATCAGCATACCGGTCTGCTCGGGGTTGTAGAGCAGAACGCGGATTTCCCGCATACGGTTGCGGTATTCGGTGCGGAATTCCGTTCGGTCGGCCACCTTGGTTTTGAAGACGTGATTCCCGTCGCCGTACATGTTGTTGGCCCAGGTAAGGTCAACGTCCCAGGGGTGGATGGACCACTTGCCGTTGTCGGGATTGTGGTAGTAGAAGTAGTTTTTGCCGTAGGCGATGTCGTAGTGGTGGATGCCCTCGACGATGGAGCGGTAGCTATAGTACTTTTCGAGCTCGAAGTTGTCGCGCCACCACTGCTCGGTGGGCCAGCCGGCATAGGTGCTCATGAAGGCGTTCAGGTCGGACTTGTCCGTTGGCTGCGTGGGCCCCTGGTTGTTGAGCGTGCCGGTGCCGTCCTCCATCTTGTAGAAGTTTCCGTCGGGCAATCCATGTTCGTCGAGCATACGACCGTCGGGCTGTTCGACCACCAGGTACAGTCCCTGGAAATCGCCGCTGAACTGGTTGGGCCCGTCTTCGTCGGCGCTTTCGACGATTCGGAAGTGGACATAGTGGGTGTAGGGGCTTTCCACGCCGGCGAGGTTAAACAGCTTGAAGGCGACGGCCTCGAACAGGCCCTGCTCGCCGCGGTGAAGGTAGTCGCCCTGCTGGATGATCGCCGAGAAGTTCAGTTTGTCCCAGGTGGTGTCGTAGGGTCGGCCGTAGTCATCGCGGGCTTGGAAGTAGTGTCCTCGATTGAAGTCGAACTTCCACATGTTCTTGCCCATCGAGTAGCGCCATACGCCGCCGCGGGCACGGAACCGGATATGGTCGTAGACCTCGCCGTCGTAGACCAGCGTACCCTCCCACAGATAGTCGCTGCCCCCGTATGCGCTGGCGGAGGAATAGGGAATATGCTGCGAATCCTCGTGGTTCTTGCGCGTGGTGATCAGTTGATAGACGGGCACGCTTTCGAGCAGCTCGGAACTGTAGACGACCTCGGGCTCGACGCCGGGGCGGGCCGACCCGGTCCACGAGGGCACCGCGTCGTAGACGTAGTAGGCGAAGTTGGGTTGCGGATCGTCGGCGTAGGGCCCGGTAACCGACGCGCCCAGGGTATCCTCGGCGGTGATGCGATATCGCACGAGCCGCCGGTGGATCTGCAAGGGGCCCGGCAACACTGCCGTGTAGACGTCGTCGCCGGCCTCTTCATCGGCGCCGGTGCCGTCGTCGACCATCGGCACGCTCGCCCAGTAACTCGGATTCTCGTAACGGGGATCGTCGATGCTGATGTAGTCGCCCGGCTCGACGAGTTGGTAGGCCAAGGTGACGCTCTGGACGCCTTGGGGATCGGTGACTTTGACCGTGATGGTGACGTCCACGCCGGAGTTTGGTTGCTTCGGGGTGTGGTCGACTTTGCGCATCTGCGGCGCCACGTTGTTGGCAAGAGCGGAATTCCGCGCGCCGGGTGTGGGGCTGCCGATGCTGGACCGCCAGTTTCCGCCCAAATCGTTTTGCCGCAGGGGGTTGACGAGTTCGATCGAGTGGCCTGGGGGATCGCCGACCGTCGGCCATGGGAACCCCAAGCTGTAGTCGACATGATCCCGCTTGAGGCCGGCCGCGTTGACCAGGACCAGGTCTTCGCCTTCATTGGCCAGGCTGCCGGTGAAGGGCCCCAGCGCGACCACGCCGAACTTGGCCGCTACGGCCGCCGGGTTTTCGGCGACCACGACGTAGCCGTTTCCCGGGATGATGGTATCCGGGGGAAGAGTGTACTCAATGCCGTCGGTGAACTGCCATCCGGATAGATCGATGCCGGTCGCCGTGGGGTTGTAGAGTTCGACGAATTCGACGGGTTCCGTTTTGACGTCGGGGTCGTAGTGGATCTCGTTGATGACGATCAGATCGGTCGAGTTGGACTGGCCGGGCGTGGGCGAGGGCAAGTACCACACCGAGCCCTGATCGTCGACTGCCGAAAGCTCGGGAAGGATGAGGAAGTTGTCGTCCGCGTCGTCGACGTTCATCCCCTGGATGGCCAGCACGTTGTCGCCGGGCTGCAACGCGCCGAGGTAGTCGGTAACGTCGATCTCTTCGAACACCAGCGAATCCTCGACGCTGCGCGGGATCAGCGCGGCGGAGTCCCATTGAGGCGAAGCGGGCGCATTGCGACTTGCTATCTGCTGGCCGCCCAGATACGCGACGAAGCCGTCGTTGTACTTCATCCGCAGCGTCATTGCGTCGAGCGCGGACGGATCCTGCGCGAGGAACCTGATTCGCGTGTAGACAGAGGCATTGACGCCGTGCATCTCCGATTGGGCATCGGTGTGGATTGCCTCATCGAGATCGGACGGATCCACCGTGAAGCCGATGCCGGTTGTGGCAGGGACACCTTGGCCCGGGAATGGAACGGTCAAGCCGGTGTTCTGGTAGCGTCCTGACGCCGGTCTGATGAAAGCCCAATCGGTTGCATCGTCGTGATCCGCGTGACCGGTGCGTTGAAGAGTGGAGTAGCTATCCGTGGCGGAAGGCTCCGAGCTGCCATCCCAAGCTTCGCCGACCGTGATGCCCGTGAAGCCTTCGGGGATGAGGTCGAGGTTAATGGAGTCGATCTGCTCGGTGGAGTAGCCCCAGACCACGAAATCGGCGATTTCTCCCAGGTCGTCGACGATCATCACCCAGCCACTGCCCCTGGTAGACCAGAAAATACCGTCTCCCCAGTGCCCCTCGTCGTCGCCGTTGTCGTCTTGGTAGAGGACTTCGCCCGGAGCCATCGAGTCCGGAAGATCCCACACGGTGGTGTGCGCGAGATTCACCTCGTGCGCATCGTTGGCCACCACGAACCAACCGGACGTGTCGATCTCATACGCGGAGATGTTCTGGATTTCGACGAAGTCGATGGTGCCCGTCCCGGCTTCCGTGATCAGCACGGGCGATCCGCTCGGGCTGCCAACCCACTCGGAGTCGTCAAAGCCGGTCGTCGTCCAGGTCGTCTCCAACGAGCCGTCGGCCGGCACGAGGTAGGTCAGCTCAGCCCCTTCGGACACGAAGGTGGCCGGCTCCGGCGACACGCCGTAGGAGACGTCCGCCGACTGGGCGGGATACTCTGGGGCGTACTGATGAACCACGGTCGTGCCGTCGGATTCGACCAGGGCCAAGTACTCACCGTCGCCGGCGAGCTTGAAGTTCGTGTGCAGCTCGGAGCCTGCCACGCTACGATCTTTGCCCGACGCAAAGACGACGAGGTATCCGCCCGGGTCGAGCGTGACGGCGGGGAAGTGCCATTTGGCCAGATCGTCTTGCGTGTCGGTCAGCGACAGGCCGTCGAGATCGACCGGCACGGTGGACGGGTTGTGAATCTCGATCCAGTCCGAGTAGTCGCCGTTTTCATCCGGCAATGTACTGTTGTTGATTGCCATGAATTCGCTGATGATCAACGAACCGGCATCGAGCAAGAGGCGCCGTTCGAGCGGTTCGACGGCCCACCGGTGGCGGGCCATCCCCATCGAGCGGCTAGTCACTCGCTTGCGCTTGGACAACCATCTGCTGACGATCGATCTTCCGAGAGTTTGCAGCACACCAGACTCCGGCCCATGGATACTCTGATGCCGAAGCGCAACGCCAGGCTATTCCCTCAATGCTAACGGCTAGTTGGGAAAAAAACATCACACCACCCGAAAGGGCGGGGCATTTGTTTCGGCCGTTCCATGCCAGGTGGGTCGTGCGGATCGATGAGACGAAGATCACAAGAAAGCGGCCGTGCCGCGAGACGAGCAGGAGGCAGCCGTCCGGATTGGCTTCTTCGGGCCTGACGGGAGTTCCCATCGACGGCGCCATCCGTAGATGCCCTACGCCAAGAGGCCCGGGGCCGCCAGCAGGGTGAGCGTGGAGGGCTCGGGGATCCGCTCAATGATCACGGCCGTAATGGAGCCGTGGGCCCAAGGGGGGTCTTCTGCCTTTGGCAGACAGTCGATGGTCAACGTCGAACCGGAGGTCTCGATGGTCCAGTAGTTGCCGCGCGTGGTGCCGTCGGCCAGCGACCAATAGGAACCGGTAACGGTGTTGGACGCGTTGATGTTGCCGTAGGCGGGCACGGTCGTCAGATCGTCCCCGCCAAAGACCCGCAAAGGCCTTGTCGTGAAAGCCGAGATCGATACCAACCAGTACGAGACCACGATCAAGGTCACCGATGAAGAACTTTCGCGAGTGAAACTGAAACCGCACGAGTTCCACGGTGATTGGAATTACACCATCGTCCCTCGCAAAGAGGTGCAAAGGTTATTTTTTCGCGCTCCCTTAGCCAATTCTGCGGTGGCCTGTCGCTCTGCAAGAGATTGAAGCGGAGATGCCCATGTGTTGTCCTTGCTACGTCTCTTTGGAGACCTCCTGCCGATGATGTGACAGCGTTCGCAGGATCGCGTCGAGCACGAGATCGAGATTCTTGCCGACATCTTCGGCCAGAAACCGCAACACGAAGTAGCCGTGTTCTTGCAGTAGCTGATCCCTGCGACGGTCCCGACGGTAAGCCTCTCGATTGGCCAAATGCTGCAAACCATCGATTTCGATCGCCACATGAGCGTCAGCGCAGAGCAAATCCACCTCCATCTGCCCCCAGCCGTCGAATGGAATCGGCAGTGCTGCGTTCAATTGGAACCGGCCGGCCGTTTCGGAGATTGTTTCCAACCGGCGATACAGGAACGCTTCAGTCGCACTGCGCGCCCTTTCGATGCCCTCGGAATCTGGTGTGACAGTTCGCGCCACGTGAACGAATAGACTCGCCAGCGGCTTGTCAACGCCATCACGAATCAGCCGCCGCACGCTGGCTGCGTAATCGTTTTTCCATTGCGGATCGATCGGAAGCGGGACGTCGGCTGGCCAGCCGGGCACGGCACTGGCCGGCAAGAGGAGCGTATGGCCGACGGACTCATAGCCGCGGCAACGGCGGTCGAACATTCTGGTCAGCATGGGCACGTTCAGGTCGGCATAGTCATATACGCGCACCTCGCGCTTGCCGTGGTGCAACCGATGTAACCGACCGACATACTGGGCAATCGTCCCACGCCACGAAACGGGCAGGGTCAAGAACAAGGTGTCCAACCGGGCATCGTCAAAGCCTTCGCCGACATATCGGCCGGTCGCCAATAGCACGCGGCTTTCGCTTTCGGGAATGGACGCCAACCGTTCGATCGTCGCACGAATCTCCTTCCTGCCCATGCCGCCGCGAAGCACGACAAGATGCCAATTACTTGCAGGCAATAGGCCAGCCAGATGATCAAGATGCTCGTTTCGCTCCGTCAATATCAGCGGCGACCGGCCTTCCTGAACGGCCTGCACCACGTCATCGCAAATGAGCTGGTTGCGAGTTCCGTCGGCAATCAATTCTTCGTAAAGATCATGGAACTGCATTCTGGCATCCTGGTCGGCTGCCTTCAGCGGGCGAAACGACGTTGGGCGGACATGGACGGTGTGCTCAAAGGGGCGCAGGGCCGCCTGTGCCTTCGCATCGAGGCGATGTCGCACTGGACCGCACTGCATGAAGACTATCGGATGATGGCCGTCCTTGCGCGTGACGGTGGCGGATAGTCCCGTGACGTATTTGGCCTTCGCTCGGCGGATGACCTGCTCGAAACTCTGGGCAGACAGGTGATGACACTCATCCACAATGAGGTGACCGTATTCCCCCGTTTGGTCGCTCACGATGCCTTTGCGCACCAGACTCTGGATGACCGCTACGTCAAGCGAGCCGGTTGTTCTTCTTCGGCCACCTCCAATTCTTCCAACGTCTTTGGACGGCAACCCGAGAAATGCGGATAACCGTTCAACCCATTGCTCCAACAACTGACGGCGATGCACAAGCACCAGTGTATTGACCCCGCGTTGTGCAATGAGCCAAGCGGCGACGACAGTCTTCCCAAAAGCCGTTGTTGCGGCCAAGATGCCCGTGTCATGGGCCAGCAGGGCTTGGGCCGCCATCCTCTGTTCGGGCCGCAAATCGCCGCGGAAAGCCACATCCAATAGCTTGCCGGCATTTCGTTCATCTCGAACGGCCGAATCGACGTGCAGGTCCGCAAGCAGCGATTGCACGTTTTCCAAACACCCGCGAGGCAGGCCAATGTGCTGTGTGAGATCCTCGGCGCAACCGATGACCCGCGGCTTGTCGCAAGTCGGCAGACGCATTGCCTGCGCCTTGTAGAACTCGGGATTCTGAAATGCCGCAAGTCGAATCAGCCGATTTCGCAGGCCCGGCGGCAACGACTCTTTGGCGATGTAGATCTGATCGCCGAGAATCAACTCGATGCTCTTAGGCAACGCTCCAACGACTGGCGATTCCTTACGGCATCGCGACGGCGGCGACAGCCAAGGCGTGTCGTCATCCTCATCCGCCAAGGGGAATCGCACTCCCACGACACACCCCTTCATCTCGGCATCACGCACGATCGTTTCCACGGCGTTCCGATTCATCTTCTGAGCGGTCGAAAGAAACGCCCATTGGTCGGGATACGGCTGCCAGTGCTCGTCCTGCTTGCGTATGAAGACACTGTTGCCGAGTTCTCGCGGTTGTTTCTGAAGCGGCAACGCAATCAGATTGCCGAAACCGCCCTGGGGCAGCGTGTCTTGGTTTGGAAACAACCGGTCGTAGGAATCCAAACCGATGTCCGGCCGCTGCTCCATTGTCTCGGTCAGAATGTGTGAGCCGAGTTTGCGCGCCAACAGGGCGGGAATTGCCTCGGCAAAGAAGATCCAGGCGTGCGCCCCGTTGCCGGAACGAGACCGTTCCATGACGATCGGTAGATCCCATCGCCGACCTGTTCTCTCAACCGCTTCAATGTCTTCTTGCCAAGTCGTCTTATCGAAATCCACCGCCAGGAAGAAGCATGTTTCATCTTGAAGCATCGGATAGATGCCCATGACGAACGGCCGACCATCGGCCTCTTGGCCTGAAAGATGCCGACGGATGGCATCGTCGGTGACCGGCAAGAATCGCCGATGTGGACACGCGGAGCACTTGACTCTCGGCTTTTCGCACAATCCGCGTGTCCACTCGTTCGCGCAGGCGGGCTGATAGCCGCAACGGCCCGTCTTGCGGCTCTCAAATCGACGCGGATAGACATCCTCGCGTCCGTGAAAGAGCGAACGAAACAGGGCGATTTTGGCGGCGACCGGGGACCGATGATGGACAAGGACATTGCTTGTGGTCATGCGAACCACTCGCTGTCAAAGGCAAGAGGCTTTCTCATCGGGCAGTCCAACCCTCCGAGACCCGCGCAACGCTGCACGTTATGGAAGATCCACAAGTTCAACCTATGTTAATGAGGCTCTGCAACCCCTGCAAGAGGCCGTATGCCCACCAATCGGGTGATTCTCGGGCCATTGGCCCCCCCCGCAAGAAGAGTGTTCAGGGCGGAGCGGTGGTGTCGCTGTGTAAAGCTTCGTCTAACCCGTCCAAATCCTTACCGCATTTCACCAGTCTAACATTGACGTTTGTTGTAACACCTTTCTGTAGCAGTGGTTGCTGCTAAATTGCCCAAATACCCCAACGTGTTGGACGAAGGTTTACAATGAGACGTAAAGGTTCGTCCAACCCGTCTGTGGCGGTTCGTAGTGACCGCATTCATGCGGTCTTTTCGAAAATTCGGCTGAGCGGACCCGATGAATCGGGTCACTACGAACGGGGCGGACGAAGGTTTACGTCGCTGTATTCCGAAGTCCTTTGCCTGGAACAAGTTCGATGTAATGAGACGTAAAGGTTCGTCCAACCCGTCTGTGGCGGTTCGTAGTGACCGCATTCATGCGGTCTGTTCGAAAATTCGGATGAGCGGACCCGATGAATCGGGTCACTACGAACGGGTTGGGCGAATGCTTACAATGAGACCTTCTTCAGGCGCTTCGGTCAGTCCACACATCGGTGTTGGCCCTTCGCAGGCTGTGCCGCTATCTTGCCCGCACCGGAGCCGTTCGGCGGAGTGGTCCCGCCGGGGGGCAGTCCGAAGTCGTCAGCAGAACAAGGAGGCCAGGGATGGCTCAGATCGAGGTCAAAGTGAAGTTGGATTTTCCGGCGGGCGTCGAGTTGTTGAGCTACGAACGCTGCGGTGAAGGGCACGGCTTTGAGGTGAAGGTTCCCTTGCCGCTGTACTGCCGCTGCGAAGAGTGCCGCAGCAAGGAACCTGCCAAGTACGAGTACAAGGATTTGGGGACACAAGGATTTGGGGACACACTCTTTGGCATGACGATGAGGTGCTCGGGCTACTGCGAGGCCTGTTTTTCGACGGCGAAGACTGGTCCATTCGGTGTCTGGCGGTGGAGACCGGTCTGCCAAGTGTTGTCTGAAAGAGCGGTCGCATGAGCACATCATCAAAGAAGAGGAGCTTTCGACGCCAAATCCTGTTTGGCTATGGCGTGGCCACGATATGGACCGCGATCGTTCTCGTCTGGGGCCTGGTGAACCTTCTACGACTTGGGCAGGCCAGCGACGCGATTCTCCGCGATAACTACCGGAGCATTCTGGCTGCGGAGAAGATGCGCGGCGCGATCCAGCAGCAACAGGCCGCCACGGTGTTGCTTCTGGTCAAGACGGATCGCCCGTTGATCCAGCAACTCTCCGGCACGCAGCAGCAGTTTCTGCTGAACCTGGCCAAGGCCAAGGACAATATCACGATTCCAGGCGAGGCCGAAGTGCTTGAAGAGTTGGAGCGGGAGTACGACGAATACGCATACCATTTCACACAGTATACTCACTTTCCGCGCACCGATAATGACGAAGCGCTCGCTTACTACCAAGGACATCTCCAGCCGCGCGTCGAGGCGATCGAGCGGGGTTGTGATCGCCTTTTGGAACTGAATCAGAAGACGATGGAGGCCGGGAGTCGGCGCGCACAGCAGGTTGCCCATACGGCCGTGTGGTCCATGCTTGTCGTCGGATGCGGGGCCATCTTGATTGGGATCGTTTTCAGCCTGGTCCTCTCCACGCGCGTGACACGGCCTGTCCGCGAACTGGTCGAGGCGACCAACCGCGTGGCCTCGGGTGATTACGACGTTGTGGTGACGGGGCGGTCGAGCAACGAGTTCGCCGATTTGGCTGACCATTTCAATACGATGGTCGCGAAGCTCCAGGCGTTTCACGAGCTGCGGGTGAGCGAGATACTGGATGAAAAGAAAAAGACGGAGGCCATCCTGCAGACTGTTGACGACGGCATCTTCGTGGTAGACGGCCAGCGGAAGGTCGTCAGCTTGAATCGGGCCGCCGTGGCTGCCCTGGGATTGTCTTCATGGCCGATGGGGCAGCCGGACGTGCAAGAGGTCATCTCCGACGATGGGCTGATCCATGAAATCGAAACGGCTCTCCAGTCGCCGCAGGCCACGACCGAGCCGGAAAGTGAGGACCGGTATGTCACGATCCCGCATGGCGAGCGGGAATCGCACTACGAATACTCGATCACGCCCGTGGAGGCGTCGGCGGGCAAGCGGACGGGCGTGGTCGTGGTCCTGCGCGACGTGACCCGGCTGCGGGAGTTGGACCGCCTCAAGAGCGAGTTCGTGATGACGGCATCCCACGAACTCCGCACCCCGCTGACGAGCATCGAAATGAGCGTCAACCTGCTCCAGGAACGGGCAAGCGACAAGCTCGACCCCTCGGAACAGGAGCTTCTGGGAGTTGCCAAGGAGGAAACCGTTCGTTTGAAGCATCTCGTGGGCGAACTGCTCGACCTGACGAAGATCGAATCCGGCAAGATCGAAATGCAGTTGACCGAAACGGCTCCGCGACTGCTTCTGGAAAGCGCGGTTGAGCCGTTCCGCGCCCAGGCCGAGCAGCAGGAGGTGGAATTGCTCCTTGAAGTGGGCGAGGACTTACCCAACATC
>Ga0154613_1025_pt9 | contig 10406 bp, 9 predicted proteins | sample Rifle2008BG13ft_FD_116042 | JGI IMG/M metagenome (GOLD analysis project Ga0154613, IMG submission 116042) | Planctomycetes bacterium RBG_13_63_9
GGCTCAAGGAGCAGGAGTTTCAGGTATCCAACATCGAGCTGGTCCGCGACTATGAGCCAGACCTGCCGCAGATCCCAATTGATGCTGATCAAATAGGCCAAGTCTTCTTGAACCTGATCAATAATGCCGGAGACGCCATTGACGGATCGGGCACCATTACGCTCTCCACGCGCCGCGATGACAGTTCCGTTCGCGTTACCGTAACCGACACGGGGGGCGGGATGACCTCGGAGGTGATGCAACAGGTATTCCTACCTTTCTATACCACCAAGGAGGTCGGAAAAGGCACGGGCCTCGGACTCAGCGTCAGTTCGAGTATCGTCGAGTCTTTTGGCGGCAGGATCGAAGTCCAGAGCATGCCGGGCGCCGGTAGTTCCTTCACGGTCGTATTCCCCGTCAACCAACCGGAGACAGTCGAGAATGAACGAAGCTGAAACGACCAGAGCGGAAGAGCCGCGACTGAAGATACTGTTGGTGGATGATGAAGATCAATTCCGCACGGCTTTGTCCGAGCAGCTTTCGGTGAGGGGATTCCGGGTGCTGGATGTCAGTAACGGTGAAGACGCCATCAAGACGGTTCGCCATGAGAACCCGGAGGTGGTCATCCTCGATCAGAAGATGCCTGGGATGGATGGAATTCAGACATTGAAGGAGATAAGGAAGGTAAGACCCGAGGTCCAGGTTATCATGCTCACCGGCCACGGGAGCATTGAGTCTGCCAGGATGTCCGGCAAGAATGACGTATCGTTTTACCTAGAAAAGCCCTGTGGCATGGATGAGTTGATAAGCGTCATTAGGGCGGCCGAGCAGGAGCGAATCCATGCCCTTGCCCGGCATGAGATTCCGGACATCAAGAGGACCAGTCTTCGACAATGGTTGATCGGTGCCCACTATGCGCGCCCTGGGGTGATTATTCTCGGGCTCATTCTCTTCGTCGCCATCACCTTGGCGCCCACTTCAGAGAACTTGAGAAGTCTCCTGAATTCGGAGAAGACGGGACAACTTGGCGAGAAGGCCGCCGGATACTCTGATTACCGCGCCATGGACCCCGGCCAGACAATCTCTCAGTACTACTGCAAAAAGGCCGGCTGGTATCACGAGTTGGAAGAGGCGGATGGAAGCGTTACCAAGGCGCCATTGACCGTGGATCAGGTGGCACTGCGGGCCAAGGTCATGGTCGGGGTTCTGGTCCTGGCCGCCCTGTTCTGGGCCACCGGCGCGATCCCCATCGGCATTACGGCGCTTCTTGTCGGGGTAATGATGTGCTTCTTCGGGGTGCTTCCTCCCAATCTGGTGGCCCAGGCCTACGCCAAGGATTCGGTGATCTTCATTTTCGGCGTCCTGGCCATCGCCGCGGCCATCAGCAAAACGGGGCTGGATCGCAGGATCGGAATGCTGCTGTTGGGCAGGAGTACTTCTCTGGCCAAGTTTGCGTTCATTTTCGCGCCTCTCCTTGCCATGACCGCGTCCTTTCTCTCCGAACACGCCCTGGTCGCTTTTCTGGCGCCGATCCTGATGCTGGTCTACATGGCGGCCATCCGTTCGGCCGGATTGAAGAAGGACAAAGCGCTCGTAGTCATGATGCTCCTCTTGCTCACCTTCAGCGGCAACGTAGGAGGGCCGGGGTCGCCCGCCGCCGGTGGCCGCAACGCCGTCATGGTTGGCATCCTCGCGGACTACGGCATGGCACCCAGCTTTGGACAATGGGTGAAGCTGGGCTTCCCCTTCGTGCCGGTCATGGCGATTACGATCGCGGCATACTTCTATCTCGTCTTCAGGAACAAGATCAGAGTCAAAGACCTTGATATCGCTGCCCGGGTAAGGGAGGAATCCGAAAAGATCGGCAAGATGACCGGTGACGAATACAAGGCCGCCGCCGTCTTGGTGCTCTTGGTCGTGCTCTGGACGACGTTGTCCGATCGTTTTGGAATGGGTGGGCCGGCCCTGCTGTGCATCGTGCTGTTGAACGTCCTGGGCATTCTGCGCTGGCGGGACATCAACCGCATCCACTGGGACGTCGTGGCCCTCTACGGTGCGGCCACTGCCATGGGCTACGGCCTTGCGACGACCGGCGCCGCCCTCTGGCTGGCGGACAGCTTCGTGTCCGTACTCCCGGATTCGATGACCCGTGGGACGGGACTGTGTATGTCTTGCAGCCTCATGACGGGCATCCTGACCAATTTCATGAGTGATGGAGCGACGGTAGCCGCCGTGGGACCGATCACCGTCCCCATGGCGACCCTTTCCGGAACGTCGCCACTGATGGTTGGGCTTGCCACTGCCTTTGCCTCTTCCTTTGCTCACATGCTGATCATCGGAACACCGAACAACGCCATCGCGTACTCCATGGCGCGCGATCCGGAAACCGGGGAACAACTGCTGACGATGAGAGACTTCCTTGTCCACGGCTTTATGGTCTTGTTGCTGAGCTTTGCGGTCCTATGGATTTGGGTGTTCCTGGGGTATTGGCAATGGATGGGGCTTTGAACCAACAACTTCCGTGTCTGAAAGGAGCCGACCATGGCAAAGGAGAAGATCAACCTACTCATCGTGGACGACGAGGAGCAATTCTTGAAATCGACGGCCAAGAGGCTTGAAGTCAGAGGTTTCCATGTGATTGCCGTTGATCGGGGCGAGAAGGCCATCGAGGCTGCGAGGGAACATCCCATCGACGTTGCCCTGGTGGACCTGAAAATGCCGGGCATGAACGGCGAGCAGACCCTGGAGACTCTCAAAAGGCAGCATCCATGGATGGAGGTTGTCATACTGACCGGACACGGCTCCATTGATTCGGCGGTTCAGTGCACCAAGAGCGGCGCCTATTCCTACTTGCAGAAGCCATGCGAGTGGGATTGGCTTCTTTCCGCACTGACGGAAGCCTACAAGAAGAAGGTGATGAACAAGATGGACATCAAAGAGAAGAGGATGAACGAACTCCTCGAAATGAGCACATACAGTTCGCCGCAGGCCATTCTGGAAAGAATCAGAGAGCTGGACCAAGAAGACTAAGAGCGTATCCCGGAACCCCTCACCCCTGGCCCCTCTCCCCGCAAGCGGGGCGAGGGGAGGAAGTCTCGGGATGGGCACTAAAGGAGAAAGGCCGAGTTGGAGAACCATCGGTTTAGAACAACCAGGCGAATGATTCTCAGCCGTGGGCTGCTTGCGCCTTTCGTTGCCCTCATGCTCGTGTCCGCAATTTTGGTCTATTACTTCGCCAGCTATTCGCGCGACCAAGTGGAGACAGCACTGGTGCGCATAGCATCCGACCATCGCCACCTGGTGGATCAGTTCCTCGACGAGAGGGCATCCGATCTTCGGTTCGCCGCCGCTTCCTGCAGGATGGAAGATATCTCCAACGAAGCCGGCCTGACGGAGCTTTTTCGTAATCTGCAAGCCGGATCCGAAGCGTTTTTCGACCTTGGCGTCTTCGACGAAACTGGGAACCATCTGGAGTACGTCGGCCCCTATGACCTGGCCGGCAAGAACTACGCCGACACGGAGTGGTTCAAGGCGGTGCAGCAGGAGGGTCTCTACATCTCAGACGTCTTCCTAGGTTATCGCAAGATCCCGCATTTCATCATTGCCGTCCGCCGACATGAAGGTGATCGAACCTGGTATCTGCGCGCCACCATCGACACACTTTCCTTCAACGGGCTTGTCGAGGGTATCCGCATGGGTCAGACGGGTGAAGCCTACCTCGTCAACCGGAAGGGCATTCTGCAAACCACCCGCCGCTCAGGGGGACAGTTGATGGAGCCGGATCCGGATTTCAGAACATACGTGATGGACGATGAAGACGTCACGTCATTTTCCGCGGGCCAGCGTTCGGAGCAGCGTTATCTCTATGCGACGGCTCCCCTGGGGCACGTCGATTGGGTTCTTGTGGTGCGACAGGAGGTGGGCGACGCCTACGGTTCTGTCACCCACGCGGTCGTCATCGCAGTGGCGGTCATCCTCATCGGAGGAGCAGTAGCGGGATTCATGGCCTACCTCCTGGCCTCGAGTGTAGCCAATACGCTTGCCCTGGCAGACATGGAGAAGCAACAAATCAAGAGCCAGTTGATCGTCGCCGGCAAGCTGGCCGAAGTCGGCGAGATGAGCGCGGGGTTGGCCCACGAGATCAACAATCCCCTCCAGGTGATGCAATCCGAGCTGACCATGATCGGGGACATGGTGGCCGACATCGAGAGTGACGGAGAATCCGCAGACAAGGAGAAGCTTGGCCTGATCAAGGACTCGCTGGATCAGTTTCGCATCCAAATCGCAAGGTGCAGCCGTATCACGAAGGGTCTACTGGATTCCGTGCGCAAGACGGAACCCTCGATGAAGCCCCTGAAGATGCAGGACGTCCTGCCCGAAATCATCAGCATGGTTGCGAACCGGGCCACAGTCGCAGATGTCCGCATCATTGAGCAACTCGACCGCGACCTGCCTCCGATCATGACCGATTCCAGTCAGCTCCAGCAAGTCTTCCTGAATCTGCTGAACAACGCACTCTATGCGCTGAAAGACCGCGATTCCGCAGAGATACACGTCAAGGCGTTCCAAGAGAATCGAAGCATCGTCGTGTCGGTCGAAGACAACGGGTGCGGGATTCCGCGGGAGAACATGGAGAAGATATTCGTGCCTTTGTTCACAACCAAGCCGCCGGGACAGGGAACAGGCTTGGGCCTTAGTACCACTTATGGAATTGTGAAGGCCTTTGGAGGAAATATCTCCGTGACCAGCGAACCCGACGTGGGGACCGTGTTTACCGTAAGCCTGCCCCTGGAATCGCCCCGGGTCAGGACGAGTACGAACTGAAATTGCCAACGAGGAGGACCAGGCAAATGCCAAGTATACACTTGCTACTAGTGGACGATGAGGAGAGGTTTCTGACGACCACCAGGAAACTCATCGAGAAGAGAGGGGTCACGACCTTTATCGCCTCAAACGGCGTGGATGCTTTGAAGGTCATGGGCGAACATCCCATTGACGTGGTGGTTTTGGACGTGAAGATGCCGGGCATGGATGGCGTGGAGGTTCTGCGTCACATCAAGCTCAAACATCCACTGATCGAAGTGATCATGTTGACCGGTCATGCCTCGGCGGAATCAGCGGTCGAAGGATTGAAGCTTGGCGCATTTGATTACGTCACCAAGCCCTATGAGGTCTCCCGCCTGATGGAGAAGGTCGAAAAGGCCTACGCCAAGAAGCATGCCATGGAAGAGAAGATCCGGAAGGCAAAGATCGAGAGGATCATCGGGCACCCCATGGCGGTTTTCGAGTCGGATGCTGAGGACGAGTAGTACCTTTCCCTGGCCGTTCAAGGAAAGTCGGCATCGTGGCGTTGGTCGCGGGCGCCAAGGTAGCGCGATACTTGGGCCTGATAGGCGGATGAAGGAAGATGGACGACCCACCAGGTTTTCGAGAGGTTTGGCGAGTTGACTGGCTCTCGCGCCAGAATGGGTGGGACCGATCCCATGGCTGATCGTGGTGCCAAAGACCGTCGCACACTGGTGCAGGTGCTCGTGGTTGCCCTGTTGGTAGTGGGTTACGCCGCGTTTGGCGCCTACATGCATCTGGCGCTGCAGATCCACATCGTCTACACCCACGCCGCCTACGTTCCCATTGTGTTGGCCGGCATGTGGTGGGGACGTCGCGGGCTCGTCGTGACCGGCGTGGTGGCGTGCCTGCCCTCGGTTCCCCGCCCGGCGATCCCTCGGAGAATCAGCATGCGTAAGGCACCCAAGGGATTTCGTTGCCACATCGGGTTGTTCGGACGGCGTAACGTCGGCAGGTCGGGTCTGCTAAACGCGGTCACGCGCCAGCAAGTCTCCATCGTCTCGGACTATGCAGGCACGACGACGGACCCCGTCGAAAAACCCATGGAGCTACTGCCGCTGGGCCCCGTGCTGTTCGTCGACACCGCCGGGATGGACGACCTGAGCGCGCTGGGAGAGAAGCGTGTAGATCGCACTCGTCAGGTATTCGACCGCACGGACGTCGGCGTCATCGTCACCGCCGCGGGCGACCGGTCGGATTTTGAAGAGCAGATCCTGGGCGAGTTGCGACGCCGCGAGGTCCCGGTCGTGGTTGTTCTGAACAAGGTGGACCAGTCAGAACCGTGCCGACTCCTATTGTCTGGTGGTCAAGGAGCGCGAGCTGCGCGGGGCACTGGAGAGTCTCAATTGCCCGCCACGGCTGGTCGTGACCGACTCGCGGGCGTTTTTGAAGGTGGCCGCCGATACGCCGCGCGAGGTCCCTCTGACGTCCTTCTCAATTCTCTACGCTCGCTTCAAGGGTGACCTGTTGGAGCAGGTGCGAGGCACGCGCGCGGCGGACAACCTCGCAAGCGGCGATCGCATCCTGATCGCGGAGGCCTGCTCGCATCACCCGATCGGCGAGGACATTGGCCGCGTGAAGATCCCCCGCTGGCTACGACAGCTCGTTAGCGGTCGCCTGAGGGTGGACGTGGTGCAAGGCCACGATTTCCCGGAGGATCTGTCTCCCTACAGCCTCGTCGTGCACTGTGGCGCCTGCATGTGGAACCGACGAGAGATGCTTTCCCGTATCCTGCGGTGCAAGCAACAGGGCGTGCCGATCAGCAACTACGGCCTCATGATTGCCTATTCCTTGGGTATCTTCGAGCGCGCCCTCGAGCCGTTTCCAGGGGTTCTCGAAGCCTACGGAGCAGTTCACAAGGAGTCGTACCGAAGCCGACGTCCGAGACAAGTGTTTGCTTGCGTCACCGGATTCCCTCGTCAACTCCGCCCGACGCGCGCGCGCCTCTGAATGGTCATGCGTGATTCCGGGAATGCATCAATGATCAGACAATCCAGTGGCACACCGTGGTGAGAAGCGCGGGCCAGGCCGACCCAGGGGACAGGAAGCCGTCAATAGGTTTCGATGCTTTTGACCACGCCGCCGGAGGCCAGGGAGGCGTAGAGGCAGCGGTCGGCACCGGTGAGGAGGTTCTCGGCGGGGAAGTTCTTCGGCGGCAGTGTGACGGTAGCTATGCCCACGCCGAGGTTGACGGTCGAGTTGCCGCTGCGTGGCTCGACACTGCCACGTGGCTCTGGACCGTTGTGTGGCTCGACACTGCTGGGCCAGCCAGCAGTGTCACGCGAGTCTGGGTGGCGGATCTCACTGAGCAATTGGGTTGCCAACTCGACGGCGAGTCGTCGCTCGCAGTCAGGAAGGATCAAGGCAAAGCCGGAGTCGCCGTACGGGAGGGACGAGGCGCGGGGATGGTCGATCTTTTCGCAGAGGCCTTGCAGGCGGTCTCGGAGATGGTCGTAGCCCTCCGGGCCCCGGGCAAGGATCAACTCATCGACCTGGCTGATCTGCACCAGCAGCAGGCTCATCGGGCAACGGGATTGGCGGCAGGCGGCAACAGCGGCCGCCAGTGGACCGAGCAGCCCAAGAGCCCACTCCCCGGCAACCGATCCGGTATTGGGAAGGGGTGTCAGAGCCATTCGGTGCGGCGGGGCGATAGTTTGTATCGGATCGGTATGGGCGGGCGCATCGGGTTCGCGTGGAGGATCCGTCGTCCGTCCTACTGCGTTGGCCACCGCCTCGGCCAGAGCTTGGATTTCCTCGAGCAGAGACTCATCTTGCGGCGGCGAGCGGTCATCGCCCATCGGCACCTCGCCGTACTGATAGCGAATCATATCGACGGCCGTCTCGGTGGCTACGGCCGCCATTTGCTCGTGTGCCTGGACCAGGACGTCGCGGTAGTCCCGCTGGCCGGGCAATTGCAGCGAAAGGACATCAGCCAGTTGCTGGACCTTCTCGACCAGGCTGCAGATCATGGTTTCGAGCTGGGCCTCGGAGAGATTGCCATACTGCTGGCCCACCTCGAGCAGCTTTCCGAGCACGCCGGGCCGCTGGTCGGCCAACAGTCGGGCGACCAACTCGGCGACGTGGAGAATCCGCGGCAGGGTTTTCTCGGGTAGGGTTTTCTCGGGCACTGCAGCAGGGTTCGAGGGAGGATGCTGACTGTCCCAGGCGACTGCCTCGACGAGTGTGTCGGGGAGCTTCCATTGGGCCAGGAGTCTCGCCGAGAGCGCCGTGTGGTCGAAGCCCATCGCCTCGACTTCCAGTCGAAGCAGATCCTCGTTGCCGGTAGCCGCTTTTTCGAGGAGTGCCACGTACGGCGGGCCGAGCTTCTGAATCAGCAGCAGCATGCCCAGGTCCTGGAGCAACCCGGCGATGAACGCCTCGTCGCCGGGGACGTCGAAGAGGGTCTCGCTGATTTCCCGCCCGGCGACGGCCTTGGTCAGGGTATGCTCCCAGTAGCGGCCGAGCGTTTCGCCTTCCACACCGGCGAACAGTCTCGCCGGCAGACTGAATCCGAGGACGAGCAGCTTCAGGGGCTTCGTTCCCAGCAGGGCCAGTGCCTGGGTCAGATCGGAGACCTCGCAGCTTAGCCCGAACAGCGAGCTGTTGACCACCTTTAGGATCTTGCCGGTCAGTGCGGGATCGTTTTCGATGCACTCCTTCAGCGTGCGCGTGTCGAGCTGGGGATTGCGGGTCATCTTGAGGACTTCCATCGCGACGGCCGGCAGGCTGTACAACTGGCCAGACCCAGCGGCAAGGCGATCGAGCGTGATGGCCGAATCGTTCATCGCGGCGAGGGCAGAATCGGTACCAAGGATTCGGGTGAAGTCGGTGCGATTGGCGCAGAGCCACACATCTAAAATGTAGCTTAGGTGCCGCGCCACAGTGAGTTGATCAATTCCAGTTCCTGTAGGAGGCGACTCCAGTCGCCGATCGGCCCCAGAGTCGTCGCTAATCGGCGACTGGAGTCGCCTCCTACAACCATCAGAGAAATCGTCAAGTTCTTGTGACGCGATGCCTTGGACCGTATCCCCCAACCTTCCGGAACCGTTCCGAAAGGAGGTCTGGGCACGATTCTGGGATAGGGTCCTGGAGCGTATCCCACAACCCGCCGGAACCGTTCCGAAAGCGGGGCTGGACCCGGCTCTGGGATAGGCTCTTAGCCCTTGCGGTGCCGAATCTTGGACCGCATGCGTCTTTTCTTACGGCCGACCTTACGTCGACCTTTTCCGCTTTTCTTGGTTCCCACGCAATACTCCGTAAGTGTCCCGCGAGGTCAGGTCCACTGGTGCCGCGACGCCAACAGGACACATATCTCTCGCCGAATTGGATGGATGCGCCAATATAGCAGAGTTGCGGTCGGCGACGCAAGAGGGGGGGCCGCCCGGCCCGGCCGGTGGCACCAAGGGGCTGTCAAACAGGGAAGTTGGGCATTTTTTGCGGCGTCCAAGGCGGTTCTGCCGCGTTTGCCGCCAAGACGAGGTGCCACGGACAGCGGAGTCCAGACGGATGGAAAGCGAGGAGACTTGCAGCTTCCTTGCTTTCCACGCATGCCCACCTTGTTTTCTGACAGCCCCCAATCGCCACAAATGCCCGTATCGCCACAAATGCCCGTCAAACGGCGGCCGGTCACTCGTCGGCCTGTTGGATGGCCTGGCGAACGAGAATCAGCAGGACGTTCGGGTCGAACGGTTTGCGGAGAAAATACTGGCAACCGGCGGCCCGACAGCGACGAAGGATATCGGGTTGCTCCAGCCCGCTGAGAATAATCACGGGAATGGTACACGTCTCGGGCGAATCGGCCAACTCCTCGCAGACGGAGAACCCATCGGTATCCGGCAGCCGCAGGTCGAGCACGACCAGATCGGGCCGATCGGATCGGGCCTTGGCCAACCCCGACTTGCCGGAGTCGGCCGTCCGCGTCTCGAATCCCTGCTGCTTGAGCCGGCGCGAGAGCACCTCTGCCAGGGCCTCATCGTCATCGACGATCAGAATCGTCGGTCGCTCGTCCGCCGAGACAGGTGCGGGCTTTGGTTCTTCCAGGACACTTGAGAACATCGGGAGAAAACGCCTGCGTGTTGGGTCGGCCGTCAGGTCGACGCGCGTGTTGCTTTGAGGAGGCAACGGTACGTCTCGGTCGCGGACAAGTGTAGGCCAGTAAGGACGTGTGGTCAAACCGAAGCCGATCGTGACGAAGGTGCCGGTTCTGCAGGTGGCCACACGGCCCGGCGATAGGCTATACTGCCGCATGGTTGCGTGGGCGGTTGCGCGGTCCGGGGGGCTTGTCCGATCCGCTCTGGCCATTTGGGAAACGACTCTGCGATGCGTATTGCCCTTCGCAGGTTCTGGCGGTTGCCTTCGGCCGCGTGGATTTGCTGCTGTCTCTGGGCGGTTGCCTTACAGGCGGCGGAGCGAAGCTCCTCGTACCTGGCGGCCCTGGAATCGATTCGGGCCGGCCAACTACGGGAGCACGTCGACTACCTGGCCGCCGACCGTTTGGAGGGTCGCGAGTCGGGCAGCCGCGGTGGCCGCGCGGCCGGGGAGTATCTGGCAAGCCGGCTGGCGGAACTTCAGCTTCCCGAGGC
>Ga0154613_1009_pt2 | contig 10348 bp, 8 predicted proteins | sample Rifle2008BG13ft_FD_116042 | JGI IMG/M metagenome (GOLD analysis project Ga0154613, IMG submission 116042) | Planctomycetes bacterium RBG_13_63_9
CTGAGAGGCTTAACGAGATTGGCGGAATGGAAACCATGCAAGCCGCGTACTACAGGGTCGCAGTTATTGTGGGTCCTGGTCCTGCGAGGGCCTTGGAGTCGGCATGGGGTTACATAGGTGCATGGTTGCCATAATCGTTCAGGTGCTACTTTCAAATGCTACTCTTAGGCCGTTGACTCAACAACCACAGTACGTAAGGGAGTGTAAACATGGGCGAGACCTGTCCGTTCTGGCAAGCGGGGAAATGCAGGCCCCCCTTCTTTGAAGTCAGCGGCTGTTCGTATCCTTCTCGCGACTACGACAACTGTGCCATGTACATGGCGGTTGCAGCAAGGGGCGCTGGTGGCAGTATCGAGGATGCGCTTCGAGCTGCCGGCGTTATATCAGCCGGCGCAAACGTTGCCGGTGGGCAAGGCCGCATTCTTAGCGAGAGACAAGCGGAGCAAACTGCTGGTTCGCCCTCGAAGCGAATGACCAAGATCAAGGTTGCGTGTCCGAGGTGCTCTGCCACGTACGTGGTTGACGAGTCCAATGTGGGAAAGAGAGGAAGATGCGGGAAGTGCGGAGTGGAGTTCAGAATAGAAGTGAAGCTGGGTTGCGCAACCATTCCTTCCCAGACTGAGTTACAGAAGCTTCCGGGCCCTGCAATGATCGCTTTTTCCGCGAGGTGCGCACGACGTTTGTTGCCGTTCTGCGCCGAAATCGAGGACAAGGTGAGGTTTGCTGAACAGGTCGGCTCAGGTGACGCGACGACATCTGCGTTGAAAGCGTCTTTGTCGGGCCTCGACAGGCCGCCTAGTATCGAAACTCTCGAATCAAGGATTCGTCGCGTTGGTTATGCCGTTGAAGCACTGAAGAAAGCTCGTAACGGTCTAACGGCCAATACTTTGACAGCGGATTCTAGTAGCGTGGCGCGCGCGGTGGTTGAAATGGTATACATCGGTGCCAATGCCGTAGACGCTGCGAAACAGTGTAGGCATGGTGCAGATGCGATCAATAATGCTATGGGAAGCTTTGGCCGCAGCCACGCTCAGAAGGCGGCGCGTGCGGTCCAGGCAGCAATTCGTGCGGCCGAAGAGGGTGAGGCTGTCGTGGCAAGCAACCTTCCCGCAGTCATTCAGACGCTGGGGAGGTGCCTGGGGGATGCGCGAGAGGCGCTGGCTCGTGTCCGGGACGACTTCGATCGATTGATGACTGCCGCTAAGGATGGCCACTGGACCGACGATAAGTCCGTCACGACGGATTTCTTCGGTTTGCTCTAGCTAGGGAGGGTGGTATCCTCGCTCGTATCGGATGCACAACTTCGGTTGCATACGGTCTCGTGTAATACCCCGGGCATCGGAGATCAACAATTGACGCAGTTGGGTTCTTCGCAAAACGCCAAACATCCGCTGCAGACCCCAGAAGTGTGCGGTGCTTGTTGTAAAAGGAGACACCGATGCAGAAGAAAAGAGGTTGGTTGTCGCGGTTGCTCAGGAGCAGGGCAGCCCGAGACCGCGATCGGGAAACGCAAAGGTTAATGAACACGTCGATCACAAACAAGGATGAGGCATACGCGGTTGCTTGCCATCTGGACGTCCTGGAGAAGGTCCAGGAATATGAGGCGATGGCTTCCCTGCTTGATAAACTTGCATGCGCTCCAGAAGGATTGATCCTTGACCGGCATGAATTGAGAGCAATGCGGGTCAGGGTGCTCTGCAAGGTTGGCCGGTTCGAAGAAGCGGAGCGCGAGAGCCATGCGCTTATCGAGGTTCTCCAGAGGTTTCCGGGCGGCACGACAGTCGCAAACAACAGCAACACGATGTTTTGGCACCTTGTTGCGCGCCACAGGGGAGACACAAAGCGAGCAATGTCAGAATTCGCCAAGCTAAGGTAGCGACGGTGACACCGCGACGAAGTTGCGTATCGAGAACGTGACGCGCGGGTTGGCGCGAGTTATCGATGGCGCTGGGCACGTTGGGAATGACAAATGAAGATTGCTGCATCTATCGAACTTGTGATGCAACTGGCTGCGCAAGAAGCGACCTCTGGCCGTTTCAAGGAGATTGAACCGCCGCATATTGTGGCGGCGATCCTGAAATTCGCCGAATTGCCGGTGGAAGAGGTGGATCGGGCAGCGCCGGGGTCGGACGCGGCGAAGCAACTCGCCGCGGAGGTTCGCGCGGTCAGGAAGGAATTGGCAGCCCGCGGGATCGACAGCACGCAGGCCCGCCGCAAGCTGCGAGCCGAACTTGGTCGCGGTGACGCGCCGCCCGGTGTCCCGCCGCAGCACCGCTCGGCCGCCGCACGCGAAGTCTTCGATGCTGCCACGCGCATTGCGGAACGCAAAGGCGACGCCCTGAAGGCAGAGCACCTACTGGCCGCCTTGCTGGCCAGTCCTTCCCCTCTGATTGTGAAGGTCCTGGGCAATGCGCTGAAGACGCAGACCTGGCAGGCCGGGGACGTGGCGCTGCTGGAGAAGCACGGGCAAGACCTCACCAAACTGGCCGCTGAAGGAAAGCTGCCTGCGGTCAAAGGCCGTGAAGCGGAGCGAAAGGCACTTATTCGGACGATAGCGGAGGGCGGCAAGCGAGCCGTGGTGCTCATCACGGACAACATTGAAGCAATCCGCCAACTGGTTGCCAGCCTGGCTCAAGCCATCGCCAAGGAAGAGGTGCCGGCTAGCTTGAAGGGCGCGCGAATTGTGGACATTTCCGCACTTGATACCGACATGGGCATGAATACTACGCTACAGCCTCAACTTGAGGACGCTTTCGCCGAAGCTGCCCGCGCAGAGAACCTCTGGCTACTCACGCCGGCCATCGAACCGCATGTGGCGAGCCCGGCAGGCAACTGGTGGCACGACCCGCTGAGGGTCGCGTTGGAGCAAGGGGATGTCCGGATGATCTGCCCGGCCACTCCCACGGGATACTTGTGGGTCAAGGACGATCCGGTCTGGAAGCGGTGGGCCTCCGCAATGCGGTTGCAGGAAACGATCGAGGGCGAGGTTCCGCAGGAGTTGTAGCAACCGACGGGAGAGCAAACATGTTTACGGAAAAGGCGCAGGCGATCATCGATTTGGCAAAGGACCTGGCCTTTTCCGCCGGCTCCGCACAGTTGAATGTTTCCTGCCTGTTGGCGGCGGTGAAGCAACACCCAGAGGCCCGGGTACTGCTGGCTGAATGCCTTGGACTCGCGCCTGATGCGCTAGCGGCGGCGTGCCCAGAGATGCCAGCACCGGTATCTTGTCCCGGCAAGCTGCCGCTGGATGGCCCGGTTCGCTCAGTGCTGGTGTGTGCCAAGGAATTGGCCAGCGAGGTGCCCGACGGGGCGCATCCTGGCCTGATCGGCCTGCGGCATTTGACCTGCGCACTGGCCGCGTCGCGGGAAACCTGTGCGGCGTTGAAGGTGACCCCGAAGGCCAGGGACACTGTGGCGGCTCGGCTGGCCGCGTGGTACGAGCGCGACGCACAGTCACCGTGTCTGGATGAGTTGACCGCACAGCTTCGCACTCTGCGAGATGATCTGCTGAAGCGTGTCTTTGGTCAGGACCATGCCGTCCACGCTTTCGTGGAGGGACTGTTCAACGCGGAGGTCGTTGCCGCCGCCGACACCGAGCGCAAGGCTCCGCGCGCGGTATTCGTGTTTGCAGGCCCGCCGGGCGTCGGCAAGACCTACCTCGCTGAACTCGGGGCCTCCTTGCTTGACCGGCCATTTCGCCGATTCGATATGAGCGCTTTCTCCGGCCATGAGCAGAATGATGCACTGATCGGCATGGCCAAGATGTACCGCGGTGCGCATCCTGGCGCCCTGACGGAATTCGTCGAGAAGAACCCGAGCGCCCTGCTGCTTTTCGACGAAATCGAGAAGGCCCATCCAAACACTATTCAGCTATTCCTCCAGGTGCTCGATGCAGGCATGCTGGAAGACAAGTATCACGAGCGAAATGTGGTCTTTCGCGACACGATCATCATCTTCACCACCAATGCCGGCCGAAAGCTCTACGACCGTCCAAACGTCAGCGGAATTCATGCTGCCAATGCCGCTTTTCATCGCCGGACCATTCTGGACTCGTTGCAAACCGAAGCCGACCCGCGCACCGGTCAGCCGTTTTTCCCGGCGGCGCTTTGTTCGCGGCTGGCTACCGGATACCCGGTGTTGTTCAATCATCTTCGCATTAACGAGCTGGAACGGGTGGCGCGGGCGGAGGTTACCCGGGTAGCGAACCTGCTTGAAAGGCAGTACTACAAGCAGGTCAGCTTTGACGAACTGGTGCCCATGTGCCTGGTGCTCCGCGAGGGGGCCAGGGCTGACGCGCGCACGCTACGCTCGCAGGCCGAAATCTTTGTCAAGACTGAGCTATTCAAGTTCTGCCAATTGTTCGAAACGAATCGGCTGGAAGACGTCTTGGAGCAGATGGACCGAATCCATTTCGCCTTGGACGCGCCGCCACAGCAGTTGGATGCGGAGATCGGTTTGCTGTTCGAGTCCCGCGAACAGGCACAGGTGCTGGTCATCGCTGGGGAGGAAATAGCGCGGCTGCTGAAAGAGCGCGTTCCAGACGTGAACTGGTTCGCCGCGGGTTCAGCCGACGAAGCGTTGGAGGTCCTCGCGGAGCACGACATCGACTTGGTTCTGCTGGATATCTGGCTGGGCCGGCCGGCACAAGCCACGTCGATGACAATTCAGCAGTTTGACCACGCCCCGCTTGCTGCGCGTGGCCTCGATCGCGGCCAGGAACTTTTGCGAAAGATCCACGAGCGGATGCCCTCCGCTACAATCTACCTGCTCTCCTTAGTGGAGGGCTCGGTCAACGGGCCGGGCGGCTTGGTAGACGAAGAACTCTTTACCGCTTGTGTCCGAGCCGGCGGTGCGAGGGGCGTGCTCACCACCAGTTTTGTTGATGACCAGACGGAAGTTCGGCAGGAACGACGGGACCATTTCGCGGAGCAGTTGCACGACACGTGCCGACGCCTGCACCGCGAGAAAATGGCCGACCGTATGGCACAGCAGCGCACACTGCTCGCGTTCGACACGGTGCCGCGTGTGGACCGGATTGGCTGTGAGATCACGGTCCGTCTGCGAAACCTACGTCTTGCCCGCGCGGTCGCCGCTGCCGATGCCAGCGAAGTGCTGGAGGACGTGGAGCGACCCCGCACGCGGTTCGACGACGTGATCGGCGCGGATGCAGCCAAAGAGGAACTGCGGTTCTTCATTGACTTCCTGAAGAACCCCCGACGTTTCGCGACCCTGGGGCTCAAGCCGCCGAAGGGTGTGCTCCTCTATGGCCCGCCGGGGACGGGCAAGACAATGCTGGCCAGGGCGATGGCCGGCGAGTCGGATGTGGCATTCATTTCTTCCTCGGCCAGCAGTTTCGTGACCATCTGGCAGGGCAGCGGGCCGCAGAATGTTCGCGACCTGTTCGCGCGCGCCCGCCGCTACGCCCCAGCAATTGTGTTCATCGATGAGATTGATGCCATCGGTAGACCACGCACGGGATCGCCGGGCGGCGGACAGGCTATGGAAACCACCCTCAACGCCCTGTTGACCGAAATGGACGGCTTCACCAGCTCTTCACCGGAACGACCGGTCTTTGTCTTGGCCGCCACGAACTTCAACATCGAAAATGAAGACCAGACCGCCCCAGAACGATCTTCACGTACCCTCGATCCGGCCTTGGTGCGACGATTCTCGCGCACTGTTCTCGTCGATCTTCCTGATCGGGCTGCCCGGCAGAAGTACCTTGCCCTGCGGCTGGTTAATCGGCCTGGCTGTGTCGTGTCGCACGAGACTCTGCGGTTAATCGCCGATCGTTCAACCGGTCTGAGTATCGCCAACCTCGAAGCAGTCGTCGAGACGGCAGCTCGCAACGCGGCCAAAAGTGGTTCCGAACTGACCGACAAGGTCTTGGAGGAGGCCTTTGAAACTGTGCGTTTTGGCGAGGCGCGTCCGCGCGGCGCCGAAATGGTCAAGCGAACCGCTTGCCACGAGGCAGGCCACACAATTCCATATTGGCTTTCAGGGTGGTGGCCCAGTTACGTCACGGTCATCGCACGCGGCGGCCACGGTGGCTACATGGCCCCATGCGCCGAAGAAATCGAACGCCGCATCAACCAGACTCGCAACGACCTCTTGGCCAGTATCCGCGTCAGTCTCGGTGGCCGCGCCGCGGAACTGATCGTCTTCGGTCCCGAGGAAGGGCTTTCCACTGGGGCTTCGGCCGACTTGGAGCACGCAACCAACATCGCCCGTCAAATGGTTTGCCGCTACGGCATGGATGCCCAATTCGGCGTGATGGCGGCCCCCGAGTTGCTGAAATACGAAGGCGCCCTCAGCAGCCCGATGTATCTGAAAGTTGGCGAAGCCGTAGCCAACATGCTGAAGACTGAAATGGACCGCACCATGAAACTGCTGGAGGAAAATCGAGGGCAGTTCGATGCTGTAGCGGAAGCGCTAGTCAATCGGGAGCGACTCACGGCGGAAGATCTCCAGCAGATCCTACCACCGCTATTGCAGAATCGGCTGAGCAGCTATCTCGATGCAAGCGGAGAACTCAGCCAAGGCCAAACCGCTGTGACAGGAGATGCTGAGAATAGGAGTGCAGAATCATGATCCACATTCAAGTCACCAAAGGGCCGGACAAGGGCGAGCAGATCAAGACTCGCCGGGCTGCCATCAGTCTTGGACGCGCTCCCACTTGCGATCTGGTGCTCCATGACAGAAAGGCATCGCATCGTCACGGAGAGTTCCTATTTCTCGGATCAAGGTGCGTTTACCGTGATTTGCTTAGCCGGAACGGCTCTCTCGTTCGCTGTGACGGAGATACAATCTCGTTGGGGCCGTTGAAGTCCGAATGGGAAGTGAAGGTTGGTGATGAGATCATGGTGGGCGATACGACGATCCTGCTGAAATCTGTCGTCCCAGAGCAAGCACTGGAGTCTGAGGGCTTGTTGGCAGTATCGCCAGAGACAATGCCGATGGACGTGAGCTTGAATGGATTGGGGCGGGATCGCTTTTTTGGCGAGCCGGGACTCGCCCAATTTGCCAAGTTGCTCAAGTTCTCATTCTCCGACGCGACCAGCGTGGATGGCACGAAGGCCGCGATTTGTGATGCGTTGACCATCGTCTTCCCCAATGCCGCATGTGTAGCCACCATCGATTTGCTTCCTGGGTGCGGCGGGACGTTGACGCCCGCTTTCATTGATCGGGAGAGTGTCGTTTCAGCGCTGGGCCACGACTTTGGCGAAGGTGATCAACCCTTGTTCAGCTTCCACATCTTGGCCCAGGCTTATGCCAAACGGGGGCCGGTGCTTTACGCGAGTGAAACGTCTCTTCCGATGGCGGAAAGCATCCAGAAAGGTATGATGACTTCATGCATCTGCCTGCCCTTGTGGCGAGCTGGCGAAATCGCCGGGTTTCTCCACATGTACACGGCGTGCGGTTTGGGCGATCCGTTCACGCGACGGGACGTGCAACTACTCTCCTTGATAGGTGACCTCGTCTCTTTGCTCCTCGACCGCGCTGCGGACGCGCAGCATCGCAGTCGGTGTCTTGCCGTCGCGGCAGCGGGCGAAGCCATCAGTGGGCTGTCCCACGACGCGCAAAATGCGCTGAATGCCCTCTTCAAGAACATTGTGAGTGTGGAGAAGGCGCTGCCCACCCTAACCACGAACGCCTCGTGGCAATTCGTCCGTGATGATCTGGACTTTCTCAGTTGGCTCGCTCGTGATGCCATCCGTCGCGCCCAGACGGGGCAGGGCGATCTGCATTTCCAAGACGTTGACCTCCACACCACGGTGAACTCCGTCTTGGCGACTTGCCGACGCTTTTTCGTGCAAAAAGCATATTGCGATCGGGTGAAATTGATCAATGCGTGCGTACCCTCCATCTTGTTGTTCGCTGACGAGAATGCGGTTCGCCAGGCACTGCTGAATTGTGTAGGGAACTCGCTGCGTGCCTGGGCTCGGTGCCAAGCCAAAGAGGGGAAGGTCGCAATCGCGTCCTGCGAAGACCCTGAATTGCCAAGCCACTACCACACGCTTAACGTCTGCGACGATTTCGGCGGCATTCCGCGCGAGGTGGTCAAGCAACTGGGAAAGCCCTTTGTGGCGGGCAAGAACGAGAAAGGTCTGGGACTAGGGCTCTATCTTGTATCCGAAGTCGTGGGCCGTCTCCGTGGACGGCTGCGGTTGGCTACCTCAACGGAATCGGCCAGCGGACTGCCCGCCGGCACGGTGGTCTCACTATGTCTACCAAAGACGAAACAGGTTTTTGAGGACGCGGTCGAGCCTGTCCGCCCACGCATTATCATTGTTGAAGACTATGCGGACTACCGCAAACAGGTCGAAAGACCATATCCCCAAGGAGTATGACGATGGCTGAACAGAAACGAACGATCCTTCACGCGGACGATGAGGCCAGTTGGCGCGATTACGTCAAGTCGCTGCTGTCCGATCAGTACCAGGTTGAATTCGCTAAGGATTTCGAGTCCACCTTGGCGCGCCTCGAAAAGGGTGGCATCGACTTGCTGATTCTCGATCACCTGATGCCGGGGACTGAGCCAAACGATGATGCCGTCGCCGTGTGCGCCGAGCTGCGACAAAAGTACCCGAAGCTGCCCGTGCTCGTCTTTTCAGGCGCGCTGATCGACGCGCCGATGACGCGCGAGGAGTTCGAGCGAGCAGTCGGCGCCCCGGTCGTGCTCAAAGAGGATGCCGGGGCTAACCGGGAGCTATTGCGGGCTCGGGTGGAGGAATGCCTGAGGTGAAGAGCCCGCAAATACATATTGCTTCCACCGTTTGAAGGCGGCAATGTCGCCTGCCTCGACCAGGGCTGGGAGGCATGAGCCATGTCGATCGAAACATTTTGCCCCAATCCGGATTGCCGCAAGCGTTTCCAGGTGGCTGACAATCTGGCAGGTAGGATCGCACGGTGCAAACACTGCAGCACGCGGTTTCGCATCCGGCCGGGCGAGGGCGAACGGTTGGACGATGCAGCAAAGAATGTGTTCCCGGCCTCGCGGCCCGTGCCGATCCCCGCCGTTGCTCCGTCTCCTGCTGCGGAGCCGCCCCCTCGGCCCTTGGCAACCGCAAGCGAAGGCAGTCCCGCAAGCGTCGCACCCGCCGAGTCCGCCTTTCGCCCCGATCCCTTGGTAACGCAAGCCGACACGCTGCAGCCACAGGCGGGCGCGGTCGCCATCTCCGGTGCTCAGGTGAACGTTGCCGCACCGCAGATCGAGCCGTCACATCCGGAAGCTACGATGGCGGAGGGGCCCGACGATAGATCGCCCGATGCTGCGTTTGGTGTCGCAGTCGCTGGCGATGAGTCGTCAGATGACGCCGCCGTTGCGAAGGCGGCCGAAGACGAGGTGCCGCTGGTCTGGAGCCCAGGGGACGTGCTCCTCAACCTGTACGAGGTAAAGGAGTTGCTGGGCCAGGGCAGTTTCGGCAATGTCTATAAAGCCCATCACCGCACGTGGAGCATTGACCTGGCAGTCAAGAACCCTCGGCCCGAGAGGTTCCAGACGGAGGAGCAGAAGGCGGAGTTTGAGCACGAGTGCCAACGTTGGATCGAACTGGGCCTGCACCCAAACGTCGTCAGTTGCCATTACGTTCGGCGCTTAGGCGGCGTTCCCCGGGTGTTTGCCGAGTACGTTGACGGCGGCACTCTGAAGAAGTGGATCGAGGAAGGCCGACTCTACGAGGGCGGGCACCAAGAGGCCCTGAAGCGGATGCTTGACGTCGCCATCCAATTCGCTTGGGCTTTGCAGTACGCCCATGAAAAGGGCCTGGTGCATCAGGACGTGAAGCCGGAAAACGTGATGATGACGGCCGACGGTACGCCCAAGCTGGCCGATTTTGGCTTGGCGAAGCTTGGTACGCCAGCGTACTGCTCGCCGGAGCAAGCGGCCAGGAAGCCACTTACACCCAGCGCCGATATATGGAGCTGGGGCGTGTCAGTGCTCCACATGTTCATCGGCGAACTCACGTGGCCGTCTGGTACGATTGCCCGTGCCGTCTTGGAGGAGTACCTGGCGACTGGTCCTACGGATGATAGTATTCCCAACATGCCTGCGGCGCTGGGCGCGCTTCTCGGGGAGTGTTTCCGGGAAGAACCGGACGAACGGCTGAAGAACATGCAAGACGTTGCTGGCAGATTGCATGGGACATACCAAGAGACTACCGGCGCGGAGTATGCCCGCGAAAAGCCGAAAGCGGCCGAACTGCTTGCCGATGGTCTGAACAATCGAGCGGTCAGCATGCTCGACCTGGGCAAGAAGGAGGAGGCCGAACAACTGTTCGACGAGGCGCTGCGGGTCGATGGCCACCATCCCGAGGCAACCTACAACCGCGGACTGCTTCGGTGGCGC
>Ga0154613_1183_pt2 | contig 10300 bp, 10 predicted proteins | sample Rifle2008BG13ft_FD_116042 | JGI IMG/M metagenome (GOLD analysis project Ga0154613, IMG submission 116042) | Planctomycetes bacterium RBG_13_63_9
CGGTTCAGACTCCTCCTGCGCAATCCCTCAGCGCCGTTACCACTGCGCCCACCAGCACGTCCTCTTCGCCCTCCTGGAGCGTCCGCGGATCGATCAGCAACTGGCCCTTGTGAACGCGCGTGAAGACCGGAGGCTCATGACGCCGCAGCCGCAAGGCCAGCTCGCCCGGCTCGATCGTTGTCGGACTGATTGCCACCAGCCGGGTGGCCAGATTCTGCGTGGGCAGCGACCCGCTGCCCATCTGCGAAGAGCCCTCCGTGTCCGTGACAATCGCTGCACGGCTGCGCTGGCCGCGTTCCTGGTCAAGCCCCCGGCCGATCGCCTGGCAGATCCGCCGGGCCTGCTCGGTGATTTCCGCCAGACTCCGGTCGAGCATCCGCAACGTCGGCACTTCTTTAAGTGCGACCGACTCGTCCAAAAACAGCGACAACGTCGCCTCCAGCGCCGCCAAGGTAAGCTTCCCGACGCGCACCACCCTGGCCAGCGGATTGCTGCGCACCGCGGCTATCCACTGGGCCTTGCCCAGGATGACCCCGCCCTGCGAGGCCCCGATCAGTTTGTCCGCACTGGCCGTGATCAGGTCCGCGCCTTCTCGAACCGACTCGAGCAACGTGGGTTCCGGATCAAACCCGAAACGAGCAAAGTCGATCAACGAGCCGGCGCCCACGTCGTCGATCAGCGGCAAACCGTGCGCATGGGCAATCGCCACCATCTCGTGAAGCGAGACCTCGGACGTGAACCCCGAGATCTTGTAGTTGCTCGGATGCACACGCATCAGCGCGGCTGTGTTCTCGGTGATGGCCCGCTCGTAATCCCGGGCGTGGGTCTTGTTTGTCGTGCCCACTTCCACCAACCGCGCGCCGCTGGCCGCCATCACCTCGGGCAATCGGAACGAGCCGCCGATCTCGACCAGATGCCCTCGCGAAACGATCACCTCCTTGCCGCGGCCCACCGTATTGAGCGCGATCATCGTGGCGGCCGCGTTGTTGTTCACCACCGTCGCCGCCTCCGTGCCCGTCAGTTGCTGAAAGAGCCACTCGATGCGGCGGTCGCGTCCGGAGCGACTACCGCTCTCGATGTCCGCCTGCAACAGCGAGTATCCCGATAGCTCCTCTTCGATCTGCCGCAGTGCCCGGGCAGGAAGAACCGCCCGACCCAACGCCGTATGCAGAATGATCCCCGTGGCATTGATCACCCGGCGGTAGTGCCGCCCCATGGCGAAGCGAATGTGCTCTAACGCCCGGGCAACAATCGCGCCGTCGATTGCGCCCTGATCAACGGCGCCCGCCTCTTCCGCAATCAGCCGTTTCCGGGCCTCCGCCAGCCCGACCCGCACCGAGTCCACCACAATCCTCTGCGGAACTCCCTTGGCGTGTTCCTGCAACCTGGCATCCTGCAGCAGGGTGTCCACGCCGGGCAGTCTTCGCAGCGACTCCTGATTCGGCGAAAGCATCCAACACCCCCTCATCTTCCGAGAATCCGGCCGCCTGAGCGTTCGCCCGAGAGGGCCGATCCAAGACTCGCCGTATTCTACTTCGCCGCCTGCCGGCCATCAACCTGGCCGGATTGGCTGCCCTTGCCAGGGTTGCCCCCGTTGACGCCACCGCCCATTGAGGTATCATACATGGCTGACAGAGACATGGCTGACAGAGACATGGCTGACAGAGACATGAGACAGTCCCCTGTCCAAGACCGTGCTGGTGGTGGAGCAAGATGCAGCCAGTAACCCGCAAAAATCCAGTGAGATTGCTCGCCTGGGCCAGGCCCGGGTGTGGCTGAGCCCAGCCGAGCCGGTGCTCGTGGCGAGCGCCGCAACGCTTCCCAGCGAAGTGCGAGGTGGCACTGCGCTTGGACGGCCTGCTCCGCGCTCGTTCGGCCCACCACCGATACACCGACCCCGCCGGCCAATATGGCAGACCGCGAAACAGTTCGGAATCCGGGAGACCCGCCAGGCGCGCAAGGGTCACGCGGACATGCGCTGTTGGCGACTCACGGTCCCGCACGTCGGCCAATGCTCCTCGCCGGACACTTCTTTCGTCCCTCCGCTGAACGTCTCTCGCGCACGCAGCGCCCCACTGCCGGCAAAATCGTCATAGTCTCTGTTGCGGACAGTCCGGTGCCATGCCCACGCTTGCCTTGGGAATGTTCGCCAGCGCCGGAAGAGCCCCACACGGCCACGACAAACGTGGGCACGGCACCTCATTTGCCGATCTTCCTTGAGAGCAACTCAGTAGTCCGACTGACTGAGTTTCCCAATCAATCGAGGTTCGCCCCAGCAAAGCTGGTAGAGAGTCTTCATCTACAACGGAGAACACGAAGGACACGAAGAGTATGCCAAACCGTGCTCAGGGACACGCCGACTCTCCACGCGACCCCTTTCATCACTTCGTCCTCTTCGTGTTCTTCGTGGTGTCTTCTTCGCGTTCCTGCAGACTCTTGCCTTCCTGGGCTTTCCGTTCATCGTAAGAGCCTATCCCAAAACCTTCTCCCCTCGCCCCGCTTGCGGGGAGAGGGGGCGGGGGTGAGGGGTCCTGGGATAGGATCTATTGACGCCTGCATGGCCAATGAACGGAGGGCTTCCAACGGAAGCCCGGATTTGCGGGCATAAACGCCAACCGACCGCGCATTTACCACGCAAACATCAATAGACCTCAACCAGTCAAAGTAGGGAGATCCCCGTGAAGAGCACTACAAAGTTCGGACTGACCGACGTTCAAGCCGTCTATGACGGACCGGAGGGCGACCTCTGGGAGTTGATCATGGGACACCAGATCCACATCGGCGGCTTCCAGTCGTCGATGGATCTGGCCGAGACGGCCGGTATCGGCTCCGGAATGTGCGGCGTCGACCTCTGCTGCTGCAACGGCGCCGGAATGCGATTCCTGGTCCGCTTTCGAGGCGTCGACCGAATGCACGGCGTCGATGCCACCGAGACCGTCGTCCGCCGAGGACGCAGCCGCTGCGAGGCGGAGGGGCTCGCCCACCGCATCGACTTTACCGTGGCCGACGTCTGCGATACCGGCCTTCCGGCCGAGAACGCCGATTTCGTCTGGGGAGAAGATGCCTGGTGCTACGTCGTGGACAAAAAAAAGCTGATCGCCGAAGCGGCCCGGCTCCTCCGGCCCGGCGGCCTGATCGCCTTGACCGACTGGATCGAAGGACCCGCCGGACTCAGCAACGAGGAGGCCGACCGTTTGCTCACGTTCATGAAGTTCCCCAACATCGAGGACCTCGACGGTTACGTGGGCCTGCTGGCCGACAGCGGATGCGACGTGGTCGTCTCCCAGGATACCGGCCGGTTTCCCAGCTACGTCGACCTCTACTTGAACATGCTGAATATGCAGCTTACCTACGATGCCCTGCGGATCATCGGCTTCGACACCGAATTGCTGCGACAACTCGGCGGAGAAATGGTCTTCATGCAGGAGCTTGCACACGCTGGCAAGATCGCCCAAGGACTGTTTGTCGCGCGAAAGAAGTCGTAAACAAACACCGCAGAAGAGAAGACACAAAAGAGAAGAAAGGTAGCAAGATGGCCAAATGTTGTGGTGATGGCAACGGGAACCCTAGTCCAGCCGATGCGTGCGGCAGTCGGCAACCATCCGCCCCTCAGCGGTCCTCGCCGGACGACGCCGCGGCGGAGACCCCCTGTTCCTGGTTCTCGCATATGATCCCCAACTGCCTCCAGTATGCCAATGCCGCCAAGGCCCAAGGACGCCCGATCGTCTGCATCCTGTGCGAGTACACGCCTCGCGAGCTCATCATGGCCGCCGGTGGCGTTCCAGTCTGCCTCTGTGGCGGATCGGCCGAAACGGCTGCGGCCGCGGAAGCCCATCTGCCCGCCAATCTCTGCCCGCTGATCAAGTCCACCTTCGGATACGGCGTCCTAGGCCGCAACCCCTTTCTCGAAATGGCCGATCTCGTCGTGGGAGAGACGACCTGTGACGGCAAGAAGAAAATGTTCGAGCTGATGGCCGAGTCCCGCCCCATGGTCGTCCTCGAGCTGCCGCAGAAATCCGACTCCGCCGACGATCTCGAACAATGGGTGACCGAACTGGAGAAGTTCCGAACCTATCTGGAAAACCGCTACCAGGTCAAGATCACGGCCGAGAAGATCCGAGAAGCCATGGCCGTCATGAACCGCGAACGCGCACTGCGTCGTGAACTGGCGACCTTGATGCAAACGGACACTCCCCCGATGACCGGACGCCAACTGCTCGATTTCAAAAGCACCATCTCCGGCATCCCCGCCGATCTGATCCAGTACGAAAGGGCCATCGAGCAGCTTCGTGCGAAATGTCCCGATCCGGACCTCTCCTCCCGAGTGCGCGTGCTGATGACCGGCGTGCCCCAAGTCTACGGCGCCGAACGGGTCATCGACATCATCGAGCGCAGCGGCGGACTCGTCGTCTGCATGGAAAACTGCACCGGGCTAAAGCCCCTGCTCGAGGATACCGACCCGACCGCCGCCGATCCGATCCGTGCCTTGGCCGAGAAGTACTACCGGCTGCCCTGCTCCGTGATGACACCCAATGATCGCCGCTTCGACACGCTTCGCCAGTTGGCCGACCAGTACCGCCCCCTGTGCGTCATCGAGCTGATCTGGCAGGCGTGCATCACCTACGACGTCGAATCCGCCCGTGTCAAGCGATTGGTCGAGCAGGACCTGGGCCTTCCGTACCTGAAAATCGAAACCGACTACTCACCCTCCGACTCCGCCCGAATTGCCACGAGAGTGGAAGCCCTCTTCGAAACGGTCCGTGCCGCAGACGGTACGAGTCCGTGCCGCCGCTAATGAACGAAATCGCCCATTGCAGCCCGTTCGTCCCTCCGGAATGGATTGTCGCTCACGGCCTGCGACCCCGTTGGCTCACCCCGCGTGCCAACGGCGGCCTGTCTGCCGCTGCCCCTAGTGCAAGGGTGGACGAGCCGCCCATGGCACCCGCGGACAACCCGCCTGTGCTGGGTGGCAGGGGCAGCTTGTCTGCCCCTGAAGGCACAAGGGCGGACAACCCGCCCATGGCACCCGCGGACAATTCGCCCGCCGACCGTTCGCCCATGCTGCCCACGGATGTCGTGCAGGGCGTCTGCCCCTACGCTCGCGCATTCGTCCAAGCGGCACTGGCCGACACGCAGGCCGCCGCCATCGTCGTAACCACTGCCTGCGATCAGATGCGTCACGCCGCGGGACTGTTGGCCGATATTTCTCCAAGGAAACACAACGGCCGCTGCCCGGTCTTCCTGTTGAACGTACCGTCCACGTGGAGGACTGCCGCAGCCAAGAGACTCTATCGCGACGAGCTCAAACGGTTCGGCCGATTCCTGGTCGAACTGGGCGGGAAATCGCCGTCGCCGGCCCAGCTGGCCCGCGTGATGCTCGACCACCAGCGCGCCCGATCCGCGCTTCGAGAAACCCGCGAGCGTCTCTCCGGCAGGCAGTTTGCCGAGGCCATCGCGGCGCTGCGGGGCCAGCCCACCCCGCCACGCGACACCGGCGGCGCCCCCCCGCCTTCCGGTGGCATTCCTCTAGCCATCGTCGGCGGTCCGCTGTTGGAGGCCGACTACGCAATCCTCGACCTGATCGAACAGGCCGGCGGTCGTCTGGTGCTGAACGCCACCGAGGGCGGCGAGCGAACCTTGCCCGCCGATTTCGATCGGCAACGCATCGATGACGACCCGCTACGGGAACTGGCCGACGCCTATTTCACGGGCATCCCGGACGCCTTCCGCCGGCCCAATACCGAACTCTACGAGTGGCTCGGTCGCGAGATGGCCGCCCGAGATGTCCGTGGCGTGTTGCTGCGGCGATACGTATGGTGCGATATCTGGCACGCCGAGCTGTACAAGCTGAAACAGTGGAGCCCCGTGCCGGTCCTCGACACCAGCGCGTTCTACGAAGACAGCGCGCTCCGCGAAGACAACGCGTTCCACGATGGCGCCGGTTCCCTGGCGCATACGGCCGGTCGAATCGAGACGTTCATGGAAATCCTCAAATGAACGATGCCGCCAAGCGAATTACCGTGGACCAGTGGGATCGCCGCTACGACGAACTCCGCGCGGCGGGACTCCACGAGCCGGACTACGGCGGCCCGTTGCGACGGCACGTTGACGGCGGCGACCGGCGGCTGCGCTCGCTCCAGATGGACAATTCGGCCGCCTCCCTGCGGCTGTGGAACTTCCTGCTGACCGAAGAGGATCGCCTCCATCGGGCGAAGGCCGAAGGCAAGCGAATCGTCGGCACCATGAAGGATCTCGGCACCGTGCCCATCATGGCCTACTCGCTCAACAACGTGGTGGCCTTCTATCCCGACGGTGCATGGTGGATTCCCTGCATCACCGAGCACGGCGCCGGACTGCTCGAGATCGCCGACTCGCTGGGGATCGACGACTCCTATTGCCCCGTCCGCGCCATGCTTGGCGCCTTCGTGCTCCAGACGCGGTTTCCCATTCCCGACCTGCTCACGTGCAGCGTCGGAGCAACCTGCGACGACGTCTCCGCGATTGCCCAGCGTCTTTGCGATCTGGGCTTTCCGATCCTCTGGTGGGAGGTGCCCCACCGCCGACCGCCCGACACCGGCGAGACGCCCGTACAGCTCCCCGGCGGATTCTCGGCCCCCGAGAGCCAGGTCACGTTTGTCAAGTCCGAGTTGGAGCGTGTCCGCGACGCGCTGGAGGCGGACGCCGCCCAGCCGCTAACGGACGAACTGCTGCGGACCGGAATCTGGCGCGCCAATCGCGTCCGCCGACGCCTGGGTGAACTCCGCCGGCTCTGCTTCACCGCCAAGGTATGCCCCTTGCCGGCCCTGGAACTCCTGATCGCGGAGATGCTCATCATCCACTTCTGTTCCGACCAGAACGAAACGATCGAGGTCCTCGACGACCTATGGGCGGAAGTCACCAGACGGGTCCAGGAGGGGATCGGTGTCCTTTCCGCCGACGCCGTCCGCGTCTTCTGGGTCAACCCCGTGGCCGATCTTCGCGTGATGAACCTGCTCGAGGACGCCGGCGGCCGCGTCTGCGGTACCGAGTACCTCTTCTCGCACGCGCTCGACCCAATCCCCGAGGACCTGCCCCCCATGGAAGCGCTCGCACGCACGGCACTGGCCGATCCCATGGTGGGCTCCTCGGCCGATCGCGCCGATCGCATCTGTGCCGACGCCGGCCGCTTCGGTGCCGAGGCACTCGTGATCTCGCGGATTCCCGGCGCCAGCCATTGTGCGATGGAGGGGACCATCATCGGCGAAATGGTCCGCAACCGGCTCCGCATTCCCGTGCTCGAAATCGAGGTCCCGCCGGTCGCCGACTCGATGGAACCGACCTTGCGCACACGCCTCGAAGCACTTGTCGAAACGGCAACCCATCGGAGACTACGATGATCACTGCGGGAATTGATGCCGGATCGAGAACCGTCAAGGTCGTCCTGCTGGATACCGAATCCCTTGAGGTCGTGGGGTCCGAAGTCGCCGATCAGAGCGTCGACCAGGACGCCCTGGCGCGACGACTGTTCCACGAAGTCCTCCATGGCAGCCGGCTGGATCGCGCCGACGTCCGGGCCGTCGTGGCCACCGGCTACGGCAGAAAGATGATCAGCGCCGCCGATGCGACGATCACCGAGATCACCTGCCAGGCCTGGGGTGTCCGCCATCGCGTCCCCCAAGCACGCACGATCATCGACATCGGTGGCCAGGACAGCAAGGTCCTGCGACTGGCCCCAGGCGGCGCCGTCGAGGATTTCGCCATGAACGATCGCTGCGCCGCCGGCACGGGCCATTTTCTCGAGGTCCTTGCCACGCGCCTTGGCGTAAAACTCACCCAACTTGGCGAACTGGCCGGCAAGGTGCAAGAGCCCGCCTCCATCAGCAGCATGTGCGTCGTGTTTGCCGAAACCGAAGTCATCGGACTGCTGGCCTCCGGCATCTCGCCCGAGAGTATTGTGGCGGGCGTGCAGGCCTCCATCGCCCGGCGCGTGGTGGCCATGGCGGGGCACAGGGCCGCTTCGCCGATCGTCTTCACCGGCGGCGTGGCCATGGTGCCCGGCATGGACGTCGCGCTGCAATCGGCACTCCGCAGACCCGTGACAATCGCCCCGGACCCGCAGCGAACCGGCGCGCTGGGGGCGGCCATCCTCGCCTCGCACCGCCTCAACGGCCGGAAAACGTCGCAGACCTGAGCCCGGTGCCCCTTGCCGGATGATCCGGCAGACAAGATAATGAAAATCAACACTTGAGAGTCCAGGCGCGCGGATAGGCTTCTAGCTCTCGACTTTGGACTCTAGACTCTGGACTCTCAACTTCGGAGGTGACTGGTGCCTGGTGGTGCCCCTGGTCTTCAAAACCAGTGTGGGGCCTGAAAGGGTCCTAGGTGGGTTCGATTCCCATTCACCTCCGCCATTTTTCAATCCAAGGAGCCGCCCATGTGGGCGATGGCCAAACGGACCGCTTTGCCGATGCTGATTCTAGTCGGCGGGATCGCCTCGCTGGTCTACGGAACGCGGTTCCACTACACCCCCGTTGTCCAGGGCGAGGTGAAGCAGATCGTCGAAGAGCAGCAGATCGAAGAGACCATCACTATCCCACAGCCCTTCGAGCCTCCCCCGGGCTTTCCGCCTCCCCCGCCGATCCTCCAGACAATCGTCCGAACCATCAAGGTCCCGAAAGACGTCATCGAGGACGTCACAATACACGAACTGGAGCCCACCCTCATCCGCGAAGTGACCGTCGGCGGAGTCACTCTGCTCGCCTCGGGTCGGATCAGGCGAACGTACGGCCCGACGCTCGACGGTCAGGGATCGACCGAAATGCCGTCACTGTGCCCTACGTGAACGAAGTAACGAAGGGTCATGGTGGCCATGGCCAAAAGTAAGTCCGGCTCCAAAATATCGAGTCTCGCCCGCTGGCGATCTTGGGTCCAGGCAGCGCTGCTGCTGGTGTGGCTCAATCCATGGCTGCACCTGTCCACCGTCTGTTCGCCCGTCTTCCACTGTGTCTCTTGCCCCCTGGCATCGTTCGCCTGTCCCATCGGCGCGCTGGCCAACTTCAGCGCCATCCACGTGTTTCCGTTTGCCGCCGTCGGAACGCTGCTGATCTACGGCGTAGTCTTCGGCACCTTCATCTGTGGATGGGTCTGCCCATTCGGCTTCCTCCAGGACCTCGTCGCCCGGATTCCGACCCCCAAGTTCGAACTGCCCACCTGGATGGGATACCTCCGCTACGTCGTCCTGATCGTCTTCGTGCTCGCCATTCCTTTCTTCTTCAGCGAAAGCAGCCCCCTGTTCTTCTGTAGCCTCTGCCCGGCGGGGGCCCTGGAAGCGGCCCTGCCGCACACGGCCAAGCTGGCCATTGCCGGCCAGCAAGTCTCCTGGCCCAGCACCGTGAAAATCACCATCCTCGTCCTGATCCTGGTCGCCATGCTCTTCAAGCGTCGCCCCTGGTGCACGGTCTTCTGCCCCCTTGGGGCAATCTTCGCCCTGTTCAACCGGATCTCCATCTTCTTCGTCAAATTCTATCCCGATCGATGCAGCGACTGCGACCTCTGCCGCGACAAGTGCCCTTGTGCCGGCCTGTCCGAGAGGCGAGCCGGCGTCGAGCGCTGCGTCCGCTGCCTAAAGTGCGCCGGCTGTAGCGCGATCACCGTCGAGCCGGTCTTCTCGCAACAGGACAGGCCCGAACAGGGAGTTCGATAATACACCACAAGGGCTATTCGCCCGAATCGGCTTGCCCAATCCGACGGCCTCCTGTCAAGTTCTCTCCGAGGCGTGGGCTTGACTCGCCCCTCCATTGCCCGGAACAATTCCGGATGCATGGGCGTGTCAAGGGTCGACACGGGGCACGCCAACGCGTATACTTGCGGAAACGCAGCGGCTCCGTGGCGCCCGGCCCGCGACTACGATAGGGCCGGTTGATCCCACCGGCCGCGACCCGGTCGACCACTGCAACGCCAACTGGCCCTCAGTCCCGGAGGAGGGACGCCGATGAGACGTTGGCTCGAGTCCGTCGCTCGCGGCGGCATCTGTGCATATCGCTGAGGCTGCACCTGCCGGTGCTCGTGGCGAGCACCTTCTACCGTCGGGCACTACACGGCGGGTGCCAGTGGCGGCTTGTCCGCCGCTGAAGGACAAGGGCAGACAAGCTGCCCATCGCACCCACAATCGGCGCCCCCACGACGACTGGGTTCTTCAGTATTGACGATGACAGCGACCGCGCCGCTTCCACGCTTGCGGTGCGCCTACGGAAGGAGATCTGACGGCCGGACGCACGTCGGTGCTTGCGCAGTTCGGCCGCGGCATTCGCCCCACAAGCAC
>Ga0154613_1171_pt3 | contig 10242 bp, 8 predicted proteins | sample Rifle2008BG13ft_FD_116042 | JGI IMG/M metagenome (GOLD analysis project Ga0154613, IMG submission 116042) | Planctomycetes bacterium RBG_13_63_9
GAGCGCCGCGGTCTCGCACCTCTGTCCAGGATTGCGGGGTAAGGGGCTCGGTGCATGGGAGCTTGCTTGCGGGCCTATTGCCGACCTTATTGACGCCGAGGCGCTAAAAATGGACGAGCAGGAAGCCGAGGCCTGCAAAAGCCAGCCGGATACGTCGACGGAACCGGACAGCACACACCCCCCGGCGAGGAAATCTAAGCGCAGCACGGAGTCCGGAGAAGCTCGCATCAAATTGATTGCGGCCCTGACGAAGCATCATGGGTACGCCGACGGCAGTAGCCTGAACCTGGAACCGATCGGCAACAACGAACTGGCCCGACTGGCGGAGGTGGCAAAGCGCACCGCTTCCGCATTTTTCAAGAAGGAGTTCCACGGCCATGCCAAGTACAAGGCGTTGTGTCGTGATTCACCTCGGCTTGCTGCGGCTTTGAAGGCCCTGAATGGCGAGTTTCAGCCGCACGAGTTCTATGACGCCCGAACGCCTGACGACTTGGAACAGGACGACGGATAACGGGCGCGCTGTTCCATCGTTCCCTATCTGATGCGGAACGCTCAACAGTTTTCTCTCGCACGCTTTCCCCCGCATTTCGTGGCGTTTCTTTGCGTTCGTGCCACTGTTCCCTAGTTTCGTAGGGAACGCTGCGCCAACGGGTATACGAACCGCGTGGTTCGGAAGACCTGACCTGTTGGAGCAATTGACGATGACAACAGAAACTAGTCAAACGCTCGCCCTACGGCCCCGCCAAGCGGCGAAGGCCCTCGGCATCTCGCCGCGGCTACTCTGGCAACTGACCCACGACGGGCATGTCCCGTGTGTCCGCGTCGGGAGCGGCAAGCGGCGAACCGTCTTGTACCCCACGGCCGACTTGCAAGCCTGGCTGACCAGGCAAGCCGAAGCCGAGAAGGGGGACAATAATGACACCTGTTGAACTGTTGTTGTCCAAGCTGCCCGACGCCAAGCGGGCCGGCAACGGCTGGTCGGCCCGTTGCCCTGCCCATGAAGATCGGCGGGCCAGCCTGTCGGTTTCCGAAGGCGAAGACGGCTGGGCGCTGGTCCATTGTCACGCCGGCTGCCCGGCCGAAGCAATCTGCGCGGGCGTCGGTCTGCGGCTGGGGGAGCTGATGCCCGCGGCCAACACGCTGCCCATGCCCCACAAGCCCAAGAGCAACGGCAAGCCCCGCATCGTCGCGAAGTACGATTATCGGGATGAAGCCGGCGACGTGCTGTTCCAAGCCGTGCGGTATGAGCCGAAGGATTTCCGGCAACGACGGCCGGACAGCAAAGGCGGCTGGACGTGGAGCGTCAGAGGGGCGCGCATCGTTCCGTACCGATTGCCCGAATTGTTGGCCGAGCCGACGCGGCCCGTGGTGATCGTCGAAGGCGAAAAGGACGTGGACAACCTGGCCCGCATTGGCGTGCTTGCCACTTGCAACGCTGGCGGCGCGGGAAAATGGACGGCCGCGCACTCGGCCTTTCTGCGCGGCCGGCGCGTGTTCATCCTTGCTGATAACGACGAACCCGGCAAAAAACATGCTGAGCAAGTTGCCCAATCGCTGCAAAGCATCGCCGAATCGGTGCGGGTCGTCGACCTGCCCGGCTTGCCACCCAAGGGCGACGTTTCCGACTGGCTTACAGCCGGCGGCACGCGGGAAAAGTTAACCGAGTTGGTCAAGGCGGCGCCCGATTGGGCGCCGGCTGCCGTGGTGGAACCTGGCCCGGTCTTAACTTGCTTGGCCGACGTGGAACCGCGCGCCGTTTCGTGGCTGTGGCCGGGACGGATTCCGCTGGGGCGAATCACGCTGCTTGTCGGCCGACCGGGCGAAGGAAAATCGTTTGTTACCATCGACGCGGCGGCGCGCGTGACCACGGGCACGCCCTGGCCCGACGGCAGCGATTGCCCGCAAGGGTCGGTCATTCTCATATCGGCGGAAGATGATCCGGCCGATACGATCCGGCCGAGACTCGATGCGCACTACGCCGACGTGCGGCGCGTCTACTTGCTGGCGGCCGTGCGCAGGGTTGATGGCGAGAAGCACTACGAACGCCTGATTACGTTGGCCGACGTGGACGCCATCGAAGCGTCGCTGGTGAAGTTGTCCGATTGTAAATTGATCGTGGTGGACCCCATCGGCAGTTTTCTCGGCGGCGGAACCGACGCCCATAGGGACAACGAAGTAAGGAGTGTGCTGGCCCCGATTGCAGCGCTGGCCGAGAGGCACGGGCCGGCGGTGGTAGTGGTGGCCCATCGGCGTAAAAGCGCGGGGAGCATCGCCGATGACCTGGCCCTGGGAAGCCGCGCCTTTACGGGCATCGCGCGGGCCGTTTGGCACCTATCACGCGACAGCGAGAACAAGTCGCGTCGGCTGTTGCTCCCCGGCAAGAACAACCTAGCCCGTGAAGGGGACGGCCTGGCATTTTCGATCGTCGGCGAGCCGGCCCGCATTTCCTGGGAACGCGAACCCGTGGCGATGTGCGCCGACGATGCTTTGGAGGTCGAGAGCCAAGCCCGCAAACAAAAGCCCGGCCCCGACGCAGAAGCCCACGATGCGGCGTCAGCTTGGCTGAGGGCGGCGTTAGCTGCGGGGGCGCGACCGGCGAGAGAACTTGCGGACGAATGGAAGAACGGGCGAGGGGGCAGCGAACGCACACTGAAGCGCGCCAAGCAATCTCTGGGGGTGGTATCGTTCCGCATGGAAGTCCCCGGCCCGTGGTGGTGTCGCCTGTCGGACAAGGGGGCCAAATCGCCTGAAGTGGATCAACTTGGCCCTCTTGGCCCCCTTGCCGAAACTACGGGGGATTTGCCCGGTTTCGACGCCGACGATCCCAAGGGGGCCAAGTTGTTTGAACCTGGCCCCCTTGGTGGCGAGCGCGTGCGGGTGACGATATGACCGGCACGCCTTCGATACTCGCCGACCTGCTGACGGAATGCGACGCCCGCGGCATCCGGTTGCACCCGGTGGGCGACGGCGGCTTGACCATCGACGCCCCGCAAGCGGCCCTGACGCCCAATATGGTGGCACGGCTGAAAGCCGACAAGGCCGAGCTACTGGCCCTGTTGCGGTTGGCCCCCGCGGTCGAACCCCAAACCATGCCCACGATGAAGCCCACGACCAAGCCGGTATGCCGATGCGGTTCAACCGTATGGCGGGACGTACCGATTCACGATGGGCAATCGGTCCGGCGGGATTGCGACAACTGCGGGCGGTTCATCAAGTTTCCCGTTTGATACGGAAAGGGTACTTTACAAAAGGAAATGTACCCGATAGAATACCCACATGGCCAAGAAAAGACCCAAACTGATGAGTGACCAAATCCGGCAGGCGATCGACGATTCCGGCCTGACGCGCTACCGCATCAGCAAGGAAACCGGCATTAGCGAAACCGCGCTGGCGCTGTTCTACAACGGGCAGCGAGGGCTGTCGATGAAAGCCCTGAACGCCTTGGGCGAGTATCTTCAATTGACAATCACACTTGGGCGGAAGCCCGAAAAGAAAGGGAAATAGACGATGGCCAGCATTGCAAACGATCCCGGCGGCAAGAAGCGGATTCTGTTCGTCAACCCCGACGGAGACCGCAAGGCCATCCGGCTGGGCAAGGTTTCCCAACGATCGGCAGAGGGGATCAAGTATCGTGTGGAGCAACTACTTGAAGCCCTGTTGCTCAAGCGGTCGATGGAAGCGGACTTGGCCGAATGGGTTGCTGACCTGGACAAACGCATGGCCAAGAAGCTGGCGGCGGTCGGGTTGATCCCCAAACCCGAGGTGAAGGCGGCGGCCACGCTGGGGCTGTTCATCAAGAACTACGTCACGGGCCGGGTGGACGTGAAGCCGGCGACAAAGGAAGTCTGGCGGCAAGGCGAAATGGGACTTATCGAGTTTTTCGGGGCAGACAAGCCAATCGGCGAAGTTTCGCCCGGCGATGCTGACAACTATAAGTTGCACCTGATGGGCAAAAAGCTGGCCCCAATGACGGTACGGAAGCGGCTGCAATTCGCCACGATGATTTTTCGGGCGGCAATGCGGCGGCGGATGATTCCCGATAGTCCGTTCGCCGATGTTTCCATCAAGGCGTCGATGCCCGACCGCAGTCGATTCATTACTAGGGAGGAGACGACCAAGATCATGGAAGCCTGCCCCAATCTTGATTGGCGGCTGATTGTCTGCTTGAGCCGGTTTGGCGGCTTGCGGTGCCCGTCAGAGGTACTTTCTCTCCGATGGCAGGATATTGACTGGGCGGCGGACAAGGCGACGGTGACAAGCCCAAAAACCGAACACCATCCGGGGAAAGACCGTCGCGTTATCCCGCTCTTTCCCGAGTTGCGGAGCATTCTGCAAGAGGCATTTGAGGCGGCACCCGAGGGCGCGGTCTACGTCGTCGATGAAAAGCACCGCAGAGCGGCAATGGGCAGCGCCGGTTGGCGAAACTGCAACCTTCGGACCACGTTTCAGAAGATCGTAAAACGGGCCAGGCTGACAGCTTGGCCGCGGCTTTTTCACAATCTGCGGAGTAGCCGGCAGACGGAGTTGGCCGAACGGTTCCCGTCCCACGTCGTATGCGACTGGCTGGGCAACAGCGAAGACATTGCCCGAAAGCACTACTACCAAACAACCGATGCCCACTTTGCCGACGCTGCGGCTTGCCCAACGGAAAGCGGCGCAGAAAGCGGCGCAGAAAGCGGCGCACGGACGGCGCAGAATGCGGCGCAGCGGGTACGCGCCGGGAATCGCGGCGATTCGCAGAAGGAAGCGCAAGCCGTTACCAGTGCGCTGCTTTTGCGAGCTGACGCAAGACGTAACGTGTTACTGCATAAAGACTTAGCGGATGGGGAGGGATTCGAACCCCCGGTGCACGAACGTGCACAGCAGTTTTCAAGACTGCCGCCTTAGACCACTCGGCCACCCATCCGGGTCTAAGAAAAGGGGGTAGTTGGCGGGTTTCCTCCTGGTTGGTGGGACCGCCACTAGCCCCCGTTTCTACATGCGTTTCTACACCTGTTGCCACGCCGACTCGGCACATGCCCCCTCGATGGCAGGAGGTTGACGCCATGCCTGATTCTACCACGCGGCGACGCCGGAGAAAGCCCGTTGTTGGGACTGCACACGATGATCGCCAGGCGTGAACCCCTACTGTGGCAGTTCCGCGCGGAGAGTGACCAGCCCGTAGGCGGACACCTCGATCGCGCCGGTGAGCTGCTTGCCTTGCTCTTCGGCGAAGTTGCTCACGGAGACCGCAGCCGGTTGGGGATCGGCCCAGGTCAGCGCAACGTTGGACGGGCGGCCGCTGGCCCCGAACAGACGGACGATCCACGCTTTCCCGTCGCGGCTGGGCTTGAACGACTGCACGATTACGGCGTCCGAGTCCAGGCGGAGCCGTGAGGCGATCTCGGCCGGGGCGTTCGCATCGGCAGGTACGGCCACCAGCGGCTGGCTCCGCTCGATGCCGAACCGGGCCGACGCGATCGGGTCGTACGGTTCAACGTGCGGACGCAACGCGTAGCGAAACGGCGTGGGACCTTCCTGATCGGCCTTGTAGTTCGTCTCCCAGTAGTTGTTCATCACGTAGGAGTAGAGTGTCTGCGACGGGTCCAGGTGCTTGACCCAGTTGTCGGGCGAGAAATCAGGCCGCACGTCGACGCGAATCTCGCCGACCTCGACCAGGGGGGCGTCGATCGTCGCCCAGGTGACGCCGTAAGCCTTGTTCGAGACGTCGACCCAGCGGCCGACGGTGAAATAGTTCTTGCACGCCCCGGGCAACTGGTCCTCCTCGGGCCGGACGACGGCCAGCGGCGTGTTCATGCGCATGACGCCCTCCGGCACGTTGAAGGCGAAGCCGAAGTGGACGCTTTCGGGCGTGCGGGTCTTTTCCTTGTCCACCACGTTCAACAGATCGACATGGTCCAGCCCGTCGACCATGCGTAGCTCGCGGACCAGCCGCCAGCAGCCCGGGGCCTCCGACTCGATCCGCAGCGAGGCGACCAGCGGGCCGGGCTCCTTGACGGTGATCTTGACTGCGCCGCTGGGCTGCGGGTCTTTCGGATCGCGGCCGGCCACGTACCGGTAGGCGTTCAGCCCCAGGCCGCCGGCGTTGTCGACCAGGTTGGACTGCAGTCCGCGAGCATTCAGACTGGCGATCGCGCCGGTCTCCTCGTCGAGCGTAACGACCAAAGCACCGTTGGAGAGGGTGGTGCCGGCGGCCTTGCCCTTGCCGGTTGCGGCGGGCCCCGTGGCGGCCAGCGTGAAGCGCTTCGCTCCCAGGGGCGGCACGTCGGACGCAAGGAAGGCCAATTGGCCGGTCGAAAGCCGCTGCGAGGCAACGGGCTGACCGTCGGGGCCACGGACCGCGTCGCCGGAGGTGACCGCCTCCTTCGGCAGGATCACCAGATCGGTCCGTGGCCAGTTTGCCGTGTTGAAAACCATCAGCGTATCGACGCTTGCCTTGGCCTTGGCCACGGGCGCGACCGCCGAAGCCAGCAGCTTGTGCGACTGCTTGTCCGCGTCCAGGGCGAACGCCTGCTTGATGGCCCACTGTCCCTTGGCAAATTCGCTGTCCGGCTGGCTGATGCTGTTGTGGGCGCCCCAGGTGTGCTCGTCGTAGAGGATGGCGCTGCGCCAGGCGGCGTAGAAGTCGGCGGCGGGGTAGGTCTGGGGGCTAAGGATCGCCCAGAGGGCCTCGGCTTGCGTGAGCCGCTCGGCGGCGGCGCGGTTCAGACCGGTTTCGCGCGCGGAGGAGCCGGCCCCGTCTTCCCAGTAGGGGGTGAAGTCGCCGCGTACCTCGGGCAGATCCTGGCCGTAGCGCTTTTCGAAGTCCCGCATCATCTCCGGCACGGTGGCGATGACCAGCTTGGGATAGGCGTACCTGGTGTTCCACTCCTTGGCCAGCTCGCTGAGTTCCACGCCCGGCCCGGCGTTGTCGCCCAGGCAGTAGCGGACCTGGATCAGGTCGTAAGGGTAGTCGCGATCGGCGGTCTGGCGGACAAGGTTCATGACCTGCTCGGGCGTGGTGAAGGCGCGGTAGTAGCCGGTCCGAGGTATCCAGCAGAGGACCTTCTGGTTGCCCGAGGGGGTGACCCAGTAGAACGCCTTGTCGCCCCACTGCTTAAGCGTGTAGCCGATGCGGTGTCCGCCGTTGGGGCCAATCGAGAAGTACTTCACGCCGGCGTCGGCCAACACGGTGGTCAATCCCCACGTGTACCCCGGCACGTCGCTGATCATGGCCGACTCGATCGGCACGCCGCACCGCCGGGAGACCTGGGCGGCGTAGTCGACCAGGCGGACCAGTTCCTCGGGCCGGCACAGCGCAGTCAGCTCGTTGCCGTATAGCGCGTCCAGGCCGATCCAGCCCTTGCGGACCGCGTCGACGAACTCCTGTTGCTTCTCGGGCGTGGCCTGACGGAGGTAGCTGTCGGTCGCCCAGAGGACCTCGGTGTTCCACTTGAACTGGGCGCCGTCGGGGTAATCGGCCGTGCGACGCGAGGCCTCGATGGCCTGTTCGTAGTATCGCCAGTGGTCCTGCTCGACCGTCGTCTGAAGCTGCGTGTAGCCGATGTCCACGTGGGAGTGGGGCAACACGTAGATCACCCACTTGCGGACCGGCTGCACGACAACCTCGCCGCGGGCGATCGTTTTGGCGCCGACCTTGACCGCGACGGTCACCGTGGTCTCCTTCTCGACCGCCGGAATGGGGACCTCAACGGCGTTGGCGCCCGAGACCAGATCGATCTCGACCGGCGGACGGTCCCCGATCTCGACGGTGGCCTTGCCGGGCTCGCCGAAGTGGCGGACCGTCATCTGCACGGTCTGCATCAGCTTGCCCTCCCGCTCGACCAAGACCGGGGCGCTCTGGATGGCGTGAACGACGGTGGCCGTGGGGGCGAGGGCAAGCTCCGTGCCGGCTGGGGCGGTAAACCCGACCCAGTCGTAGAGGACCCAACTGCCGCTGAGCGTGCGGATCGTGACGTCGTTGGTGCCGGCGAGCAGGTCGTCGGCGGGGATGTCGACCGTGAAGCGGTGTTCCTTGCCCTTGGTCGGGTCGCCGAAGATCGAGTCGTCCGGGCCGCCCTGCGGCGTCTGGTGCTCGGTCACGTTGCGATGGTTGACCAGAATGGCCAGCTTCGCCGGCGACCGGTCGTGGGTATCAACCAGGTCGACCTCCAGGCGGCAGGCGGCCGTCGGCTTCTGCTTGAGGGTGAAGACGATGGAGGAATCGTGTTGCCGGCCCTCGGCCCAGGCGTCGCCGGGGCCGGGCTGGACGTAGGGCCAATCCTGCTTGGGCACGCTGCGTCCGACCACGAACAGCGGGTCGCCCGCGTAGTCGGCGTAGTCCTTGGGTCCTAAGGCCAGTTCGGCCGTGTTGTCATCGGCAGTGCCGATCTGCCACAGCAGCGCGGATTGGCCGGCCGACTGGCCGGGACACAAGCCCGTCAACACGGTGGGCAACAATACGGCGGCCAGCAATACGGTGGCCAGCAACACGGTGATGGGGAAAAGGCGCAGTGGGGACATCGGAATCCTCCTGTTCGGGGTCGGGGTCAGACTCGAATGGCAATGTCGCAAATGCTAAACAGTTTCTGTTGCGGAAAACCTTCTGTCGCCTTTCGCTCCGCGAAAGTAGCGATCAATCCACGCTACTTTCGCGGAGCGAAAGGCGACGATATCAGCCAACCGGCTCAGTTCTCAGACCTTCCGCAACAGTAACTAAACAGGCAAAAGGAACGGGCCAGTCCTTACGGCCTTATATCATATCCACCATCCACGAAATATGCGCCAAACCGCCCCAGCAGGGAAGCGCAAGAGTTTTGCCGTAGAAATACTCAGAGCCTGCCCCCCAATGACTGCAATGACCGGCAATGACTGCCGCCCGTTCCGCCGGCGTGGAGACATAGAAGCACGCCCAACAGGCAGATCCCAGGTCGGAGACTCAGGGGGTTGTTTCTGTCGGCCATCTTTTCTCCAAAGAGCTCGGGGTCAGAAGCTGGGGCCGGGTGGCCCGAATGCTGGTTGTTGTCGGCGGCTTGTTATGATAGGATTTTTGTGCGATTTGGGCCATCCGAGCGCCGAACCGTGTGACCGGGCAAGAGGCTCTTCGTTCTTCAATGAACCTCGCGATCCTTCACTATCATCTGAACCGAAGCGGCGTGACGCGCGTCATCGAGAACCAGCTACTGGCGCTCGATGCGGTGCTTGATCCCGCCGAGCCGTGGCGCGTGGCCCTACTGTTCGGCGGCCAGCGACAGGGATGGCGTGAGGACCTGCCGGGGAAGCTCCGGGCCGTCGCGTTGACCATTGATGAAGTGCCGCTGCTCGATTACGACGAGCGGATCAAAGATTCTTCGGCGGACGCGTCCTCGGCACTGTCGGGGCAACTAAGCGGCATGCTTTCCCAGCACGGCTTTCGCTCGCAGGAGACGGTGCTGCACGTTCACAATCACGCTCTGGGCAAGAACGTCGCGCTGCCGGAGTGCCTAGGGCGGCTGGCTGGCGAGGGATATCCTCTGCTATTGCAGATCCACGATTTCCCCGAGGACTTCCGGACAGCCAACTACCACCGCCTCCGCGATGCGTTCGGTGGACAGAAGGACGGCGACCTGGCCGCCATACTCTATCCGCAAGCACCACATATACACTACGCGGTTCTCAACGGGCGCGATCAGGGCGTCTTGCAGGCGGCCGGTGTGGAGGCCGCGCAGGTCCATCGACTTCCGAACCCGGTGCCGGCGATGGACGGTCTGCCCTCGAGGCCGGATGCCAGAGCCCGTCTGGCCGAACGGTTCGCGGTTGGCGAGGAGGAGCGTTACGTATTGTACCCGGTCCGTTGCATCCGGCGGAAGAACATTGGCGAAGCTCTGCTTTACTCGGCGCTGGCGCCGCCGGGCTACGTCATCGGCCTGACGCTAGCGCCGCTGAACCCGGCGGAGGTGCGGATATACGAAAGTTGGAAGCGGCTGGCGGCGGAGCTGGAGTTGCCGTGCCGCTTCGAGGTGAGTGCGTCCGGCGGGCTGAGCTTCACGGAGAACCTGGCCGCCGCCGACCTGTTCCTGACCACGAGCCTGGCCGAGGGGTTTGGCATGGTGTTTCTGGAATCGTGGTTGGCCGGCCGCCCGCTTGTCGGACGCGACCTGCCCGAGATCACCCGCGATTTTGCGGAGGTCGGAATCCGTTTCGATTGGCTCGGCCCGAGGCTCGGTGTGCCCGTCGAGTGGGTCGGAATCCATGCCTTTCGGCGAACCATCCTGGAAGCGTACC
>Ga0154613_1285_pt12 | contig 9911 bp, 7 predicted proteins | sample Rifle2008BG13ft_FD_116042 | JGI IMG/M metagenome (GOLD analysis project Ga0154613, IMG submission 116042) | Planctomycetes bacterium RBG_13_63_9
ACTGTCGGCAATCATCTGGTCATCGCCGGAGGGGATCTGCGGGGCAACATGTATGGCGTCTATGGGCTCCTGGAAGACCATCTCGGTTGCCGCTGGTTCGCGCCGGGCGTGAGCCGAATTCCCCAGCACAAGCGGTTGGCTATCGGCCAGATCGACGAGACACAGATCCCCGTGCTCGAATACCGCGAGCCGTTCACCTACGACTGCTTCGACGGCGACTGGTGCGCCCGCAACCGCGTCAACTCCAGCGCCGCTCGGCTCGAGGAGAAGCACGGCGGCAAGGTCAGCTTTGGCGGCGGGTTCTTCGTCCACACGTTCAACCGGCTGGTCCCGCCGGAAGAGCACTTCGATGCGCACCCCGAGTACTTCTCCCTGGTCGGCGGCAAGCGGCTGAAAGACCACTCCCAACTCTGCTGCACGAACGAAGACGTGATCCGCATCTGCACCGAGGGGATCCGCCAGGCCATGCGGGCCGAGCCCGACGCGTTCGTTTTCTCCGTCTCGCAGAACGACTGGGGCAACTACTGCCAGTGCGAGAAGTGCCAAGCCTTGGCCAAGGAGGAAGACTCCCAGATCGCGCCCGTGCTGCAACTGGTCAACCGCGTGGCCGAAGGCGTCGAGAAGGAGTTTCCCGACCGGGCCGTCGAAACGCTGGCCTACCAGTGGACCCGACGTCCGCCCAAGACCATGCGCCCGCGACCCAACGTAATCGTCCGGCTCTGCTCGATCGAGTGCTGCTTCTCCCATCCGTTGGCCACCTGCGATAGCGAGGCCAACCGGCGATTCCGCGAGGACGCCGAGGCCTGGGCCAAGGTCGCCAATCGGCTCTGGGTCTGGGACTACGTCACCGATTTCCGCAACTATCTGCTGCCGTTTCCCAACCAGCGCGTTCGCAACGACAATATCCGGTTCTTCATCCGCAACCACGTTACTGGCATCTTCGAGCAAGACACCTACAACTCACCTCACAGCGAGTTGGCCGAGCTGGGCGGCTACATGACGGCCAAGTTCCTCTGGAATCCCGACTACGACGAGGACACCGCCATGCGCGAGTTCCTCCGGGGCTACTACGGCAAGGCCGCCGGGCCGATCCGCCGCTACATCGACCTGCTCCACGATCGCGCCGAGCAGGAGAATATCCACGTGAACATCTGGGCGGATCCCGGCCGCCCGCACCTGACCGACGAGCTGCTCGTCCAGGCCGACGAGCTATGGCAGCAGGCCGAGGCCGACGTGGCCGACGATCTCGAGGTGCTGCGCCGCGTGAAGCTCTCCCGGATGAGCGTCGACTTCGCCATCCTGGAGCGCGCCCGGCTGCAAGCTCAAGGGAAGCTCCCGGTCAACGCCGAGCTGAAGGCGCTGGCCGCCGCCCGCTTCGAGCCGTTCTTTGAGGTCCTTACGTCCAGCTCCCTAAGCCGGCTGTGTGAATGGACGACGGTAGATAAGAACGCGTATCGGAAGGAACTTGCCACGGCACTCCAGTTGGAAGGGACCGATTGATTCGCGCGCGGGTGCCACTGGCTTTGCCAGTGCTTTGGTTCGGTTGACGTTGTAGGGTATTGCGGATGGAGCTGGGGGTACGGCTCATTGGAGAACCGTGATGCCGAAGGAGTCGTCTCGTGAGCAGTCTCGAAGAAGGCACTGGCAGAGCCAGTGGCACACTTCAGCAGCGCCGGGTGCCACTGGCTTTGCCAGTGCTTTGGCTGGGTTGACGTTGCAGGGTATTGCGGATGGAGCTGGGGGCATGGCTCATTGGAGAACCGTGATGCCGAAGGAGTCGTCTCGTGAGCAGTCTCGAGGAAGGCACTGGCAGAGCCAGTGGCACACTTCAGCAGCGCCACCCAGCCGGGGAGTTCCTGAGAGGTGTCGGCTCGCACGTTTTTTAAGAATTGGCACCTAGAAACGGAAGGGCCACAATAGTGAGACTCATTTCCATGAAAACCAAGATCTTCTCAAAGACAATAGCAGCCGCTCTTCTCCTAGTGGGGCTTTGCTGGAACCTGGACACGGCCATGGCGCAGGAACTGCCGGTGGACATGGCTCCTTTCATGGCTGAACCAGCCGGAAGGCCCGTTCCACGCGAACCCCTCTGCGAGTCGGGCAAGGACACCATCACGCTTGCCAACGCTACGCTTCGCTGCGTGTTCTCCACTGCCGACCGGCGGCTCACGCTACGTTCCCTCTACAACGAGTTCACGACCGGAGAAATGCTGCTTCAGCCAGGGCTGCCTGCGCTCTTCGTCGTGGAAGCCAACGGGAAACGCTTCCTAGGCAGTCGCGACTTCGACTTGAAGTCGACTTCCCGTGGAGACACCGGCTTTGAGGCGCGCCTCGGCAATCCCGAGCTTGGGATGCATATTATCTTGCAGGCCTCCATCGACACCGAGGGCTTGCGCCTTTCCTCCATATTCGAGAACGGCGGTGCGAAGGCCCTCGACTTCAAGGTGGCCTTCCCCTGCATCAACGGACTGAAGCTCTCGGACAAGATCGAGGACGACTATTACTACTTCCCCTGGGGCGGCGGTGTCTTCAGCAGTCGTCCGACCATCATGCGCCTTGGCTATGGCGACAGCCAGGCTCTTTGGCAGATCATGGATGTTTTCAGCCCTGCCAAGGGCGGCGGCGTCTATCTGAGGGGGGACGACGACAAGGGATTCCACAAGACGATGTCCCTTCGCAGATTCACGCCCGGACAGCCCGAGCAGGTCGCTGACCAGTATATGCGCCATACCACCAAGGCTGAATACCTATGGAAAACGTCCGCCCTTGAGCAACAGGAAGGCACAAGCCTCACCATCGAGTATTTTCGCAGGTCTCGCCAGCCGGGTCAAAGTTATCAGCCACCATCGGCGGTGCTCGCCACACATGCCGGCAACTGGAAGGCTGCCATGAGCGCCTACGCGGACTGGGCCCACAAGGTTTGGACCTGGCGTCCCTATCCGTCCAAACTCAAAGACGTTTCCAATCTGGGGATTGGAGGCTGGCCGGACGCTCCGCTTTTCGTCAACGGGAAGTACCGCGATGACTTCCTGAAAGCCAACATGGACGCGGTCGAACTATGTTGCTGGTGGGAGTGGACTAAGCTCGGCCCAGGAGGGGTGCCTTTCGATAAGCTTCCGCGTGAGCAACTCAAGGAAATCGAGCCCTACCTGATCAAGGATCCCGTAACAGGCGAGAGAATGTACATGGGTTCGCCCACTGACTATGTCAAATACAATGATCGTTTCGGCGGTATCGAAGCCTTCCGGAAGGCCATTGCCGCCAACAAACGCAAGGACAAGCTCGTAACACTCTACGTCAATCCCTTCAAACTAGACGGGTTCAATAACGAAACTGGCAGGAAGTCCGGCAGGAAGTGGAACTTCGTGGATTCAAACGGCAAGAACGCTGTGTATATGAATTCACTGACTCCCTGCTTCTATCTTCCTGAGGTTCAGGATTGGCTGGTCTCCACGATGAAGCGCGTGCTGAAGGAGACTGGCGCCGACGGCATCAGACTCGATGAGGTGGGGTATCAATACGGCGACTGCTTCGCTCCAAACCACAAGCACGAGCTGGGCCTCAGTGAGTGGAACAAGGCGATGGCGGAAACCGTGAGGAGAGTCAGGGAAGGGATGGACGAGGTCAACCCCTCCTCGGTCCTCATGGTTGAACATCCTGGCTATGACTACCTCTTCGCCGCTGTTGATGGTTGCCTCTCCTACGATCTCAGCATCATGGACACATGGGGGAGTCCTCCCCCGGAATCCGTGCGGATACTGGAAGTCAACCTCCAGCGCTTTTATTTTCCTGAGTGCAAGTTGTTTGAAATCAATCTTCATGGTCGCGATCCAGAGCATAAGAGGAAGTTCTGGAACGGCGTCGCCTCTTTCCACTACTTCTTGCCAACTCCCTTCTACAACATCTACAAGGACAACGAGGATGCGTACGCAAGCCGTGACTGCGAGGCTTTGGTTCCGACTCTGGCAAAGAGGGTGTACGCCAACCGCTTCACGGCTGGCGGCAAGACCTTCTTCCACCTCTACAACTCAACCGGCAAGGACTACAGCGGACCGGTGCTGAAAACAGTCAAGCCTGCGGGACACCACGTGTTCGACATGCTCAACTGCAAGGAACTTGCGGCTGAAGGGAGCACCCCAACAGTGGAGCTTTCCCTGAAGAATGATGACGTGGCCTGTGTTGCGATCCTGCCTGCCCTGCTCGAAGCAAAACGTGAAGGCGACCTCTTGCGCGTCTCCGCCAAAGTCAAGCTCGACGCCCAAGAGCTTTCCGTTTGCGGCCCGGACGGCGGAAGCCTGCTGTTTCAGGATCTCAAGGACGGGGAGAACCAGATTGACCTTTCCCTCGTCCCAAAGGCAGACGCGCCGGAACCGGCCGTCGTCAAGCTCCTTGACTCCGACGGGCTGCTGCTTGACGTCGTCGGGATTGAGAAACACCAAATGGAGGGGGTGAGGAAGTGACCACTCGGCCGCGTTCCCGGGGCAGGGAGGGGCGCGGCCCAGTGGGCAGTGTGGCTTTGCGTTGGCACTGGCACCGGCCCACCGGCCTGAGGATACCGCGGGGGCGGGCGGGAGGCAATCGGCTGGACGCCGGCGCCCTGCCCGTTCTTCAAACCGCTGGGAGGAGCCTGACGGAGGCCCAAGTCCAAGCGCTCCAAGAGGCACGCTCCTGGCAGCGGTCCTGATGCCGTCGTTCTCCTTATCGCTGGGTCTGGTCGCCGTGTTTCTCACAGGGGTCACCAGCGTCTGTCTCTTGGCTTCGGCCAACTACGTCGTCAACGAATACCTGGATGCCGAGTTCGACCGCCACCATCCCACCAAGCGAGAGCGACCGTGTGTATGCACCGCAATGCAGTGGCGATACGTGCTCGCCGAGTACCTGCTGCCTGTCTCAGCGGGCCTGGGACTAGGACTGCTCGTGGGCCAGCGGTTTGCCGCATTCGGCCTGGTTCTGCTCTGCATGGGCATCGCCTACAATGTCCGTCCGTTGCGGACCAAGGACTGGCAGTACTTGGACGTGCTGTCTGAATCGGTCAATAATCCTCTCCGATTCCTCCTGGGCTGGACGATCCTCCTGCCCGGCGCGTTGCCGCCTTTCAGCATCCTTTTGACCTACTGGATGGGTGGCGCCTTCCTGATGGGCATCAAGCGATATGCCGAGTATCGTACCATCGGCAATTCCCAGGTCGCCGCACAGTACCGGCAGTCCTTCCGCCTCTATTCGGAGCATTCACTGCTCCTGTCGTCCTTCTTTTACGCCTTGCTGTCGGCATTCTTCCTCGGCGTGTTTCTCATCAAGTACAGTATCGAGTTCCTCCTGACGTTCCCGTCTTGTGCGCTGCTCTTCACCTGGTATCTGGCGATCGGGATGCGAGCCGACTCTTCGGCACAGAAGCCGGAGCGACTCTTTCGCGAATATGGATTCATGATCTGGGTGGGCGGATGGCTCATGATGCTTACCGGCCCAAGCAGTCCGGAAGGAAGAAGCGAAGAGTCGGCTCGATAGGGGTTCCACGTGGTCCATGTGACACGCTTCTCGGGCGGCTGGGCCTGATCGCCGATCAGCCGATTCGGCCAGAGATTGGCCACGTCGATTTCCAGGTGGTTTCCTCGTGGCTTCACCACGCCGGTAATCTCCACCTGCCACGGGGCGCACCAGACAACGCCCAGATCGTGGCCGTTTAAGCGCACGCGAGCCATGCTGTGAACCTCGCCCAGGTTCAACAACAGCGGTTGGTCCGGACGATCAGCTTCCTTTGGAAGATCGAACGTGTTTCGGTACGTCGCGATTCCCGAGTAGTATTTGATCTCTGGCTCACTTCGTTGGCTCCAGTCTTCAAGCTTGGGGAAGTGCGCTCGATCGGGGCCTCCCAGGCTGGTGTCGAAGGTCACGTCCCACGGGCCGCGAATTTCGGCCAGTCGGCGCATCGGCGGAGAGTTGCGGCCGCCGGGAGCAGCCGACGCGTTCTTGCGGCCCCTTCTGGGAAAGACCACGAAGTAACTCTGATGGGGCTCGAAGCGAAGAGGCACGGCGGTTCGGCCGTCGCGCTGCTGGTATTCCGGCAGATCGCGCCGCGCTGCGGTAAGCGGGTCCCACAGCTCCGGCCTCGCACCGCTCACACGGAACGTGCACGTCTTCTCCAACGTCTCTGGCAACGCATTGGCGACGAAGTAGATGTCCGACTGCTCCGTGCGACGGTGGATGAATCGGATGGCTCCGTCGCACTGAAAATCGGGCAAAACGCCCCACTCCTGGAGCGCGTCGGCCGTGGCGAAATACTCGGGATAGAGATCCGGGAAACGGGCCGGTGTCGGATCGAGATGCCACGGGGCCATGTCGAAGGGCCCAAGCTCGACGACGTCGCCCCACCCTGAGGACGAATCACCGGGCAAATGCCAGCCGTCCTCCACCGATGAGGCAACCTGCCAACTCCGATCCGTGACGATCTCCTTTGAGCCCTCCTGTGAGCTGTCCTGTGAGCTGTCGTCGTGGTAGTCGATCTTCAAGACGGCGATTAGGCCGGCCGGGTTGGGGGTCTCGCCGCCGTTGACGACCTCGACGGCCAGCACGTTCTCGCCCGGCTTGAGCAACGGCCCAGCCTCGGCCGTATAGATTTGGTGGAAGTTGTCGCCGTGCGCAACCGTTTGGCCATTGATCCAAAACCGAAAGTCATTGTCGGCCGTGACCTCGACGCGAGCACCGCGGACGCGCTGATTCTCGGCAATCGTGACCACCCGACGGAAAAACCGGGTGGCCGGCGGAGGGGACGGACACCGTAGGGGCCCATGGTCATTCCCGGACGGCGGTCGAGCCAGGGCTGATGGGCATAGCGATGGAAGACGATGCGATTGATCCCGGTGCAAAGCGCCCAGTCACCCTGTTCCTTCATGTTCGCCGGATAGAGTGTCCACGCTTCGCTCGACCCGGCGGTGAATGCCTCCGCGGCGACAATCGGTCGACCGAGGGTATGGGCAACGGAAACGGCTTCGTGGCAACTGAACGCCGAGTCGAAACCGTGCCCCCGCGACCAGAACTCGCACATGGGTACGTCGGCGACGCCGCCCAAGGTCATGTCCGAGGTGGGGTTCATGTCATAGGGTTCGATCGAAAGGCCGAATCCGTGCCGTCGGCCCAGCCGCTTGAGGTGCTCGGCGTGGTTCTCGATGACCAGCTCCTGCGCCGTGAGTCGAAGATCCCAGAGAAACCGTTCGGAGACCTCCAGGCTTTCGACGACCCTGCCCGTCATGGCGGGCAGATAGGGCAAAGGATCGTATCCGCGGCGGCGCTGGAACTCGGCGCGGAATCCGGCCGTCCAGTTCTGGGCGCCCATCTCCCAGCTATCGATGTGGAGCATGGTCCATCCGCTGGTGCGATCGACCGGCCGGGGGCCAATGGTGCGAAGTAGCTTGCCCACGAAGGCCTCGAAATGGGTGTCCAGCGCGGCGGAGTCGAACTTATCGCTCTCCAATCCCAGTGCCGGCTGCGGCGCCGGGCGCGTGTTGGCCCCCGTACTGCGGCGTCCAAAACGGAGGATGGTCCATTGGCCGGGAGGGACTTCCCAGGTCAGACGACCGTCGTCGGCAAGACGGTCGGTCAGATCGATCACGCCATCTCGAGGAATGATCGCTCCGGAAGGAAACTCCGGATACGTTGCCCGAACAGCCAAGTAGGGTTTGACTCCCGGCTTCGACGTGTACGGTTCCCGCACGTAGAGTGCCTTTTCGTCCACATCGGCCAGACGGGACGCGTCGGTCGGGCAGGGAAAAGCGAGCACGGCCACGTCGGCGTAGAAATCGTCGCGAGCCTGGATCAACTCGCGCGACAGACCGGCGTCGCCGAACGGTGGTCGGCGCGGTTCGCCGCGCGGCAGCGACTCGTGGAAACGTGCCGGACCGCTGACTTCCACGGCCGAAGTGACGAGATGCTGCATCGACTGTTCGGGTTTCACCCAGGGGCCGCCGCTGCCCGTCCAGCCAGGGCCGGCGTTGAGCGTCATCTCCAGCCCCAAGCGCTCGGCCTCTTCGACCGCGTGCTTGAACAAGGCGCACCACGGATCGCTCATGAACGCGACGGGCCCGCGGGGAATTCCCACGTTGACTTCCATGACAATGACGCCGCCGATGCCGGCGGTCTTCAATGCCTCGAAGTCGGCGGTGATCCCTTCACGGCTTAGGTTTCCGTCCATGATGAACCAGTAAACCCACGGCCGGGCGGAGGCTGGCGGCTTCTGAAACCCTGCGACCAAGTCATCTTGGGCACACGCTCCAGTCTGCAACAGCAACCCCGCAATTGCCACGAAGCCCGAAGCCGACCTGCCAATCATTGCTCTCATGGGCTTGATTCCACCAATCCAAATGGTACAAAGCGAAATAGTGCTCGATGCGTTTGTTCGGGGCAGATACCAACGCCTCCATCACCCCAACCCATGCCATCCTATCAGAAGACGACCACGCCGTCTTCGGCCCCATCCCGCAGGCGGCGGAGCACAGCGTAGAGGATATCCGCCCCCGACTCGGCGGCCTCTACGGCGACGGGGTCCGCTGGGCAGAAGTGGAATGGGAGGCGGCCATGGTAGCGGCCCAGCAGACAACTGACCAGCAGCAACTCAAACTGATTCACCTGATCGCCGAGCGCCAGGCCGCCAACGCCGCCACTCTGACGAGGACCACCACGTCCTCGGTTCGGGAAATCAGGTCTGCCCCCTTCTCGGCTTCCGCCTATTGAACTAGCCGAGAGAAGTGTCGCAATGGTATTGCCGCAGTGTGGATGGAAGAGGGGAGATTCTGCTTTCTGCAAAGATGCAGAATCTCCCCTTTTCGCTCCGGTCACCCTTGTGTGGTTCCGGGAGGGCAAGGCTCCTGGCGCGCTGCACAATCGACGGTGATTGTGGCTCGATAACGTCCGGGCGTTATCCCTCCTGGCTATCCGATTGGGGAGGCACCTAACGTGCCACCTTTAAGTTCTTCATCAAGCGACTACGCTGCAATTGGAACTTGACGGTGCATTACGGTGCGGATCTATCTGTTCTTCTTTTCCTTCTGCAATTTTCGTTTTTCCTTTGGACTACGCTGAGCCTTTTTCTGTTGTTCCTTTTTGCCTTTATCTTTGCTTCCCTTGTCGCCCATATCCGTTTCTCCATGATTGAAAACGAACGCTACTCTCAACTCCGTCAGACCAGCTTGACGTTTTCGGCCCTTGGCCCTTTCGGTCCACGTCCTTCGGTGTATGACACTCGTTGTCCTTCTCGGAGTTCTTCGTAGCTCACCCCTTCCAGGTCTGACGAGTGAAAAAACATGTCCTTCTCGCCCCCGGTGTCGATAAACCCGAAGCCCTTGTCCGTGAGTCGCTTGATGGTGCCTTCTGCCATTTGTCCAATTCCTCAAAAAGTGTCCTGCAGCGTTGCCCGAAAACACTATGTTCAGGCTGCTCCACCGCAAACACGGCATTCTATCGGGTGGATTGGCTACCGTCAACTGCCAGCAGGCTGGGGCACGTGCCAGAGAGCAAATCTGGAGCCCAAGCGGCCTAGAGGTTCGGCACGCGAGTCTGCAATGCATCGATCTGTGCGGTGGACCCCGATTTCTGGACAGCCCCCTACGGTGTATTCTGATACGTCAGGGTAGCCTAGGACGAGGTCCAGATGACTCGGAAAAGTCGGCAGTCTTCACGTGGCCTGCTCCCCAAACGCTGATCCAGACGTTATGCGAGTATCCGGAGCCCCGGAGGAGCGGAAGGAGACTCTCGATGAACAGGAAGCAAGGGGAGCGACAGACGCCGGGCCAGTTTAGACGGGTCCTTCTGCGGTTTGCCTGAGCGTTTGGCTCGACCTTTGCCAATCTGCCAGGAACGGAAACCGCCTATTTTGCGTGCTTTCCCAAAACTCGCACGGCTTTCTTCGAAAGGGGCTGTTT
>Ga0154613_1160_pt8 | contig 9847 bp, 6 predicted proteins | sample Rifle2008BG13ft_FD_116042 | JGI IMG/M metagenome (GOLD analysis project Ga0154613, IMG submission 116042) | Planctomycetes bacterium RBG_13_63_9
GGTCATGACCGCAAGTCACAATACGGTCACGATTCCGTTGCGGACTGCACCCGGTCAACCGGTGCCCGATCTGACGCCCAATGACGTCATCCTCAACAACGGCGACATTGTCTTCATCGAGTCGCGAGACGCGGAAGTCTTCTACACGGGTGGCCTATTGCAGGGAGGCCAGCACCCCATACCACGCGACTACGACCTCGACGTGCTCGGGGCCATGGCCATGGCCGGCGGAACCATCGCCTCCGCCGCCGGAAGCTCGAACTCAAGCTCCGGATTTCACGGAGGCGGAGTGGGTGCGATCATTCCTCCCACGCGGGTGATCGTCGTGCGAACCGTCAACAGCAAACAGATCTCCATCCGGGTCGACCTGAAGCGTGCGCTGCTGGACGCCCGCGAGCGGATCCTGATCGAGCCGAACGATTTCATCCTGCTCGAGTACACGCCGTGTGAGCTGCTTGCCAACATCGTGCTCTCCAACCTGCAATTCAACTACATCCTCGGTGGTATCAACCGATAGCGCCGGGCTCTCTGCCACGCGCCCTCTCGACTCCGACATCGGCGGCCCATCGCACGGCGGCTGGGGCGATGCTCAGGCACGCCAGTCCCTGCAAGGCCATCTCGGGAATTGACTCCCCTCAGGCGTGACCTAAATTTGCACCAGCCCCGGACCAAGACGTGGATACGCCACACTTTGCTATGTGCCTAATGTGGTCCCAACACATCATACACGTGGTGCTGGTGGTAACGGCTGTGGCGCGACCACAAGGAAAAATGAATGCCTGGGGCAAAGTGTGACGACGTTGCTTGTGTGACTGTTCGCGTGGTCGAACAACGCCTACGGAGGGGACCACAGATACCCAGCTTGGGGCCGTGCCGGCCCCAGGCAACAACACAGAAGAGGAGGTGGTCATGCGGTGCAGGTTGCCTTTCAATCCAACACCGTTCGCCGGGGTGCTGGCGCTGGTTGTTCTCTGCCTTCCCCCGACGATGATGGCGCAAGACGCGGGTGCCCCTACCGACGGGGCCAGCGGGGCACAGTCTCGGACCGTCCACCAGCAAGTGGATGGTTACGTTGCCGGACGGGTAAGCATCCATAACCCGTCGGGAAACCTCGAGCCCGCGCGGGTAAAACTGTCGTTCGTCCAGAACGGCAACGTGATCGCGTCCGTCCGCAGCGACGAGTGGGGACGCTTCCAGGCCAACGGACTGAAGCCGGGAGTCTACTCGGTGATTGCGACCGGCGAACAGGGCCTCGCCATCCTTGCGGTAACGATTCACCCCTTTCAGGAGAACCTCGCTGAAGAGCAGTCATTGCTCGATGTGATCCTTGTGCCGACCGCAGATTTTGACTTGCTGGCCAAGATGATGGCCGAGGAGGTCGCCGGGCCCGGTGCGGCACCGTCCGCTGGGTTCGCGGTGGGTGCCGGTGGCGGAGGAGGCGGTCGCGGTGGCGGCGGATTCGGCGGTGGCGGTGGTCTTGGCGCCATGTTGGGCGCGGGCGGCCTGGCCGCCGGACTTGCCGCCCTCGGCAGCGAAGACAAGACCACGACGACTGAAGCCACCCCGTCCACTCCCTAGCCCCATTCGCTTCCTAACCCGCCCACTCCCTTGCAGAGAGAAGCACCTTAGGCCACAGTACCTCCCCAACGGAAAATGAGTATCTCCCCTCCCCAGACCAGCCGCCGTACGCGCGCACCGTATCGTCGAGCCCGGCAGCCACGGAAAGCGGCCCTTCCCGTTGCCGGTCGGCTCGCTCAGCTCGTCCTGATCGCAGCGGTCACCGTGGCCCCGTGGCTGTTCGGTGGCGTGCAGGCGGCCGTGCAAGTGTGGCTGCTCTGCGGCGCTGTCGTCGCCTTGGGATGCTGGCTGCTGCAGCGACTGACCGACCGCTCTGCCAGCGCCGTGCTGCCCGTGGCCGTCGTTCCGCTGGTCTGTGCCGCCGCCTTGGGCGTCTTCCAGATCGTTCCCCTCAGCGCCAAGGTCCACGAAATCCTGTCGCCCGGCGGGGCAGAACTCGGCCGCGTGCTACAGGATGAGAATCCCTCCTCGCCCACGTCGCTGGAAGAGAACCTTGGCATGGTGGCGACCGCGGGCCAACGGCCGCTGAGCCTCTATCCCGCCTCGACGCGGCGTGACCTGGCCCTCTTGACGCTGGCGACGGGCGTGTTCCTCTGCGGTGCCGTCTTCTTCAAGAATCCCCGGGCGCAGATCTGGCTCTGTGGTCTGATTGCCATCAACGGAGCAGCGCTGGCCCTCTTCGGCATGGTCCAGCAGCTCACCTTCAACGGCATGTTGTATTGGAGCGTGCCTCTGACGAACGGCGGAGGGCCGTTTGGCCCCTTCGTGAATCACAACAATGCCGGCGGGTTTCTCAATCTCTGCCTGGCCGGTGCCTTGGGCATGACGGTTTGGGCAATGACCCGACACCGCACACACGATTCCGGCACACACAGTTCCGGCGCAGACACTCCCCGCACAGACCATTGGGGCGTAGCCAGGACGCGACCAGCAAGAGGCCGCGGATTGCTCGCGAAGTTGTCGCAGCAGGCGCTCGATTCCTTCGCCCATCTCGATGCCTTGGCCCTGTTCGCGCTGACGCTTACGGTCTTCATCGTTGCGGGCATCGTGTGCTCGCTGTCTCGCGGGGCCTGGATCGCCATGTTCGCCGCGGCCATCGTCACCGCGCTGGCCGTGTGGTCCGCGCGACGAGGCCACTTGAAACTGTGGTGGATGGCGTTGGCGGCGACCGCCGGTCTGGCCCTGGTGAGTTGGGTCGGAATGAGCGGCCAGGTTCGCGCCCGGCTGGCCACCCTGGCGGACCAACAGACCATCGCGCAGGCCCGAATTCCCCACTGGCGCGACGGCCTGCGGGCCATGCCCGATTTCTGGCAAACCGGAAGCGGGTTGGGTACCTATCGCTACGTCTATGGCCTGTACCAGCAGCGATTCGACGATGCGTGGTACTACCATGCGGAAAACCAGTACCTCGAGACCCTTGTCGAGGGCGGTATCGTGGGGCTGGGCCTGATGCTGACCCTGATTGGCCTCGTGTTCCTGGCCGCCTGGCGACTCATGCGGGACGATTCGGACTCGCGAGCGCCGGCCATCGGCGTCGCCGGAATCTTCGCCGTCAGCAGCCAGGCTACCCATGCGCTGTTCGATTTCGGCCTGTACATCCCGGCAAACATGATCCTCTGCGCACTCGTGTGCGGATCGATATCAGGTCGCGTCGCGCACCTGGCGCGGCAGGGATCCTCGCCGCGCGTCTTCGCACTACCGCCGGTACGACCGCTTGCGACCGCGCTGGCGGCCCTGCTGCTCGTCGCTGCCGTATGGGCATGTCTGGAGATCCGCAGCGTGGCCGCCATCGAGACGGCAATGAAGAATACGCGAGTCTCGCAGACGCCCGACGGACCCGCGCCGGAAGTCCTGCTCCGCGCCACCCAACGCATGGCCGTCGCTCTTCAACACCGAGAAGACGATGCCGAAGCCCAATACCGCATGGCGAGGCTCTGGGTTGGTCTCTATCGTGCCCGCGCGCTGGAACAATTGCGGCGCGAAAACGCCCCCGCCGCGGACGACCTCCAACTCTGGCAGCTCACCGCACCCGTTGCGCTCCACGCCAGCGTGCACCGGCTTGCCCGGGACCGTCGGACTTCCGAACTCAATGGACTTCGAGGTGAGCCGGTCATCGGCAATCACCTCCCCCATGCGCTAAAGCATTTGATTCTCGCCCGGCGCTCGTGTGCCCTGCTCCCGGGCGTGCATCTGATGTTGGCCGAACTGTCCGTTCTGCTCGACGACCCGAGCGACGACTCGATTCACCTCGAACGATTGCGCCGACTGGCTCCATCAGACCCCGACGTGCTGTTCCGAGCTGGGCTGCTCGATATGAATGCCGGGCGGAACGATCTCGCCTACGACAGTTGGCGGAGGTCGCTCTCGCTGAGCCCGCGCTACCTGGACGGTATCTTGCACTTTGTGGGCCAGTGGCCCATCGGGCCGCGGACCATCGAGCGACTGCTTCCCGACTCGCCAAGCCTGTTGATCAAACTGGCTCGCGAGCGATACCGCAGCGACGAGAATGCCGCGATCCGACGCATGTTCGCGCAACGAGCCGCCGAGCTGCTCAAGCAAGACAACTGCCCGGAAGACGAGCACTGCTATCTCGCGGGGGCCGCCCTGGCACTGCAAGGACAATATGCGCAGGCCATAGCAGACTACACCCGGGCCGTCCGGCTCCGCCCGCGCCAGACCGGTTGGCGATACGAGTTGGCCCTTGCACTAAAGCAGCAGGGCATGATCGCCGAGGCCCATGAGCATGCAGCCCTCTGTGCCCGGATGAAGCCGAATCAGCGCCAGTACAGAGACCTGCTGGAAGAAATCAACCACACACGGTTGACCAGCGATCCGTCATCGGGCCCCCTCAAATAACTGGGGGCAATCGGCGGAGCGTCGACTCCGACCACGGACGGTCGGGAAGGTGGCATCCAAGTGCCACCCAGGGGAACGAAGTATGCGCCCAGTGCGATCTCAAGTACACGAGGACATGGTCAGTGCCCATCTTAACGTATGAGCCGGACCTGTACCCGCACGACCTGTTCGAACGCCTCGCATTCGGCCACCAGCAGGGCATGGCGTGGTGGGTGCTGTATTGCCTTCCGCGGCGGGAGAAACAGTTGATGCGCCGCTTGCGCGCACTGGACGTGGCGTTCCATGCCCCGTTGATTGCCAGGCGGACCCGTTCGCCTTCCGGACGCGTCCGAACGTCGTACGTGCCGCTGTTTGCCGGCTACGTGTTCCTATTTGGCGACGCCAACCACCGGTACGCCGCGCAGACGACCGGTTGCGTCTCACGTTGGCTGGTTCCTCCGGACATGGCTGCACTGACCGCGGATCTTGCCCAAATTCGCCGGCTGATTGACACCGGCGCACCGTTGACGCCCGAAGCCCGCCTCCAGCCGGGGATGCGCGTGCGGATCCGCTCGGGATCGTTTGCGGGGTTCGAGGGCGCAGTCCTCCGCCGCCCCGGAGAAACGCGACTGGTGGTCGCCGTCGATTTCCTTCAGCAAGGGGCATCCGTCCTCTTGGACGACTGCCAATTGGAACGCGTCGCCTGAAGCATCCACTGCAAACGTGAGCACCACAACAAGACCATCTCGCAGCAGCGCGCGCCACGGCACGACCGCCAAGGCCCTCTCGGCCTCATCGGCCCTACACAGAACCCGGACCAGACGCCCGTGCGTCGTACGGATTCTCACTCGCCTCAACGTCGGCGGCCCGACGCGCCACGCCGCCTGGCTTACGGCGGGCCTCAAGCACGCTGGGTTCCGATCCGTGCTCCTAAGCGGCAGCGTACAGCCGGACGAGGACGACATGGGCAGCTTTGCCGCGGCGGAAGGCGTCCGGCCGCTCAGCGTCCCCCCCCTGGGACGCGAGATCTCCTGGCGCGATGCCTTGGCCATTTGGCGCGTCTATCGTCTGCTGGTCCGTATGCGGCCCGACCTCGTACACACCCACACGGCCAAGGCGGGCACCGTCGGGCGAATCGCCGGATTGCTCTACCGCTGGCTGACTCCGATGTCCCTGCTGAGACGACCGCGCCGGTGCCGATTCGTGCATACCTATCACGGCCATGTCTTCCACAGCTACTACGGACCGCTGAAGACGCGGCTGTTCCTGGCCGTCGAACGGCTGCTCGCCCGGCTGGCCACCGATCGCATCGTCGTTATCAGCCCGCAGCAGTACCAAGAGATCCACGAGACTTATCGGGTGGGTCGTGCCGAGCAGTTCGCCATGATCCCTCTGGGACTCGATTTGAGCCGCTTCGCCGATTGGCCCCGCCGCCGCAACCGCCTACGCGAAGAACTCCAGGTCGATGAAACCGACGTCTTGGTGGGAATCGTCGGACGCTTGACGGACGTCAAGAATCACCGACTGTTTCTCGAGGCCGCCGCCCGGTACAAGAGAAGCTGCGGTTTGGAGAACGCGACACGAGTCCGGTTCGTGGTCATCGGCAACGGACACCTGCGCGACGTGCTTCAAGAGCAGGCGCGCCGACTCGGTCTTGCGGACGACGTCAAGTTTCTCGGACTGCGCGACGATCCCGAGGACTTCTATCCGGGACTCGACATCGTGGGGCTGACCTCGCTCAATGAAGGAACGCCCCTGACGATCATCGAGGCCATGGCCAACGCTCGGCCCGTGATCGCCACGGCCGTCGGCGGCGTGGTCGACCTGTTGGGCGAGGCCTCGCCCCATGGCAACAACGGCGATCACGGGGTCACGGTGTGCCGGCGCGGCGTCTCGGTGATACCCAACGATCCAAGTGCCTTCTGCCGGGGCCTTCAGCGACTGGTTCGAGATCCGGCCTTGCGACGCTCGCTGGGCAGCAGCGGCCGTATCTTCGTCGAGCAAAACCACTCGAAGGACCGGCTGGTGAAGGACGTCGTACGGATGTATGATGAATTGTTGTATCCCCGTCTTCCGACCCACGCACGCCGCGCCGTGGCATGCGGCGCGTCCGGACGGTGGAGCCAAGAGGAGAGCGGACCATGCGAGTGCTGATCACAGGTGGAGCCGGTTTCATCGGCTCGCATCTCTCGGATGCCTATATCCAGCGTGGTGACGAGGTCTTTATCCTCGACGACCTCTCCACCGGCAGCATCTACAACGTTCTGCACCTGAAACACCACCCGCGCTTCCACTATACCATCGACAGCGTTCACAACCGGGCGGCCGTGGCCGAGCTGGTGGACCAGTGCGACGTCGTCTTCCATCTCGCCGCGGCCGTGGGCGTGAACCTGATCATCGAGAGCCCCGTGCGAACCATCGAAAACAACGTCCACGGGACGGAGGTCGTGCTCCGCCAGGCCAGTAAAAAGAAGAAACGCGTGCTCGTCGCCTCGACTTCCGAGGTCTATGGCGTAAGCAGCCAAATGCCGTTTCGCGAGGACGGCAACCTCGTGATGGGCGCAACCACCAAGGGCCGCTGGAGCTACGCGTGCTCCAAGGCCATCGATGAGTTCCTTGCCCTGGCCTACTTCCGCGAGAAGGCGTTGCCCGCGATCGTCGTCCGATTGTTCAACACGGTTGGCCCACGCCAGACGGGCCGCTACGGCATGGTGATTCCCACCTTCGTCTTTCAGGCGCTCACCGGGGAGCCGATCGCCGTCTTTGGCGACGGCACGCAGTCGCGCTGCTTCGGATACGTCGGCGACGTCGTCGATGCGCTGGTCCGGCTCATGGATCATCCCAACGCCGCGGGCGAAGTCTTCAATATCGGCTCGACCGAAGAGGTCACGATTGCCGATCTCGCCGAAATGATCAAGGCAATGACCGGCTCCCAGTCGGAAATCGTGTTGGTGCCTTACGAGAAGGCGTACGAGGAAGGCTTCGAAGACATGCCCCGACGAGTCCCCGACGTCTCGAAAATCAATTCGCTCATCGGCTTCAGTCCCCGCGTAACGCTGGAGCGGATCCTCCAAGAGGTCATCGACTACTATCGCGAACTGACGCCCGGCCGAGCCGTCCCAAGGCCCCATTTCTCCCAACTGGCCGGCGTGTGCCGTTGACTCTCTCGGTAATCTCCGACATGCCTTTCGGTACTACGGACTGTCTGATGGTCTTGCTGTCGTTCCTCGTGGCGACGGTGCTTACGCGGCTGGTGCGCGCGGCGGCTCGACGCTTCAACGTGGTGGCACAGCCAAAAACGGACCGCTGGCACCAGCGGCCCACGGCCCTGCTGGGCGGTGTGGCCATCTTCCTGACCGTGGCCGTCATGTGGACGGCGTTTGGACCGAGGACACCCCAAGCCATCGTGGTCATCGCCGGAAGCACGTTCCTGTTTGGCGTCGGCCTGTTGGACGACTTTCTCCACGTCAAGCCGTACCAGAAGCTCATCGGGCAGATGATGGCCGCGGCCACGGTGATCTACAGCGGCCTGCTGCTCCCTTGGACGGGAATTCCCCCGCTGGACATGGTCGTCACGGTCTTCTGGCTGGTCGGCATCACCAACGCCGTCAATATGCTGGACAACATGGACGGCTTGGCCGCCGGAATCGCGGCCATTGCCGCGGGATTCCTGGCGGCCAGTTGCATGGCCAACGACCAGACGCCCGAGGCCTTCATGCTGGCCATCTTCGCCGCCGCGTTGCTCGGGTTCCTGGTCTACAACTCGTATCCCGCGTCCATCTTTATGGGCGACTGCGGCTCGATGTTCGTGGGCTTCTTCCTCGCCGGCTCGGCGCTGCTGAGCGTCACGGGAGGACGCGCCCGAAGCCTGCTGCCCGTGCTGGCCGTCCCCCTGCTGATCCTGCTCATACCAATCTTCGACACGACGTTGGTCACCATGGTCAGAAAGCTCTCCGGCCGGGCCGCCTCGCAAGGTGGCCGCGACCATGCCTCCCACCGACTCGTGGCGCTGGGTATGTCCGAGCGGCACGCCGTGGCTATGCTCTATGGCCTGGCGATCCTCTCCGGCCTGCTCGCCCTGCTGGTCCGCGCCATGCCGCTCGACGTCGCCCTGGCCGCCGTGGCGGCGTTCACGCTCCTGCTGACGCTCTTGGGCATCTACCTGGCCGGCGTGATCGTATACGACAAGGCCCAGGTCCAGGCCGCCCGGAAGCGACCACTTGTCGCGCTGCTGGTCGACGTCTCTCACAAGCGCCGGGTGTTCGAGGTCTTGCTCGACGTCGTGCTGATTGTCCTTGCCTACTACTCCGCCTACACGCTTCTCTGCGGCCCGCTGTCCGGGGCGGACGACTGGCAAACCTTCATGCGGGTCGTGCCGATCCTGCTCTGCGTCAAGCTGGCCACCTTTCTGGCCACCGGCGTCTACCGTGGACTCTGGCGATACGCCGGCTTGGAAGACCTCATCACGTATCTCAAAGCGGTGCTTCTCGGATCAACCGCCAGCGCCCTGGTTGTCCTGGCGTGGGTGTCTCGTTTCCAGGGCTTCTCTCCCGCAGTCTTCGTTCTCGATGGCCTCATCCTGCTCGTCATGCTCGCCGCAACCCGCATCAGCTTCCGCCTATTCGGCAAGGTGTTGCGTACCGCAACCGAGGACGGCCGGCGACGCGTATTGATCTATGGAGCCGGCGACGCCGGTGACCTGCTGGTCCGCGAGCTGCGAAACAACCGCACACTGGGTTACAACCCGGTCGGGTTCCTGGACGACGACCGCTTGAAACAGGGTAAACGAATCCGCGGACTCCGCGTCTTCGGCGGCAACGGCACGCTACAGAGCACCGTCAAGCGATATCGGGTGGATGAAGTGATCATCTCCAGCCCGACCTTCGGCGACGAAGAGACCCGGCGAATCGCCCAGGACTGCCAAGCCGCGCGCGTCGGGCTCCGGCGCATGCACCTGAGAATCGAGTCCTTGGTGGAGATGGACCGATAGATGATTGACCAAATGGGCACTGCCGTCAGCGAGTGGATGAATCCCGCGGAACGGGCCGGCAGGCCCACAGCCACTCCATCGCAGCAGTCGGCGTCTTTGGCCCTCCAGTTGCCCGAGCGGCCACTGGTGTCGATCCGCCCGCCACGCACCTGGGCGGCCTTGAACCTGCGCGACTTGTGGACGTACCGGGGGTTGCTCTACTTTCTGACCTGGCGCGACGTGAAGGTCCGCTACAAGCAGACGCTGCTGGGCGTCGTCTGGGCGGTGATTCAGCCGCTGGCAGCCATGGTCATCTTCACGTTCATCTTCGGCAAGCTGGCCAAGATTCCGTCCGACGGAATACCTTACGCCCTATTCGCCTATGCCGGGCTGCTGCCCTGGACGTTCTTCTCGAATGCCGTCACGAACAGCGGGAACAGCCTGGTGGGAAACTCGAACCTGATC
>Ga0154613_1064_pt2 | contig 9806 bp, 9 predicted proteins | sample Rifle2008BG13ft_FD_116042 | JGI IMG/M metagenome (GOLD analysis project Ga0154613, IMG submission 116042) | Planctomycetes bacterium RBG_13_63_9
GCCCTCGGTAGCCGGTTCCGCCGCAGTTCTCACAACCGACCGGCACGCGAACGCTCTCGACCGGCAGTCCCAGCCGGGCATCTTCCTCATCACTCAGCCTGGCGCAGTCGCACAACCGACGCAGCAGCCGTTGGCAAACGATCGTCGACAGACCGCTCCGCAACACGTAGGGCTCGATGCCCATGTCCAACAGCCGGCCGATCGTCTCCGCGGCACTGCCCGCGTGAAAGGTGCTCAACAGCAACTGCCCGGTCAGCGAGGCCTGAAGTGCCGCTTCGGCGGTCGCGCGATCGCGAATCTCGCCCACCATAATCACTTCCGGATCCTGGCGCATCAGGAACCGCAATCCCGTGGCCAGGTCGAGTCCGACCGGCGGATTGACCTGCGATTGCGCCACACCGTCGACCGCCACCTCGATCGGGTCCTCCAGCGACACGAGACTCCGCTGCCCGCCGGTCTGTTGCGTAAGCTCCCGCAGGCAAGCGTAGACGGTGGTCGTCTTGCCACTGCCGGCTGGGCCCGAAACGAGGATCGCGCCGGAGGTCTCGCCCAGCGCACGGCGCAGCGGCCGCAACAGATCGTCGTGCAGCCCGAGATCCTCCAGCCGCTGGAACCGCCTCGAGCCGCCAAAGAGCCGCACCACTGCCCGTTCGCCATGGAGCGTAGGAAAGGTGCTCACGCGCATCTCCACGTCGCCGTCGCACGCGCGAATGCGGCCCTCCTGAGGGCTGTCCGTGCGATAGGTCAACAACTCGGCCTGGACCTTCAGACGCGAGACGACGTTGCCCGCCAGCTCCGAAGGAAACACCGCCACCCGGCGCAAGACGCCGTCGATGCGGAACTTCAACTCGAGCCCCTCGGCGGCCGGCTGCAAGTGGAGATCGCTGGCGCCAACCGCGCGACCGCTGGCCAACATCCAGTCGACGACCTGGGTGGCGTACTGCGGATCGGTCGGGTCCAGCGCATCGAGCTGGCCGGCCAAGCAGTCCGAGGGCGACTGTGACATGAAACCCTTCCCCGCCCGAGAAAAGACTTCCGCCCCGCTCTGCGGGACTATAAGGACTTCTGTGGCACGGGCTTCCAGCCCGTGGCGAAGCACGGCCAAGATGGCCGTGACACTACGCGTTGACACAGAATTCCATACAGTCTCCACTCTGCTTCCGTTCCGCGAGAAAGCTATTCTACACCACCCACTGGCCGCCTGCAACCTTCCCGATGAACTCCGGAGCGATCCCACGGCAATCCCGTGAGGGCGGGGTCGAAACCTGCGACCTACGCCCTCTCAAAACGGATCGCCCAACCCCTTCATCTTTTCGCCGGTCAAAACGTATTTCATCAGCCGTACAATATGGCCCTTCTCCGCCTGGATGATGCTCTCCAGCGCGTCGCTCTCGCCAATGACGTCCTTGACGGCCAAATAGTAGCCCAGGGTGGCCTTCTCGAAGCCGACGACGTGTACCAGCGCCTCCTCGACGCTCTCGGCCCGGTCCAGCCTGCCGATCAGCCCGGCGTCGCCCCGGAAGAACTCCGACATGGCCATGGCCCGCAGGTAACGCGACTTCTCGTCCTTCGTCATGATCCCCTCGTCAGGGGGAACGTGGGCGAGCAGAGCCTGAAACTGGGCCCGGTGCGCCTTCTCATCCCTGGCCAGGAGGGAGAACGCCGCACTGATCTCCTCTTGGTCGGAGAACTTCTCCGCAAGCTTGGTGTAAGCCAGCACGCCCATCTCCTCAGTCGCAATCGCGAACTCGATGGCCTCGGTGGCGGTAACTTCCTCTGACATGACGACCCTCCTATGACTGAGGCGGTGATTAGTTCGACTGTTTGAGATCAGAAATGTAAGCATTCGCCCAACCCGTTTGTAGTGACCCGATTCATCGGGTCCGCTCAGCCAAATTTCGGAAAAGACCGCATGAATGCGGTTACTACGAACCGCCACAGACGGGTTGGACGAAGGTTTACTCAGAAATCAATCGAACTCCTTAGCAGTACTGCTGCTACGAGGTTTCGATCTACCACGAAGGACACGAAGAGCACGAAGGAAAGTAGGAGGAGAACGTCGAAGAAAACACGGTTCGGCGGCGGAATCTGTTTCTGGCTTCGTGCTCTTTGTGTCCTTCGTGGTTCTATGAGAGCGTCTACAGAACTCCTTGTACTGAAAGACGTTATGTTGACTGTGCATCTCAAACAGTCGAGAATGGCGATTTCGGTCAACGCTGGCCGCACCGGTGCCGCCAAGAACACGGCCGGACAGCCTGACCATCCATTCTATAGGCCCCATGCCCGTCGAAACAGCTCCCCCCGGCAACTCAACTCACAGGTACTCCGTGAACCCCGGCTTCGGCAGCGGATAGTTGCCCGATGCGTCGGGCTTGACCGGCGCTTCCATGTCGAGCCGCACGTCGGCCAGCTTGGGCTCGAACTCGAAGTCGGCCGCCATCATCTGCTCCCAGGTGACCTCCTTGCCCGTGTAACAGGCGATCTGGCCCATGATCGCCGTGTACGTGCTGTCGATCATCGTGTCGCGGTGGTTGACCGGCGTGCCCTGGCGGATCGAGCCGATCAGGATCTTCTGCTCTTCGGTGTGCGGATCGTTCTGCGGGCCTCGGTAGCGCCAATTCGTCTCCCCCTCGATCCGACAGTCGGTCCAGTGGCAGACGCCCTTGGTGCCCATGATGACGTCGTCCCAGTTCGGGAAGCAGTTCAATTGCGTCTGGCACATCGCGTAAAGCCGTGGCCCGCCGTCGAACTCGTAGACCGCCGTGTGGTGGTCGAACATGTCGCCGTATACCTCGCCGAACGAGCTGGACCGCCCGCCCAGGCCGAAACACGACGTCGGGTTCCGCTCGCGCAGCACCCAGCGCATCCGGTCGAGGTTGTGCACCAGCGACTGCGATACGTCGTCGCCCGAGAGCCAGCGGAAATGGTACCAGTTCGAGAATTGGTATTCCGTCTCGCTGAGCTTCGGGTCGCGCTCGACCGTCCGGTAGGGGCCGCGCAGATACATCGACTGGATGGCCACGACGTCGCCAATCGCCCCGTCGTGGATCCGCTTGACCTGCTCTTGGTATGGCAAGCTGTAGCGGCTCTCGTGGCCGGAGACGATCGAAAGGTCCTTCTCCTTGGCCAGATCGCAGACGCGCCGCAAGCGCCGGCAGCCCGCCGGGTCGATCGCGTGGGGCTTCTCGATGAAAACGTGCTTGCCCGCCTTGATCGCCTCTTCGGCGTAGAAAGCGTGATACTTCGACGCGCAAGCAATCAACACGGCATCGCTTGCCTCGATAACCGCCTTGTAGCCCTGCAAGCCATGCGCGCACGCCTCGTCCGTGGCCACGAACTGGTCGCCAAAATTCGCCTGGAACCACTGGCGGCTGACCTGCATCCGATTCTCAAAGACGTCGACCATGCCGGCCAGCTTGACGTCCTTGCCCAGCCCGAGGGCCTGGGCGGCCGCACCACTACAGCGCCCGCCGCAGCCGACCATCCCGATGCGGATCTCCTCGTTGCCCGCGGCATGGGCAGATCGCGCCAGCGCAAGCCCTCCCACCGTTGCCGCGCCGGCCACGGCCGTCACCCTCAGAAACTCCCGTCGCGATGCCCTCTCACCTGCTTTCGTCTCGAACACGTGTACCTCCTCCTCGGAAATCGTAGTGCCCGGTCGCCGAATTCGCTCACCAATCAAACAGCCCTCATTGTACAGGCCTCATTAGTACAGGCATCATTGTACATGGCGTCGGCAGCATCGTCCAATTGGCTCACCGGCAGTCAACCGGGGGACCCCGGGGCGTGTAGCAACCCGACGGGCCAGAAGCATCTGGAAGGGACTCCCGAAACGGGCATCCCTGTCACGGCATCCCTGCCACGGCATCCCTGTCACGGCATCCCTGCCACGGCATCCCTGCCACCGTTGCGAAGTGCAGCAGGATTCCTCAGGCAACATGCAGCGATCGCTGGCCGGAAGCGTCCGCGATGATCTTGCCGTCACGCAGCTTCAGCGTCCGCTTGGCCCGCTGGGCCGCCTTCGGGTCGTGCGTCACCATCACGATGGTCCGGCCTTCTTCGTTGAACTCCTCGAGGAACCTGATGACCTGATCGGCCGTTTCCGGATCGAGGTTGCCGGTAGGCTCGTCGGCCAGAATGACCGCCGGGTCGTTGGCCAACATTCGTGCCAGAGCAACACGCTGCTGCTGACCGACACTCAGTTCCGTCGGCTTGTGGTCCAGGCGGTCACCGAGGCCCACGCGGTTCAGAAGGGAGGTCGCTGTCTCCTCTTGCGCCTTCTCATCGGCTCCAGCCAAATACAGCGGAATCTGAACGTTCTCTAGTGCCGTGAGGTACGGCACCAGATTGAACGTCTGGAAGACAAAGCCAATGTTCTCCTTCCGCAAGCGAGCGCGACCATCCGAAGTCAAATCATAGATCGACTCGTCTCCAAGCAGCACGCGGCCAGACGAAGGTGAGAGCATCCCGCCGAGCATCAACAAAAGCGTGCTCTTGCCGCTTCCGCTCGGCCCCACCACGGACACAAAATCACCTCTGGGAATATCGATCGTCGCACCGTCCAGGGCCTTGACGACCTGACCGCGATGCTGGTAACTCTTGCTGACTTCTTCCATTCGCAACATGGATCAGACCTCCTGGAACGTGGCAACGGGATCGAGTCGCGCGGCACGTCGAGCCGGAAAGTAACTGGCCACCAGCGCGATCCCAACAGAAATGCCGACACCCCACAGGGCAAGCACCGGCATTGGTAGAACAGGCACTCCGGCAAGCTTTGGACCGAGAGTGACGGCCAGGATCGTCCCGATGGCATAGCCGCCGATTCCGCCCACAAGCCCCAACAGCAACGCTTTGAGCAGGAAGATTCGCAGAACCAGGCCGGACTCAGCGCCGAGGGCCATCAGAGTTCCGATCTCGCGCCGTCGCTCGAACACGTTGGCATACATGTAGTTGGCGATGCCGGCCCCGCCCACGACCACGATGATCACCAAGAAAATCACTGAGAGCCGCTCCATCATGCCGTTGACGTTCTGCTGCGTTGCCACCACCTGCTTGACGGTAACCACTTTTGCGTCGGGCAACAGCTTGTTGACGCCATCGACCAGGCCGGCCGCGATCTCCTTGCAGCAGCCCACGACCTCGATGCAATTGACGACGTCGCCCTTGCCCGAGAGACGTTGGACGGTGTGCAGATGGCCGAAAACCCGCGAGTCATCCACCGTCCCGGTTTCCGGAAGGACCGCAACCACGGAAAACGGTTCGCCCAAGAGGGTCAAGGAGTCGCCTTCGGCAATTCCCTGGAAAGCGGCCACGTCGGATCCGATCAGGATCTCGTGGCTGCCGAGGTCCTTGATGACTCGCTTGCGGACCAGTGTCTTCTTATCCTCGGGCTCGGGTTCGACCCCGACGTCGACGGCTCCGCAGCCGATCGGGCGTGAAAAGATCCCGGCTCCGGCCCAAGCGGCCTTGGCCTGAAACTCGCTCTTGGGCAGGATGCCCGTCAAAGCAAAGGTCTTGCCGCCCACCTCGACCGGCACATGGAGTTTGGGCGACAGGTTGTCAACGCCCTGAATGTCCGACATCGTCAGGCGCATGACGTACTCTTCCGGAATCACGTCGTCGTGCATATCCGCCGAGTAGTAGTCCTGCAACGTCACCGACTTGGGCAGCACCAGCACGTTGGCGCCCAGGGAGTCCATCTCTCGTGCCACGGCCTTTTCGGAGTAATAGGTGACGTTCTTGATGGCCACCACGGTGGTAATTCCCAGCAAGATGGCCAGGAAGCACGTGAGCATCTGGCTCTTGCGCTCGAACAGTTCGCGCCAAACGAGCGTTCGCAATCTCATGAATGCACCTCCCGGTTACTTGGGGCAGCAGCCGCCCGGGCCGCATTGGCCACCCGCGCAAGGCCCTGCCTGAACCTTGGCGACGATCTGATCCTTCGTCACGGCGCCGACGAAACTGGCGACAGGCTGTCCCGGTGGGGCCAAGACAACCGTAACCGCCTGAGAAGTGCGCGGATCGATCTTCAGGTCCTGCAAGAACGCGGTCTCAGCTCGGTCCTCAGGGTCCAGCGCAACGATCTCCGTGGCCTTGGCATATCGGGCATCGGCCTTGAAATCCTCAGCCGCGGTCATTGCCACCTGGGTAAACTCTGTCTTCTCATTCTGGACACACAGCAGAACGAGTTTTCGATCCTGCAGGCACTTCAGGCACTTCGCCGTGCACGGGCTGACAAAGCCTTCGCGGAGTTGATTCTCGTCAAACTTGATCGGAAAACCCTTGGTAATGGCTCCGTTGGGAGCCAATGCCAACACGAGCGGCATCGGAGCACGGCTGACGCCGAACTTGTCGACCACGGGTTTTTCGCTTGGTGCGCCCATGTTGATCGCAATCGAGTCGGTCGACTCAACCCACTTCTTCATCGCCGACTGGAAGACTCCATACATGGCCTGGCTCTGCTTGTCGTTCGCCTTCCAGAAGTAGACAAACAGATACTTGCCGTTTCGGGCAGCCGCGTCGATGGCGGCCAAGCCCTTGCTCTCGTTGAGCGATTTGTTCTCCGTCGATGCCGTTCGTCTCGCGACGGTCTGGGCAAGCGCCCGGCGCGGCGTCGCCATAAGAAGGCCACCTAGCGCAATCGTCGTAAGAACGGCGAGCGTAAGTCTCCTCCCACTCATCATGATTCTCCCCTTTCAAGAAGAAGGTGAAGCCAGAACAAGCTGAAACAGGTCAAGGGCCTGCCACGGAAGCGCCTTCGCCCCTTGCGCTCTCCTTGGCTGGAACATGCTGGGGACACAAGGCGCCGCACTCGGCGACCGCCTCCAACGCCTCCAGGTCCGCAGTAGCCCAAGGTATCTCGTCCGCAGCGTGCTTGAGCCACTCGGCCAGCGTTTGGTGGAGGCTTCCGCTCGGCTGAGCCAGCGAATAGTAAATCCACAGCCCCTCGCGGCGGTCTCTCACGAGCCCGGCGTGCCTAAGGTGTCCGAGGTGCCTGGAAACCTTCGACTGGCCCATGCCCAGGACATCCACGATCTGGCAGACACAAAGCTCCCGGCGACAGAGCAGGTGGAGGATTCGTAGCCTCGTTTCGTCTGCCAGTGCCCTGAACAGTCCGACACTATCCACCATGACGCATGTCCTTTCGGGCCCTATTTGTCGATCCGGATTAACAGATATATCGACCGAAGGCGATCCATAACCCAAGCCGTTTCTTCGACTACGGCCATTTCGCCGGTAAACATTCGCCCAACCCGTCTGTGGCGGTTCGTAGTGACCGCATTCATGCGGTCTTTTCGGAAATTCGGCTGAGCGGACCCGATGAATCCGGTCACTACGAACGGGTCGGACGAAGCTCTACTTCCGCCGAGCCGGCGCGCGATCAGCTCATGCGTTTATGCGGATATAGGAATATATCCGGCCCACCCGCCGACTGCAACCCCAGCATTCGCCACCCAAAGCACCCGCTACCTCCCCAACACTTACCCATCTGGGTGGGGTAGCGGCGGTGATCCGGCGAAATGGGAGACCACGGTCTGATCGTGTGGACTGCGGCCTGCCAGGCAGTTTCCATCTGTCGCAAGGATGCGGGGCCTCGCGGTGCAGAGACTCCCCGAGCAAGAACGACTTGACGGAACGTGTCTCAACATATACATTTCGTTATATGGCGAAGTATAGCGACAGTGGAATGCGGGATTTCATGGCCACCGTCAGGGCCCTGGCCGACGAAAACCGCGTTCGCGCCCTGTTGGCCTTGCGCCAACGCGAACTCTGCGTCTGCCAGATCACCGAGCTTCTCGGACTGGCACCGTCGACCGTCTCGAAGCACATGTCGATCCTCAAACAGGCCCGCCTGGTCGAGAGTCGCAAGAACGGTCGCTGGATCTACTACCGGTTTATCGACAAAGACGCCCCCGTCGAGGCACGTGAGGCCGTGGCGTGGGCAACGCGGTCGCTTTGCAGCGATCGCCAGATACGCGACGACCAGGCACGTCTGCGGGAGATTCTCAAGCTTCAGCCCGAGGTGTTGTGCAGACGGCATCGACTCGAGTAATAGGAGTGATAGCTGATGACGCAAGGCGTTGCCAAGAGACTCTCTTTTTTGGACCGCTACTTGACGCTGTGGATCTTCTCGGCCATGGCGGTCGGCGTGGGAACCGGCTACCTGATTCCCGGAATCGTGCCGTTGATCAACCGCTTTCAGGTCGGCACGACGAACATCCCCATCGCCATCGGCCTGATCCTGATGATGTATCCGCCGCTGGCCAAGGTGAAGTATGAGGAACTCGGCGACGTGTTCCGCAACCGGAAGATCCTGGGGCTCTCGCTCGTGCAAAACTGGGTCGTCGGCCCGATACTGATGTTCCTCCTGGCGATTCTGTTCCTGCACAGCTACCCCGAATACATGGTCGGCCTGATCATGATCGGGCTCGCCCGCTGCATCGCCATGGTGATCGTCTGGAACGATCTGGCCAAGGGCGATACGGAGTACGCCGCCGGCCTGGTGGCCTTTAACAGCATCTTTCAGGTGCTGTTCTACAGCCTGTATGCCTACGTTTTCATCACCGCCCTGCCGCCTCTGTTCGGCCTCAGCGGCAGCATGGTTGAAGTCAGCATGGGGCAAATCGCCGAGAGTGTATTCATCTATCTCGGTATTCCCTTCATCGCCGGGATGATCACCCGACTGCTGCTGGTCAATGCCAAGGGCAAAGTGTGGTACGAAACGCGTTTCATCCCCAAGATCAGTCCCGTGACCCTGATTGCCCTGCTGTTCACGATTCTGGTAATGTTCAGCCTCAAGGGCAACCTGATCGTTCAGATTCCACTGGACGTCGTCCGCGTGGCGATCCCCTTGCTGATCTACTTCGTCGTGATGTTCCTGCTGAGCTTCTACATGGGCCGCAAGGCCGGGGCCGACTACCCGAAAACGGCGACGCTCGCCTTCACCGCCGCCAGCAACAACTTTGAGCTGGCCATCGCCGTGGCCGTGGCCGTGTTCGGGATCGATTCCGGCGTGGCCTTCGCGGCCGTGATCGGCCCGCTGGTCGAAGTGCCCGTCCTGATCGGCCTGGTGAACGTCGCGCTGTATCTTCGACGGCGCTACTTCGATGTCCCGCCTAGTGCTCCAGCACCGTCCTTGGAGTGACCGGGACAGCCTACCCATGGTTACGGCTTGGTGGCGTTCCATCGCCAATGAAACGGCCTGCCCTGCCTGTAGAGCGACAGGTGATGCTCGATCACTGGAACGAGTCTCACCTTGCCGTCCGTCCGCGCCAATTGAAGGGCTCTTGTAGCCGCAGCAACGGCGTCTTCAAATCGGCCCACTTCGGCGTAGGCCGCAGCCAACGTATCCAGAAGCCTGGGATCCTCGTCCCGCGCAACGCGGCAAGCCCGCTGCATGAGACGCACGGCCTCTGCCCCATCGCGAAAGTCGGGGTCCTCGTGCGTGGCGAGGATTCGAGCCAGATTGCTCAGTGCCGGCAGGTAATCAGGATCCACGTCGAGTAGGGCGCGGTACCCCTCAATTGCATCGGCCATCCGCCCATTCTTCGTCAGTGCCACCGCCAGGTCATGAGCGGCCTCGACGTCGGTCTGGTTCAAACCCGACGCCGCAAAGCGATGGAGCAATGCCATGCATTCTCCTGTCTTGCCCTGACGCTCGAGGAGCGACGCCAGGTTGCTTCGCGCGTTGCGGTTGGCGGGATCGACGTCCAACGCTTGCCGATAGTGCTTCGCTGCCTCAGAGAGATCGCCCTGTTCGGCCAGCGCCAGCCCAAGGTTGTTGTGCGCGTCGGCAAAGTCCGGTT
>Ga0154613_1348_pt5 | contig 9800 bp, 1 predicted proteins | sample Rifle2008BG13ft_FD_116042 | JGI IMG/M metagenome (GOLD analysis project Ga0154613, IMG submission 116042) | Planctomycetes bacterium RBG_13_63_9
CCAGCCCGCTGCCGCTGAAGACGTAGATGTCGCCGAACTCGCTGCCGCTGATGGTGTCGTCGCCGCCGCCACCGGAGATACGAACGTTGCCGTTGAGGGTCGTGGTGAAGCCGTTGCCGGTGGTCAGGACCGACACGTCGATCGTGTCGTTGCCCGCATAGCCGTACACGTAAATCTCCTCCACATCTTCCGCGTCGACCGGCCCGGAAAGCTCCTGGCCATTGGGCGCACTTGTTGTCGGGATCACCGCCATAGCCGACGACCGTCTCTGCTCCGTCCTCGTTACTTGGGCTGTACCCCAACTCTGAGGGCCCCTAGACCACGAGTGCGTGAAGGACGGCTCCCGCCACGCTGTGCCCTGGTCGGTGCCGTCGTCCAGGTAGCTCCACACGCTGCCGGCCGCCACCAGGGTGGACTCGCCCCACGAGGGCTCGACCACGACTCTGATCGTGGTGAACCCCATCTCGTTCTCCTCCAGGTCCTCGATCTTCGTGATCTCGCTCAAGCGGATCTCGTACACCCCGATGTCAAACGTCAGTTCGTCGGCCCTGGTGAGCCAGATTTGGTCCGTATACTGCCCGTCGGGGTAGTAATCGTACGAGTAGTAGTCCGGTTCAGACATCGTCACACCGTCCTTGACGATGCTGACCACCTCAGCACTCACGCTGTCATCGTCGATGCCGTCGGCGTCAGTCAGTTGAATCACGAAGGTGCCCGGCTCGTTGCGAAGAAGCAGTTCCCCCGCGTGCGGGTCCTGATCGTCATCGGGATCGGATTGCGCCGTAATCTCATCACCGGGCGCAATCAGCTCGGCCGCCGGCCCTGGATTGTCCTTGATAAGCGTGACCGTTTCAGCGACGGAACCGTCGTCCGTTCGGATCATGCGCATGGTCAAGGACTTGGCAGGTACATCGATGTCGATGACACACTGTTCGAGGCACGACGGGATTTCCTGATACGCCGGTAGAGGGGCAACAGGGTCAGTGCCCGGCTGGTGAAATTCAGCGCCGCCCCCGCCGGTAATGACGTACTGGATGCCGTTGACCACGTAGCGCTCATACAGATGGTGGTGCCCGCTGAAGACCATGTCCACCCCGTTCGCCTGGAAAATGGGCACCCGATAGGTCTTTATCTCCACGCGAGCAGTACGGCGGATTGTGGAAAAACACGATCTGCCAATCGGCGTTCGTGTACGCGGTAGACTGGACCTCATCCAGGAGCCAGTCGCGCTCCGGCGACTCCCCCGAAGTATCGAAATCCACAGAGTACGTGGTATCGAGGCTGATGAACCGCACGTTGCCGTAGGTGAAGGCGTACCATCGTTCGCCGCTCGACGGGTCCGTCTCCGGCAAGGAGAAGTACTCGTCCACAAGCGGATTGTCGTTCGCCTGAGTGCTATAGTACTCATGGTTTCCCCAGGCGGGGTAAAGGGGAGTGTCACCCATCAAGTTCCGCGTTGGCACGAAGAACTGCGGGTCCCACTCCCGCGCATCCATGCCGTTATGCACGAGGTCCCCCACGTGCAACACCAACTCGGGTTGCGTCTGCACGATGCTTTGGACGACCTGCGTGTGCTCATCCGGGTTCGTCCGGGTATCCCCGTAGGCGACGAAACGGAAAGAGCGGGGCGTTGCGGGCGCGGTATGAAAGGTCCTCGGCAGACTCACCAGGCTATCCGAGGTCACGCGGTATTCGTACATCGTGTCGGCGCTCAACCCGCTCAGTTCTTGCTCGTGAATCGTGACGCCACTCTCACCCTCGGCCGACTGCCATTCGGTCTCGCCCGGTTGCCGATACTCCACCAACGTACTGGCTGCGGCATCGGTCTCCCACATGATGGTCATAGAACTTGTGCCGACGTTTTGCACGTACGGCTCCTTGAGGAAGACGCTCAGCAAGCAGCGGTCTTCCAACGGTTCGAAGCCCAACCCGGTTGAGCGTTGGTACGTCAGGTGACGTCCACGACGAGAGGGACGTTGCGCAGTGAAACACTTCAGCAGACCATGGAGCATTCGCACGCTTCCTTTCCAGTCGGAACAAAGGATAGAAGAGAGATCCACGCCCTTACGTTTGCCGCAGACAGAAAGCAGAAGCCCCAACACTCCTGTAGTCAGGAGTGCCATCGTGGACGCTTCAGGAACAACTATTCTCCAGGCCTCGGTGCCTCCTGGGTGGGGATGCATGCCGTATCCGACGATCACGCGACCGTCGTCCGAGACGTCCGTTGGCCAGTCCAACCGGAAATCGCCCACGTTCACGCCATACTGGCTATCGAGGACTTCGGACAGATTCCGCACGCCCTGGGCGGCATCCCAGATGAAGGCGTGATTATATAGGCCAAGATGGCCCACGATTAGAGATCCGTCGCCCGAGACGGCCGTTGCGGTTGTCCCTGTCTCCTGAGGGGTGCCGAACAGTAGCACAATCCCTTCGTCGACGGCATTGGCGTGGCTGGAGGGATAGTCAGGATGCGGAAAGACAGAGGAAAGGACAAGTGTCAAGATGCGAGCCCGATGCCCGCCCCGCGCGGGAGAGAATGGGGGCTATGCCCCGAGCTTTCCGGCTGGAGCTGGGTACTGAGAACTCGGCTTCGGCAAGAGCCCGCTCAGAAGGCCGCGTCCGCCGGCAGACCGGCCGGCGCGGCCTCGTACATCTGCTGCAACTGCTCCACCTGTTGCTTCTGCAGACCCGTGTTGGTGCCCTTGAGGCCTTCGAGCAACTGGGCGTCGAGCTGCATCGCGGCCCCCCCCATCCCTGCCGCGGCCTTCTTCGTCGGTTTCGGCGTGGCGGCCTCTTCGGGAGCCATGGCCAACGGCGTTTGCCCGCGGAAGAAGGCATATCGCCCGCCCTCGGCCTGGGCAATCACGGTCGAGGTGCCCTGGATGCCGTCGGCCACGAACACGCCGCGCAGATCGGACTGGCCCGACTGAAACTCGTCGTTGTGGCTGCCGATCACCTTGACGTGGACGTCGCCCAGATAGCCATCGGTCTTCACGTCCTTGACCGTGGTGCGGACCCGGCCGGACGCGATCTCTTCCTGCACCTCGACGGCCAACGGCGTGACTAGCACCAGCCCGCTGGCGTGCAGGCTCTCGCCGCGGCAGACCACCAGGTAGGCCCCTTCCTCGTTGAGCGGCAGCGGCAGCTTGTGCGTCCGGTCGCGATAGTCTTTGCCGTCGCCCAGCTCGATGGTCGCCTCGTGGTAAGGTTGGATACCGGCCAGGTTGATCTTCGTGATGCCGCCCAAGTCTCGTTTCAACAGGCTGAACTTCATCAGGTCGATGCGGTACACCTTGGCGTCGCAGGCGGGAATATTGCGGAACTTCAGCTCCACGTCCGCCGCTTCGCCCGGCCTGAACGTCGTTACCTCCGGCAGCTCGATCGCCTTACGCGTGAAGTACTCGATCGACTGCTTGGCGTCGGCAAACCGGTCGGCCACGCGACGATATTCCTTAATCGCCTCGGCCGCCTGGCCCAGGCTGTGGTGCACCTGGCCGAGGATAAAGATCGCTCCCCACTTGTTCCGGCTTTCCACCTCCCGGCCGGTCCGCTTGTCCAGTCGCATCGTCTCGGCGACCTTGCGACACATCTCCAGGGCCGCTTCATGCTTGCCCGTGGCGAATTGGCAGTAGCCGATCATGTACCAGTAGCTGTCCAACAGATCACTGTCACCGTAACGCTTGGCATACCGGTTGCACGCCGCGATCGCCTCGTCGTGGGCCTCCAGCTCCAGCAGCGCGTTGGCCGCCGAGAAAGCCGCCTGGTCGGCCGCCGGGTCCTCCGGATAGGCCGTCAGAAAACTCTCCAGCATGGTCCATGCCCGACGGATCAAGTCCACGCGATTGACCTTCTCCGCTCGCAGCTTCTCGTCGGCGACCGCCTCGGGAGCCTTCGCATAGACCCGCTGGGCCAAGGCATACGTGGCCGAGGCCAGGTAGCCCTCCGGCGGATACTCGCGCAGCAGCCGGCCCATCACCTCGACGCCGCGGGCAAACTCGCCCTGGGACTCGAGGAACCCGGCCACCCCGCTCTCGCGCACGAAGCTGTTCTGCACCGTGGCGCGAAACACCAGGTAGCTCCGCTCGTACTCGCCCATGTCGTGATAGGCCGCACCCACCTTGACGATCTTGTCGAACGGAATCTCCTCGGACGGCCACCGTTCTTTGATGATCTCGAAGTGGCGGACGACCTGCGCCGGCGGACCCGTCTCCAGGTGCGCATCCAGGAGCATCTGCACAGCCTCCTTGTAGACCTCCGGTTTCACGTTCCACTTCTCGATCAGCTCGGCAAGATGCTTTTCGGCCGTCTTCCACTGATCCATGTCCGCGCGATCGCCGGTCGTGGCTTTGTTGAAGTGGTGCTTGCCCAGCTCGTACAGTTCCTGGGGCGTCAGCCGACACTTGTCCGGACTCTTCTGGCCCAGCGGCAGCACCGAAAGCGCCTTGGCTTCGGCCACCACAAGCTGCTCCGGCCGGTGGGCGTTGCGGATCACCGTGGGGCCGGCACGGTAACTGCCCGGCAGATACCCGTAAAGCTCGTAGTGGATCGTCCCGATGCTCGGCCGGCTGCCGACGTGAAACGTGATCGCGCCGGGCGAGACCTCGAACCGCTCGAATGGCCCGGTGACCGACTTCTCGATCACCGTCGTGCCGCTGGGGATCGGCTCGGTAATCACCAGGTACTCGAGATCCTGCTCCGGCGTATTCGACGAGACGTTATCCCGCCAGATCCGCAGGTCGACGAATCCTCGCTCGCCGACGGGCATCTGCGTCAGTGGATTGCGAAACGTCGAGTAACTTCCCGTGAGCACGTCGAATCCACGCGGTATCTCGCGGCCGTCCACCTCCAGCGGCGCCGGCTGATAGACGCGCTCCACGCGCCAATCGGCGGTCGTGCTCTTGAGCTTCTCGGCCGGCACAAAGGAGCCCAGAATGCACTGATACGTATAGCGGCCCCGTCCGGCGATCTGGAAGTTGATCCGCTGCTTGCCCTCGCCCAGCAGCTTGCCGGGCACGTCGATCACCTGGGTGCCGGCGGCCGGATCGACGTCCAACTCCTTGACCTGCACGTCGTTGACGAACACCGTCAGCTTGTAGCGCTCGCCCTCGAAACGGCTCTCCGCAAACCACTGGCACAGTGCCATGGCCGCCGGCCCGGTCGCCTTGTCCGGCGCCCAGCGGTGGCCCGTGCGGTGGGCCAACAACCAATCGACAAGCTCCTTGGCCTTCGGTGCCTTGGGCTCGACCTGCTGGAGCGCCAGCCCAAACAGCGCCCGCAGCTCCGTCGAAGAATTGCTCCACGGCAGGCAACCGATGGCCGCCTTGCGGCGCGACGCCGGATCGTCCAGGTTCCGCTCGGCCAGCAGATCGAGCAGCTCCTTGGCCGTCGGCTTGCGATCCATCTGGGCAAACGCCAGAGCCAGGTAGGCCAACGCCCCGGCCGAAAGCGCCGGCCGATTGCGATACAGCCGATTGGCCAACGCAAAATCGCCCTGCCCGGCCGTCGAAAGCGCGTGCAACAGAATCGCCTTGCTCTCGTAGTCGTTGTTGGCCGTGGCGGCCACCTGGTTGCCGAGATAGCCCAGTGCCTTGTTCATCGTATCCTCGGGCACGGTATACCCGGCGGCCCGAGCCAGGCTCAGCGCCCAGACGATCCGCGAGCTGCCGTAGCGCTCGCTCTCGCCACCGCGGCCGGTCCAGCTCCAGCCGCCGTCGTCGTTCTGCGAGGAAACCAGCAGGCCCAACGCCGAGCGAATCCGTCCATCCAGCGCCTGCGACTGCGCCCCGCTCGTCTCGCGCGTGGCGCCGACCAGTTTCTGTAGGCCCAGCGACGCCATCAGGTCGCTGGTCGAGCTCTCCAAACCCACGCTGATCCGGGCCGCATCGAGTTGGCATTCCGGCGCCGGGCCGAGCACGATGTCCATCAGGCTCTGCTCGACGCTCGGCCCCACGAGAATCTGTAGCGTGGGACGCAATCCCACCTCGTAACCCTTCGGCCACTCGACCCAGGCCGTCGTATCGCTTGTGGCCGAGCCGCTGGCCGCTGCATATACGGGCATCCCATACGGCTGAAGCGGAACCGTCCGCCGCACCACGTCCCGCTGCTCGCCGGCAGCAACGCTCAACTCAAACGCCACGTCCACCTCCGCTGCGCCCCCCGCGTTACCCTCTTGGCTCTCCGCTCTCTGCTCTCCGCTCTCCGCCTCTTCCGCCGGCCGACGAAGCTCCACGTTGAAGCTCAACTCCTCAATCCCCTTGGCCTTCACGTCGACCGTCTTCTTCTCCTCGACGGTCCGCCCGGCGATGGTCGTCTTCAGCGTCACCTCGATCTTCCCCTGGTCGACGAGGTCGTTGTGGACCGAGGCCACCACTTCGGCCTTGTCGCCGTCGGTAAAGGCCATCGGCAGCTTCAACTGGCCGAACAGATCCTTCTTGACAACGACCTCGTCGGTGGCCTCGCCGGCCAGCGTCTCGGCCGTGATCCCTTTGGCCAAGAGCGTCCACGCGGTGGACCGCTCGGGCACGGTGAAGGTGACGGTCGCCGTACCGTCCTCGCCGGTCATAATGGCCGGGTTCCAATAGCCGGTCTCCTGGCGCGCAAGCCCCGGCAGTAGCACGGCTCCGGCCTTGGCCAACTCATTGGCCATCGTCACGGCCGCCTGCTTGTTGTCCCCGTCCGTGAAGACAAAGCCCCACTGCTGCATACGGCCACCGGCGTCGAGGACGACGACCTGGGCACCCTCCTGCTTGCCCAACATCTCGACGTTATGCGCATTGGGCGCCGCGTAGAAAAGACCGTTGGCATCGTGCCAGGATTCCGGTTGGACCGTCGTGGTAATCAAGTCGGTAAGGCTATCGAAGTCCCCCGCCTGCTCGCCCGCCGCGGGTTCTCCTCCGCGAAACCTCCGGTATTCGCGGCCCATGATCTGAACACCGCTACCCGTCTGCGTCCCCAGTTGGACGTTGCCGTACCCCGCCGCCATGCCGCCCATTCCCCCGCCGAAACGCAGCGTCGTCGAGCGCCTTGCACTCGGCCTACCCGCAACCTGGACTTCAAGCTCCGGCAGCTCTTCGACGGCAATCGCGCCTGCCAATCCGGCGTCGCTGGCCACGCCGACGCCAAACATTTCCCTACCCGTTTCCATCGCGGGCTCCGCTTCGGCAGGGGCTTCCGGAGCCGCAGCTACCGGCGCATCGCTTGCCGGCGCGCGAGGCACCAGCGCCGCCAACCGGCTGGACTCCTCTTCCCGGGCAACCTCCAGCCGGTCCGCCTCGGCGAGCAGCCGCCGATTGATCGACTGGGTCGACGGCCGGTACGCGAACGTGATACTCGAAGTGGTCCGCACCGCCGACTGCCGGGGCACGCCGCGGAAGAAGTCCTGGATCGCCGCCACTTGCCAGGGGAACCGTTCCAACAACGTCTGCTCGACCATCGCCAGGCTCACCTCCGCCGCCACCGGCTTGCCCTGCGGATCGGTCGTCGTCACGGTCACCTCCACCTTCTCGCCCGGCCGAATCGTCCCTTTTCCCTCCGGGCGAGGTTCAGTGTCAGAGCCCTCGGCCGCGCGCTTGGCCACAATCTTCACACGCAGATCGCGCTGGACCACAAATGGGCTCGAAGCCGTATGGAACCGCTTGATCGGCTTCTCTTCAGCCTTCTTCGCCCCTTCTTCCGATCGCGGATCGGTCATCACTGCCACCGACAGCTCGAAGTTCGGGGCCAGCTTGGCCGTCATCGGGATCTTCAGCTCGTTGGCGCCGGTGGCCAGATCGACCAGCTTGTAGTCCAACACCCGGGCGCCCTGGAAGGTGACCAGTGCCAGTGCCGGCTGCTGGCGCCAGTGCAGGTTCACTGCCGCGGTGTCGCCCACCTTGAACGTATGCGCATCGGCCAGAATTCGCAGGCGAACTTCGTCTTCCTCGTCGGAGATCTGCACCACGTGTTGGCCGGAAATCGGGTTCTTGAAGCGGTCGGTCGCCTCGGCCCGAAGCACGTAGTGGCCGCCCTCGGCCAGCTTGAGCGTCTGGCGGGCGGTGCCCTCCTTCTCGGCCGTCTCGAGCTCGTGCTCTTCGACGAGCCGCTCGCCGACCTTGCCTTGCACACTGGTCCGCTCGAGCACCTTCAGCGTCAACTTCCGCCCGATCGGCTTGCCCTCGGCGTCGTTGGCGCTGACGGTCACCTCGAAGGTCTCGCCGGCCACGTAGACCGGCCGAATCGTGCCCACGCCGATGGAGAACCCCTGCGACGAGAGCACCAGGTTCGTCGCCACTTGCAGGTTCCGCTCGGGCAACGTGACCACCAGCGGCAGGATTTGGGTCTCGGCGAAGTCGCGGGTGGGCAGCTTGAAGTGCACTTCGCCCTTTGCGTCGGTCCTGGCCACGTGCAGCCGCTCGCCGGCCAACTGGTAGCGGATCTCGCGATCGGCCAACGACGCCCCGTAGTAATACGCCGCCCGAATCGTCCCCTCGATCTCTTCGCCCCGGTAGTAGACCGTCCGCGGCGTATCAATGACGAGGTGGACCGGCTCGAGCTGGTACTCGTGTACCAGGAACGTCCCCTGATAGCTCTTGCCCTCCTCGCCCGGCTCGGGAGAGGCTACGCGAACCAGCACGCGATATTGGCCCTGAGGGCTCGACGGTGGCAACGCAAAGTGCGTATGAAAGCTGCCGAACTCTCCCAGGGTGACCTCCTCCTGGCGGACCAGCCGGTTGCGCCCGTCGAAGACCTCGACCGTGTACTTCGTGCCCTTCTCGATCGTGTAGACGTCGTCGACCACGCGGCGCAGACAGCCGCGCAGATGGACCAGTTGCCCGGCGCGATAGGCCGGCCGGTCGGTATAGATGTAACCCTTGTCCGAAAGCCCCTGAGCAACCTCGACGCCCTTGAGGCCGACGACGTTCGAGGCCGTGTGACCGTCTGCAATCGCAAACACCCGGACGTCGCCGGCGTCCTTCAGCTCCTTGCAGGCCTTCTGCAGCACGCCGTCGTCCCCGGAGGTGGCCTCGGCAAAGACCCGGTTGCCGTCGGACACCAGCAGCCGCGCGCCCGGCCAGGGCTTGCCCGTCCGCAGGTTCTCGGCAAACACGAAGATCTCGTCGCGGGAACTCTTGACGACGATGTCCAGATCGCTTTGGACCACCAGGGTCGTCGCCTCGAGCGTCTTGCTGCTGACGGTCACGGCCAGCACGCCCGAGGTCGCCTGCTGCGGCAACGGGACCTCGATCTGGCTCTCTAGCTCCTGGTATTTGGCATACTCGGACACCTTGAACTCGAACGTCTTGTCTGGGTCGATCAACGCGACGTCGAGCGATTCGACCCCTCGGGCCAGGTGCATCTTGCGGAAGTAGGTCTCCAGGTCGACCTTGTACGCACGGACCGTCACCGACTCGATGTTTCGCGTGGTCAGCTTCAGCTTGGGTGCCTCGTCGCTGCGAAATACCTGCTCGGTCGCCACGGTCATGCTCTTGGCCGTCAGTCGGGCAACCGCCTGCTGGGCCGCGCCTTGGTGGCTGCCCCAGGTGACCTTGCGATACTCCTCGAGCGCCTCCTCGAGCCTGCAAAGTTTCTTCTCCAACGTTTCGCCAATCGAGAACTGCGCCAGCGAGGCCTCGTTCGTCTTGGGATACTTCGACACGAGCCGCCGCCAGTCCGCGATCGCCTCCTCCCATTTCTCCTGGTCGTAGTTCATCTGGCCGAAGAGGTGGAAGATCGACGGGTTGCGGCCGTCCAGCGGATACTTGGCCAGAAACTCGGTCAGCAGCTTCCGCACCACGTCGTACTCCTTGGTCTTCAGCTTCTCG
>Ga0154613_1035_pt4 | contig 9748 bp, 9 predicted proteins | sample Rifle2008BG13ft_FD_116042 | JGI IMG/M metagenome (GOLD analysis project Ga0154613, IMG submission 116042) | Planctomycetes bacterium RBG_13_63_9
CCGCGACCGATTCGGACCTGGCGGACTTCCAGGCGGAGCTTGTCGATCGGTTTGGTGCACCCCCCCCTGTAGTGTGGCAACTGCTGTCCTTGGCTGAGGTGCGGATCGCGGCCCAACGGTGGTCGATCGACTCGATCCATCTGGAAGACCAGTATGTGGTTCTGGGCTTCAACTCGCCGAAACGAATCCGCCAGTTGGCCCATAACAGCAGGGGGCGGCTGAGGGTGGTCGACGACCGAAGTGCGTATCTTCCTATCGGAAAAGAGGTTACGCAACCGGATGCAGTTCTCCGGCAGCTCAAACTCCTGTTGCAGGTGGAGTGAACCTGTCGCTATAATCCCTCCCCGTCAGTAAGAGCCCATCCCACGACCAGGCCCGGATCCGCTTTCACAACGGTTCCGACCGGCTGTGGGATATGCTCAAAGCCCTTTTCTCCCCTGCTGGGACGGCTCTCGTGCAGCGAATACTCCACCTCGTCGTGCCGTCGGTTGCGGCCTTCTTGGCTCTCGCGGTCTGCCTGCGTGGCGGTGCGGCGCAGCAGGACGCGGGATGGAGCGGCTATGAGCAACTCGGCCGCTACGGGCCGACGCCGCCGGTCGCATACCGTCCGCCGCCAACCGCCTACCGCCCTGTCCCCGGTCCGCCGACCCAGCCGATGCCGGCATCGCGGCCGCAATCGTGGCCCGGTGTGTATCCTGGACCGTCGGGGCCGCCGCGCCATGTCCCTCGGCAGACACCTCCGGCCGCCGCGGAACTCGAGCCATGCGAAGGGGCGTTGATCCTGGCCAAGGTCGGCCCCGAGGTAATTCTGGCCAGCGAACTCGTCGCCAGCATCGATGGGCTGGTGGGGCAGAAGCCGGGACTCTCAGGCGAACTGAAGGAGAAGCAGATTCAGGCCCTCAGCGCCGAGGTGATCAAGAGCATCGATGAACTGGCGACTCGCGGCAACGATCGCCGCCCGCCCACGCGGTCGCAGCTCGAGCGCGAGGCCCTGATTCGGCAACTGCTGAAGCTCGCGATCGAGACAAAGCTGATCTACCATGACGCAATGCGGACGATCCCCGAGGAGAATCACCCTGATATCAAGAAGAAGTTCAAAGCGCAATTCGAGGACGCACAACTGCCCAAGATGATGGAGGAGGCCGGGGTCCAGACGCGGCAAGAGTTGGATCGCAAGCTCCGCGCCCGCGGGACTTCACTCTACCGGCAGAGGCAGGCGTTCATGGAAAGGATCCTCGCCCAGACATGGATCCGCCAGCATGTCAAGGCCCAAGGGGAAATCACCTACGACCAGATGGTCGAGTATTATCGCAATCACCTCGACGAGTTCGAGAAGCCGGCCCGGGCTCGCTGGGAGGAACTGATGGCTCGCTTCTCGAAGCACGGCGGCAAAGAGGAAGCCGGGGCTGCCATTGCACGGATGGGGAACCTCGTCGCCTCAGGCGTCCCGCTGGCACAGGCGGCCAAAGCCCACTCCAACGGGCTCTCCGCCGCCGAAGGAGGAATCTGGGAGTGGACCACGCGGGGCAGCCTGGTCAGCGACGCCGTCGACCGGGTACTATTCGAATTGCCCGTCGGACAGCTCAGCCCGATTCTGGAATCCGAGGAGGGCTTCCACGTCATTCGGGTCATTGAGCGCGAAGAATCCCATTGCACTCCCTTCTTGGAGGCACAGGTCGACATCGAGCCGAAGATCCGGCAAGAGCAGACCAAAGAGGCGCTGCTGGGATACGTGGCTCGCCTGAAAGAGGAGATTCCGGTCTGGACGATCTTCGACGATCGGCCCCAGGACGAGCAAGTCTCCGACCGCCGCGGTCGCCCGCAGCGATAACTCGCCGTCTCAGACAGAGCGATAGCCGGCCGTCTTGGTACTCCGTCAAGCCTCGTCTGGTAGGTCGGGTGCCATGGGCGGCTTGTCTGCCCTTGCCGTCTCAGGGGTAGACAAGCTGCCCCTGCCACCCTTCAATTCAGACTTGACGGAGCATTAGACATCGACCAGCGGCGGTTGCCCAACGTAGAGCTGCAAGACCTGGCTCTGAACCTTGATCGCGCGAATCAGGACCCAGACCTGGTCCATCGAGAAGCCGTCGGGGTCCGCGTCGGCCAACTCCTCCAATTCCGCGGTCATGGCGGCGTGTTGATCGGTGGCCGCCTGGAGCCGCATCCCCATCTCCCGCCAGACCTCGGAGAGTCGGTCTTCGTCGCCCAGCTCCCCGATGTCATCGACACGGTTGGCCAGCAGCAGACAGAGCCGGGCCACGTCGCACGGCATGGCCTCCGGTTGCAGTTGCTCGATTCGAGCAGCCAAATCGTGGCAGTTCATCAGCGCCGTTCTCACGTTCGAGCTGGTCGGATTGCGACCCGCGAGTTCTCGAAAAACAGTCCCGAATCGCCCCAAGATGAGCTTTCTCAGGACGGCCGCACGAAGGCTTTCACCTCGGATGGCCATCCACCCCAAGTCTAGCTCATTCTCAGCAGCGGGCGTCAGGCGGCGCAAGCTGCTCAGCGACAACAAGTTGGGGGTCGGCCCATCCGCAATCGGGCGTCCGTGGGTGCGTCCGCGCAACGGGCACCTCGCCGACGCTCGTTCGGGTCCTTGATGGACGGTCGGCCGCCGCTATAATCGGGCTGGGCACGAGTTGTCCAGACGATTGCAGAAGCCGACTGTAGGAGGCGACTCCAGTCGCCGATCGTCGCCGACTCTGGGGCCGGTCTTGGTGGGTTGGGGACTGTCCCGATTTTCGCAAAGCGAAAATGGGACTGTCCCCCTAGGGAAGCCGGAAGGTGATGCTTTCCGAGTTCCAAGGAGGACAAGCCATAGGATGCCCGATCTTGGCGTGAACATCGATCACGTGGCAACCGTGCGGCAGGCACGGCGCACCTACGAGCCCGACCCCGTCTGGGCGGCCACCCTGGCGGAACTCGGTGGGGCCGACGGGATCACGCTCCATCTGCGCGAGGACCGCCGCCATATCCAGCAGCGCGATCTCAGAGTGCTTCGCGAAACGGTCACCGTCAAGTTGAACCTGGAGATGGCCTGCGACCAGGAGGTCCTGGAGATCGCCTGCGACGTCAAGCCGGACCAGACCACCTTGGTCCCGGAACGCCGCGAGGAAATCACCACCGAAGGTGGGCTCGACGTCGTGGGCCAGCGCGATCGCGTTGCCCGAGTCGTTGCACGGCTCCAGGAGGTCGGGATCTCCGTCAGCCTGTTTCTCGATCCCGACGGGCCCCAGATCGAGGCCGCCGCCGCGTTGGGGGTCGATGCGGTCGAATTGCACACCGGCCAGTACGCCCTGGCTGAGCCTGGCCCGGCGCAAGAGAGGGAACTGAATACACTGAAGACGGTCGGAGCCCAGATCCGCCAGTTGGGAATGACCCTGCACGCGGGCCATGGACTGACCTATCGCAACGTCCGACCGGTAGCCGCCATCGAAGGGATGCACGAGCTGAACATCGGCCACAGCATCGTCGCCCGGGCCATCATGGTCGGGTTCGAGAAGGCCGTACGAGAAATGAAGACGTGTTGTCAGTACCATGCCTACACGAAGTGAAGAGTTCGCGGGCCTGTCGGTGGCGATGATTACGCCCCTTCGCGACGGCCAGGTCGACCTCGATGCCCTCGCCCAGCAGGTCGAGTTCCAGATCGAGGCCGGCACGACGTGCCTCTGTCCGGTCGGAACGACCGGCGAATCGCCCACCCTCTCCCATCCGGAGCACGAGCGGGTGATCGCGGCGGTGGTCGAGGCCGCCGCCGGACGGATCAAGGTGATGGCGGGCACCGGCAGCAACAGCACCGAGGAGGCCCTCCACCTGACCCGTTCGGCCGCCAACTCGGGCGCCGATGCCGCTCTGGTCGTGGCGCCCTACTACAACAAGCCGACCCAGGAAGGCTTCTTCCAGCACTTCAAGATGCTTGCGGAAGCGGTCGACATCCCGATTTGCGTCTACAACATCCCGGGACGCACCGCCAAGAATATCGAGCCGGAGACGATCCTCCGCATGGCCGAGCTGCCCAACATTACCATGGTCAAGGAGGCCACGGGGTCGATGGATCAGGCCTCGCAGATCCTGGCCATGACCGATCTGACGGTCCTCAGCGGCGACGACAGCCTGACCTTGCCCCTGTTGGCCATCGGCGCCCGCGGCGTCGTTTCGGTGGTGGGGAATATCATTCCCCGGGACATGATTGCCCTTCTGACGGCGTTCGACTCGGGCAACCTTGCCGAAGCGCGGCGCTGGCACCATAGGCTCTTCCCGCTCTGCCGCGACATGCTCGGCCTGGCGACCAACCCAATCCCCATCAAGGCGGCCATGCGAATGCTCGGCCGCGACACCGGCGAGTTGCGGATGCCCATGACCCCCTTGACGTCGGACGAGGAAGCCAAGTTGCGGACCACATTGACCGACTATGGCTTGCTCTGAGAACTTCGTGTTTACTGTCTATTCCAAGACCTTCTCCGCTCTCCCCGTTTGCGGGGAGAGGGGCCGGGGCTGAGGGATCTTCGGATCGGTCTTAGCCCGATCGCCTCGCCGGATCGCGGAATACTATTCTGGCATGCCCGATGTCCTCCTCCTCTGTGAATACGCTACGCTCAGCGGCGGTGAGCGGTCGATGCTGGCGACGTTCGAGGGCTTGCAGACGGCGGGGCTTGTGCCCACGGTTGCCGGCCCCTCGACAGGGCCGTTGGCCGATGCCTTGCGGCGGCAGAGCGTTGCACGGTTGCCTTTTTCGCTGCATGACGCGAATGGGAAACGCCTGCCGCAGGCACGGCTCCGGGAACAACTTGCTCGGATGATTCGGCGGCAGCGGCCCGATCTGCTGCACGCCAACAGTCTCTCGATGGGCCGCCTCTCGGGACCGGTGGCGGCAGAGTTGGGACTGCCCAGCATCGCCCACCTGCGGGACATCATCAAGCTCAGCCGCCAGGCGGTCGCCGACCTGAATCGTCACACGCGGCTGTTGGCGGTCTCCCGGGCAGTGCGGGATTCCCACGTTGCCGGAGGGCTAGCCGCCGAAAAGACCCGCGTGCTTCACAACGGCGTCGATCTCCGGCAGTTCCAGCCGCGACCACCGTCAGGGTATCTACATCGTCAACTCGGCCTTCCGCCCGAGGCACCGCTTGTCGGCACCATCGGCCAGATCTGTCTCCGCAAGGGGCAGGACGTACTCGCCCGCGCGGCGGCGATCTTGGCGAACGATTTGCCCGGCGATTTGGCCGACGTGCATTATCTGATTGTCGGCCAGCGTTACTCGGGTAAGGGGGAATCGCGACAGTTCGAAGCCGATTTGCATGCAGCCGCCACGGGGCCGCTGGCCGAACGCCTTCACTTTCTTGGCGATCGCGACGACGTCGATCGGATCCTCAATGAGCTGACGCTGTTGGCCCATCCGGCCCGACAGGAGCCGCTGGGACGCGTGTTGCTGGAATCGGCCGCCGCGGGCGTCGCCGTGGTGGCGACCGACGTGGGCGGCACGCGGGAAATCTTCCCGCCCGGGTCCCAATCCGCCCGACTCGTCCCGCCGCACGATCCTGATTCCTTGGCTTGGGCCATTGCGGAGCTTATCCGCGACGAGTCCTTGCGGGAGCGCCTCGGTGCGGCGGCCCGCTGTCGGGCGGAGGAGGACTTCGACGCCCCCCGCGCCGCCGCGGCGCTGGCCGACCACTACCGCCAAGTCATCGGGCCGTAGGCGGCCTGCTGCCTTCGGCCGGCGCGCGATCATTCTTCATTGGGCACAATCTGCACCACGAATACCGAACTCATGCTCTGGACGGGCGTCACCCCGAGCACGACGTAATGCCCATACGGGGCGCAGACGGTTGTCTGCAGTTCGGCCTTCGTCTTCGACTTGCCGTCGGCCACCAGACCGATCGCTGTCAGCTCGATTTCTAGCAGTGCCCTCCCTTGGCTGTTGCTCAATTCGCCCGAGACCCGCCAGTCCGTGGCGTTTTTGCCGAGCATCGGCGAGCCCGACGCCTGAAAACTCCCCACCGCGGCGATGTTGACCATGATCTGGCCGATCTGGCGGACGTCTTCAATACCCACCTTGGACAATTCGGCGACCACCTTCTCCAAGTCCTCGCTGGGCTCTGGCGCGTCCTCGGGCGATACGCCGCTGGCCAGCCAGACGACTCGCACCCGGAAGGTCGTTGAGGGCGCAGGTTGTTCCGGAACCTTGTCGGCGGTCTCGTCAAGTCGCAGCAAAAGAGCCTCGACGATCTTGAGCGTCTCCTGCGGCCCGGACACGATCAGGGATTTCGATCGGGCCTCCACGGCGATCCTGGCCTCATCGTTGCCGAGCAGTTCCGAGAGTATCTCGGCGGCCATGGCGGGCTCGACGTTCACAAGGGAGAAGACCTTGTATTGCTTGCTCTCGCCCGAGCGCTGCGGCACGTCGAGCACATTGATCAGCTCGCGGATGCGGTCGTGCACCTCCCGCGGGGAGCTCACCACGATGGCATTGGTCCGATTGTCGACGGCCAGACGGACCGGGACCGACGCGTCCTGCCCGACGATGGGTTTGAGTGACTCCACAACCGATGCGGCGTTGGCGTGCTTCAGGGCGTAGACCTCCACTAGGACTTGCTGCACCGGAACGACCTGGGGCGTCCATGACGGCTGATTGGGGACGAGCACGGGCGGTGACGCCGGCGCGTCCAGAGCCTTCAGCAGAGGCTGTGTCGGATTGGGCCCGGGCGGTAGCGGCGGCACCAACTTCTCGGCGACGGGACCGGCTGGGCGTAAAGGTGGCCCCAAGGTACCTTCCGGCACGGGAGTCGATTTTGCCTCCTGCGCCGTGGACACATCCGCCAGCAGCCAACAGCCGCACAGCGCGACAATCCAAGTGGAGTATGCCGGCATCCGTCGGAATCCGCTTCGTCGAATCATCATGTCTTACTCCTAGGACTACTGGGAAAGAGGTCGATCGGCAGCCGGCCCGGGCAGTGTCCGATCCGGCTTCACGGTAGGGTAGATCCAGACAATGCTCACGTTGGGCGACTGCGTCGGCAACGGAACCAGAATCGCCTCCGAAGGATCATCCAACGTCACTTCAACGTCGCAGACTGCAACGGGCGTCCGCGGGTCGGGTCGCTCCGAGTCCGGTTCAGCAGCGATAGGGTCGGGCTGCTGCGCTATCGCCGGCGGCTCGGCACGTGTGCCGAAGTGTCGCATCGCCACTCCCACGCCCGTCGCCAGGATGAGTAGCACGGCGGCGGCCAATCCCCAAGCCCATCGGACGGCCCGACGGCGGACCGTTTGCTGAAGGCGCCGCTCGATCCGGTCGATCAGCAGAGCCGGCGCCAGCTCGAGAAGCCTCGCACCCCGGTCCAGCAACCGGTCGATTCGCCTCTGCTGCTGGGCCTCCTGGCGACAACCCGGGCAATCGCGCAGATGGATCTCAAACTGCGCGGCCTGCTCGTCGGACAGCCAGCCGCCAAGGTACTGATCGAGATGGTCACACTGCGGGACGTCCACTGCGGTCACCTAGGTCGTTGGAAAGCGGTCTCGGCAGATGTCTCTCAATTGCCGGCGCATCCGCTTTCGCGCCAGCGACAAACTCGCCTTCACGGCGTCGGAGCTGATCGCCAACACCTCGGCGATCTGCTCCAGCGATAGCTGTTCCAGTGCATGGAGATACAACACCTCGCGCTGCCGCGGTGGCAGCGAATCCATGGCCCGCAGGGCTCGCCCGACGTCCTCCCGATCGCCGGCCGCCTGCTCGGGACGCGCCGCCGCGCTTGGACAGTCGTCGTCGGAGAGCTCCACGTGAGCGGGGCGCCGCCGCTCGCGGCGAGCACGGTCCCGCCAGAGGTTCACGGCGATCTGAAACAGCCATACCCGGGCCGCCCGGGGCTCTCGCAGCCGACGGCGGTGCCGCCACGCCCGCAGAAACGTCTCCTGCGTAAGGTCTTCCGCCATGTCGGGGTTTCCGGTCAAGCGCAGCGCAAAGCCATACACCCGAGGAACGTGCTGTTCCAGTATAGCTCTCACCGCATTCGGCCACGTAGGAGCTGTCAAGCCAGATGCCCACGGCAACGGCTGGTTTGCTTCTGTACTAGCTGGACTTCCACAAAAGTCCAGTACCAGGTTAGACGCCCGAGCTTCCCATGGGTCAAACTGTTTTCCCTGCAACCAGCGTGGTCGGGCAATCCCAGTCCTTGTAGGAGGCGACTCCAGTCGCCAATTGCCGGCAAATCTGGGGCCGATCGGCGACTGGAGTCGCCTCCTACAACCATCAGAAAACCATCAAGTCTGTGTGACGCAACGCCTCAACGGGTGTCCGGCCCCTCTTCTGGCGTTCTGGGGAAGTAAACCCGCAGGTCCGGGTGTGCCCTGTAGAGCCGATAGACCCGCTTCCGGTGTGGGTCGTCGGAGTCTTTGTACGCCTGAAGGACTTTCTCCAAGCCGTCGCACAGCTTGGTTATCGTGTCGAAGTAGGACATGTCGGCGGCGTGTTGGGACCGCTCGGCGAGCCGCTTGAGCTTGCCCTCGGCCAGAAGCTTCAGCCGACCATCGCAGGCCGCAAGATACTCGACCGCCAACCTGGCATGACGAGCTTCATAGCTTTCGGCAAGGCCTGCCCGGGCGAGCCGATCGTGCAGGCCGCGCAGCCGCGAAACTCGCGCCTCCAAGGCGACAAGATCCAACGGCGGCCTCCACTGTTTGTCGTCGAAATGCGGAACCCGCGGCACGTCGCCTCCGGATATCTCCGGCTCGAACGGTACCACTGCTGCGCCGCCCATCATGATCTGGACGACCGCCGTGCTGGGCACCTCGGCATAGGGCAACGACACGGACGCGGCGTCGAACGATCGCCAAGGCTTGCCGCAGAGCCGAACTGCCGTGACCGGCCCCGAACCGACGGTGGCTAGGTAGACCCGTTTGTCGCCCAAGCGGATGGGGAAATTCTGCTCCAGTCGTGTAATAGCGGGCGGAATGTGCGGCAGCAGCGTCAGCCCCTCGGCGGTATAGATGTACTCGAACAGTCCGCGGATCATCGCCGCCGGCGGCCCGAAGCTGTCGTAGCAGAGGTTGATCGCTTCGCCCGGCTGGTAGACGGCACTGCCGAACTCCACCAACGGGTTGTCCATACGAAACGCCCGGGCGAACTTCATCAACTGCCGCATCGATCGTCGGGCGTCCTCGTACTTCCCCAGGCGGTAGTAGCCCATCACCATGCGGGCTTCGCAGGTCGACCAGTGCCCGCCGTTGACCCAGGTGCCGAACTGCCAAAGCCAGCTCGTATCGGGGACATACATGTCGTCCAGCGACGGGAAGTTGGTGATAACGAAATCATGCGGGCGCAGCCCGGGGATCGCAGCGATCTTCGCGTAGATCTTCTCGGCCTGCGCATCGTCGACCACGCGAAAACAGATCGCGTCGTGATTGGTGACCGCCTCGAAGTATCCATGCTTGTCGGCGCCATAGACGCCGTGTCGTGTGCCGTCGGGATCGAGCGACTTGATGAAGTATCCCTCGTCGGTCGTCAGCAACGGCAGCCCCGTGCGTGCCGTGTCGCGCCGCTGCGTGTAGAGCTTCACCGCCTCCGCGTTCTTGGCCAGCTTCTCCAGCTCGATCAACCGATCGAGCGCCGCGATGTACGTGATCGACAGCCCGGCCAGGTACGCCTTGTCAAAGCTGCCGTCGGGCTTCCTCCAGCCGGCATGGCTGGGCGCAAGCAGGTTGCCCGCCGGACCGGCCAGGAACAGGTTGTTCTTCGTGTCACGGCGGGACTCGACGAACT
>Ga0154613_1284_pt3 | contig 9563 bp, 7 predicted proteins | sample Rifle2008BG13ft_FD_116042 | JGI IMG/M metagenome (GOLD analysis project Ga0154613, IMG submission 116042) | Planctomycetes bacterium RBG_13_63_9
GTAGTTCGATTTCGGATCGCGGAGGAAACCGTACCCATTTGGGTGCATCTCCAGCACGCCTCCCCCCGGCTCGACGGGCCCGGTCTCTTCGTTTTCAGCGCTTTCGCCGTTGCGCTGGTCGGGTGTCGGTCCTCGATACGGTCGGTTTCGCCCGCGCTGGTTCGGTCCTTGGGGCCCACTGCGACCGCGAGGGCGGCTCTTCTTCCTTCTTGCCATATTGCACCTATGGAGATACCCGATCGCTATCACAAACGCGAAGCGTGACGCTCGGGATCCGCACCCAAGCTATAGGGTCGGGCGCTCGCTCGGGGAGCCGAACACCCACAACCAGAAGTCAATTCTCGTCCCGCGACGAAAATCGCTGTACCATCAAGCAGACCGCTCACGGACAGTTCGCCTGGAACGCTATCACTCACGAACCGACAGAGACTTCGAGCGTATCCCACAATCTGCCGGACCCGTTCCGAAAGCGGATCTGTGTTGGGTTTTGGGATAGGCTCTTAGAGCGAATCCCACAACTCACCGGACCCGTTCCGCAAGCGGATCTGTGTTGGGTTTTGGGATAGGCTCACACTCTCCTCTGCCGGATCGTTCGACCGATTCGAAGCCCGCATGGACCGCCAATCGGTCGGCAGCGGGAGACTCAGGTCGAGAGGCGTTTTCTTAACCCGCGACGAACAAATCTGCCTCACGGGGTGACCCAGAGATACCAGATCGTGGGTCAAAAACGCCTGCCTGTCGAGCAGAACTCAATCTATGGCCATCTTAACCATATGTCGGTTCGTGTCAACGGGCGACTCGAAGATTCCCTTGCCAAACCGTGAAACTCGCTCATTGCTCAGCGGAAGTCAACCCCACGGGTACGGGCTCGAATTGCAGAGCGTAACTGCCTTATTACCAATGGTTTAGAGGCAGAAGGCGCCTTTCGAAACCTCGAAATCCCGCCCAAAAAGCCTCGCGCTTGTCCACCTATGCCGGATAAGCAGGAGTCTGTTGTTTTTCCCTCGCGGGTATCAGATCTTCGGCCTGTGCGTCGGGATGAAGCCGTCGAAAACCAGTGGGTAAGTCTGTGGCCGAGTACGGCTGTCAAACACCCCTTCCTTGCTTATACACCATCTTCGCCCACTTTTCAAGGCGAAAGGCGGATCTTCTGCGCCAGGGAGCCGGAAAAATCGCGCAATTCGTTGCGAACCACCGATTTTCACACCATTTGACGGGCCACCGTTTCCGATAAGTAGATCGCACTAGTCTGGGGTGAATCTCTTCGGTTGCGCGAGGCCACAGAAGATGCGAAAACTGCAAGGGCTTTTCTGGGTTGCATTCTGGGTTCTTCTGTCTCCCGTGGCGGCGTTGGGCCAGCCGCAGCCCCAGTTGCGCTGGCGCCCGACCCTTGAGAGCGCCAAGGAAGAAGCCGCTCAGACCGATCGGCTGGTGCTGATCCATTTTTGGGCCGATTGGTGCCATGCCTGTAAGACGGTGGAGCGGCAGGTGTTCAGCCAGCCGCAGGTCGCCGCGGCGGTGCACGCCAACTACGTACCCGTGAAGGTCAATGCCGATTTCTTTCCGGCCAGGAGGCAGCAATATGGCGTAACGGCGTTGCCCACCGACGTGATCGTCACGCCGGACGGTCAACTGGTCCAGAAGCTCCAAGGCGCGGTTGCTGCTGCGGAATACATCGGCCGGCTGAACCAAGTGGCTGCCGCTGCTCGAAGCGTTGCTGCGGGCCCCAATGCCCAGGCGGGCGCAGGATCGGCGTCGGCTGCCGCTGGGCGAGTTGCGTCAAACCAGATGGCAGCCGCGCAGCCGACAACGAGCATGCCGCCCGACTCGGACGGTCGGTACGCCGACTACTACAATCGTCGCGGCCATGCACAGCCGGCTGCGCCGCAACGGCGGGCCGCGGCCAATCCGGCGGGGCCGGTCCATCCGACGGCCCCGGCGAATCCGTCGACCGTGGCAAACCAGGGGGGCTCTCCTTCAAGTGCCGTGGCGACTGGTCCGTCCCAGGCCGCTGCGTCGATGTCCGACAATCCGCCCTTGGCGTTGGACGGCTACTGCCCGGTCCAATTGACGGAGCGAGCAGTCTGGGCGATGGGCAATCGCGCGTGGGGGGTCCGACATCGCGGCCGGACCTACCTGTTCTTCGGACCAGAACAGCAACGCCGTTTCCTGGCGAACCCGGACCGCTACGCCCCCGTGCTCTCCGGCAACGACGTGGTGATCGCCATCGAGAGCGGCAAGACTGTCCCAGGCCAGCGCGCGCACGGCGTCTTCTTTGGCGATAGGATCTATCTGTTCTCCAACGAGGCCTCCCTAGGAGAATTCAGCAGGGCTCCCGACGGGTACGCGGAGCGGGCCCTGCAGATCACCCGAGCCGGCGTGAGTACCAGGCGGCCGCTGCGCTAGCGGAGAACGGGCCAGGCTCCAACTTGCTTTTGCGGTATTTTTTCGACGCCGCGTTGTGCGCCGGCGAACGGCGTTTCCGAGTGGGTCGCTCGGTTGGACGAGTGAAACAGGGCTTTCGGCCAGTTTCCCTGCCCAATAACGACAGCCCTACTTGTCAAAACTCGCACTTGCCCCGATAATAGGACTGTCTACCTTGGATCAACGCATCGATGCACCGAAATCACCGAAACGACGGGGACCGATCGAAGGCGCTGGCCATCGGCATGGCTGCGGGTTGCCTTCTGGCCGTGGTGTTTGGTTGGGCGGTCGCCTGGGCGTGCAGCACGCCGGTGTATCGCTATGCGATGTACAACTGGGCCTCGGCACCGTATCAGGTCTTCTATTTCCATAACGGCCAGCCGGCCGACGAAAATGAGCCCGCCGACGAAGACGAGGCCGTCAACACGACGCTCGCGGGACTGTACGACGCCGAGCCGGCTAGCGCCAACGTGTTGCTCCACGCGGTGGACACGTCGCAGGACGGACAGATCGAACTGCTTCCCAAGGTGGTCGTTGAAGCCCGGCAGGCGGGCCCTGACGGGTCATCCCATGCCCACATTATTTTTTCTCCTTGGGGCGCGAAGTTGTATTCCGGCCGCATGGATCCGCAGCAGGTTCAGGCGATGGTCGATTCGCCGGCGCGGAAGCGGGTTGGGGAGCTGCTCGATGAGGGCAGCGCAGCCGTGCTGCTGATTCTGACTGGGCCGAACCAGGATGCCAATCGGCGCGCCGAGAAGGCTGCGGCGGACGTGGTGGCCAAGGCGGCGGCCGGTGGAATTCCGATCGCTTCGGCGCCGGATGACTTTACCACGCCGGGAGACCTTCTTCCCGAGCCGGCCGGCGAGACGCCGGCGGACAATGCAGGTAAGGGTGCGGGCAATGATGGCGGCGGCGATGGCGGCGGCGATGGCGGCGATGGCGGCGATGGCGGCGACGATGCTCCCGAGGTGCTCAAGTTGGCGGTGTTGAAGGTCGCTCGCGACGATCCGGCCGAGGAGTGGCTGGTTCGCATGTTGCTGTCGGTCGAGCCGGACCTGCACGAGTATTCCACGGAACCGATGGTTTTTGCGGTCTACGGACGGGGCCGTGCGATGCCGCCGTACGTGGGCAAGGGGATAACGGTGGACAACCTCACCGAGTGCGTGCTGTTCCTGGTGGGTGCGTGTTCGTGTATTGTGAAGGACCAGAATCCGGGCATGGACCTGCTGATGCGCTGGGATTGGCAGTCGACGGCCAACAAGATGGCAGCCCAGGACGAGGGAATCAGCACCGGGCCGTTGGGATATCAGGAGTTCACGGCGGGGGATTCGGGCGATCGGACCGAGGGTGTCGGGCCCGCCGACAACGCTTCGAAGACCGCCGCGGCGGATGGCAAGCCTGAGGGGTCTATGGCTGGGTCCGGACCTTTGGGCCCGCTCGGGACCGAAGAGGCGGCCCCGTCGTTTGCGGCCCGACAGGCATGGAAACTGGGCGTGGGACTCGGCGTGGGGGCGATCTGCGTGCTGGCGGCCGGTTTGCTTGTCTTCCGGGGTCGGCGGTCGGTCTAGTGCGTTTCCGTTGACGAGACTCGGATGCTATACATAGAGCGTATCCCACAACCGGCTGGAATCGTTCCGAAAGCGGGTCTGGGCCTGGTTCTGGGACAGGCTCATAATATTGTGGCTTGCCTTCCTTGCCTGACCCCTGCGCCGTGAACCTTCCTGTCCCGTGATCCACCTCGAGAACGTAACCAAGGTTTATCGCACGGCGCACGGAGAAGTGTGCGCGCTGCGTGGCGTGAGCATGGACGTTGGCACGGGCGAGTTTGTCATGGTCCGTGGGCCGAGCGGGTGCGGCAAGTCGACGCTGCTGATGATCGCCGGGGGGCTGGGTATGCCGACGTCCGGGCGCGTCGTGGTTGCCGGCGAGGATCTGCTGGCCGCGTCCTCAGCCGCCCGGGCACGGTTCCGCGCCCGCCGGATCGGTTTTGTCTTTCAGATGTTCCACTTGCTGCCGTATCTGACCGTGTTGGACAACGTGGTGGCCGCCGGGCTTGCGGGCCAGCATTCGTCGGCCAGGAGCAGGGCCGGGGAGTTGCTGGAGAGATTCGGGCTGGCCGACCGGCTCCGGCACCGTGCCGCGGAGCTTAGCGCCGGCGAGTGCCAGCGGGTGGCGATTGCCCGGGCGCTGGTGAACCGGCCGCAGTTGATCCTTGCGGATGAGCCGACCGGGAACCTGGATCGTGAGAGTGCGGCAACGGTGCTCGAGTTGCTGGGTGATTACCACCGCGAGGGTGGCACCGTGTTGCTGGTTACCCACCAGGAGTGGGTCGTCAGTCGCGCCGAGCGGACGGTTCTGCTTCGGGATGGCTTTATCGAGTCGATCGAGCAAGGGACTCGCAACGACGCAAGTTGAGAGTCTTGGAGACGATAGCAACGAGATCGGTTTCCACCACGGATTCCACGGATGTCACGGATCGAATCGGCGGGGCATCGCATTTTTCCACTTCCCATCCGTGTTTATCTGTGGAGTCCGTGGTTTGATTCTGCGGTTTCCGGATTTGCAGCCCGATATTGATGCTACCGTGTCGGGTTTTGCGAGAACACGTCGGTCCATTGCCCTCGTGATTGGGGCGAGGCGTAGGGCGGGTCGGGCGGAGCGGGAGCCATACAGCGATTTTCGCCAGCTTCTCGTGGGCGTCTCTTTGGTCGCCCCACCCTACGTTCGGAGTATGCGCTGTGGAATGTCTGGGGGGCGCCGACGATTTCGGGCCGGCGGCCCTTGCAATCCTGGCTTATCTCGGCTAGGTATTCAGTTGTGGCAGGTGTGACCGGAGTTGTTTCTTCGTTTCCCATGCTGGGGACGGATTCGCGGGTCGGACCCCCGCCTGGAAGGTGAGTAGGCCATGGCCGAGAAGAAGACCCAAGCCGACGAAAAGACCAGAGCCGGCGAAAAGAGCGAAGAGGGACAGGCCGCGACGGCACAGAAGAGGATCCTGCTGGTCGACGACGACCGGGAGATCGTCGAGTCGTTGCGGGGGGCCCTGGAGGCGCACGGCTACGCGATCATCGTCGCTCGGGACGGCAACCAGGGTCTGGCCATGGCGGAGCGCGAGGACCCCGACCTGGTGATCCTCGACATGATGATGCCCAAGCGGAGCGGTTTCCTGGTTTTGGAGAGGCTCCGTCGCACGCGGCCTGTGCCCTTGCGGGTGATCATGATTACGGCCAACGAAGGCAGCCGTCACAAAGCCTACGCCGAGATGTTGGGCGTCGACGACTACATTCGCAAACCGTTCGCCATGGATCGGCTGATCGACAGTGTGAATCGGTTGCTGGCGTAGGACCGATGGCGGAATTCTAAATGGCCATGCGTGATTCCGGGAATGCATCAATGAGACAATCCAGTGGCACCGGCGGCTGATCGAACCATCGAGTGGCACCGGCGTCTCGCCGTTGTTTCGCGCAACGTGGGTTTGGGCATGTATTCCACCGGCGAGACGCCGGTGCCACTAACCTCCCAGAATCACGCATGGCCATTTAGGCGGGCTTGGCGTCGGCGCTCTTGCGCGGAGGTTCCTTGCCGGGTTTCTTCACTTCCGGCTGCTGTTGTTTCGGCGGCTTCTCTATCGGCTTCGGCCGCAGCACCAGTGTCACCGGCGTTGCCAATGGCGGGATCCGTTCGGTGAAGGGCCGATAGAGCAGTTCGCTGTTGGCCTGGCTGCTCTGGATGGGCAGATCGAGCATAGCGCTGGGGAAGTTCGACACGCAGATGAAGTCGCCGCCCTCGGCCTGGTAATACTTCTTGCCGGTCTGCTCGTCTTGCCAGAACCCGCTGCCGGCGAATACCCAGGGGTGTTTCATGGCTTTCTTCGTCCGCGTGTTGAGAATCCAGTCCTGTGCCCGGGCGCTTTGGCGTCGGCCCTTGGCGTCCTTCCAGAAGACGGTGATCTCGATCTGGGAGCCGGCGGCAGGCGTGTATTGCGGATTCCAGCTCACGGGCCGTCCGGCCTCGGCCCCGATGGCCAAGAGCCCGGCGTGGGCCTTGAACGCTTCGACGTCGACGGTAACGATCGCCTCGTGCTCCTTTGTGTTTTTCAGGCAGGCGAACAGCTCCAGGGGTGCCTCCCGCTGGCAGATCTGGCCAACCATCACCAGGCGGCCGCGCTTCTGGTCGACCCAAATCGGCTTGGCTGGGTCGAGCCTTTGCAGGCTTTCCGGGTGATCGACCAGCGGGGGCCCCAGGTCCCGCCAGGCGTCGGCCCTGGGCTCTGGGGGCGTCTTGTCCTGGGGCGCCGGTTCGTCGGCCGGCGTGGAGGCGTTGTCCACCGGCTGTTTGGCGGGTGGTTGGGGTTGTGCAGGTTCTGCCTTGGCCCACTGAACGCCGGCAAGCGTGAACGCGGCCATCAGCATCGCCACGGACCACACGAGGTTTCGGCCAACGGTCGCTTGTTCCATGAGCGTTGCCCTTTTCATAGAATTCGGGAGAATCGTGCGTTGCCGGGGAAAGGCAGCCCGCACTCGATTTGCTAACATAACCGATTCGCAACGGTCCCGGTAACCCATCATACCTCACCTGGCAAGGCAGCATGTCGAATACGCGTTCTGCACGGATCGGATCATTTCCCACGAGCGTCCGAGCGACCCACGGCAGCGAGGGGGCGATCTGGCACAAGTCGGCTCCGTCGGTCGTGCGGCGGGCCTCTTCCTCCGGCGACCATGCCGGCGCTTGGGAGGCCTGGAAACGGCACCTGAAGCGACGACAGGTTCCCATCGAGTTGGCCAGGCTTTTGCCGGCGAAGAGCGATCCGATGAGTTGGGCGTTGCCCGACGGGATCGACCGTCGGCCCGCACCGGCGTGGCTGGAGTTGGCCGAGGGTCTGCTTCGGCGCGGTCAGCGGCCCGATGCGTCCCTGGAGAAGCGACTGCTCGGTTGGCTGGGTGAATCGACCGGCGGCGCCATGGGAGCCGGATGCGCGTTGGAGGTGCTGGCCTGCTGCCATGCTCTGCCGCGGTTGGCTGCGCTGCTTCCGGCGGACGTGTGGTTTGCGTTGCTGGACCACCTGCTGGTCACGGTGGGCGACGCCGGCGGGATCGACATGGAAGAGGACCCGCTGGGCCATCAATTGTTGGCCGGCGAGTTGCCCCTGACGCTGGCGTACTTGTTGCCGGAGATCTCGGCGTGTCGGAAGCTGAAGGCCGGGGCCCGGCGGGCGCTCTCTTGTGGGGCGGTCGACCTGCTCGATGGCGAAGGATTGCCGCACGCGAGGCACCTTGTGCTGTTGCGGCCGCTGCTGGCATGTTGGACCCGTTGCGGCGTCCTGGGCGAGCAGCTCAAGGGCGGATGCTGGAGTGCTTCGGCCGAGGTGCAATACCAGTGGCTCATCCGGCATGCCCTTCGACTCGCGCGGCACGACGGCACGCAAGCCTTCTCCAACGGCGCCAGGGGAGGCTGGTGCGCCGGGCTGTTCAAGACGGCCTTGGAGTCGGGCGACGACGACGATCGACGGATCGCGGCGCTGGTGCTGCCCGGACGGGAGAAGCAGGCCAACCGACGGCCCGGCAAGCGGGCGCTGCCCGAGGCGGCGACCCATTCGGAGTGGGCATCCGTGGCGGTATTGCGTCCCCAGTGGTCCCGGTCTGGCCAGCGGCTGACCGTTTCGTATGGTGACCGATCGTTGCAGACGGAGCTTAGTTGTGGCAAGGACGTTCTCTGGTCGGGCGCGTGGGAACTAGACGTTTGGCTCGACGGTCAACCGGCGGCTCCCGTTGCCGACTGGGAGCAGCTCTGCTGGGTCTCTGACGAGGACGTGGATTATCTGGAACTACAGATCGAGATTGGTGGTCATGGACTGGGTGGTGGACTCTGGGTGCAGCGGCAATTCGTTCTGGCCCGCCGGGACGGCTTCCTGCTGTTGGCCGACGCGGTATTGGGCGAGAAGCCGTGCAAGATCGAGTACCGAGGATGCCTGCCGCTTTGCCCGGGTATTGCGTTGCGGCGGGCCGACGAGAGCCGGGATGGTCTACTGGTGGGCAGGAAACCGCGGGCCTCGGTCCTTCCGTTGGCTTTGCCCGAGTGGCAGTTGGACCGGAGAATCGGCGGACTCGTGCAGAGTGACGACGGATTGCAGCTCCGCCAATCGCTGCATGGACGCCGGATGTATGCCCCGCTGTTTTTCGACCTCGATCGACGCCGGCGGTCGCGCCCGGTGACCTGGCGCCAGCTTACCATCGCCGAGTCGCTGGCCATCCAGCCGCCCGATGTGGCCGCGGGCTATCGGGTGGCGGTTGGCACGGAGCAATGGCTGATTTATCGTTCGTTGGCGGAGCGTGCCAATCGGACGCTGTTGGGCCACAACCTGTCGACCGAGATGTTGGTGGGCCGGTTCAGCTCGTCGGGCAAGGTGACGCCGTTGATCGAAATCGAGTAGTCCTGTGGGCGAGCCCGAAACGCTATTCGAAGGACTCCGCTTTCGCGTCCAGCGCGTGACTCAGGTGACCCCCGACGGGGCCGAACATGCCCGCGATGTGGTGCGACATCCCGGCGCCGTGGCGATCCTTCCTCTGCTGGAGGACGGCCGGGTTTGCCTCGTCGAGAACTATCGCGCGGCGGTGGAGGAGACGCTGATCGAGCTACCGGCGGGCACTCTGGAGCCTGGCGAGGATCCCGTGGCTACCGCACGGCGCGAACTGGCCGAGGAGACCGGCTACCGCGCGGGGCGGATCCAGTGGCTGGCCACCTTTTACACGTCGCCCGGCATCCTGGACGAGAAGATGCGTCTCTACCTGGCCACCGGGCTGGAGGCCGGACCGCCGGCGTTGGAGCCGGGCGAAGACATTCGGCGGCTGCTGGCCACCTGGGAGGAAGCCCTCGACATGATCCGAGACGGCAGGATCCGGGACGCCAAGACGATTCTTGGGTTGTTGCGTTACGAGGCTTTCGCCGGGCCGCGCTAGTACCTCATGGCAATCGAGTCTGTGGGTGGTCATGATTTGCCTTGGTATGGATTTGTTTTGGTGTCGATGTGTCTTGACATCGACTGTTCTTTGATGGACGATTTACCGCACGTTTGGGGTAGGCTATCCTATTGACCCCTGCATTTTCTCTGAACCATTGTGAGTAGACATGCGTACCGTAGT
>Ga0154613_1294_pt2 | contig 9540 bp, 8 predicted proteins | sample Rifle2008BG13ft_FD_116042 | JGI IMG/M metagenome (GOLD analysis project Ga0154613, IMG submission 116042) | Planctomycetes bacterium RBG_13_63_9
ACACCGCGCATTCCCCCTTTGCGTTTGCGTGGAAAAAACCTATACTCGGGCAAAACCGAGCACACCGTCAAGAGCAGCCCCATGTCCGAACCAAGCAAGCTGGACCTGGCCGATTACATCCGTGCGATTCCCGATTTTCCCAAGCCGGGAATCCTCTTTCGCGACATCACACCGCTGTTGGCCGCCCCGGCGGCCTTCCGCCAGGCCGTCGCCGAACTGGCCGACCACTTCCGCCAGGCAGAGATCGACGTGGTGGCCGCCGCCGAAGCCCGGGGCTTCCTCTTCGCCGCCCCGATGGCCCTCGAACTCGATGCCGCATTGGTGCCGGTCCGCAAGCCGGGTAAGCTCCCCTACAAAACCCTCTCGCTGACCTACGAACTGGAATACGGCACCGATACCCTCGAAATCCACGCCGACGCGATCACCCCGGGCGCGAGAGTCCTGGTCGTCGACGACCTCCTGGCCACCGGCGGCACCGTCGAGGCCTGCTGCCGCATGGTCGAGCAGGCCGCCGGCATCGTCGCCGGCTGCGCCTTTCTGATCGAGCTCATGGGCCTCGAAGGAGCCAAGCGGATCAGCCGCTACAAGACAGTCAGCCTCATCAAGTACGACTGACGGCCCGCCCAATCGGCACAACCGCTACAACCCGCCCTCATATTCCGGATATCCGCTACCAGCGGTCCATCCTGACAGGTCTCTGGCCGCCCAGCCGATCGATGATCAAGTAAAGGAGGGGCTCCGGGAATTCGGAACTCGAGGAATTGCGATGCTCCACCGCTGTCTGCTCGGGCTATTCGCGTGGGGACTGTTGGCCGGCGTGTTGCTGCCGGCGCCCGCGCCGGCGGGCGATCTGCTGGGGTGGCTCAAGGGAAGCGACTGCAAACCGCCGTATTACCAGGGCAATCCGAAGCAGGTCGTGGCCGCGCCGCCCGGCCCCCATCGCTACGCCGAGTACAACGCATATTGCCCCTGGTACGGGTACGGCTTCGGTGTACCCACCTACAACTGGGGCTACTTCGGTGCCCAATACCGCCCGGCCTGCGTCTGCCACAAGGGCTACTACGGCGACCTCTCCCAATGGAGCTACCGCCGCGGCTACTAGCCGGCATTGCTCACCTTGCGGCAAGCCGTGGCACGCCCCGGTCAGAAGTGCAGGCTACTTGTTGAAGCCCACGAAGAAGCTGAAGACCCGTTCCCGGTCGCCCGGCTCGGCGGCGATGGGGAAGGCAAAATCCACGGCGATCGGCGCCGGACCCATCATCGGGACCGTGATCCGCAGACCCAGACCCGGAGCCACCCGAAACTTGTCGCTCCAATCGTCGATCTCCGGCTCCACCGTCCCCGCGTCACAGAATACCACGGCCCGCAGCATGTCGTCCGCCGTGATCGGGAACATGTACTGGATCGACCCGAGCAGCATGAAATGGCCGCCAACGATCACCCCCTGCGATTGCGGCGACGCCCCACGAAACTCGAAACCGCGGATCGTCGTGAAACCTCCCGCGTAGAAGTGGTCGTAGATCGGCGTGTCCTCGCCCGTCCATCCGAACCGGGTCGACAGACTCAGCACGTGGCGGCCCGAGCCGTCGGCTCGCTCGTGAATCAGAAAATACCGCTGCAGGTCGACCTCCGCCCGAGGATAGTCGAACGATCCCGTCACCTGCTCCATGGCAACCTCGAACAAATGCCCTTCCGTCGGCAGAAACTGGCTGTCGCGCGTGTCGTGTGCCAACTGGACCCCAAATCCATACAGGCTGTTGTCTCCCAGCACTTCATTCAGCTCGGGAAGCGTGTCGATGATCGGATCGTGAACGTTGATCCGCGCGCCACGGAATGAAAACGCCGCCGACAAGTCGTGCGTGAATTGATATCCCAGGCTCACGCGGCCACCAAGACGCTGCTCGTCCCATTCGCGGTAGCGCCGGTCAAAGAAAAAACCGCTGAGCCCCAGGCTGACCTCCGAACCCAACAGGTAGGGCTCCTGGAAGCTGACCGTGTATCGCTGCACTTCCGTACCGGGGATCAATTCCATCCGGAACCGCTGCCCGGCACCTCGCCACGCCGTCGCGTTGCGAATGTCTTCCCAGCTTCGCGGAAAACGGGCCCAGTCGAAATTCTGCTCGTCGATCATCACCGAGCCGACCAGCCCCGCGTCCGAGTTGACACCCACGCCAAACATCAGCCGCCCCGTATGGGTCTCGTAGGAAATCACGTCCAAATCCAGCGGCCGCGTCGGATCCGCGTCGCCTGGGGCGTCCGCGAAAGGAGAGCCCTCGCCAAAGATCCTAGGGTCGTACGGCTCGGCGCCGGGCCCAGCCACCGCGCCTCCACCGGCCTGCCCTTGGTACTCGGGCGACGACTCGTACCCGGGCGGTAGCGGCTCGCCATAAGACGGACCTGCCGGTGTGAGCCTCGGTTGACCCGACGGCTCCGCCGAGTAAACCGGCGGCGCTGCCGAGTAAACCGGCGGCGCTGCCGAGTAGACCGGGGCCGCCGGTTGGTTCGGCGGTGTGATGACCTGCGGCGGATACCCGCTCCCAGGCACTTGGCCGACCGTATACGACTGCGGCTGCCGATTCGGAAGCCACGGAGTCGCCGGCTGCAGTCTGGGCACCGACCATCCACCCTCCGCGCTGTAGCCGTTCTGGCCGCGGACGACCATCCGGCACGGAAGCGTCAGGTCCACCCGACGGTTCCCAGGCGGCGACTGCGGCACCGGCTCACACCGCCACGGCCCGCACGGTACCAGCTCGGGACTCTGCCCGCGGACCCTCGGATCGCGCTTCGGCGGCCGGGCAACCTCCGTCCTCTCCTCTTCCAACTCGGGAGGGCCGAAGACAATCTTCGGCTCCGTGCCCTTCTGCATGTCGACGTCAAACAACTGCGATCGCTGCAGTCGCCGCTCGCTCTCCCGCAGCTTCCGGATGTTCACGATGTCGCCCGGCTTCAGCGACAGACGATCTAACACGGTTCTCCATTGCGTGTGCGGGTTTTCGCCCCGGATCTCCACGTTGATCCGCCCCACGTGCCAGCGGTCCCCCTCCGCAATTCGGTAGACCAGATCGAGCATCCCCGGCTCCTCGAGATACCGCGGATCGGCCTTCACGTCGGCAAAGATATAGCCATCGCTGCCATACTCATCCTGAATGGCCGCGATGTCCTTGGTCAGTTGTGATTGGTTGAAGTGCTGCCCGCCCTTCAGATTCAGCTTCGCTGTCAACTCTTCGGTAGAAAACTTCGTGTTGCCGATCAACGAGACGTTGCGGACCTTGAAGCGAGGACCCTCGTCGATCACGAAGGTCAGGTGCAGCCAATTCTCGCTGGCGTTGAAGATCAGCTCTCGGCCGATCCGCGCGTCGAAAAAACCCAGCCCACGATAGTAGGCCGTCAGCCGGTTGATGTCCTCCTCGATCTGCTTCTTGTCGACCTCGCCCTTGAAGTACCAGAGTATCCCCGGCTTCGACTGGATCTGCGTCCGCAGCCGGGCGTCGCTGGCAATCGTGTTGCCCACGAAACTGGTCCAAAGGACCCGCTGCTTCAGTCCCTCATTAATCACAAAGACGGCGCTGCGGTCGCCCGGCTTGGTGCCCTCGATCGCCGTCACCCGCACCTTGCTGAAACCCTTGCTGCGGTAAAACTCCTCGATCTTGCGGCGGGCCTCCTCAACCGCAAAGGGATCCGACGCGTCCCCCGCCTTCAGATCGACCTCCTTCGCAAGCACCTTGTCCTTGAGCTTCAGGTTGCCCACAAAACGGATCTCCTCCAGCGTCGGTCGCTCGAGCACTCGGAAGACTACCACCCGGCCGCCGGGAACCTGCTGCGTAAAGGGCTCCACGTTGATGAAATACCGCGTCCGGTTCAAACGCCGAACGTCCTCCTCGATCACCTCGAGCTCGAACGCCCGTCCCACCCGAGTGCGTATGTGTGAAAGGATCTTCTCCTTCGGCACCGTCAAGTTGCCCTCGAGGCGGACCTCCACCACCTTCTCCTCGGCCGCCGGCGCTTCCGTCGTCTGGCCGAACAGCACCGATCCGCCACAGAGCACCGCCCCCAACAACACGACCAGCCATACGCCGCGGAGCGACTCGGAATCGATTCGGAGATCGGCCATCCCGGCCCTTCTTCTCTTGGAAGGAAACGACGCAAGAAGAGACACCCGAAGAGTCGCGTAGAAATACCTGAACTGCCCGCTTCGGACAAGGTGAGTTCCCCACAACTGGGCACATCAACGCAAAAATAGAGAGACTCGGAAGAAAGGGCATGCTGGGAGGACACGCGAAAGACCAATAGCCGGGTCGCAACGCGCCTCGGGAGGTGTCCCGTCTTGCGCGTTTCTCCCCAGCCGCGGACCGCCCGCCTACGGAAAACCGCCTACGGAAAGACGCCTACTGAAAACTGTCCTCGTAAGACGCAAACTCCTCGTGCGGCTGCTCCGACAGGTTCTCGAACCGCGTGTACTTGTCAAACCACGCCAGCTTGTCTTCCCCCGTCGGACCGTTGCGCTGCTTGGCCACGATGATCTCCGCGATTCCCTTCTTGCCCTGCTGTTCCGCCTCTTCGCGGGTCATATAAGCCTCATCGCGGTGGATGAAGATCACCACGTCGGCGTCCTGCTCGATGGCCCCCGATTCCCGAAGGTGGCTCAGCCGCGGCCGATGGCTCTCCCGACCCGCCTCGGCCTGCCGATTCAATTGGGACAAACACAGAACCGGGATCTTCAATTCCCTCGCCAGACACTTCAAGCGTCGGGCCATCTTGGCCACCTGCTCCTGCCGGGGGTCGCGGGGATCGTCCGGATGAAGGAGTTGAAGATAGTCGATCACCAACAGACCCAGGTTCTGCTTCCGCTTCAGCCGCCGGGCGCACGCGGCTATCTCGGTCACCGTCCGGCTGGGTGAGTCGTCGATGAACAACGGCGCCTGGCTTAACTTGGAAGACGCCTCCGCCAACGTCCGCTGGTCCGCCGATGAGATAAAACCGCTGCGGAACTTGTTCGCGTCGATGCGGCCTTGCGAACAAAGCATCCGCTGCGCCAGCTCCAGCCGTGCCATCTCCAGGCTAACGAACAACGTCGGCACACCGCCCTCCATCGTCACGTATTCCGCCATGTTCGTGGCCAAAGCCGTCTTCCCCATGCTGGGCCGCGCCGCCAGAATCACCAGCTCCGAATCGTGCAGTCCGCCCGTTCGATTGTCCAGGTCCTTAAACCCAGTGGGAATCCCGACGCCCTCGGTCCCCGCCAGCCTCGCGTCGATCCGGTCGAGTGCCTCGATCATCAGGTCGTGAGCCGTCGTCACCTGGTCGGTGCTCCGGCTGTCGTGCACCGCGAAGATCCTCTGCTCCGACGTGCTCACGACCTCCGTCGGATCCACCGTCTCGTCATAAGCGTCGCGGAGTATCTCCGTGCTGGCGTGGATCAACGCCCGAAGCGTGGCCTTCTCCCGGACAATCTCGGCGTAGTAGGTCGCATTGGCCGCGTAAGGCACCGACCCGGCCACCTCCCCCAGGTACGCCTCGCCCCCGATCGCCTCGAGATCGCCCGCCTGCCGGAGCCGCTCGACCAGCAACGTGGCGTCAATTCGCTTGCCCTCTTCGTGCATCCCGATCAGGTGACCGAACAGCTTCCGATTCGCGTCGGCGTGGAAGTCGTCGGCCCGGACGATCAGCGCGACCTCGTCGCACATCTCCGGCACCAGCAGCAGGCTGCCCAGCACGCCACGCTCCGCCTCCAGATTCTGAGGCGGCAATCGGTCCAGTATCTCCGAGCTCACTCGACTCGTAGCTCGCCCCGAATCGGTGCGGTCAACAGTAGCCATCGCAATCCGTGCTCCCTAGGCGAAAGTCCTACGCTGCAACTCCCACAAACCGTCCACCCATGCCGGACGCAACCTCTTCCGACAACAACGTCTAGCCGCCAGGCTCGCCCGCCGCAGGGTCCCTTTCGCCATGATAGAGGTCCGACACTCCGCCGACAAGGTGTAGCACGCAACCTGTTGCCACGACACCACTTCCAGAAAACCGCCCAAGACGTCCAGCCCCGATTCCGCCGATCGGACCAGCCCCCCTTCCCCCGATTCTCCTCTCGATCAGACTGCTGCTAAACGCATCACCTCCCTCCTGCGCACTATACTCGTACATGAGCGATACACCCCAACAAGACTGGCGGGCAGAAGCCCTGCGCCGAATGGAGCAGGCCGATCAGCAGCCCATCCCCGACCGGCGACGCCAGGACAACTGGGCGGCCGTCGTCGTCGTCAAGCTCACCGCACTGGTCCTCCTGTCGCTGGGTCTGGTATGCTTCCTCGGCTATGGCTGGCTCTTTGCCTCCGTGCTGGTCGGCTGGTACCTGTTCTGGCCACGATAAGACCCGATCGGCCGGACCGCCCAAGCCGCTGCCTCTCCACACCGACCCGGCCGCATCCTACCCGCCCGGCCTCCCACCCACCTCCTCGTTAGCCTTTGTTACCGAAGGTCGGGCGCCATGGCACACCAATGCTGGGCTGTAGGCAGCATAGACTCGTCAGCGATGGCCCCCTTTGCAGCGTCGCGAGCAAAAAAACGCCTCGGAAACGAGAAACACGTGGAACCGCGGCAACGTTCACGCTAACATATTGCTGGGGACTGCCCCGATTTTCGCAAAACGAAAATGGGACTCTACCCCTCGACACAACCAGAAGACGTCTCCCGCCAGGTTCCTCGGCCCCCGCCACCCACGAGAAACCTACACAACAAACCACCCTACGAGGAGTCCTCACATGAATACCATCCGCCGTTCGATACACACCGCAATCGCCGCCGCTCTCCTCGCATACCCCTGGGCCGGCGCGTACGCCGACTCGGGCCAAAGCACCCGCGTCACCGACCAGCAGCAGCACGCCAGCACGGCATCGGGCGGATACCCCTACCGCCAGAAAAGCGACTATGTCCTCAAAGAACTCGACCTCAAGCCCGGCGACGTCGTCGTGGATATCGGCGCCGGAGACGGCTGGTGGTCGGAAAAGCTCGCCAAAGCCGTCGGTGCCCAAGGAGTTGTCCACGCCGGCGAAATCGATCAGGACAAGGTCGACAAGATGAAAAAGAAGTTCGCCGACTCACCGCAGATAAAACCCTACCTGTGCCCGAAGGACGGCACCGCCTTGCCGGAGAACTCCTGCGACCTGGTCTTCCTCTCGAAGACCTATCATCACCTCGGCGAACACGTCGACTACCTCCGCCATCTGCGATCCGTCGTCAAGCCAACCGGCCGCGTCGTCATCATCGAACACTACCAAGAACTGGCCGCCGGACGTGGCCGCGACCACGCCTGCTCGCCGGGCAAGCTGACCCAACAGGCCGAAGAGGCCGGCTGGATACTCCTTCGGTCCGAGCTGATCACCAGCACCTGCCATTTCATCGCCATCTTCGCCCAAAAAGACCTCTTCCCGTTCAAACCGGAGGAGCCGAAGGCCGAAACTCAGCAGCCAGACTGCGGCCAACCCAAATCCTAACGAAACGTGTCCGGAACCTCCAAATTGTAGGAGGCGACTCCAGTCGCCGATTCGTTGGGCTCGGGTCTCCTCGGCGTCTGAAGACGCCTCCTGCACACCCATTCTTGCCGACTCCATTCCCCGACACCCTCAATCATTTCTAAGCATCGCTTACTCTTGTGCGACGACCGTCAACCGTCCGCCGGCGCTGGCCGCGCTGCCGAAGAACCCCAATCTGTGCGTCGATACCTACTGCCTCCGCTCGAACGAGCTCGAAGTCAAAGCGATCACCGCCCTGGCCAACCTGATCTTCTATCACACGAAGTCGCCCTGGGGCGTGTTCACCATGGGCGGAACCATATCCAATCTCTATGCGGTAAACTCGGTATCGAAAAGGTCGTGCCCGGAGCCATGTATCGCGGGCTTCAAGGCCAGACCGTCGCGGGTATCGTCTCCGAAGCCGGACACTATTCCACCGCAACCCTGGCGGGCTGGCTGGGAATCGGAATCGAAAACCCCTACTCCATACCTACCGACTGCAAAGTGTCCATGAGGCTCGATGCGCTCGAGACGAAGCTGGACGAACTCTACGCGACCCAGACGCCCGTCGCCTTCGTCATGGCAACCTTCGGAACGACCGACGCCTTCGGGATCGACGACATCAAGGCGATTCGCGAACTGATCGATCGCAAGGCCGCCCAGTATTCCGCGATTGTTCCCCAACTGCACGTCGACGCTGCGGTCGGCTGGGTGAGCTGCTTCCTGACGGAATACAACATCGCCGAAAACCCCCTCGGTATCGCCCCGCAAACCCTGACACTGATCGAGCAGACCCAACGCATGACCGAAGGCTTCCGCTACGCCGATTCGGTCACCATCGACTTCCACAAGATGGGCTGGGGACACTATCCGTCCAGTGCGTTTATCGTCAACCGCCGGGAGGATCTGGCCCTGCTGACCCGAACCCTCGACGACGTGCCCTACTTCGCCGAAGCCGACTTCCGCCACGACCCGGCATTGTTCACGCTCGCGATGACGCCATCATCGACCGAATCGTCGCCAGCGTCGAAGACGTGGCGTAAATCCGGCCTCCGCCAAGCCGACGCCGGCGCTCGCCAACGTATCACAAGACAACGGTGCACTGTAAACCTTCGTCCAAACCGTCAGGCGTCGCTCGTAGTGGCCGCATTCATGCGGCCGCTGCAGAGGATTACGGGCATGGCCCCGATGAATCGGGGCACGAAATCCACGCACCTTCGAGATGGAAACTGGACTCTTGCAGAATGGCGAGTCAAGGGCATATGATGAACGACGCCTGCGCGGCAGGCGTCGTTCATCATATGCGGCGACGGAAAAAGGGACCGATCCCATGGCAAAGATGGACTTCGGCCACAAAGTCGTCCTGCTCACCGGTGCCTCCGGCGGTATCGGCGCGGGGATTGCCCACAGCCTCTCCAAGCAACGGGCGCAGCTCCTCGTATCCGGCCGTTCCATGTCGGATCTCAAGAGGCTGATCCGCGAGCTCCCATATCCCGAAAAGGCCGTGCCGATCGATGCGGATCTCGCCAAACCCGGTGAGGCATCCAAGCTGGCCGCCCGCGCGCTGCAAACCGCCGGCCGCGTGGACGTGCTCATCAACAACGCGGGACTCGGATACTTCGCGCTGGTCGAGGAGGCCGACGAGCAACGCATGCGGAACCTCTTCGAGGTGAACACCTTCTCACCGCTGTTGTTGGCGCAGGCCCTGGTCCCGCACATGAAGCAACGTCACAGCGGCCGGATTGTCAATATCGTCTCCTGTGCAGGCAGGGTCCCCATTCCCACCGTGGGTGTCTACGGCGGCAGCAAGTCCGCCCTGGCCATTATGGCCAACGTCATGCGACTGGAACTCGAACCCTCCGGCGTGGACGTGCTGAACATCTACCCGGGCACCGTCGACACGGACTTCGAGCAGAAGGCCTGCCGCGAGCGCCAGCGGCCCGGACTGTGCCCTCAAGGCGGCTGCGGACGCCCCGTCGACGAGATCGTCGACCTGATCCTCGACGCCGCCGCGGGACCGCCCGGCGAGTATTGG
>Ga0154613_1297_pt4 | contig 9507 bp, 8 predicted proteins | sample Rifle2008BG13ft_FD_116042 | JGI IMG/M metagenome (GOLD analysis project Ga0154613, IMG submission 116042) | Planctomycetes bacterium RBG_13_63_9
GGCCAGCTTCAGCTTGGCCAGCGTCTGTTGCTTCTTGGCTTCCGCCGCGGCCAGCGTGGCTTCAAAGGGCGCCCGCTCAATCTCGAACAGCACTTCACCTTCGTCGACGGTCCAGTTTTCCCGCGTGCCCTCCTTCTTTGGGATGTTCACGGTTTCCAGAAAGCCCTGCACTCGGGCGCGGATTTCCACCCGTTCCGAGGCCTCCGTGGTGCCGGTGAAATCCGCGTAGGTCACCACTTCCTTCTGGACCGGCAGCGCCACGGTCACCTCCGGCGGCGGTGGGGCGGCGGGCTTCTCGACTTGCCCACAGCCGCAGAGCACCACAGCCGCGGTCAGCCCAAGAAGGCACAGGCCCAGCGTCTTGATAGGCGTCATGTTCACCGCGAAATCCTCGCCATCCGTTAGTTTTCTTCCGAGACGACAGCACGACGCTGGGCGCCTCTGCAAAACGTACCTCACAATCGGTTGGGCAACCGTAGGCAAGCGGCGGTCAGCACCTCGACCACGGGCCAGACGGAACTCGGCAACCGCCGCAAAATGATACGTGGTAAGCTGCGTCAGGTCAAGCATTTGCGACCAGCCACGCCGCCGTGGTCGACCAACCTCGGCTTTCCGTCCGCACGCCGCTTCCCCCTGTACCGGTTCGAGGGGCGCGGTAGACTCATGCCTTAGGGTGGTCGCGCGCGTGGAGAAACACTCAGGCGAGGAATCCCGGACCGATGGACTATAGCCGACTACTGCCGCTGTTGCGAAGACGCAAGTATCTGCTGCTGCTGGTCAGCCTGTTGTTGCTGGCGGTCCTGTTTCCGGCGTCACCGAGCCCGCTGCTGGTGCCCCAAGTATTCGACGGTCTGTTCTGCCTGGTGCTGCTTGCCGGCGCATTCTCGCTGAGCCAGAAGAAGTGGCCCTTCCTCCTGGCGCTCTTGCTGGGATCTGCCGCGTGCGTGGCAACCTGGTCGATCCACCACTCGGCCAAACCGGACGATGTCGTGCAGGATTCCCTCGTTGCTGGTCGATACTCCGTGCAGTTGCTCTTTCTCGGTTTGGTCGTATGGCACGTGCTGCGGGACGTCCTGTGCGACGACCGAGTGACCTTCGACAATCTGTGTGGCGCGGCGTGTGGCTACGTTCTGCTGGGCACGATGTGGGGATTGGTCTACTCCATGGTCCATTGCTTCCAGAACGATGCCTTTGCCGGCGAGTTGGTCAACCAACTATCCGCCAACGACGTGGACAACGGCGTCAATGTCTCCTCGTTGATGTCGTATTATAGCTTCGTTACCTTGTCCACCTTGGGCTACGGGGACATCACGCCCATGTCACCCGCCGCGCGAGTCCTCAGTTGGCTTGAAGCGATCTCCGGACAACTCTACCTTGCCGTGCTGATTGCCCGGCTGGTGGGGCTGCACATCGTCCACGCGACGGCAACCGATCGGACTTGCGTGAAGCAGTAACCGCTCACAGCACCGCCAATGCTACCTGCATGTAGATGACAATACCCAGCACGTCGATCAACCCCGCAACAAACGGGTTGCTCATCATGGCCGGGTCTAGCCCTAAACGGCGAAACAGCAGCGGCAACACGGATCCCAGCATGGTGCTGCAGAGAATGACCAGCACCAGCGTGATCGGGACGACGGATGCGTTGACAAAGATGCGTGACGGGTCTGGCAGTAGCCGGCAGAAGTAGCTAATCGCCAGCGCACAGCAGTAGCCGATCACAGCCAGGAAGCTGCCCAGCAGCAGGCCCATCATCAATTCCCGGCGGACCACGCGCCACCAGTCGGCCAGTTTCACGTCGCCGGTGGACAGCGCCGTGATGATCAAGGTGGCCGACTGATTGCCCGTGTTGCCCCCCGTGGAGATGACCATCGGAATAAACAACGCCAACCATATGTGGTCTGTCAATTCCGATTGGTACTCTCTCAGGGCCAGGGCGGTCAGCATCGCCCCGAAGAACAGGATCGTCAGCCAGAGGCCTCGCTTCCAGGTCAGCGTAAACAGATGCGTTTGCAGATAGCCCTCGCTGAGCGGCTCGACCGCGGCGATTCGATGGGCATCTTCCGTGGCTTCCTCACGGACCACGTCGATCACGTCGTCGTGCGTGATGATTCCCAGCATGTGGTGCTCGTCGTCCACCACTGGAATGGCCAGCAGGTCGTAGTGCGCCACCTTGTCGGCAACTTCTTCCTGATCCTCCGCGACGTGGACCGTCACCAGGTCACGCTCCATCAAGTCGCCGATGAGCACGTCGGGTTTGCCCATGGCCGAGACGAGTTGCCGGGCGGAGACCAACCCTCGAAGGTGATCCTCTTCGTCCACGACGTAGATGTAATAGATCGTCTCCAGTTCCTCGGCCTGCTGTCCGATCTCTCGGAGGGCCTGGCCCACCTTCAGATCCTCGCTGAGCCGGGCGAACTGGGTGGTCATCACGGCTCCGGCGGTGCCCTCCGGGTAGGCACTGAGCCGCTGGATGTCGCGTCGCTCGTCGCTGGAGATCAGCGGCATCAGCTCTTCGACGATCCATGGTCGCACCTCGGCGAGCAGGTCCACGCGGTCGTCCGGCGGCAGATGGCCGATGAACTTCGCGATCTCGGCGCGGTCGAGCGTCTCGATGAGTTCGATCTGCTTGACCTCGTCGAAGTAGCCGAAAACCTCCACCTGCAGCGGCACGTCGGCATGCTGCAGGACGCCCCAGGCCTCCTTGGCCGTCAGCCCCTCCATGAACTCCGCAGTCCGCGCAGGGTGCAACGCGGTGCAGAACTCCGTCAGCGAAGCCGCATCGTTTTCGGCCAACATTTCGCGCAACTCCGGCAGGTAGAGCGTGTTGGTCATGGCAGCGATACCCGTACGATCTTCTCGGATTCGGCCGAGGAACTGGAACCGTTCCAAAAGCCGATCTGGGGGCCCGGTTCTGGGATAGGCTCCTAGTATCTCGGGATCGGCTCGGCGTGTCAAAGGCTATCCGAGATTCCCCGAGAGGCGTGGGCGCCTACGCGACGGTCGTCCAGGGATCGACCATTTCCACCTGCGGAGGATCGCCTCGGAAGAAACCAGGCAGCACGTCGGGCTGGGCCGCGAAGTTCAAGTGGATCTGGCTGCCTATCGCCCGGCAACTCCTTACCACCGCGTACCGCAACTCCGGCTCCCGAACGCAACCGACCAGCGCACCGGTCGGCTCCAACTCCCAACCTGGGTTGGAGTAGCCGCGGAGCCGCTTCCCCAGTCCGGCAAGCCAGGTTGGCTGATCGAGGGTCACTTCCGTGGGTGTGGAGGTGCCGTCGGTGGGACGGAGCCTAGCGATGGCCGGGAAGATGCCGACCATCCGGAACCGCTGGCCCGGGGCAACCTCGATCTGTTGGCAGAGATATGCCAGGCCACCCCCTTCGGCATAGATCCGGCCTCCGACGCACAGATGGTTTCGCAAGGCGAGTTTCATGCAGTGGTTGTGCGACAGCTCGGCGGCGTAACGTTCCGGGTGTCCGCAGCCGAGATACACGACATCCGTGCCCGCCGGCAGCCGCTCGTCTCGCAACGGTGAGAAATCGACGATTTTCGCCCCTCTCGCTTCCAGCAGGTCCAACGTGTCAGGGAAGTAGCAGCCCAACGCGTCGTCGTAGGCCAACGCCACGGTAGTCTGCGAGCAGGCCCCGCGGAAGGCAAACAGTTCCGTACGACCCCAGTCGAACTCGCGCTGAAACCCCAGCTCAAGGATTCGCTGCGGACGTGCGTGCCGGAGAAAATGGTTACCCAACTGCCGACACAACTCCCGGGGCGGTCGGCTTCCCGCGGGCAAGGTCTCAATCTCCGAACGCAACTCCGGCAGCGCCTGCAGCGATCCCAGGACCGGCACCCTCCAACGCGTCTCCAACTCCGCCGTCAACCGGCCCAACTGGCGGCTGTCCGCTACGCCGTCCAGCAACAGGGCGTCGACCTGCTGCGGTCGTTCGGGCAAGCGGTCGTCGCGATCCCTCGAATCGACGCTGAAACGAGAGACGTCCAAGACCAGCAGCCTAGGCAAGTTGAGCCACTCGCAGAGCGTCTCCAGACTTCCGCCGATCCCGTCTCCGTTGGATGGGGCACTTCCGTTGGTTGGAGCCTGTGCAAATGTCCCGTGGACTACTGCGAGATCGCAGTTCTCCGCGCCGCGAATCAGAATCTCGCGACAGACGTGGGCCGACATCAGCCAACTGTCAAGATGTCGGGGGGTGAGTCCGCTGGCGACGTCCGGCCCGTGACACGTGGCAAAGCAGGCCTGCGAGAGGAATCTCTGCACCTGCACGCCCCTGGATCGAAACGCCTCCATCAGGGCCCAGAGAATTGCCCGAAGGTCGGCCTCGGGCTGGATCGTCCCCACTGCGACACGAGGCAAAGGCAACATGCGTGTCTGTCCGGGCAGTATGCGGTCAGCAGATTCCGCCGGCATTACCGGCGCCGAGCATCCCCGCATTTATTCTTAGCATCGCGGGCAAGGGAGTCAAGTCTGGGGAAGTTGGATGGCAGTTGGCGGCCAGTTGGCGTCCCAGACGCGCGGGTGGTCCCACGCATTTTGCCGACTGGCCGGAGGCCGGCCCTTAGAACTGGACAGTCCCCAAATGCCCGAGTGTTCAGGAAGCCTCCAGCACGACGAACCGGTTGCCGCCATTGGTCCGGATCAGCAACAGGATTCCGTCTTCGAGCGATTGCCCCTTCAGGGCAGCCTTGAACTCGGCAACGGAGGGAACCGGCTGCTTTCCCACCCGGAGAATGAGCATTCCCTCGCGAATCCCCGCCGCCGCCGCGACCCCAGCTTCGGCCACTTCGGTAACCAGCACTCCGGCACTGTTCTGGTAGCCGAGCCGCTCCGCCAGTGTCTCGGTCAGCTCTCCGACTTCCAGTCCGAGGTCGCTGCTGCTGAAGCCGGAAGAGTCACCGGGCATGCGGCGGCCGAGAGACGGGACCGAGGCTACGCGGAAATCATCAGGCAAAGGCTCGACAACGACCTCCAGCGTGTCCGCCTTGCCGTTGCGGAGGATGTCGATCTTCTGCTTCGATCCGGCCGCCTTACGTTCGACGATTTCCTGCAACCTGCGCGGGCTGTTGACCTCCTGGCCGGCAAACGCAACGATCACGTCACCTGCCTTTAGTCCGGCCTTGGCCGCGGGACTATCCGGAAAGACCTCCGAAGCCAGGACGCCCTTGATGCCGTCAACACCCAATTGCTGCGCCAGCGGACCGGTCATCTCGTCGATTCCCACGCCCAAATATGCCCGCTGGACACTTCCGGTGGCCATCAGTTGCCGGGTGACCCACTTGGCAAGGTTGGCGGGGATCGCGAACCCGACACCCTGGTACAGGCCCGTCCTGGACTGGATCGCCGTGTTGATTCCAACGACCTGCCCATCGAGATTGACCAACGGTCCGCCGGAATTGCCCGGGTTGATGGCCGCGTCGGTCTGAAGGAAATCGGTCCGCGTGCCCACCAGCAGCGAGCGCCCTTTGCCGCTGACAATGCCAGCACTGACGGTTCCCTCCCAGTTGAATGGGTTTCCCACCGCGATGACCCAGTCGCCGATTTCCATGGCGTCGGAATCGCCGAGTTCGGCGACCGGCAAGGGATCCTCGGCCTCGATCCTCACCACCGCGAGATCCGATTGGCTGTCCGTCTTGATTTCGACGGCCTTGAACTGCCGGCCGTCGGCCAACTCGACCAAGACCGTGTCGGCGTCTTCGACCACATGGTTATTGGTCAGAACGACGCCGGTCCGATCGATGATGACGCCCGAGCCAAGACCCTCGCGCTGTGGGACGCGGCGATGCCAGCGAAAGCCGGGATGCTCGTCGTCCTCGAAGAACTCCTCGAAGGGAGTCCCTCGAAACGGATTCTCCCGAGATTGGTCACTTCGGTCGACAACTTTGGGTTTCGTGGCCGTTGTGATCTTGACGACCGTCGGTATGACCTTCTTGGCGGCCGAGCGAAAGGCCAACGACAGACTCTTGGCGTGGGCGATCGCGCCGGTGCTGTCGTCCGGCGAGCCGTCCTGCGCGACCGCAGCCCGCCAGACGACGGCACTGCCCAAGCCAACCATGGCACACAACGCGAAGACAATCGTCCAACGCCGGCCGGGACTTCCTGAGTTGCTCATCAGCAGAATCTCCTTCGCTGAGTCAAGGGGGGGATCTTCAACCTTCAAGGCTTGGTTGCCGCCATGGTAATTCTCTTGTGCGCCTGTCTGCCGGGCAAGAGGCAACGTATGGCCGGGCCCATCTCAGCCGCTCGGGTTCGGCATTCGCGGATTGACAAAAGCCTTGGCTGTTGTTAAGGTTACGTATGCAAGTTGTTTCGTAGTCTATTGTGTCTTGTCTTGTCAGGTCCCTGCATGTCCCTGGATGCCCAGACCGGTTCGGCCGCCCAGTCATCGTCCAACCTGGAGGACTGTGAGCGCCGGATTGGCTACGAGTTTGCCAACAAGGCGATCCTGCAGGCGGCCCTGACGCACGCCTCCGGGGCCGAACACCGCCTGGCCTCCAACGAGCGACTGGAATTCCTCGGGGACGCCATCCTTGGGGCCGTCGTTTGCGAGATGCTGTATCACCAGTATCCCGATTTTCTCGAGGGAGACCTGACAAAAATCAAGTCGATCGTGGTCAGTCGTCAGACCTGCACGAGGATCAGCCAGGCGTTGAACATGCAGGGGTGCCTGATCCTAGGTAAGGGTATGACCACCCACCCGACGGTGCCTCCGTCGCTGTTGGCCGACGTGTTCGAATCGTTGGTGGCCGCCATATACCTCGATGGGGGTGATCTGGCCGCCCGGCAGTTCATCGAGCAACACATCGGACCCGAGATCGAGTTGGCCGCCGGCGGTGAGTTGGGTGGCAACTACAAGTCGCTCCTGCAGCAGTTGGCCCAGCGAGAGTACGGGAGCACGCCCACCTACCAGTTGCTCGACGAGAAGGGACCCGACCACAGCAAGTGCTTCAAGATCGCCGCGCAGGTTGGCGGCCATCGGTACCAGGCCGCCTGGGGGCGCAACAAGAAGGAAGCCGAGCAACGGGCCGCCCGAAACGCGCTGAGTGAGGTCAACGAGGAGCCTGCCCCGTTCCCGTCCGATTAGCTCCGCCATCGACCGTCCTGCCCAGAATTCTCGACCCGTAGCCGCTCTTATGCCCCGCGCCGTTGCCCTGTTCTCCGGCGGTTTGGATAGCATGCTGGCCGTCCGCTTGATGCAGGAGCAGGGCTTCTTGGTCGACGCTTTGAACGTTCGCACGATATACAGTTGTTGCCACTCGACGGCGGCTCGGGCTGCCGCGGCGTTGGGTTTGCGGCTGACCGTGGTTCCCGTGGGCGACGACTACCTGGAAGTCATCCGCAACCCGCTGTACGGATACGGAAGGGGAGTGAATCCGTGCGTCGACTGCCGGATTCATATGTGTCGCATGGCCGGGCGATTCATGGCAGAGGTGGACGCCTGTGTGGTGATCACCGGTGAGATCGTAGGGCAGCGTCCGATGAGCCAGAGGAAGCATCAGCTCGAGATCATTGCTCGCCGTTCGGGCTTGGGTGACCGGTTGCTGCGTCCCCTGTCGGCGAAGTTGCTGCCGCCCACGGAGGTGGAGCTTGAAGGGCTCGTCGATCGGCGGAAGCTATGCGGCTTCAACGGTCGCAGTCGGCGGCACTTGATGGAGTTAGCCCGAAGACTGGGAGTCGTCGCCATACCGTCTCCATCAACCGGCTGCGCTCTGACCGAGCCGCTGTTTGCGCGACGGGTTCGCGACCTGATGCAATTACATCCGCAGGCGGTCCGCTGGGACTTCGAGCTGCTCAGCCACGGTCGTCACTTTCGCTTCGACCGGCTGACCAAAGTCGTGATCGGGCGCAGTTTGGAGGACAATGCCTCACTGCGGCAGTTCGCCGCACGTGAGGACGCTCCCCGCACAACGCTGCTCGCGCCGGACAATTTCCGTGGTCCCGATGCTCTGGTCGTTGGGCGGGCGAGCGGGCCGGCGTTGGGGTATGCCGGGACATTGGTGCTGCGTTACGCCGGACGGGACGATCCCAGCGGCCTGTGGCTGCAAGTGACCCGCCCCGGCAGACAACGCCTGATCCCCGTCCCAACGGACGAAGCCGCCCGGTCGGCTACGACGCTATGACGCTGTGTCAGGGCCGCGAAACCTCGACTACCCCCCGTTGGGCTGCCGTTGGAGACCGCCGGCGTTGCCGATTTCGGGGGCGTCAGCCCTGCCGGCCGCGTGCGGCAAGAAGATAGCCCCCGATCGGGACGCTGCCCCACAAATAGAAACGCCCGGTCAGCCGTGCCGGGCGTTTCTTTCTCGTCGTAGCAGAACCAGAAGAACTGTTCAGCCGCCGGGCGGCCGATCACTTCTTCTTCCTGGTTGCCTTCTTCTTCTTTCTAGCGACCTTCTTCTTTTTGGCGACCTTCTTCTTGGTTGCCTTCTTCTTGGTTGCCTTCTTCTTGGCCGCCTTCTTCTTCTTGGCGACCTTTTTACGAGTTGCCTTCTTCTTGGCCACCGCACGTCCTCCTAACTAGCGACTTGGGTGATTTCCTTGCCGAGAATCGGGCTGGGGCCGAACTCCGGCGGGCACATCACCGCAGAAACAAGACAAACGAACTTGCCGACATCTTGCCAGCAGCTTGTCGCGTGCTGCAACGAGTCGTCGTTCGTTTCCATCCTTCTTTGGGACCCTTCGTTTGCCACGGGCTTCATTCATCCAGGGTCTTCCTAGACTCCATTTCCCATGATCGTACTCATTCTAGAAATCTATGCAAGTACAATTCGCCGTCGGGAGCGGGAATTTCTCTGTCTTGGCGAAGCGCACCACCGCGCGAGAAAGGTTTTTGTGCGGCTGCAAACACTCCGCTTCATTCGGTTGTTCATCACCGAATCGCGCCGAGTTGCAGTCTCTGCTTCGGACGGCTCATCAACTCCACTGCAACGCGAACCATCGTCGCCGTAGCGACTCGCGCGCGAACATCGGTTGACTCTTGGCGCTCCCCAAGACACGTTCGAATCGCACGGAGCACTCGTCCAAAATAGACCTGCTCGAACATCGACTGTAGCGAGCTACTTCTCCCGCCTCGGAGCGTCCCGACGGCGCATTCCGGACTTGCGCGAGGCTGCTGTAACTGCTTGTGCAACAAAGAGTTAGGCACTGCGCACTTCGGGATGCCCGGCTTCGACATGGAATCGTGTCCGACCGGCAAACTCGGGCCGACTTCCGGGAAATGCAGCTCGCACAACACGTAGGAAACCGACCTCGTCTTTTGGCGCGGTGGCTTGTGCCGTGTTAGGATTTGTGCTGCGCCGGTGGTGTCATCGTGGTTACGATTCTGGCCGGTCCATCGCACGGCGAAACGGCGCGCGAACGGTACGTATCAGGACGAAAGAACCACCTTCCGACATGTTCTCTTCTTCCGCGTGGTTGCCCTTCGGAGAGTGGACTACCGCCGGCCGAAAATTTTTTTTTGATCGGCCAAACGTTTTTCGCAGTTCACAGCGTTCTTG
>Ga0154613_1306_pt5 | contig 9315 bp, 6 predicted proteins | sample Rifle2008BG13ft_FD_116042 | JGI IMG/M metagenome (GOLD analysis project Ga0154613, IMG submission 116042) | Planctomycetes bacterium RBG_13_63_9
CGCTACCGACCCGGCTCTGTCACAAACGCCCCAAACACCTCACGCGCAATCGGCTTGATACCGCGACGGATGGGCTGCGTCGATCTTCTCTTGCAGCTCCTTGCGATGGATTGGCACCTCCTTCGGCCCGCGAAACCCAAGTTTCACACGATTCCCGCTGACCTCCAGCACGATCACCTCGATCTCATGGCCAATCACCACCCGCTCTCCCGTCTTGCGACTTAGGACTAACATGCTCACACCTCCTTGCCGTAATGACGACTCCCTTCAAGCCCAGCCGCCGCAAACGATACGTGTTTGCGGCCCCATCGGTTCGCGCCCCCAGCAGACACCAAACCCCAGCAGACACCAAACCCCAGCAGACACCAAACCCCAGCAGACACCAAACCCCAGAAAGGCCCTCGAGCGGAGTCGCCGGTCCAGCCTGCCATCCTCATTCCCGCCATCCCCCCACAGATCCAAATCCCCAATCCACAGGCTTCAATATAACACTTCTAACTGGCGTAATTGTTGTATATAGCGTTTCGCCTGGATTGGGTCAACGCCGATTCGAGACTTTGTTGCTACCGCTCTTCCCGCAGGGCGGCCAGGAGCGGAGCCCGGAGCGTGGCTCGCACCCCGGCTAGGCCGGCCACCAGGCCGACCACCAGCACCAGCGCCAGGGTGCCGCCCAGCGAGAGCCAAGGAATCGATGCGTCGCGACGGAGCCAATGCGGTAGCACCGCCACCAGTGCTGCCAGTAGGCCACAACCCAGCCCGGCGCAGAGCAGCAGGCCGTTTTCGAGCAGGACCATCTCTGCGAGCGTGATTCGGCGGAAGCCGGCGGCACGCAGCACCGCCAGCTCGCCGCGTCGCTCGAGCACGCTGCGCAATTGAACGGCCGCCAGGGCGAACGTGCCGAGCAACAGTCCCAGTCCCCCGAGACTCTGGAACGTCGACAGGTAGGTGTTCTGCACGGCCAGGAAGTCGGCCAGCCGGTCGGCGGTCGTCTGTGTTGCCAGGCCGTAGTCGCCGAGGGTCCGCTCCAGCACGGTGGCGACGGATTCGGTCTTGCTGGGCGGGGCTTCGATCAGGAAGAACCGGTAGCCGCTGACCTCCGGGAAGATCCGCAGGAAGGCCGTCTGACTTATCAGCAGATCCCCCTGAAAGATGCTACCGGACAGCAGCCCAACCACCTTCAGACGAGTCGTTCCGCCACGGCTGTCGCGGATGTCGTAGGTCTTGCCGAGGGCGTTGAAACCGAGATGCAGCGAGTAGGTTGCCGTGTTCTTGCCAATCACCACCGGAACCAGCGGCGTGCCGTCGGCGTCGGTGCCCAGTTCCTCCTCCAGCAGCAGCAAAGGGTTCTCACGTTGCGCTGGCGTCGACGCAGCCGAGCCTGCCCAGGCGAATCCGCCGCGGTTGATGAATCGCCAGGGAAGCCCCAGCACGCGGGGTTGTTGCGGCCGGTAGAGGTTCAGGCAACTGGCGTCGTCACCCGGTTTGACCCGCAGCGAAATCGTGGTGGTCTCGGCCAGCACCGCGGAATCCTGTGGAGAGAAACCCAAGTCAGCGCGGCCCGTGGGCGTGCTGATGTCCTGATAGATGGGTTGATCGCTCTGGGCCACCAGGGCGAACCCGCCATTGCCGCTTCGCAGCGTGGGTACTTGTTGCGTGGCGTCGATGCGGAAGGCACTGACGGCCACGATCAGGAAGCAGGCCGACGCAACCAGGCCGATGGTCAGTGAACTCCGGCCCGGATTGCGTGCCGCGTTGCGTACCGCGACGCGCAACACGTTTCCTCTTCCGCGGGCAACCGCCGGCCCCGTAGTACCCGATCTGAGACGGATCCAGACAAGCATCAGCGAAGCCATCAGGACCATGGCTCCGGTAGCGAAGAACAGACCGGCCTGCAACTCTCGGCCAATCCACACCGCGAGCAATCCGATGGCTGTCGCAGCGATCAGCAGTATCCAGGCTGCTCCGCCGATATACCGCGGGCGCGTGTCGGCCCCCACTGCGGTGTCGCCGGGCCGGCCCGCCAGAAGTTGCTTTGGTGCGAGGTGCCGCGTTCGCCACACGGTCCAGAGGATGGCCAGCAGGGCCACAACGACGCCGCTGGCGAAGCCAACGGCAAGACTTGTCCACGTCACGTACAGTTCCAGAAAAGGAGTGACCACGGCCCGGAGCCACCAGGTCCGCAGTCCCAGCAGCATCAACGCCGCATAGCCGATCCCCGCTGGAACGCCCAGCAGGCTACCCAAGGTGGCAATCAACAGGCCTTCACCGGCCAGTAGCCGAGCGATCTTTCGGCGGCCGAATCCCACGGCCAGGAGGGTCCCGATTTCCCCGGCCCGCTGTTGAACACCCAGGCGGAACAGCAGCGCCACGAGCATCATGGCCGCTGCGATGATGAAGCCACTGAAACCGAGAAAGAGAAGATTGAAATCCGTGGTGCCGGCCGAGGCGGCCAGGCCCTGACTCTTCACCGGCTGGAAGACAAAGCCGAACGGCGCGGGATGGCCCGCAAGCTTCCGCTGCAAGTCCGCAACGCTCATTCCATCGCGTGGCCACACGCGGATCGACGTGGTTTGCCCGAAACGACTTCCCCATAACCGTCGGCCGGTGGCCAACGCGACGAACGCCTTGGGCGTCGCCCCGTGCGCTTCCCAATACTGCTCGTCCTTCTCGCGGATACGCTTGGCGTCGAAAGGGAAAGGAGGGTCCCAATCTGCCATCGACGGTTGGTCGGTGATGCCGGGCACGCTGGGTGTGAAGTCTGGGTCGGCGGCGGCGCCGGCCAGCTCAACCACGCCGGCAAGACGCAGATCAACCGACCGCTCATTGAGTTGCCCGTGCGTGCTTTCCGGTTCGTAGTAGCTGACGCGGATCACATCACCCCGTCGGGCGCCAAGGTCTTCGGCGGCCCAGGAATTCAGCACGATCTCATCCTCGGCCGGGGGCCGAATCGGTCTTCCATCCGGCGCGAGGAACCGTTGCCTCGCGTCGGGGATTCCGGCCGGCTGGTCCGTGAAGTCGACGGCCGTGATGGTCGAGTAGGGAATCTCGGCGTCCTTGCAGGCGATCGTGTTCGCCAGATAGGTCAGTGCCGGCTGCACTTGGCAGCCGTCGAGGCTGTTGGACAAGGCCGCCTCGACCGCCGGTTCCAGGAGCATCCGATCCGATGTGATATTGAGATAACCGTGTGGGGTCCGCTGGACGCGGATTCCTTCATCGTCAAGCGTCGGCTCGAGCAGCCGTTGGAGGATTGAGTGGCCATGCACCGCGGTATCGGGCTCCGCGGCGTGGCCCACGACGAGGATTGAGTTGGCCTGTCCGGGTCGATTGAGTTGGCCCCGTAACCAGTCGATCGAGACGTACGCGTTAGGTGGCAGTTGTTGACTGGCCCGCAGGCTGAAGCGGCCCAGTCCTTCGGCGGGAATGATCTGGCTGACTGTCAGCCGGGAGGTTTTGACGGTCTCGCTTTTTCGACCCAAGAGACTGTCGCCGGGAACTAGGCCCACCCGGGGCAAACGCAACAGAATCCGGTCGCCTGGCGCGACGCCGAGCCGCTGGGCCAACGGCTGGTTGAGCACGATCTGCCTGCCTTTCGGCATCGCATTGGGCCGCCCGGAGCCGAGGTTCCAGAACCGCCGGTCACAGCCGATCAGGTTGACCCGATTGGCCCGCCGTGGCGGATCGCGGTCCGGCTGCTCGAGGCTGGCTCGGAGCAGAACCACCGCGACGGCTTGGCTGAAATGCTCCTTGAATTCCGGCTTCCGGGCAAGTTCATCCGCCAAATCGACGCGAAACAGCCGCTCGGTCAGCAGCGCCTCGTCGATTTGCCCGAGCCGATCCAGCGTCAGGTGCCGCAGGCTACCCCGCATCGAGTCGCCCACCAGCAGCGCGCCGGTCAGAACGGCCGTGCCCGCCCCCACGCCACACGCTACGGCGAGGTTCGTGCGCCAATGATAGACCAGGGAGGCGACGATCAGGCGAAGGGCGGACATGGTCCAGGTAAGCCTCACGCGTTCACAATTCATCCAATAGCTCCGGCGGCTCGCCCAGCTTCCGCTGCGACGCCTCGTCGGCCTGGGTGAACATCTCGGCAATGACTTCCTCCAGCGGCGGGTCCTCGACACTGACGTCCTCGACCGCGTGCTCCGCCAGAATCCTGGCCAACACGTCGGCCACGGCGCTGCGCTCCACGCGCAGCTTCGCTCGGGGCGGCTGCCCGGAGAGAAGCTTGCCGTATCGCGCCAAGTCTTCGGGGACGCGGCCGTTGGCCATCTGCAGCGTGATGATCTTCTCTCCGCCAAACCGGTTGATGATCCCTTCCAGCGATCCGTCGTAGATGATCTGCCCCAGGGCGATGACCACGACCCTGCGACACAGCGCAACCACGTCCTTCATGTAGTGGCTCGTCAAAAGAATGGTGTTCTTTCGCAGCTGCTGGTATTCCCGCAGAAACGACTGGATCCTATGCTGGGCAATCACGTCAAGGCCGATGGTCGGCTCGTCGAGAAACAGGACCTCGGGCGAGTGGAGCAATGCCGCGATCAGCTCCATCTTCATTCGCTCCCCGAGCGATAGCTCCCGAACCGGCTGATTGAGCAACTCCCTGACGGCCAGCATCTCGGTCAGTTCGTCGTGGGTTCGGTCGAACTGCTCGCGCCCGATCCGGTAGATCTGCTGATGCAGCCGGAACGATTCGGCGGCGGGCAGGTCCCACCAGAGCTGGTTCTTTTGTCCCATGACCAGCGCGAAGCGGCGCCGGTAGGCGTTCTCGCGTCGCCAGGGGACGTGTCCCATCACCCGCGCCGTGCCGCCGCTCGGCGTGATCACGCCGGAGAGCAGCTTCAACGTGGTCGTCTTACCCGCCCCATTGGGGCCCAGAAACGCGACGAATTCGCCCTGCTCGACGCTCAGATCGATCCCGCGGACCGCTTCGACGCGCCGGTACTTCCGCCGAAGGAGCCCACTGATCGAGGCCAGCAACCCCTCCTGCTTCTGATAGACCCGATAGGACTTCGCCAGCCGTCGCAGCTCGATGATTGCCATAGCCCGCTAATTATAGGTCCCACCGCCAGCGGGGGAAAGCCGCCATGGGCACCCGGTCAAGAGGCCACGCGTGATTCCGGGAAAACGAGAGAGGCTCGGCTTGTGCGCAGCCCCCTATCCCGCTTTGTCTCCCAGTCATCGTGCACGCTCATCTGGCCAGGTGAGCTTGAGCACGCGAGTACGTCGGCGGCCTGGGTTTCGCGTTGTCCGGCCGACCGCCTCACGGTATAATTCGCAACTATGCGAGTTGGAATCGGACACGACATCCATCGTCTGGCCCCCGGTGGCCCTCTGAGGTTGGGCGGGGTCGATGTTCCCCATGACCGGAATCTCGTTGGCCACAGCGACGCCGACGTGCTGCTGCACGCGGTCATCGACGCCCTGCTGGGGGCGGCCGCGCTGGGTGACATCGGGCAGATGTTTCCCGACACGGATCCTGCCAATCGGGGCCGCGACTCCGCCGAGATGCTCGAGGCCGCCCGCGACGCAGTGGCTTCCGTCGGCTGGCGCGTCGGCAATATCGACTGCATCGTCCACGCCCAACGGCCGCGGCTACTGCCCTTCAGGCAGGCCATCCGCAAACGCATGGCCGATATTCTCGGCATCGATCCCGAACGTGTCGGCTTGAAAGGAAAGACCGCCGAGCAACTCGGCTCCGTCGGCCAGGAAAAGGCAATCGTCGCCCAGTGCATCGCGCTGCTGGAACCGCGCTGACGGTGTCTGTCTCGCGACCCCACGGGACGCAGCCCGTGGGCGTTGTCTCCAAGTGATCACCGCCAACCACCCATAGCTAATCACTAACCACCAACCACGATCCACGATCCACTAACCACTGACTCATAGCATGATTCGCGTCTACAACACCCTCTCGAAATCCAAAGAGCCCTTTCAGCCCGTCATCCCCGGCAAGGTCGGCATTTATCTCTGCGGGCCGACCGTCTACAAGCCCAGCCACATCGGCCACATGGTCGGGCCGGTGATCTTCGATACGATCAAGCATTATCTGACCTACTGCGGGTACGACGTCACCCTGGTGGTGAACATCACCGACGTCGACGACAAGCTGATCGCCGAGTCAGCCAATCAGGGCGTCTCCATGGCCGACCTGGCCGCCGAAATGACGTCCGACTACATGAATAATATCGAAGCCCTGGGCGTTGACACGATCGACCACTTCCCGCGATGTACCGACCACATCAACGAGATCATCCAGTTCACCACCACGCTGATCGACAAGGGTTTCGCTTACGAGTCCGACGGCGACGTATACTTCGAAGTTGGCAAGGCGGCCGACTACGGCAAACTCAGCCACCGTCGTACCGAGGCCCTGCAAGGCGACGGCGGCGGGATGGCCCAGCGAAAACGCTCCGGCGCCGATTTCGCGCTTTGGAAGAGCGCTAAGCCCGGCGAGCCTTCCTGGGAAAGCCCGTGGGGGCCCGGGCGTCCGGGCTGGCATATCGAATGCTCCGCCATGAGCCGCCGCCTGCTGGGTGAGACGTTCGACGTCCACGGCGGAGGCCTCGACCTCGTCTTCCCCCATCACGAAAACGAGATCGCCCAGAGCGAGTCCTGCCACGGCAAGCCCATGGCCAAGTACTGGATGCACAATGGTCTGATGCAGGCGTCCGAGGAGGTCGGCAAGGTCGGCGGACGCCATACCCGCGCGGCCGCCGGCGACCTGACTGCCCAGGAGGCCGGCAAGATCAGCAAATCGAAGGGTTCCGAACCGTTTAGCGAGCTGCTCCGAGAATTCAGCGGCGAGACGATCCGCTTCTTCCTGCTCTCCACGCAATACCGGCGGCCCATTGACTTCTCCGAGACGCGGATCCGCGAGGTGGAGACTGGCCTGGAAGGGTTCTATCGCTTTTTCAAACGGTTCGAGCGCGTCGCCGGCGATGACTTCTATAGCCTCACCCCACCGAGCACCCGGGAGCAAGGCGGCTTCGATCCCGGCGACGATGGGCTGCTGAAGATGGTTGCCGAGCACCGCCAACGGTTTCTTGAGGCCATGGACGACGACTTCAACACGGGCGGGGCCGTCGGCGCGCTCTTCGATCTGGTCCGCGGCCTGAACAAGTTCGTCGACGACCATGATCTGGAAAGCAAGAATCTCGAAGACAAGAATCTCAAGGACAAGAATCTCAAGGACAAGGGCGACCGGGCCCCTGCCACGCTCGCCGCACTCCGACAAGGTGCCACCACGCTCCGCGAACTCTCGGCCGTATTGGGCCTGTTCCGCAAACCACCCCAACAGACGTCCTCCGGCGACGATGAGCTGACGGGCAAATTGATGGACCTCCTCATCGAGATCCGCGCCGAGGCCCGCAAGAGCAAAGACTTCGCCACCGCCGACAAAATCCGCGACTCCCTGGCCCAGCTTGGCATCATCCTAGAAGACCGCCCGGGCGGGACTGATTGGAGCATCCACGAGAGCCAAGACCACATTCCGTTCCGGTGATTCGGCATCCGCGGCCCTAGCGTTCCTCTTCGCCAGAACCCGCGTCCTTCTTGGCCAGGAATTGGGTGCGGAACGGATCGATGCCGATCGGGCCGAGTCCCAGAATGTACATCAGCTCGCCCGTATCCGAGAAATCCAGTCGCTCTTTGGGATCGTAGTAGGCAAACGCTGCCTTCCACGCCGCTCCAAAGACAGGGTGATTCGTTGCGGCCTTGACAAACGCGTCGTCGCCTCCCTCGATGTTCAGGTAGGCATTGGCGTCCTTGATTCGGATATAGTGCGTCTGTTGCTTTGTGTATGCCAGCGCAGCGTCGGTCGTCTGCTGTTCGTTCCAATCACTGTGTTGGACCACGTGAATCCGCTTCCTGGTATCGACTTCGGGAAGCTCCATTTTGATTCTCTGCGCCACGGCAGCCGTGATGTCCGACTGCCCGCCTTCCTTGACCCACACGTCACCGCCCGTGCCCAGGACTTGGCCCCATCGGGCCGCCAGTCCGGCGACCGCGGCATTTCGCCGCCGGTGGGCCGAAAGCCAGCCGCAGTCCTTCCAGGCAACGTCCATCACGGTGTCCGACTTCGGATTGAAGCCCCTCTTGTTCTTCCCATAGGCCCCGGAGACCGCCACTACGTGCCTCCCAATCCAACCGACGCCAAAGAGCGACTCGAGCACCGACCGATCAGCAGCCGCGCTGTGCCCATCATCCTTGTCCGGGGCATGATCGTAGTGCAGCGAAATCAGGTCCTTCTCGGGGTCGAAGGTCCTCCCCTTGCCCCCGCCAGGGCTCTGCGCCACAAGCCCGGCCAGCACCAGCCAGAGACCAAACACCAGTGTCGTCGTTTTGTTCATTGCGATGTGCTCCTAACGGCCAAGCTCAGCCCCCCACGGACCTGCCCGTGGCAGCTTGAGCCATCGTAGCACGTCTTCATGTTCGCCGCGACCTGCGCGAAAGTGCAGAAGCATAGTGTGGCTCTAGCGGCACCTCAGCACGTTTGTCACGCGGCACGTGTGTCTCGCGCCGATGGCACAACCTGAGGAACAGAGTGTCCCCTTCTTTGGGCGAACGGTCTGCCCAACCTGAATGGTCCGCAGCACTCGTGTCCCTCTTGGGCAGCGAGCCGCCGTTATTTTTGACATGCGAAACATCCATTGACCAGGTCGTCAAACGCCCCTACCATTCCGACCAACGCCTGTACCCCACCTGGTCGTGGGGTGCATGGCCCTTCCACTCTGCCAACGGGGACCGGTGGTGGGAAAGAAGCTTCGCATCGCTGCGCTTGTCGGTTGCGGCCTGGTGCTCGTCGTTGCCGTGGGCTTCTTTGCCTTGTACAAGGGCCTCAAGCACGAGCCGCAGTTCTACCGCGAGGCGCTGGCCGTCGACCCGGCTGCCCAGAAGCAAACCAGCGACGAGATGCTTCGACGGGCCACCGCGCTACGCAACGACGTCCAGCGGGGTGGCCCATGGCACGCCCTGTTCACCGCCGAGCAGATCAACGGCTGGCTGGCGGTGGACCTGGCCGAGAACTATCCCGACGCACTCCCGGAGACGCTCAGCGATCCCCGGGTGGCGATCCGGCCGGATCGGATCATGCTGGCGTGCCGCCTCCGCCAGGCATACGGCAGCAGCGTCGTCAGCCTGACCGTCGAGCCTTACCTTCCGGAACCGAATCTGCTGGCACTGCGGATCCGCCAGGCCCGGGCCGGCGCGCTGCCGGCGCCGTTGGGCAAGATCCTCGACGGGATTTCCCAGGCGGCCGCCCAGGCCCAACTGCGCGTCCATTGGCAGCAGGCCGACGGCGATCCGGTGGTGTTCCTGCCC
>Ga0154613_1183_pt11 | contig 9074 bp, 8 predicted proteins | sample Rifle2008BG13ft_FD_116042 | JGI IMG/M metagenome (GOLD analysis project Ga0154613, IMG submission 116042) | Planctomycetes bacterium RBG_13_63_9
CCGCTTCCGAACGTCATCATATTACTGGGGGCCCGCCGGCTGGTGCTGCGTCAAGGCTAAGATTTGGGGTGCCACTGCTGGCTTGTCCAGCAGTGCTCGTCACTTGCATCGGACGAGACCCCAATTCTCTGATTTGACAAAGCACTAGCAGCTCCAGCGGCCCTTTCAGCGTGCTGTGGCACGCGACACGTTCCATGCGGCAGGCGCGTCCGTCCTTTCTCTTCGCCTCTCGCCCCTCCATCTTCCCCTTGTCCGGTCCCGGAGGTCGCCTATCATAGGGACCGTTGACCTGGCACTCGGTTTCACGGGACCATAAGGATTTCTGTGGCACGGGCTTCCAGCCCGTGGCGAAGCACGGCCAAGATGGCCGTGACACTACGCCTTGACACAGAATTCCATATAGTCTCGGTTTCACACTCTCTGCGGCCCGATCCATGCGTTGCTGGCTGCGAATCCTGCTGGTGCTGACGCTGATCTCCGGCGTCGGTGTCGCCGCCTGGTGGTATTCCCGTCGCGGAGTACTGTCGCGGCAGTGGCACTGCTATCGTGTGGCATCGGCCGAGTCGTTCAAGGATGCCCAACGCGAGATCGCCTGGTTCGAAAGCGGACCAGACCGCCCCGCCCGACTCACCGAATTGGCCCGAAAATGGGGAACGGGCAATCGGCCCTTCGACCTGTTCCTCGCCCAACACCTCCGCGACGCCGCCAGCAGCGAGCTGCTCCGAGAGACTTTCTCCAAGGAACTCGGCCGACGCGATGGGATGCTGTCCCGCTGGGCACATTACTGGAGCTACCAGGCAACGTCCGAGCCGGACCGGCAGATTGCCTCGATCCGCGACTTCTTCGACACACTGGCCGCCACCGAACACGCCCAAGCGATCACCTGGCGGGAGGTGCTCGACCTTCAGGCAGTCTTCACGTTGGCCGGAGAGCCCCAGCATGCCCATGGCCTCTCGCCCGAAAACTGGCGCCAACGCTACCGAACGTGGCAGCAGAACCGACCGGCCAGATTCCCGCACCTCACCCGGCCGGAAAGGCCGTTCGCCGATTGGCCGAATGGGCACACGAGAGACAAGTAGCCGGGCCGCAAGGCGGCCCGGCGATCCACTATGCGGTGGTTCTCCCGGGCCGCGTTGCGACTCGGCTATCGCGGCCTACCAGCGGATCACTTTGCTGGGAGTGCAAGACTCCACGGAGTACGAATCGCCGGCGTACTACGGTCCGATGCTCGGAGGGTTTTGCGCGAGGAAGTCGCGTGGGCCGCGACTGGTGTAGTATGGGTAAGTGATGGCGCCGGTCGGTGGTCCGGGCGTGTTCATCTGGCCGCCGCCGCCGGCCAGTCCACCCACGAGTCCACCCAGCCCGGGGTCGGGCCTGGCACACGTCTGGCATTCGACTTGGCTACAGGTATCGCAGCCAGCCGGGCCGCACGTGTCGCACGGCATCTCGCCTCCCGTGTTGCAGGCCGCGTACTCGCCGTAGCCGCTGCCTGGCCGACCGCCGAAGCATCCGCCGCCGCCACCGCAGCAGCACCCGCTCAGGCCGGCGACAACGCCCACCGCCAAGAACACGAATAATCCAGTTTTCATAGCCCGTTCATCCTTTCTTGACATGCTTCCTTGACAAGGTCCAGACCTTCCCCCTTCAGATCAGATCGGCGCGACAACCGGCAGAATCCAGGAAATCGGCAGAACCACTGCCATCCGCACAACCTGTACTGTAGCCTGGTCCCGATTCTGGCCGAGCGTACAATAGGCAATAAAATGGGTAAGTTTGCCGCCGGCTGCTGCGAGCCTGGACGACGCCCGGTCAAGCTGGTACGGTTGACGAGTTATGGTTGCTTCGATCGAGTACATTGAGAAAATCATTGCCACGTTTGCCCAGGCTACCGAGGCCAACTGGAACACGCCAGGTCGCCAGGGAAACGTCATCCTCCTCACCCCGGAGTTGGCCGACGAGGTGATGGTCACGGGCGATTTGCACGGACACCGGCGGAACTTCAACTTGATCAAGAAGGTTGCCGCCCTGGGAAGCCATCCGCGACGTCACTTGATCCTCCAGGAGGTCTGCCACGGCGGACCGACCTACCCACAAAACGGCGGCTGCATGTCGCATACCATCCTGGAAGACGTGGCCAAGCTCAAGGTCGAGTATCCCGAACGGGTCCATTTCATCCTGGGCAACCACGAGCTGGCCGAGTTGACCGACTATCCGATCCAGAAGAACAAGCAGATGCTCAACCTGTTGTTCCGGCTCGGGCTGCAGCAGATGTACGGTCCGGCCACCGACAAGGTTCGCGAGGCTTTTTTCCCGTTTATTCGCAGCTCCCCGTTGGCGGCGCGGCTGCCGCACGGAGTCTTCATTTCGCACAGCATCCCGGAAGACGCCGATGTGGGTAAGTTCGACAAGACCATCTTCGCCCGAAAGCTCACCGACCAGGAGTTCTACGAACGGGGCGGCATCTTCCAACTCGTATGGGGGCGCGATTATCGCCAGGAGAATGCACGGGCCTTCGCCGAGCTGGTCGACGCCAAGGTGCTCCTCAACGGCCACGAGCCGTGTCCCGAAGGACACAACGCACCGAACCAGACACAGGTGATCATCGATTGTTGCAGCGACCGGGCTTCCTACGTCATCCTGCCACTCGACCAGGAGCTGAGCCACGCAGCGATTCTCCAGCGGGTGGAGCGGCTGGCGTAGCGCTCCATACCGGGCCTGGCCGCTGGGCGAGATGATTCATGGACCGTTTGTAGTGACCGCATTCATGCGGTCTGAGGATCCGTGCACCTGATGCGACCCGATGAATCGGGGCACTACGAGCCATTATGAATCGTCGGGGCCAGCGGTGGCGCATGGGAAGGGGAAACGATGCCGGATACGGAACCTTCAGAATCGCCGCGACGACCGTTCCAGTTCGGCCTCTGGACGTTGTTCCTGCTCACTGCGCTACTTAGCGTATTGGCGGCAGCGTTTGCCGGGATGCTGCGCAGCTCCCTAGACTCCTCGATGCAGCCCGGCTTCTTCGTCATCATGGCGGCGGCCGCACCCCTGGCCGCGATCATCGTGATCAGCCTGTGTCGCGCAACCGTGCGATGGCTCGGGCGACGTCGCCGATAACCTGTGCCACTGCTTCGCAGAAGCAGTGCAGGTGGCAACTCGCCGGTACTGCTTCCCTTGCGGCAAGCAGTCGCACACCCGGCACGCCCTGGTCAGAAATGCGGCCTAGGGGGAGTCTGGCCGGTGTGCTAGACTTGTCGGTACTTGCCGCTGGCGGGAGTCTTTGGTCAAGGGAGTTTCGGACAGAAGTGAGTCTCGGGCAGAAGGAACCCAATGGGATGAAAACATCGCTGGAGAAAGTCATTCAGAGCAAAGCGGCCGTCGTGGGCGTTGTCGGACTCGGATATGTCGGGCTGCCGCTGATCCGCGCATTCGTGGCCGCGGGATTCCGTACCTTGGGCTTCGACGTCGACCAGGCCAAGGTAGATCGACTGCTGGCCGGGCAGAGCTACATCGAGCATATCCCCTCCGACTGGATCGCCAAGTGCATCCGAGACCGGAGCTTCGAGCCGACGGCCGATATGCACCGACTCGCCGAAGCCGACGTCCTGCTGGTCTGCGTGCCCACGCCGCTGAGCGAGAGCCGCGACCCCGACTTGAAATACGTCGAAGATACCACGCGGCAGATCGCCCAAACGCTCCGCCCCGGCCAGCTCATCGTGCTCGAGAGCACGACCTATCCGGGCACGACGGCCGAGGTGCTCTTGCCGATCCTCTCGGCGGGCGGACTGAAGGTCGGCAGTGACTTCTTCCTCGCCTATAGCCCCGAGCGAGAGGACCCCGGCAACCCGGTCTATTCGGCGGAGAAGATCCCCAAGGTCGTCGGCGGTATCGAACCGAACAGCCAGCGGCTGGCCGCCGCGCTCTACCGTCATGCGGTCGTCGAAGTGGTGTCGGTTTCCAGTTGCGAGGTGGCCGAAGCCAGCAAGATCCTGGAAAACACCTACCGCTCGGTGAACATCGCCATGGTCAACGAGCTGAAGATGCTCTTCGATCGTATCGGCATCGACGTCTGGGAGGTGATCGACGCGGCCAAGACGAAGCCGTTCGGGTATCAGGCATTCTATCCCGGCCCGGGGCTGGGCGGACACTGCATCCCAATCGACCCCTTCTATCTGAGTTGGGTGGCTCGGCGCCACGGCATGCCTACCCGGTTCATTGAGCTGGCCGGCGAGATCAACACGAGCATGCCGCGCTACGTGACCGGCCGCGTGCAGGAGGCGCTCAACGCGTTCAGCAAACCGTTGCGGGGAAGCAAGGTCTGTGTGCTGGGAGTCGCCTACAAGCGAGACGTCGACGACATGCGCGAGAGTCCGTCGTTTGAGTTGATGGAACTGTTGCTCGCCCGCGGCGCCGAGGTCACCTACAGCGATCCTCACGTCCCCGAGCTACCCAAGAAACGGGACTACGACCTCTCGGGCATGACCAGCTCGGAACTCACCGCCGAGTTCCTTGCCCAGCAGGACTGCGTCCTGATCGCCACCGACCACGGTGCCTACGACTACGACTTCATCGTCGAGCACGCCCAACTGGTCGTCGACACCCGCAACGCCACGAAGCACGTGGCCGCCGGTCGGGAGAAAATCTGGAAGGCCTGAACGCGGCTCCGTTGGCCGGTTTGTGGATTCTCTGCGGGCAACTTGGTACAATGGGTGGCGGCCCACGTGGTCCCACCGTGTCGACGTTTCCGAATCCCACCCGAGTGATCCAGGAGCACAAGAGATGTCCGTCAGGCAAAAGTCTGGAATTATGGTTGCTTTTATTGTGGGCATTTGCATCAGCGCATCGCTGTCGGCCGCTGATCGCCCCTATTGGCCCCGTTTTCACGGACCCAACGGGGACAACCTTTCGACCGACACCGGTCTTCTGAAACAGTGGCCGCAGCACGGGCCAAAACTGATCTGGACGGCCCAGGGCATCGGGCACGGGTTCTCCGGCGTCACCATCGCCGATGGCCGGATCTATACCGACGGCAATATCAACGAGAAGACGGTCGTCACGGCACTGGACCTTGAAGGCAACATTTTCTGGCAGGCCGAAAACGGTGGGGCCTGGACCCGCTCGCACCCAGGGACTCGTGGGACCCCGACCATCGACGGTGACCGCATCTACCACGAGAGCCCGCTGGGTAACGTCATCTGCCTGGATGCCAAAACCGGCACGAAGATCTGGCAGGTGAACGTCCTGGATGAATTCGGCGGCCGGAACATCCCCTGGGCACTGGCCGAGTCCGTGCTGATCGACGGCGACCGCGTGGTCTGTTCTCCTTGTGGACGCGACGCGAGTGTCGTCGCCCTGGACAAGCAGACCGGAGAGACCGTCTGGAAGGCACGCGGCGTGGGTGACCAGGCCGGCTACGCGTCGCCCACACTGGCCGAGTACGAAGGCGTGCGGATGATCTTCACGATGACCGCGAAGGCACTGATCGCCGTCAACGCCGACACGGGTGAGCTGCTCTTTCGCTTCGAACACCCCACCAAGTATGACGTCAACGCGACGAAGCCCATCTACCACGACGGCCATGTGCTGATCAGCTCGGGATACAAGACGACCGGCACCACGCTGCTGAAGCTCAGCGTGGACGGCGAGAAGGTCGCCGCCGAACAGGTGTGGAATTCACGCGAACTGGACAACCACCACGGTGGCGTGATTCTGCTGGATGGCTGTCTCTACGGTGCCGCTCACGACTTCAACAACGGCAAGTGGATATGCCTCGACTGGGCCAGCGGCGAGCTTCAGTATGCCGAACGAGGCGTCGGCAAAGGGTCGGCCACTTGCGCCGAAGGGATGCTCTATACCGTAAGCGAGGATCGCAAGGTGGGGCTGGTCAAGGCAACGCCGGAAGGTCACGACGTGATCAGCGAGTTCCGCACACCCGCCGGTCCCGAGGGTCCCACCTGGGCCCACCCGGTCGTCTGCGGCGGACGCCTCTACATCCGGCATAGCGACAACCTGTATGCCTACGTCGTGCGTGCGGAATAGACGCTCTGCGGCCTTGCCGGCCATTGTGCGGAGTGTAGGGTGGGTCGAACGAAGTGAGACCCACGAGAAGTGCGGCGACAGCAGCGCGGCGCAACCGACACGGCGAAACCATCGCGTGGGTCTCGCTTCGCTCGACCCACCCTACTCTGTGGACTCGGAGTCGTCTTGCTTACGCATCTGCTCCGGCAGCGCGCCTTCGCTCAGCAGCGGATGGCCGCCGAACGGGTTGTAGAGCGGATCGCCCACCAGGACCATGGCCCAGGAGTTGAAGGGCTTCGTGCGATAGTAGACCTCGACCAGCGTGTAGCGGCCCGTCAGAAGCAACGAGAAGAAATCGTCGGGCAGCGGGAACGCCGCCAGGTAGGGTTCCTGGACCGGCCCCACGGTCGCACAGATCCCGTCTTCCAGCATGGCGTTGCACCAGACCTTGCCGCCCGGCGTTCGCAGCGTCGTCGCCTCGGAGCTGGCCAGATGGTAGCCCACCGCCCCGGGCTGCCAGTCGAAGGCGTCGACGTACTTCGCCAGAGAGTACCAGCCGCAGTAAAGGGCGGCCTCGGGACATTGGCCCTCCTGGAACAATGCGGCCTCGTCGTCCAGCACGACCTCAAACTTGGTGTGCTCTTTCAGCCGACCGGCCAGGTCGCGCAACGACTGGTCATACTGACCGTAGGATCCGCGCTGGTCACTGCCAGGATCGAACCCGATCCCCCGAGCGTCGAGGTAGACCTTGCCCGAGAGACCCGTCTTCTCGGTCGCGATGGCCGCATCAATCAGGTTCTTCGCCAGCTCGAAGGTGGGGGCCTCGAGCCGCGAGACCATCAACGTCCTGCGATGCGCCGGTAGCGGTTCGGTCACCCGGTAATGCAGCAGATTGGCAGTCCAACGGTCCAGCGGATAGTCGGGCCAGTAGAGCAGCGACAGCTCGCTGTCGAAGCTCGAGGAGGTCTCATTCCGCTCGAACTGCTGCTGTTGCTGGTCGATCCACCGCACGGCGCCGATCAGCCCGACGGTCTGCACGACCTGACGAAGCATCAACTCGTCGCGCGTGACGGACTCGGGCAGGCTGCCGAGCATGCCAAGCGAGTCGGTCAGTCCCTGGAGTCTTCCGCGATAGAGTTCCACCTGGTGGGCGGCGTCAAGATCAAGCCCCGTGGCACCGGCCTGCCGATCCATGGTTCGCACCAGTCCGGCGAGCCCAACGCCCTGGAGAAACACCCGCTGGTAGACCACGCCAGCCTGCTTCTTCTCATCCTCCGATTCGATCGCTTGCAGCCGCTCTCGCGCCGCCTGCATGGCCGCGTCGAATTGCGCCGCCAGCGCGGCCGGCTTCGGCTGGTCACCAGCCGCCGGGTGCTCCGGCAACTGGTCGGCGGGAAGGAGGTGTTCGAGCGTCTTCAGCGCATCGTACACCCGCCGGACCAGATCGGCCCGCGATTGGGCCAGAGAATCTCGTCGAAGAGCCATGTCGGGCACGTCGTTGTCCCGCTTGCCGATCCGCAGCGGCACGTCCCAGCAGGTCACAAAACAACGAATCTTCGTCTCCAGGCCGCTCTGGCTGAGCCACTGACGAATGGCCGGCCGGGCCCGCGTCTGCCAGTCGGCCCGGCTCATCGCCGCTGCCGGTTTGCCTTCCAAAAGAAAGACCTGCGACTTGGGGACACCCCGGGCGGTGGCGTAGTAGTCGGCCAACTGGCGCGAGCGCTCACTTTCGCGCATGCCGAGGACCGCCACCTCGCCGGGCGTCAGTCCAGCGTCCACGTTCGCGCCGATCGAAAAGACGAGCACCGCGGTCAGGAAGCATCGCATGGCATCGCGTCCGATCGTCTGCGTGTTTTGGGGAAAATGGAACGGCCCCAATGTACCGTCTCCTTGCACAACACCGCTCTTGTCGACACGATAGCATCGATATCGGGCTCCCAATGCGGATACCGGCACATCGAACTACGGATGAGACAGACAACTCGCATCGGCCGCGGAATGCAATGCCTTGCCAATCCTAGCCGTGATATCGAGAGTGTAGCATCAATACAGGGATTCGTGGCGAGAGAGCGCTCCAAGAGATCGCGAAAACACGAAGTAACGAAAGCTCGAAAGAAGGTGATTGCAGTTGCTGAGCAAGGAAGTCCTGAGGCTTTCATTTCTTCGCTCGATTTCGTGTTTTCGCCGTTTCGCCCTTTCGTGGTCCCCTGTAATGCTGCTACAGTCTCGTGATATCTGTGTAATCCGTGGTGCAACCCGATTGGAGTGCTACAGTCTCCTCGTATCCTCGGCTATCGTATCGTTGCACAGCGCCACGTTGCCTTGCACGGCGAGCTGTGAGAGTGTATCCGAATTCTACCCACCACACGCTAAACGCACGCCGGCCGCGGGGTGCTTCAACGCCCACCGCGCGCCCCCCGCTTCAACGCCCACCGGCCGCGCCCCGCGGGGTGCTTCTCGGATAGGCTCTATGCTCAGAAAACAGGGCCGTTTACGGCCCTTCTTCGCTTCAGCGGTATTAGGCCCGGCGTTCACGCCGGGTCAGCTCGCGGCAAACCTCCCCCCTCTTGTTGAGCCCCGTTCACGGGGCTTCTCGCAGTTCGTCGGGTCTCCCACAACCCTCATCCTATACCATCCCCGTCAGTCGTGCAACTCTTGTCTGCCGCAAGCGGCTTCGTCCGTCAAGAATCGGATCTTCTCGATCACCGCGCTGGTCGAATACGTCCCTCGCATCGCCACTCGCACGACCCGGCCACCGTGCCGTTCGACGAACTCGCCGCCAACGACCTGCTCCGGGGAATACTCGGCCGACTTGACCAACACGTCGGGCAGCACCTGCTCGACCAGGCCGGCAACACTCGGGTCATCGAAGAGCACAACGTAGTCGACACACGCCAGGGCGGCCAGCATTTCCGCTCGGCCCTGCTCGTCGACGATCGGATGGCCCGGGCCTTTGAGCACCCGTGCGCTCTGATCGCTGTTCAGCCCCACGACCAGACAGTCGCCCTCTTGACGTGCCTGCTGCAATGAGAAGACGTGCCCCGGGTGCAGCAGAT
>Ga0154613_1240_pt4 | contig 9072 bp, 7 predicted proteins | sample Rifle2008BG13ft_FD_116042 | JGI IMG/M metagenome (GOLD analysis project Ga0154613, IMG submission 116042) | Planctomycetes bacterium RBG_13_63_9
GTGCCAACCGTTAAACGGCAAGTGGGTGCCAATAACTGGCTGTCAACATCTGAGCAGACAGTGGCACCGGCGTCTCGCCGGGGATCGCCGCGTCATGCTCCACCATCTCACCACGCTTCCACATACTCAGTCATTGCCCTGTTGATAGAACCAAGCGTATTCCTCGGGACTTGCTACAAGGGCCTCTTTCACAGGGTTATCACGAATGTACTGCCACTTCTCCCAGAACTCCCTTTCGTCCCGGACAATCCGATCCTCCCGTTCGTCTTGCCAGACGGCACCCGATTGTCCGCGGAGTCGATTGATCTCGTGAGCACTGTAGCTCTTGATGCTGTGAAAAATCGAGCCGAGTGCATACCACGCAGGCGGCTGCTTCTCTGGTATCCTCAGTGGTTGCACCAGGACATGGGCATGGTCCGCCATGACCACCGCGGCGTACAGTGTCCAGCGGATGCCATCCCAATGGCGTATCGCGTCCAACGCGAGCGCGCGCTCGTGGGGAGTAAGACGCCTTTTCCTAATCGTGCTCCATGTGACGAAGTAGACACCGCCGGGCTCTTCCCAATGGGGAAGATCGCGGCGCGTTGCCGTGAAGGAAATCACTCCATCCACCGGCGTGACGCCGGTGCCACTTCCGTCAACCGACGGGTGTGTGCCCGTGGCATTCCCGGTCGCTCGTGGTTTCCGTTTCTGAGGAGTCCCGTCCTGCATGCTGCCAATTCTTCGTGGTTAGGGCGTTCCCAATTCCCACCGGCGAGACGCCGGTGCCACTGTGTGCCGAGCGAGTCTTTCACCCCGACCCACAAGACACGGCCACGTCTCCCAGGAAACTCCGCATCAGCCTCCATCCCTCCTCGAATACCAATCGGGACCGATCGGCCGTCGGATCGTCGTAGGTCTCGGCGGCGTCGGGGCGGATGCCCGTGCCGGCCATCGCAAACGGCACGAAGCCGTGGCTGTGGGTCTTGGTGCGCAGCGGCGTGGGATGGTCGGGACTGACCAGTATGCGGTAATCGCCCCGGGACTTCAAGGCCGCATGGACGGGCCCGACGATGTGCCGGTCGATCGCCTCGAGGGCTTTGACCTTGGCCGCGGCGTCGCCCTCGTGCGAGGCCTCGTCCGTGGCCTCGACGTGGACGCAGACGATGTCGACTTCCCCGAGGGCATCGACCGCGTAGCGACCCTTGGCCGAATAGTCCGTATCGGTGTAGGCGGTGGCACCGGGAACCTCGATCCGCCGCCAGCCGATCAGCGTGGCCAGGCCGCGCAGCAGATCGACGGCCGTGATCATCGCTCCCCGCTTGCCGTACAGCTCGTCGAACGGGCGCAGCTTGGGAGTTTTGCCCAGGCCCCAGAGCCAGACGTGCGTGGCCGGCAGCTTGCCTTGCTCCCGCCGGGCGACGTTGACCGGATGGTCGGCAAGCAGGGCAACGCTCTGGTGCATCAGGCGCCTGAGCTCGTCGCTGCCCGGCCCACGAGGGTAATCGTCCAACACCGATTGGTCCGTGAGGTCGTGGGGCGGCGTGGTTCGGGTGTCGCCGCAGAAAGGCACTGGCCCGCCTCCGCTGCGATACACCAACAGGTTTCGGTAGCTGACCCCAGGATAGAATTGCAGGTTCTCGTTCCCCAGCTTCTGCTGGGCGGCCTTCAGCAACTCGGCCGCCTCCGCGGAGGCGATGTGTCCGGCGGTGAAGTCGCGCATCACCTGGTTTTCGATCGTCACCAGGTTGCAGCGGACGGCCCAGTCTGCCGGCCCCAGATCGATTCCCTGGGCGGCCGCTTCCAAGGGGGCCCGGCCCGTAAAATGCTCCAGCGGATTGTAGCCCAACAGGCTCAAGTTGGCCACGTCGGACCCCGGCGGGAGCAACTCGGGCACGTGGTTGGCCCGGCCGACCACGCCAGCGGCGGCCACGTCATCCATCGCCGGCAGGCAGGCCGCCTCCAGCGGCGTCTTCCCCCCGAGCGACTCCTGGGCCTCGTCGGCGCAACCGTCAGGAATGATCAGAGCGTATTTCATGGACCGGCCCAGAGGGTGGCTGATGGGATTCGAACCCACGACTTCTGGATCCACAATCCAGCGCTCTAACCAGCTGAGCTACAGCCACCGCAACACAGTCAACCAAGTATAGCCGGCCGCGGCCGGCCGGTCAACGTCCCGCTCGGGCGACCGCGTCAGTAGGGAAACCGCTCGTCCAATTCTGATTCCGACAGTTCCACCAGGAAGCCGGCCAGACGATCGACGAGGACCTTGATCAGTCGGCGTCCCTTGTCGGCCGCGGCGGCGTGGGGGTCGGCCGCGCCGGTGTTCGTGGTCAACAGGTGCCAAGGCCGCGTGATCGAGACCCAGCCACGGTTGACCGCCTCGAAGCGACAAGGCGCCGTCTTGCCCCGATCGGCGGTCAGGCTCCCGTCGGGATTGCGACCGACCAGTTCCGCGGCGTAGGCCAAGGCCAACGAGGTTTCCATCTCTCCGGCGTGGTCGTCCCGCTTCTCGAAGATCTCGTCGTAGACGTCGTCGAAGATGGCATACCAGTCGCACAGGAACAGATGCGCGGGCGTCTTGGCGTACAGCTCTCGGAGCACCGGCTTCAGATCGTTTCCGCCGTGGCTGTTCAACAGCAGGATCTTCAGAATCCGGTGCTGCGCCAGTGAATCGACGAGGTCGGCTATCACGGTGGCCAGCGTCGAGGGGTTGAGGTTCATCACCAGCGGGAATTCCATCTGATTCGTGTGCGTGCCGTAAGGCACGGTGGGCAGCAGCACGACCTTGGCCCCGCGATCCCAGGCTGCCTCGCAGATCTTCTCGCCAATCAGGTCGGCTTCGATCGTATCCATGCCGTAGGGCAAGTGCAGGTTGTGCGGCTCGGTGGCGCCCAGCGGCAGCACGGCCACTTCGTACTGGTGCTGCTTGACCGTGCCGTAGTTCGTGTGGGATAGCTTCCAGGGATGCACGATATCCTCCGCAATGGTGGACTCAGCGGACATGGCAACTTCATACCGCCATCATACGGACGATGGCCGCCGAGGAAAGGGGCGCATGCCAGCGAAGCCGGCTTGCACCGACATCTGTAGGAAAGGTGATTGGGGTGACGTGATTTGCACACGACGGGCGCCCCGCGCCCGTGTGTCGGCGTGCTGGCGCTGGCCTACCGCCTTACTGCTGGCCGACGTGGCTGGCCACCAGGTGGGGCATCCAGAGGGCCTTCGCGATCAGCTCGACCAGGACCTCCGGGTCGAACGGCTTGCGGAGATAGTAGGTCCCTCCGACGGCGTGGCTGCGGCGGATGATGTCGGGAATCTGGGCCCCGGAGAGGAACATCACGGGGACGTCCTTGAGGGCTTCGTTCTGCTTGATCTGCTCGCACATCTCCAACCCGCTGTAGCCGTGGAGATTAATGTCCGAGATGATCAGATCGGGCGAGGCTTCCTCGGCCGCTGCAATGGCCTGCTCGGCAGTGACACAGCACCGGCAGGCGTAGTTTGCGGCCGTCAGGACCGAGGCGACCTCATCGAGTACCTCGGTCTCGTCGTCGACGACCAGGATCAGCGGTTGTTGCGCTTCGAAGGGCTTCATAGGGTTCTCTTGGCTTTCTGAAGTAGTATTCTCTGGAGTTCTACGGCCGGTCTCTAGCCGCTGGAGGACATCCCAGGGAATGGACGATCCGCTGTCTTCTTCCTTCGGCCGGAGAAGTGTAGCTGTTGATCAAGCTTTCCCTGGATCGCCCAATCGCGCCAACCGTCGAAATCGGGAAATCCGGCCCTCCAGCGGGTTCGGCCGGTTTTTCCGGCTGGTGGTAAGAGCCTATCCCAGAACCACGCCCAGTCTCGCTTTCGGAACGGTTCCGGCAGGTAATGGGATACGTTCTAAGGCCCCGGGCGGCGTTGCGGTCCGGCCATGCGCACACGCGACGGGCCGTGGGCACATCAACTGGGAGATCGGGACCGCGTTGTCGTCCAGGTTTGCACCCGCATCATCTTTCGGGTAGAACGTGGCTTTCGCGAATTCTCCCCCTTTCAGGTACATGGACACCCGGATGGATACCCTGGATTACGCTGTCCTGATTACGTATTTCGCGGTGATGACCGGCATCGGGATCTGGTCGATGCTGCTGGTGAAGAAGCAGGAGGATTTCTTTCTGGGCGACCGCACGTTTGGAAAGCTGTTTCAGACGTTCGCCTCGTTCGGAGCGGGGACCGGTTCGTACGATCCGGTGACGGTGGGGCGGACGACGTTCACCAGCGGGCTGAGCGGCATTTGGAGCGTGCTGCTGTGGCTGTTCGTGACGCCGTTCTACTGGTTCGCGGGCGTTTGGTACCGCCGGATGCGACACACCACGATGGGCGACTGGTTCGTGGAGCGTTACCACAGTAAGGGGCTGGGTGCCGCGTTCATGCTGTTTGCGATTGCGTTTTGCACAGTCTACATAGCGCTGGGTTTTACGGCCATCAGCAAGGTGGGTACCCCGCTGGTCGGCATCGACAAGGTCAGCCTGTGCGGTTTGACGATGCCGATCGAGCACGTGCTGGTTTATGTTTGTGCGATCGTGGTGTTGGTATACGGGGTGCTCGGCGGTCTGCGAGCGGCATATTGGACGGACGTGATCCAGGGGTTCTTCATCATCGTTTTGTCCGTGCTGTTGATTCCGGCGGGACTGAGCGCGCTGGTCGCCAAGGAGGCTGCGGAGCAGAACGTCGACCCGGCGACGATGAGCACGATCGACGGATTCCGGATCATGCACGAGCAGGTGCCGGAGGAGTACTTCGACATCATCGAGAGCCCGCGGGGGGGTGAGTTTCCTGTCTACTACATCGTGGCGATCACGTTGCTGAACCTGATAGCGGTGGTGGTCCATCCGCACATGGCAGTCACCGGCGGGGGGTCGGCCAGATCGGAGAATTCCGCCCGGGTGGGACTGGTGACGGGCAACTTCTTGAAACGGTTCTGCACGATTGGTTGGTGTATCACGATTCTGATTGTTCTGGCGTACATGGCGGACAACACGGAGATTGCGCAGGACCCTGACCGTGTGTGGGGAGTGGCCGCCCGGGAGATCCTGGGACCGTACCATTTGGGCCTGGTCGGTCTGATGCTGGCTTGCCTGATGGCCGCGTTGATGAGTTCGGTGAGCGCGTATATGTTAATCGTTTCTGCCCTGGTAGTGCGGAACTTCTACGCCGCGTACGTGGACGCGGGCGCCAGCGAGAAGACGTACGTGCTGCTGGGGCGGATCGCCAGCGCCCTGATGATCATCGGGGGCGTGGCCGTTTCGCTGTATTACCAGGACGTGTTTACGCAGTTGAAGATCGCCTGGGAGATGCCGATTCTGTTTGCGGCCCCGTTCTGGATCGGGATGTTCTGGCGGCGGGCGACGAAATGGGCGGCATGGTCGGCGCTGGGTTTCTCGGCGTTGGCCTTTTTCATCGTACCCGCCGTGCTACCGCACGCCGTGCCGCAACTGGCCGGCGACCAGCGCTTCACCGGCACCAACGAGATCGTTACCACGATTATGAAACGCCGCGCGGCCGCGTCGGACGTTGCCCGCCGGGCCGCGCAGATCGCGCTTTGGAACGATGGCGACAAGGGAATGCGGAACGAGTACAAGCAGTGTCCGCCGCCGCTTGAGGTCGGTGATCCGTTTGAAGACAAGTTCACTGCCGGGGGCAAGCCCATCTATTGGGAGAATCAAGTATGGTTCGACGATGAAGGCAAGACCAGAAGGATTGTGAACGACAAGGACGGCTTCATACCGGTCGAGGAGGAATACCAGGACCGCGTCTTGGAGGAGATTTCTCGCACGGAGGAAGGCAATACGGTGGTGATCCGCCAGCGCTACAAGTGCAAACTGAAGGGAGAGGGATCCTTTAAGCTTGATTTTCTGGTCTACGATCTGCTGGGCGTCGAAGTGGCGAAGACGTCGAGCCCGGCCCTGGAGACGTTGCGGCTGCCGACGCGGATCGTGTTGCCGTTTGTGGTTGTGATTCTGATCAGTCTGATCACGCCGGCGGTCGACCGACAGATTCTGGATCGTTACTACGTGAAGATGAAGACGCCGGTACAGCCCGATCCGGAGGCCGACCGACGGGAGTTGGAGGAGTCGTATCGGAACCCCTCACGTTTCGACCACCGCCGGCTGGTGTCGGCAGGCGGCCTGGAGATACAGAAGCCCAAGCCATGGGACATGTTCGCGTTTGTGGTCTGTTTCGCGATCTGCTTCTTGCTGATCTGGCTGACGGTCTGGTTGGCCAAGCTGGGGAGTTGATCGACGCGGACAAACAAGTTGGGTGTGTGTGGGTATTTTTGTGGAAGGGGTGATTCCGTGTTGAGGGCGGTTTGGTGCTGGTTTTCTCGGGGTTTGGGCGTGTCTGGCGGGTGTTTTTTGAGGCATGCGTTGCGGCGCAAAAAACTGCGGTGCGGGGGTGGGCGTGAGGTCGCAGAGTCTGTTGCGGAAAGTGTAACCAGTGGGTGCTGTGGGCATACACGCGTGACCGTGCCGCGGTTTGCTCGCACTTCCCACATGTCCACGGCCAGTGTGGGCAAGACAGCGGGCGATTATACTATACTGGATGGGGTGGCCCAATTCCAAGGGAAAAGAAACAAGGTTCAGCCAGGTAGGGTGCGTGCTTGCACGCACCATCCCATGATGAGGGCATAAGCGAGTTCAGTTCAGCCCGGCTCGATGTCCTACACGGCCGACCAGTTGGGGTTGGGTTGGTTGAGGATTTCGGGCGTGGTGCTTTGCTGCAACTGGGCGACTGATTGTTGGGCCGCTTGGACGGATTTGGCGTCGCCGTGGGCTTCGAGGGTGATCTCGTGCTGCCGGGACTCGCCTGGGGCTAGTGTGATCACTCGGCCGTTTTGCTTCTCGAACGACTTCGTGTTGGGGAAGTTCGTCGCTGGTTCCAGTCCCGTCACGTAGCCGTCAGTCTCGGCCTGGCGGCTCTTCCAGAGGGTGAACTGCGGAAGCTGGTTTCTGTTGAACGTCAGGCTCACGCCCGCAGTGGCCGCCGCGTTGTGCAGCAGGGCCTGGGTGCGACCGTCGGCGTCCGCGGCCAGTTCGAAGAAGAAGACCACCTCGGCCAGCCCGGGCGCCGCCGGACCGTAGGTGCCCCACTGGGGCATGTTGCCCACGGCCACTTCGTCCCGCGGCGCGAGCTTGGCCACGGGCAGCACGACCTTCGAGCCGGCGGCCAAAAGCGGCGTGCCGAAGTTGACGTGGTAGAGCAGTTCCAGCTCGCCAGGCTCGGCCGAGATGTTCGTGACCGTATCGGTGACCGTCAGGCCGGGCCGGCCGACCTCGGTCGTGATGGTCGAAGTCAGCCGGAGCTTGTTGCCGAAGAGCCGGGCCTCGTCGACCGTGCCGGTAACGCGGATCCTGCCCAGGGCGGCGTCGATGCCTACCTCGAGCTGGTGCGCCGGAATGTTCGCGATCTTGCCGTGCAGGGGGTACCGCAGGCTGCCGTCTTTGTTGAACTCGGGCGCCCCGTTGCTCTCCAGCCCACAGCGGACCAGCAGCTCGTCGAAGCCGTCGAGCCAGCCAAGCCCACCGGGCTCCCAGAGGCGGACGTGAGCCGGATGCACCGGCCCGGTCTGCGGCGACTTCCAGCCGAGTTGCAGTTCGCCGAGGGTCGCTTTCCAGATGCCCATTCCTCGGGTGGGAACCACCACGAAGCGGAGGCGGCCGTTGTCCACTTCCAGGACGTCCACACCGTCGCGGAGTCCCCCTCGCAGGGTCCGCTTGGAGACCGAGTAGCCGGCAGCCGCACCACCGACGTCCTCCGGCTCCAGGGCGATCTGCTCGACATAGGCGTCGTGCTCGAGGTCAACAAGCGTCCACGTTCTTTCAGCCATGATGGGTCGTCTCCCGTGCGGTGCAAGGTGCTCTTGGTCCTGTTGCCCAATGTACGTGTTGTGGCCGGGGCAATCCAGAGCCTGGGCGACGAGGAGTGCCGGTCGTGATTGCATCTGGGCGAACGCCAGCCGTCACCTTGCCTTGGTCGCCCAAAACCCCCACTTTTCGGCCCGGTCCCCTCACTGCCTTGCCAACTTGCGAGCAGCGCAATAAAAAGAGGGCCTTGGAGCGTATCCGAGAACTACCCCGCGGGACGCAGCCCGCGGGCGTTTGAGGTGCGGTGTGTGGTATTTGGATAGGCTCTACGAGTCACACAGGCGGTCTGCCGGCCGTCGATCGCGGTGATCGGTGGCGAGACTACAGGTTTCCAGGGAGTAGCAAGCGATCATGTGTGCATCTGAAATCCTCAGCAAGGACAACGTAGGGGCGATTCTGCGACGTGCGCTGGACGCTGGAGGCGGCCTGTTGCGGCTGACCCCGACTTGGGTCCCGCGGAGCTTCCTGCATCCGGGCAAGCGGATCAAGCTGGCTCCGACCGATTGGTATGCCTTGGGCGTGCACCGGGGCGGCATCGACGAGCGTTGGTTTGCCAGTACGACCGAAGCGATGAACGACAACCGCGCCGCGGACGAGGGGCTGAGCTACTGTGTCTTCGAGGGCCAACGATTCTTGCTTCGGGACGCGGTGGCGGAGGCCGGGCCTCGGATGATCGGCCAGACGATGTGGGACGAGTACAAACGGTGGCCCGTCTATTCGAAGTTCTTCGACAACATGGGCCCGATTCCGCACCACATGCACCAATCGGCCGAGCACGCCAAGCTGACCAACCAGGAGGGAAAGCCCGAGAGCTACTACTTCCCACCGCAACTGAACGCCGCCGAGAACCATTTCGACTACACGTTCATGGGCCTGGAGCCCGGCACGACCAAGGACGACGTGCGGAAGTGCCTGGAGGACTGGAGCCAGGGTGACAACGGCATCCTGGACCTTAGCCGCGCCTATCGGCTCAAGCCGGGCACGGGCTGGCTGATTCCGGCCGGCGTGCTGCACGCCCCCGGCTCGGTGTGCACCTACGAGCCGCAATGGGGTAGCGACGTCTTCGGCATGTTCCAGTCGCTGGTCGAGGGCCGCGAGGTCCCCTGGGACCTGCTGGTCAAGGACGTGCCGGAGGACAAGCACCAGGATCTCGACTTCATTGTCGAGCAGCTCGCCTGGGAGAAGA
>Ga0154613_1322_pt7 | contig 9026 bp, 5 predicted proteins | sample Rifle2008BG13ft_FD_116042 | JGI IMG/M metagenome (GOLD analysis project Ga0154613, IMG submission 116042) | Planctomycetes bacterium RBG_13_63_9
GGCCCATCACCCAGGCCGGAGTCCGGCCGTAGTCCGGTCCGAGCCCGAGCGGGGCCAGAATCTTCAACCCATAAAACGCCAGCGCATCACCGGCCAAAAGCGGCCTCGCCCAGAGCGGCGCAACCAGCGGCAATTGCCGATCCGGCTGCTGGAGCTTCACCAACACCACGCAACCACAGGCCACAATCACCCAAGGACATAGACCCAGCAACACCCGACGCAGCGGCCGACGCAGCAGCCCAACGTCCAACGCCCCCGCAACCAAAGGCACGGCCACCGCCGACGGTTTGCTCAGCAACGCCAGGACAAAAGCCACAAAGGCACCACAGTAAAGGGCGATGGCGGCCGCCGATGAACGCGATGCAAATGAACTCGCTGCAGTTGGACGCGCTGCAACTTGGCCGCCGTCTGCCGTTGGCCCGCGCGCACCGCTGTCGGCCCAGCAGAGGTACAGCCAGATGGCCGTCAGCGAAAAGACCCCGCACAGCACGCCGCGGGTCTCCGAGATCCAGGCGACCGACTCGACCTGGACCGGGTGCAAGCCGAACAGCATCGCCCCGGCCAACGCCGCCCACGTATGCCGAAACAAGCGTCGCAGGACGACAAACACCAACAACACGCAAACAACGTGCAACGCCAAATTGCCCAAGTGAAAGACGGCCGGATCGAGCCCCAAGCCACCGTCGGGCGACGCCTGGCGGGCGATCGACGCCTCGGCCGCGAAAAACGTGTAGCTCAGCGGAACGTAGAGCCCCCAATACGGCTTCCGCCAGAACTGCACTACCCCATGCCACGAGGGCGGATTCAGTCCCGGATTCTCCACCACGTGTTTGTCGTCGTCCCAGACCAAAAACTCGTGCCGATCGACCTGCCCGAAAACCACAGCCATGGCCGCAACCAGCAGCAACGCCGCCAGCAGCGCACCTCGGGTCGACGAGATGGTTGCGTCATTCATAGCGGCCACATCATACTCCCACCACTTGGGATTGACAATCGCATACACTCCGCACATGCTGAAGACTTGGTGTCTATCCGAATACCGTGCACGAGACGGTAAACGCCCGCGGGCTGCGTCCCGCGGGGTGGTTTTGGGATAGGCTCTTGGGTATTCCGCTCCGCTGTTGGCCAGTTACTCGGGTGCCGGATGTGGCTGCTGCACGGATCCGCGCGACGTCGCGTTCGAGTCAGCCGCTGGCAGTCTGCGTCGTCGTCGGCGCGATGCTCCTGGCGACCGTGCTCGCGCTGGTCGGCCTGACGAATCACCTCTTTTGGGACGACGAAGCCAACACCGCGTCCTACGCCCGCAATTTGCTGCGGTTCGGCCGGCTGACCGCCTGGGACGGGACGAACCTGGTCGGATATGCTTACGGCGGGGCGTTGGGGCCCGATCTGGGCCAAGAGCTCCGAGTGCCCGCCCTGCCCGCCTACGTGGCCGCCCTCGGCATGATCCTCTTCGACGGAACCTCCCTCAAGGACCTCACCTTCAGCGGCCGGATCATGTTCGTCGTCGCCGGAGTGCTCTCCGTCGGGCTGCTGGCAATCTGGACGCGGCGGTACTTCGGCCGCCGGTTCCCCTGGTACCTGCCCTCGCTGATTCTGGCGGTCAGCCCCGCCTATCTGCTCTACATCCGCAACTGCCGCTACTACGCCCTCGGCGTGATGTTCACGCTGCTGGTCTGGATGTTCTGGGTTCCCGGGGTCCGGCGCTTTCACGCGGCGCGCGGCCGCCTCTTCGACTCCCGGTCGCTGCTCCGCTATGCCGGCGCGGCAATCGCCGTGTTGCTGTTGATCGGCTCGCACTACCTCAACGCGGCGGCCGTGCTGGTCACCCTCCCGCTGTTCTTTTTCGATCGTCGTTTCCGCCAGCCGAGGCAATACGTCCTCCTCGGCGCGATCTACGCGGCAGCCCTGCTGTACGCGGGCTGGATACTCCTGACGGCCAATCCCTTTGCCGCCGACTACCGGGCGACGATCGACGCCACCCTCCAATCGCCACAACACGCGACCCTCTGGGGGCGTTACGCGATACGTTACGCAACAAACTTCTGGTGGTTCCTCCGCGACCTGGGCACCCACGAATTCTTTCCATGGTGTCTTGTGCCGGTGTTGGTGCTCCCGTGGTTGTTTCGACGTCTCCGAGGCGCCCGCCGGCTCTCCCGGCGGGGAGGGGTCCTGCTGGCCGTCGTCGTGGCCAACTCGGCGCTGGCCGCCGTGCTGACCCCGCCCGACATGGGCCTGGGACCGACGGCCGAGATGCGATACGTCGTGCCCCTGATCGCCGTGGGCAGCGCCGTCGGTGGGTTGGCGGTCGTGATTCTGTGGCGCCTCTCGCGGCCAATGGCAGCGATGGCGTTGCTGCTGCTGGTGGCAACGAACCTCCTATACCCGGGCTTCATCGCCAAACGCTTCGACGGCACCCGGCTCTGCTGGCCGCCAACCCTGTATCGGTACGTGGCCGAGGCCTTCCACGACTATCCCACCGGCACCGAGGCAATGGTCGATCTACTGGAGCAATTGCCGCCGGGCACAACGGTCCGCGTGTTTCCCGGCCACATGGTCTACCCGGCGATGTTCTACGTCCCCAAACTGCACTACTGCGACCAATTGAGCACATCGAAGAAGACCAACGAGGAGCTCGGCCCCATGCCCGAATACCTCTTCAAGGAGCGGGCACGGCCACAGGTCTGGCTCGTCCCGTCGCCTTACGTTCAGCAGAAGCTTTCCGAGTTGGAGGACCTCGCGGCGTTGGATCCTGGGCGTACGGCGGACTCGTACACCCTGAAGAGCACGCTGCCTGCGTACTGGCAGTACACCTCGAAGCCGGAGATCCCATGGCACGCGTTTTCGCGTCCGACGGAGGACTGGTATCGACTCCCCTTCATGTCCGTGCTCGTCCTGGGAGGTTCCCCGGTTCAGGACCACCCGGCGCTCCGCCACGATCCCCACGATGCCAACACGCTCTACCGGATGGGGCTGGCCTTTGCCAACACCCTCCAGAAGGATACCGCGCGCCAATGGCTCCAGGAGGCGTTGAAGATCAATCCAAAGCACGTCGAGGCCCACTACGAATTGGGCACGCTTCTTCTCCTGGAAGAGCAGTACGGATCGGCGATCAAGCACCTCGATACCACACTCAAACTCGAGCCGGATCACTGGGGAGCATGCCTGAATATCGGCAAGGCCTATCTCGCACAGGGCCGCAACGAACAGGCCCGCCAGATGTTCTGGAGGGCCTTGGAGATCAAGCCCGAGTTGGCGATCGCGCACTACAACCTCGGCAACATCGCGTTACGCGAGCCGGGCGGACCCGAACGAGCCATCGTCCACTATCGCAAGGCGCTGGAGGTCAACCCCCGCTACGTGCCGGCCCACGTCAACTGGGGAATCCTGCTGTTTCAGCAGGGCAAAATCGACGAGGCAATTGCGCATTACCGCGCCGCGCTGCGGATCAACCCCTTTCACCTCCAAGCACACGCAAGCCTAGGGATGGCGCTGCAGAAACGCGGTGATCCCGACGGCGCAAGACGCCACTTGCAGCAGGCCCTGGACCGAGTCCCGCCCGATTCCGTGATGGGCAAGCAGCTCCAAGCCGCTCTGAAGGAGATCAACGGCTCCTCTTGAATCCTGCCTGATCCATGGGCCGTACAAGAGCGCTCCATCGAGAACCGCCGCGCCCTCTACGCTTTCTCGGACGGCTGCGGCTTGGCCTCCTCGGGCCTGAGGTTCCGAATGCGTATATTCCGCACCGCCCCCTTCGTAACCCAAGTGCCGATGCCCAGCGGCCTGCACGAGTCGACCTCGTAGCGAATGCCGAACTTGTGGCCCTCGCGCTCCTGGTTGACGACCTGTTCGTCGTCGATCCACGCCTCGATCCTCGCATCGGTCACGCGGATCCGCACCTTGTACCACTGGTCTTTCTTGAACTCGTGAAACGTGCTCGTCATATTGTCCGAGGCGTCGTAGTAGTCGACGTTCGACAGCCCGACCACCGAGCCACCCCAGCCGCCAACGACCAGCGTACAGGGGTCCTTGCCCACCGGGAACGTCGTGGTGCAGAAGAAGTCGAATCCGTCCAGCCGTGCCCCTTCCAGGGACACTTCGTAGTCGTCTCGCGGCACTTCGCCCGTGTAGGTGACCGCCGTCAACTGGGCGCCCATCTCCAGGACGATGGCACCGTCCTTCACGTGCACTTCACCCTCCCCGCCGACCTCGGGAACCTTCCAGCCCGCCAGCGTCTTGCCGTCAAAGAGGTCCCGCCACGCGTACGGGTCGGGCTTCTTGGCCTGCGAGACCGCCGACCCGACGCATCGACAACGACCCCCATGCCGCGTCAGAATCCGCAGTCTGCCGAGTATCGAGGCACACCGGCATTGGCACCGACACTCGCTGCGACAACAGCACCGCTTGTGCTCGGCCGCCGGTGCTCCGCTCGCGGCCTCCGCGGCCGGTTGCTCCACCACGGGCGGCAGATCGCTCGGGCTGGGCGAGGTGGAGGACTCGGTGTCCTCGGCGGCTTCTGCACACCAGGCGAGCCCCCCGAAGACAAACCCACTGGCCAACAGTCCCACCAGGCCGACGGCAAGCAGAACGGGTCGCCGCGTGCGGCAGCCACCGGTGGGTCGCCCCTGATCATCAGACGGCTTCGAATGCAGGCAGATCGTCATGGTTTCGCGTCCCCTGGCAAAGTGGTTGAAGATGGCTGGAAACGGCCCGGCAAAACAACCGGCAAACAGGATCTATCCTACCTAATCTGGCACATGCTCCGGTCGAAGTCCAGTCTCACCTTCTGCAGAGCGCGTCAATCGTTGTCCCCCGAGAGTATCCGTCCAAGGCCGCCAAGGACCGAGCCCTCGCCCTTGCTCCCGCCCGATTGCGGGGCGTTGGCCAGAATGCGGCCCGCCAGCCGCGAAAACGGCAGCGATTGACACCAGACTTCGCCCGGGCCCGTCAGCGTGGCGAAGAACAGGCCTTCTCCTCCAAACAGGGTATTCTTAATGCCACCGACGAACTGAATGTCGTAGTCCACCCCCGGCGTCAGGGCCACCAGGCAGCCCGTGTCGAGTTTCAAGATCTCGCCGGCCTCCAGGTTGCGCCGCATCAGCGTGCCGCCCGCATGGACCATGGCAATGCCGTCGCCGGTGAGCCGCTGCATGATGAAGCCTTCGCCGCCGAACAGCCCCACGCCAATCTTCTTGCGAAAAGCGATTCCGATCTGGACACCGCGCGCGGCGCAGAGGAACGCATCCTTCTGGCAAATCAGCTCTCCGCCGAGTTCATCGAGGTGCATCGGAAGCACCTTGCCCGGATAGGGTGACGCAAAGGCGACGACCTCGCGGCCCGCTCCACTGTTGGTGAAGGTCGTCATGAAGAGCGATTCCCCAGTCAGCGCGCGTTTGCCGGCCGAGAGGACCTTGCCCAACAGACCCTCTTCCTGCTTCGAAGGGTCGCCGAAGACGGTCTCCATCGTAATGGCCGGGCTCATGTACATCATGGCGCCCGCTTCGGCGACGACCATTTCGTTCGGGTCGAGCGTAATCTCGACGTACTGCATTTCCTCGCCGAAGATCTCGTAGTCGATCTCGTCCGCGCGGCGTCCGGCCGGCGGTGGCGGCGGCGAGCCGGCCGGGCCCCCCGCCTTGGCGATGGCCCCAACATGCCGGGCCGCCGTCCACTCGCTCACACCCGGTCCGTAGACCAAGGTATCCATCCCGGCGGCCGACCCGAGCCGCTGCCGCAACTGCTCCAGCGACATCGGCCCGACGGACTTGGACCCCTGAGCCATATACCAAGCGGAACTGTCGGTCATGGGAATCTCCTTCGCGTTGTCGTTGCAGCGAGCCGCGGACGCCCGTGACCGCAGCCCGATTCTCTCATCGTGCATCTTCGGCATTCTACCGCGGGCGGTGTTCTTCTTCGAGGGGAGCCCAACGAATCGGCGGCTGGAGTCGCCTCCTACAAGTCGGCATTCCCGGACACCCTCGGCTTGTCCAGCAGTGCTCTGGGTGCCGCTGCTGGCTCGTCCAGCAGTGCCGGCGCGAAGCTCATTCGAGCCCCAGGATCCTGGACAGCTCCGGCTGAATCTTCCAGTACGTCAACGTGGCGACCGCCAGCAGGACCACGGCCCCGAAGAGCACGAAGGCCTTGGCCCACAGCGTCAGCCCGCGACCCTTGGTGGCCCTGCGGTCGAAGAGCACGACGACCATGGCGATCACGCCCAACGGCACGGCGAGCATCGTCGAGGCCTGGCCCACCAGAATGGCCGCCACCTTCAGGTCGAGTCGCGTTGTGCTTTCCGCCTCGGACCTCGCGGGCGAGTCTGCCGGAGCTTCGCTGGGCGTCGCCGCGGCCGGGCGTGCTCCACTCTTGGCATCCTCCGCCGAGTGGATGACCAGAAGCCCGGTTGTCATGCCAACGAGCAACACACAGGTGGCAAAGACCTTCGTCGGCATCGAATCGAGCCTGCCGCCAAGTCCAAGACCGTCGCCCGCCAGGACGCCGCCGGAGAGTGAATTGGCCACGAAGCTGGAAAATGCCGCCGCCCAAAAGCCCACGCTGAAGACAATCTTCGCGTAGGGCCCGAAGGCCCCTTCCAGCGAGCCGACCATGATCTCGAAGGTCACACTGCCGGCGCGCGGATAGAGCACGGTGGCGGCGGTCATCATGACGACGGCCCCGACCAGCGTAAGCATGACCGAGGCCATCACGGTGTCGCCGATTCCACGGGCCAGGTCGTCTTCGGTCCAGCCCTTCGCCTTGACGAGATACGACTGGAAGAAGGCGGCCGAAATGCAGAACGTCGTCCCCACCAGCCCGCTGATATAGACCCAGTTGACGTCTTCCGGCACGCTGGGGATACACGCCCCTCGAAGAGCGGCTCGCAAAAGAGCCAAGGGATCTGGCTTCGCGCAAAGCGCCCACACCAGGTTGACCATGAACGCCAACACCATGAAGACCAGAAAGAAGGTCATCATCTTCTCGAGCACGAAGTAGATGGTCTTCAGGCCGAACATGAACACGATGGCCGCGACAGTGAAGCCCACGGGCCATACATAGGGCGACACGCCGGGAAACAGCGCCTCCATGCCGGCCGTCACGCCCAGCGCATTGCCAAACTGAAACGCCGCCGAGACCAGGAAGATCGTCAACCCGCACGCTACCGCGAACGGGCGGCCGAGCCTCCTGGCCGTCACGTCCAGAAACGTCTCGTCGCAGCAGATCCCGAACCGCATAAACAGAACGAGAAACCCCGCGATCAACGCCCCGGAGAGCAGCGAGAGCCAGAGCAGCGCATAGCCGTAGTTCGCCCCGGTCGTCGACATCAAGGTCACGCTGCCCGGGCCGATGACGGTGGCGCCGACGATAAACGCAGGTCCAATCCGCGACCAGAGACTCCGCCTTCGCATGGCTCCTCCCAGGAAGACACGCAAGCACCGCTGCCCATGAGACCCGTATCCTACCGAATCGCCGCCACACCCGCCATCCCCGAAGATGCCCACAAATGGGCGCGAGATTGGCGTCCCTCTACCGGCGCGTCTCCGGCTCGAGTATGATGTGGCTTCGCAGGATGGGTATCGCCAGGGCGAGACCGCCGGTCGCGGCTTTGTGAGAGGGATGAGCCATGGAAGACGGGAAACTGGGCGTGGCGATTCACGGCGTCGGACAGGTGGCATACGCGCATGCCGCCAGTTGGATGAAGAACCCCCATTGCCGCATCGTCTCGGTCAGCAGCCGACGCAGGCAGTCCGCCCAGCGACTCGTCGACGAGCTGGGGATCGACTGTGCCGTGCGGGACGACTACGACGAGGTGCTCGGCGACGACCGGGTAGACGTCGTCAACCTCAGCGGCCCGAACCACGTCCACGCTGAACAGGGGATCGCTGCGGCGCAGGCCGGCAAGCATCTGCTGATCGAGAAGCCCATGGTGCTGAGCATGGACGAAAACCGGGCACTGCGCGACGCGGTCGCCAAGGCGGGCGTGAAGAGCGTGGTCAGCTTCGTGCTCCGCTGGAACCCGTTGTTCAGGAACCTCAAGTCGCTGCTGGCCGGCGGGGCCATCGGCGAGCTGTTCTACATCGAGGTCGACTATTGGCACGGCATCAGCCCGACGTGGTACGCCGGTTGGCAGTGGGCCCACACCCGGAAGACCGGCGGCAGCACGATGCTCCTGGGCGGATGCCATGCCGTGGATGCGCTGCGCTGGTTTGCCGGCGAAGAAGTCGCCGAAGTGACGGCCTACTCGAACAACAAGAAGGGCCTCTTCGAGTACGATGCCAACGTCGTGGCCGTGTTGAAGCTCGCCGGCGGCGCGATCGGCAAGACCTCGACCCTGTTCGACGCCGAGATGCCCTACTCGTTCAATATCGACCTGGCCGGCACCGAGGGGACCCTGCGGGACAACCGCGTCTGGTCGAAGCGACTCTTTCCCGGCCAGACCGGCTGGACCGAGATGGCGACGATCCTGCCCGACTCGGGCGACGTCGGCCACCATGCCTTCGACGCCGAGATGGACCACCTCGTCGACTGCATCCGGGAGAATCGCGAGTCGCGCTGCAACGTTGCCGACGGCTATCGCACCCACGAACTATGCCTGGCGATCGACCGATCCATCGATCTGGGCGGCCAGCCCGTGCGATTGCCGTTGCAGTAGCGTTTTACGCCATGATTTCCGCGCCCGGTGCGCGCATGTGGGACGCAACCATTCCTGACGGAACCGTTTAGCCGGCGGGCTTGCCCGCCGTTTGGATGCAACTGAAAGCCGCGTTAGATCGATAGCAGTCCTCTCAAGCCGCCATGGAAATGACCCCGCGCGACCGCTGGATGGCCTTGCTCGGTGGCAGAGCTGCCGACCGGATCCCGACCGACTACCAGGCCACCGACGAAGTGACTGCCCGACTGCTCAAGGATCTCCGTTGCGCCGACGAGGAGTCGCTGTGGCAGAAGCTCCATGCCGACTGCCGCCGATTTGTCGAGCCGAGGTGGAATCGACCGGAAGGACTCGAACACCCGCAGACCGACATGTGGGGCGT
>Ga0154613_1305_pt5 | contig 8936 bp, 8 predicted proteins | sample Rifle2008BG13ft_FD_116042 | JGI IMG/M metagenome (GOLD analysis project Ga0154613, IMG submission 116042) | Planctomycetes bacterium RBG_13_63_9
GAGTGACGCCCGGCCGGAATCTCGCACCCTTGATACCTGGCCCCGTTTTTTGCGCCGAACGATCCACGCTGCCGCGGACCGCACCGAGCCGGCGGTAGAATGGCTGATCCGGCTCTGTGGCTGGAGTGCCATTCTGTTCGTGTTTGCGATCTTCTTCTTCGTATTTCGCGAGGGGGCGCCCGCCCTGTTCGGCAAGCTCAGTCTGGCGGAGATCTTCACCAGCTCGAACTGGAGACCGACGTCGGTCGTGCAGCCCCAGTACGGCATGTTGGCCCTGCTGGCGGGAACGGCCTCCGTCACGGTGCTGGCCATGGCGCTGGCCGTGCCATTGGGGCTAGGGGCAGCGGTCTACGTGTCCGAGTTTTGCTCCGGCAAGTGGAAAGAAATGCTCAAAATCGTGATTGAACTCTTGGCCGCCATCCCTTCGGTCGTCTGGGGTTTCGTGGGCATCGTGGTGCTCGGGCCCGTGATTTCCTATTTCACCGGCGCGTCCTGCGGGATCAACCTTCTCAACGGGGGGATCATTCTGGCACTGATGAGTGTTCCGGTCATCGTCTCCGTCGGCGAAGATGCGTTGAAAGCGGTTCCGGATTCGTACCGCGAGGCGGCGCTTTCTCTGGGTGCAGGCCGTTGGGAGATCGTCTATCGGGTGCTGTTTCCTGCCGCTAAGAACGGGCTGCTGGCGGCCGTCCTGTTGGGGGTGGGGCGTGCCATCGGCGAGACGATGGCGGTCCTGATGGCCACCGGCCACTCGCCGAGAATCCCCCATAGTCTGCTCGATCCGGTCTGCACGTTGACCGCCACGATCGCCGCGGAATTGGGCGAGACGGTCAAGGGAGACGATCACTATCGCGTGCTGTTCGTGATTGGGATTCTGTTGTTCACCATAGCCATGGCGGTCAACGTCACCGCCGATCTGGTGGTCAAAGGGATCAAGGGTGGACAAGATGCCTGATTCACGGGACCACGTCTTCGCTGCTTCCTCGTTGGAGAAGTGGAAGAACGTCAAGGAGACCATCGCGAAGTACGTCTTGATGGCCATGTCGATCTCCCTGGTCTTGCCCGTCGTAGCCATCCTTGGATATCTTCTCGCAAAGGCGTGGCCCGCGTTGTCTTTCGCGTTCATCCTCGATAATCCGCAGGACAGAATGACCGCGGGTGGAATCTGGGCTCCGCTGGTGGGGACTTTCTTCCTGGTGTTGATTTCCCTGCTGGTAGCCGCGCCGGTGGGAATCCTCGCCGGCGTCTATCTGAACGAATACGCCCGCAACAACTGGATCACACGGATCATCAATCTTGCGGTGGTCAACCTGGCCGGGGTGCCCAGCATCGTCCATGCACTCTTCGGCGTGGGCGCGTTTGTGCTGTTCGCCGGCATGGGACGCTCGCTGATCGCCGCCTCGTGCACACTGGCCGTGATGACCCTTCCCGTGATCATCACCAGCACCCGTGAAGCCCTCGCCTCCGTGCCCATGTCGTTCCGCGAAGCGTGCTGGAATATGGGAGCCACCCGTTGGCAGACGATTCGCACGATCGTTCTGCCCAACTCGATCAGCGGGATTCTCACCGGCGTGATCCTGCAAGTTTCCCGCGCCGCCGGAGAAACCGCCCCCATCCTTTTCACCGGCGCCGTGCTCTATTATCCGGTCGCCGACCACGGACTGAAGTCCTTCTTTCCCTACGGCTTGGGCGATCGCTGCATGGCGCTGTCGATGCATCTCTACACACTCTGCACCCAGGTCACCAACGTTCCCGACGAAATCCTTTACGGCACGGCCACCGTGCTGATCGGCCTGGTCCTGGCGGTCAACAGCTTGTCCATCGGAGCGAGAGTCTATCTCCGCTCGCGAAAACGGTGGTAGTCCTACCATGAAAGCCCACATCCAGTTTGACCAAGTCGCCGTAAGCTACGGGCCGAAGGTCGCGCTGCGTGACATCTCCGTCGAGGTCCCCCCCCAGCAGATCTTTGCCATCATCGGTCCGGCCAATTCCGGCAAAACCACGCTGCTGAAGTGCATCAATCGCACGATCGATTTCGAGCCCGCCGCCAAGGTGAAAGGCACCGTGCGCGTCGCCGACGAGGACGTCTTCCGCATCCGCAACGTCTTTCAGTTGCGGCGACGCGTGGGCATGGTCTTTCCCTTGCCCGTTGGTCTGCCGCTGTCGGTCTACGAAAACGTGGCCTATGCCCCGCGCCGCGCCGGCGTCTACGATCCGCAAATGCTCGACGAACTCGTCGAGAAGTGCCTCCGTCAGGCGATGCTCTGGGACGAAGTCAAGGACCGGCTAGATATGCTCGGCACGAAGCTCTCCGGAGGACAGCAGCAGCGGCTCACGCTCGCACGGGCCCTCTCTCATCAGCCGGAAATCCTCTGCCTCGACGAGTTTTCCATTGCCATCGATCCGGTTACCACCATGAAGATCGAGGACGTCCTGTTGGATCTGAAGAAGGAGATGACTATTGTGCTGGTCACGAATCTGGTACAACAGGCGCATCGGCTGGCTGATCGGACCGCCTTCTTCAACGACTCGCGGCTGATCGAGGTCGGCGAAACGGAGAAGATCTTCTCCGACGCCGACCACGAGCTGACACGCCAATACGTTACGGGAGATTTTGGCTAATGGCTGCCGTCGCGGAGACCGTCGTGCAAACCGCCATGCGAACCGCCATGCAAAGCGACCACGCCATCGAGACTCACGGGCTCAGCCTCTGGTACGGGGATTTCCAGGCGCTCAAGGACGTTACCATCAACGTCCGGTCCCACCTGATCACCTCGTTGATCGGTCCCTCCGGCTGCGGCAAGACGACCCTGCTGCGATGCTTCAACCGCATCAACGAACGTTACGGAAACGTCACCACCACCGGCGAGGTCACGATCCTCGGCAAGAACATCTACGCCGATGACGTCTGCCTGGCCGAACTCCGCAAGTCGGTCGGCATGGTGTTCCAGCGCCCCAACCCGCTGCCGATCTCCATCTACAAAAACGTCCTATTTGGCATCCGCACCCATACGCCGCGCCGCGCCTTCCAGCGCGAACAGCGCGACGAGATGGTCGAAACCGCGCTGCGTGAAGTCCAACTCTGGGACGAGGTCAGGGACCGCCTTAAGAGCAGGGCGACTCGCCTGACGCTCGAACAGCAGCAGAAACTCTGCATCGCGAGGCTCCTGCCGCTGAAGCCGCGCGTGATCCTCATGGATGAGCCCTGCTCGGCACTCGACGCCCAAGGCACCGAACGGATCGAAACCCTCATCGGCGAACTCAGAAAGTCATACACTGTGGTCATCGTTACCCACAACATGGGCCAGGCCCGACGGGTCAGCGACGAGTGCATCTACATGCTCATGGGCGAAATCGTCGAGCACGCCGAAACCTCCGAGCTGTTTCTCAATCCGAAGAAGAAGGAAACGGAAATGTACATCGAGGGCCGATACGGCTAGGAAAGTATTGGACAGTACTCTCCCCTCTCGCCGCTCGCGGGGAAAGGGGTCGGGGGGGTGAGGGGGCTGGCATAGGATCCAAGGAAAAGACAGAACGTGAGAAAACTCGAACAAGAACTGGAAAACCTCAAAGAGAACGTCGCTCAGATGGGTGATCTCACCCAGTCCATGGTCGCCGAGGCCATCGCCGCGATGACCGATCCGCGCGCCGGCGGCCACTACGAACGAGTCCTCACCCAGGAAGACCGTCTCGATCAGATGCAACTGACGGTCGACAAGGAGGCGATCCGCCTGCTCACCGTATACGGCCCCGTCGCCGCCAACTTGCGGCTCGTCCTCTCTGTCACGCGAATCAACGCCGAGTTGGAGCGGATCGGCGACCAGACCGTCAGTATGTGCAACCACATCCAGCTCCTGGCCTCGAAGTCCAACGCCATGCCGCTGCCGCAGTTCCGCGGTATGGCGAAACTCGTTCGGGCGATGCTCTGCGACGCACTGAAGGCGTTCCAGCTCGACGACAACGATAAGGCCAGATCGACCATGGCCAGCGACAACCTCGTCGACGTACTCAACGACGAGATCGTCCGTGAGCTGCTTGGCGGCAGCCCCAGGCCCATCGACCCAGACACCGCCGGAGACACCGCCGGCGACACCGCCGGGGACGTCGCCGGATCCGTCGCCCAGATCATGATCTCCCAGTCGCTCGAACGCATCGGCGACCAGGCCTGCAACATCTGCGAGCAAGTCGTCTACATGGTCGAAGGAGCCGACGTCCGCCACCGGCCCGTGGGAGGACTCCCATCATGAGCCCGGCTGCGCTCGTCGTCGAGGATGAACCGGAAATCCGCGAGCTCATCGGCTACACCTTCTGGCAGCAGGGCTACGAGGTTCTCCGCGTTGCAACCGGAGAAGAGGCCATAGCGGCCGCCGAATCCCAGCCGTTCGACGTCATCTTGCTCGATCTCATGTTGCCCGGCCTGGACGGAGCGACCGTCTGCCGCGAACTCCGACGTAATCCCAAAACCCAGCACATCCCCATCATCATCGTCACGGCCAAGGGCAGCGAAGAGGAAACCATTGCCGGACTGAACCTGGGAGCAGACGACTATGTCGCCAAACCGTTCAGCCCCAAGCTGCTCCTTGCCCGAGTCAACGCGGTGCTCCGCCGAGTCGAGAACAACGGCCCGAAAAGCATCTGACAACGTGCTCTCAAAAGCGTGCCTCTGGCTGCTTGCCAGCCAGCGCCGGTCACCAAACGGGCTCAGCGGCTGTCCAAGAACAACTCGCGAGTTTGGCTGCGCCTCAGCGCGCAAAACCGAGCCGCGACCGTCAGGAAGCAGTCACGACGGGCCAAGCGGCCGCCCGAGAACGGCCGACCAGTTTGGCTATGCCTCAGCCCAGCTTGCCACGGTCTCCACGTCGAAACTCCCAACTTGATTCTGGACAGCCGCTTAGATTCCTGCGCAACTTCTCCACCCTTGCAGTCCAACCCCGGGGTGCCATGGGCGGCTTGTCCGCCCTTGCATTGGCCCATAGCCACACAGCCCAGTGCCGACACTTCGACCATCGACAAGACACTCTGCAACAGCCGATCCTCGACAGCACCATCTTTGAGGGTCCCATCCTCCACAGTACCGATGTCCCGTTGTCAAGAGCCTAGAGGCTTGATACATTCAGGGAAGATGCCGACGGCATGACAATCGGCGACTCGCCAGTGGCCCGAGAGAAAGGACCGACCCCATCATGTCCAAGACAGGCGACACACGACGCGACTTCATCAAGACCGTCGGGCTGGCAGCCGCGGCGGTCACAACCGGCGCCGTTGGCGGCCGGGCCGCTCAGCATGAACCTCCTTCGATGGAAGAGGGATTCTTCATCCGCCGGGAGGAACTCACCTTGAAGTTCCAGCAGGAAGCAGGCGCTCGCCGCCTGTCGTTCGGTAACTTCGCCGGTTCGCCCGAAACCTGGAAAAAAGCCTGCCGCGGAAAGCTCGCCGAACTGATCGGCTTCTCCAAGCCGACGCCGCGACCGGCCCGGATGTTGCGCTCCATCGAGTACGAGGGCGTAACCGTCCAAGCATGGCTCATGGAGGTCAGTCCATCGCTGTCCCTTCCCGCCTACGTCCTCCTGCCGGCCTCCCCCACCAGCCGCGAACGCGCCGTCATGGCCATCCAGGGCCATGGCGAAGTCGAGCCCTGCATCGGACCGCACGACGACTATCACCACCGCTTCGCCCTGAGACTGGCCCGGGCCGGTCATCTGGTGCTCTGCCCGGCGCTGCGCGGTTTCGGCCCGTTGGGCGACATGGCCTTCGGCGACAACCAGCGCTGCCTCGACTATTGGATATCCTCGCGCGGTCACCAGTTCACGCTCGTCACCGACGCCTTCCTGTACGGCCGCACCCTGATCGGGCAGACCGTCGAAGACCTGCTCCGCTGGGAGGACTGGCTCTGCGACGCCCGCAGCGTGCGGACCGTCGACGTGGCGGGCATCTCCTACGGGGGCGACGTTGCCTTGACCTATCCCGCCTTCAGCGACCGCGTTGGAAAGATCTACGCCAGTGGATCCCTCGGCTCGTTTTCCCCGATCTGCTCGCGGTGCTACAACGCCCCGGCCCATTGCATCCCCGGCATCCTCCAGTGGATGGACCGCAGCGACATTGCCGGCCTCAACGCGCCGCGGCCGATCCGCCTCCACTATGGCGAGCGGGATACTCCGGGCCCCACGAACAACTCGGCGTCCTACAACGAAACCGTGGAACCGTCCCTTGTCGAGCTCAGGGCGATCTACAAGGCCTTCGGTGCCGACGAGCATGTCAGCCTCCACGTCACGCCCAAAACAGGACACGAAATGGATAACAAAGACCTGGCGGCCTTTCTCGCCGGCTAGGGGTTGGTCCAACATGCCCGAGACCGAGACATGGACCGTCGGCCGGTTGGTGCCGTGGACCACCGGCTATCTGAAGGACCACGGGGCGGACAGCCCGCGCCTCGACGCGGAGATTCTCTTGGCCAACGCGCTCGGCTGCCGGCGGATCGACCTCTATGCAACCTTCGACCAGGTGCCGCCGGAAGGACCCCGAGCCGCCTTTCGACAGATGGTCCGGCGCCGTGTCGACGGCACTCCGGTCGCCTACCTTGTCGGCCACTGCGAGTTCTATTCACTCACCTTCCGCGTCACGCCCGACGTCTTGATCCCCCGGCCCGAGACCGAACTGCTGGTCGTCGGCTTGTTGGACCTGGCCAAGGCCCAAACAGTCGGAAAACCTCTGAACATCGCCGACGTGGGCACCGGCAGCGGCATTCTGGCCGTCTGTGCCGCCAAGCATCTGCCCTCCTGCCGTGTGACCGCCATCGACACCAGTGCCGCGGCCCTGGAGGTCGCACGGGCAAACGCCGCGGAACACGGCGTCGCCGAGCGGATCCGCTGGGTCCACGGCGACCTGTTTGCGGCGGTGGACCCCCAACACCGCTTCGACTTCGTCGTCAGCAATCCCCCTTACGTCAGCACGGCCGAGTTGCAGACCCTGCCTCGCGACGTTCGAGATTTCGAGCCCCACCAGGCCCTAGTGGCCGGACCGCGAGGCACCGAAGTCATCGAGGCGCTCGTGCCCCAGGCGGCCGATCGACTCCACTCCGGCGGCCATCTCCTGCTCGAGATCAGCCCCATGATCCACGACGCCGTCCGGTCGCTACTCGACGCCGACAATCGATGGCGACTCCTACCGACGGTCAAGGACCTCGCCCGCCTGCCGCGAGTCGTCCAGGCCGTACGAGTGTGACCGCCGTCGCTCTTAGAACGTGTTTCGAAAAAGGGTGCCACTGGCTGCTAGTCAGCCAGTGCTGGTCGCCAAATGGCCCAAATACAAGGGCGGACAAACCGCCCATGGCACCCTTGACATCCCGAAAACGAATTTCAAAACACGTTCTTAAATCGCCCTCATCGCGGCGGCCCGGCCAAATCTGCCACGCCGTGCGAAACGTGCCCGCAGCGACAACGCGACGCCCGCCAGGCCGCCAAAACACAGCAGCGAAAACACCGTCGGCTCCGGCACGGCGTCAAACTCGATGAGATAGTAGAGGTTGTTATACTCATCCACGTCGTTCCATTGGCCGGTCCCGCCGAGTGAGCCACTGCTCAGAGGCCATCGGTTCAGGCAGATGCCCGCCGCGTCCTGCCCGTTGTAGTCGTCGGGCTCCCTTCCCCAATTGTTGTACAGACCACCGACGGGAGAACCGTCGACGCGGCCTTGCCAGAACGGGTCACCCACCCCGTCGTTGTCGCCGTCCCACAACCACGTGTTCTCGGTGACGCGGTCGGTAGCACCGAGCCAAACGTACGCGCCTCCGCCCCCGTCGGGAGCGTCCGTCTGGCCGAACTCCGAAGAAGGAATCGCGGCGAGCAACTGGGTGATGATCGCGTCGTTTTCGGCCTGCCCATCGATGCGGACCAGGGCGCCCGAGAGACCGTACATCGCACGGCCGACTGCGTCGGCCGCCGCATTGGCCCACGTCTTCGGTGCCGTGACCACTTGATACGTGTGCCCAGCGAACGTGAACGTGGTGTCGCTTCGGGCAGTCCTCGCCGAAGCCGCCAGACCTGCGGCCGCCAACAGGATTCCCGCCCGAGTTGCCAGTGACCGAAGCATGGTCCATCCCCCTTCAATGATGCGAAAACCCCAGCCGAAACCAACCCCTGGAACACGCCAGCCGAGCCGCACAACCCACCAACGCCGAACGGGATTATAACACCCCCGGCGGAAATGTCAATACCCCGCCAAACCGGCACATCGCACATGAGCTTTGAGCCCATCCGAATACCACACACGCACCACGCCGCAGACGCCCGTGGGTTTGCGCCTCGCGGGGCGGCTCTCGGATACGCCCTCACCTCCCCTGCCGGCCCATGTTCCGCGCCTTCTCAAGGATTCTCGGCCGAGCCTCCTCCATCATCTCGCGAACGTCCTCGTAGCGCATGGTCCGCTGCTCGAAGGTCCGTTTCTGAATTGCCCCCAGCAGTCGCCCCTCGAACTCGGCCAGGTTGAAGCCGTAGATGTGAAAGCTGTCGGCCATGTGGCAATAGCGACCCAGCCTCACCTTGGCGCCCGAGAGTTGCGAGATCCGCTGGGCCATCATCTCCTGCAACCGCACCAGCGCGAAGATATTCATGAAGGCCGCCTTGTAGGCGTCGTTGCTGCGGAACCGGACGTTCATGCTCAGCACCGGCTCGCCCGCCTCCTCGACCATTCGGCACCAGATGCTCTGCAGACACGCCGGGTCGTAGCACGTGTTGTCCTCCCAGACCTTCCACGTGATCGCCTGGGCCCGCCGCGTGTAGGGCGTCTCGGCCAACTGCCGACAGATCCCCTCGATCTGATCCGCCGGACGGAGCGTGGGAACCTCGTAGGCAAACAGCCGCTGGTGATACGTGTATTCCCAGCGCGTGTCCTTCGAGTCGTGCGCATCGCGCACACAGTGGTCCTTGATCCCCTCGCAG
>Ga0154613_1371_pt3 | contig 8905 bp, 5 predicted proteins | sample Rifle2008BG13ft_FD_116042 | JGI IMG/M metagenome (GOLD analysis project Ga0154613, IMG submission 116042) | Planctomycetes bacterium RBG_13_63_9
GGCCAAGTATGCGGTCGAACATACGCGTCTCCCTGTTCCCCAACTCCGGCCAATCGCGCACCCTCGTCCCCGCAAGATCGACTTCCTATTGAACTTGCGGACACTAACTTGCGGACAGTGCAGTCAGATCCCGGAGCGACATTCCGCGATTCGCCAACAGCGGTTCCCGCGATACCCAACAGTCTCTCTCGGGTCGCCGCAACCGTCCGCAGGGTCCCGCCGTCCACAGGAACCTACCGTCCACAATAACTCAGTATGCCCAAGAATGCTGGAAACACAACCAGTTTGCTGCGATCACCCTCCCTTCGGGCGGGTGTTAAACGCCGGTTGAAGGTGACGATGCCAGCTACTGAGAATCGCCTCTGCGTCGGTCATTGAGCCTCAGTCCTCGAAGCCGCCAGCCCCGTATGCTCATACGTATTTTCGAACGTGCCAATATACACCGATAAAGAAACGGCTCCACTGCCCGGTGGGGGGTCGAAACGGGTCGATGCTGGATCGCGTAGAATCAGGGCGTCAGAAGCGCCCGATCAAACAAAGCTTTGATGACACGATGTGAGTGCCGTGCTTCCAGGCCTACCCTTTCCGTGCCGGGATACAGCCTGCTCGCGTGGTCCCGGAGGCGTGATATACTGACCGGCATGTCGCCCTAGCGCTCGGGAGACCATCGCAATGCCTATCAGCATTGAATGTCAGGGTTGCGGACGCAAGTTCCGGGCACCCGAAGAACTCGCGGGCAAGCGGGCAAAATGTCCCCAGTGCTCCGCCGTAATCCAGGTGGGCGCCCGGCCGCCACAGCCTTCCGGGCAGGTCACGTCTGGGGAGAATTCGGTGCAGCCGATCCCTATCACCTGCAGTTGTGGCAAAAAGTTTCGAGCGAGGGCCGATCTGGCGGGCAAGCGAGTGAAGTGCCCGGCGTGCGGCCAGGCTTTGGCAATCCCCGGCGCTGGCACTGCCACCGGCACGGCCCCGACAGGATCGCTCGATTTTGACCAGTTGATGGCTGCAGAAACGGCTGCGGCGACGTTGTCCCACTCCCCTTTGGTTCCGTCGAAAGAATCGAAGAAGAGGACAAACGCATCGAACACCCGACTGATTGTCGGTCTGAGCGTCGCCACGGGCGTGGTTATGTTGGTGCTCGTGGTGCTTCTATGGCCTTCTGGGGACAATGCCGAGCTTGCCAAGGAGGGGACAGCACCCAGTGCGCAGCCCCCGGAGACCGGCAAGGTGCCCCTTTCGCCGCCCCCTCCTCCGCCCGGGGCTGCCGATGTCCGCGCGGCCCCTTCGGGCCAGCCGGCCCCTCCGGCCCCTGCCGCGCCGCGGCGCTATCCGTCGTTCCCGGACGCGATGACCGAGCCGCCGCCGTGGAACGACGCTAAGCCCCTTTTCGACCTGGCCGAATTCCTCAAGGCCCCGCCCGACGAGGAAAACGCCGCGCCGCTGTATCTGGACGCCCTTTTCGAGTTCAGTTGCGACGTGGCCATCTTGTTTCCAGAGGTTTCGAGGGAAGAACAGGAGCGGCAATATGCGATCTACAAACAACGTTCGGACGAGTACCAGCGGCTTGACGAAGCTTGGGAGAAAGACCATCAATCGGTCGACAACGCCGCCGTCGATGCCTGGCTGGCCAATTACGAGGTGGGCTTCGAAAAGCTGGCGGCGGCGCAACAGCGGCCGAAGTGCGTGTTTCAGACGGGCCGGAGTCTGCATTCGCTATTCCCCCACATCCAAGCAGCCCGTCAGGTCGCGCGGGTCGTCACGTGGCGAACCAGACGCGATCTCCAGCACGGTGACCTCCAGCGGCCACTCCAGGATCTCAAGATGCTGCTCCGTCTAAAGCGCGACCTGCAGGTGAGGGGTCTACTTGTCACTCAGCTCGTCTCCGTCGCTGTCGACGGTCAATGTTGCGAGTTGGTGCGCATGATCCTGAATGCTCCAGGCGTCCAAGTCGAGCATTGCGATCGTCTGCTGGCCCTCCTGGCCGAGCACGAGGCGAAGGCGATCGACCCGTTTGTGGAAGGTAATCGCGCCGAGTACATCTGTTATCGGCTGGCGTTGCACGATTTGCAGCACCGTACGGGCAGCTTTGACCCGCAGACCATGAAGAAGATATGGGGGATTCAGGGCGACGTAACCTCTCCGCTGGCGTGCTTCCGAGTCTTTACTGCCTTGGGGGGAAGATCCAGCCCGGAGCAATTGGCGAAGTTGGCAGCCACCCTCCAGGGCAAGCTGCTGCCTGGCGCATGGAGCGGTGGCAAGATGCTCTCCGACCAGGACTATGCCAAGGAAGTCGATGCACTGAACCGTTTCTTTGCGTCAATCCTGGCCCTGGCCGAGCAGCCTCGCTCTCTGCGGCAGGAAATGGTGGACATCGAGGCAGCCCAAGCCCTTGTGCTTGAGAAAACGTTGTTCGCCAAATTGCTCATTCCGGCCGAAAGCACATGCTTGCGCGCGATCCGTCGAAACGAGGCGATCCTCCGGGGCACGCAATGCCTGATTGCCCTGCGGCGCTGGCAGCTTGAGCACGAAGAATTGCCCAAGGACCTCGACACACTCGTCAAGGCCGCCGGCATGCCGGGCGTGCCGATCGACCCTTTCTCTGATCGGCCGCTGCTGATGACGGTGATCGAGGGGAAAGCGGTGATCTATTCCGTGGGCCCCGACGGCAAGGACGACAAGGCGCTCTCGGAATCGATGCCGGGTACAGGAGAGCCCGGAGATCTCATCTTTCGGCTTGGACCCCCGTCGGACTAGCGAGGGCCAGCCGGGACGGCCATCGTCGATGCAGGCACCTGCATAACCCTTAACAACGACAAGGCCACCGCCTGGCGGTTCTCGCCTTGCTTGCCGACGGAGACGGATGGCCGGGACTGGATGCCAACCGTAAATCTCAGATTCTCATACGTATTCCGGGACACGCTGACAAACGACCGATAAGCGACACGCCCCGACCAAGGAGCGCTACGTGCGTCGGAATCTTTGTACCCTTTCCCAGGTTGGGATCCACCGGCCGATTTCGGTCAGATCGCCTGTCGGCGCGCGGCAAGGCCCCAGAAACTCGCGGAAAGGCCAAAGCCCGAACAATCTCTGAGCGCACATCTGGCGGAAACCTTGCAGCCACCACATAATGTGGCGAGGTCGACAGCCCAGATCGTTTCGGCCCATGGTCTGTCGTTTGGCGGAAAGCCGGCGGCACCCGCATTCGTAGTACACGGATTTCTGCTCGCGCGGAGTTGTCACGATGCTCGTTGCAAAAGTGGGGGAAGCTGCCCCGGAGTTTGCTCTTACTTGCGTCACAGTGATCGACGCACGTCCTCGGCCCGTGAGGCTGAGCGATTACTCCGGCCGCTGGCTGATGCTGATCTTCTATCCACGCGACTTCACTTTTGTATGTCCCACGGAACTCACTGCGTTCAGTGCTCGCCTCGCGGATTTCAACACGCGGGACTGCGAGTTGCTCGGTATCAGCGCCGACTCGATTGAGCTGCACCAAGAATGGTTGACCACGCCGCCCGCGGATGGCGGCTTGGGGTCGCTCCAATTCCCGCTGGCGTCCGATCCCGACGGTACGGCAGCTCGCGCCTATGGCGTTTGGGTCGAAGAGAAAGAGGTCTCGACGCGAGGCCTGTTCATGATCGACCCGGGTGGCATCCTGCAGTATGCGGTCATGCACAACCTAAACGTGGGACGCAGTCCTGACGAAGTGCTGCGCGTGCTCGACGCCTTGCGGACCGGAGGGCTGTGTCCCGCCAGTTGGACGTCGGCAGATGGCACGATTGATCCCGAACGCGCCCTTCGGCCAGGGATCATTCTCGGCCACTACCGTATCCGCAGTAAACTGGGCGAAGGCACGTTTGGAACCGTGTTTGCCGCTTGGGATATGCGGCTTGAGCGAATGGTGGCTTTGAAGGTGCTGAAGCGAAAGGTCTTCGACTCTCGCGAAGCTGTCCTGACCGAGTCGCGAGCAGCCGCCAAGTTGAATAACCCTCACGTTTGCACGATCTATGGAGTCGAAGAGGAAGACGGGCTGCCCTTGATCGTTATGGAGTACGTCGACGGCCAGCCGTTGTCACAGATGATTGCGGAAAGTCTTCAGCACGACTCCGCGTTGAGGCTCGCCACACAGATCGCCTCGGGATTGGCGGCCGCCCACTCGCAAGAGGTCGTTCACGGCGATCTCAAGCCAGCCAACATCATCGTGACAAAAGAAGGCACGGCCAAGATCCTGGACTTTGGATTGGCCAGATCGCAGCAGGCTTCAAGCTCGGCAGATGGGGGCGCGAGCCAGCGGCAAGTGCCAGTCGTGGTATCAGGTATCTCGCAAGCCGTTCATGGAGTCGAGGCCACGGTTGACTACTCCACTTCGACGTCGGACCAGTCCGTCGGCATCCGGGGCTCGCTGGCCTACATGTCTCCAGAGCAGGCGTCGGGATTGCCCGCCACGCCTGCCAGCGACGTCTTCTCGTTCGGCCTAACCTTGATCGAAATGCTCACAGGCGACCGCGCACTTACGGAGCAGTCGCCCGTCGAGTTGCTCGCTCGTCTCCAGGCCCAGGAACTCGGATCCGAGCTCGCCCAGCAGGTCGACGAAGCGTGCCGCGAGTTGCTTTCGGCAATGCTTGCCCACGACCCAGCCCAGCGCCCTCCCCTGACCGAAGTGGCCCAAAAGCTCGTCGCAATCACTCGTGCGTGAGATTCCGAAAGAACCACCGATTCCGGAACACTCAGCTCAAGGCGACAAGAGTCTCTTCGCTGCTGGGGGGCATTGGTCGTTTCGCAAAGCCGTCGTGCCAAGGTCTCTCGGATGCCCTGAGTTCCCAGAGTTTCCTGACTTGGCTCGCCTGTGCCGCTTCGATGCGTCGGTCGATTTGACCCAAACACTTAGGTGATAGCTCCTTCGACGCGTCGGTGGGCGCGACCGAAGTCCCAAACGGTTAGTCACTTGCGCGCGTCGGTCGATTTCACCTCTGTAGATTGACGCCCCTCACAAAATGCAGGTGGTGGTTGATGCGGATGCGGGAGTTCTCCAAATCCACATCAGCCACCTCGATGCTGCACAGTTCCGACACACGGATATTGGATGCAGCAGAGAGCGTATCCCACAATATGTCAGAACCGTTCCGAAAGCGGACCTGGGCGTGGTTCCCGGATAAGCTCTTAGTCCGCAAAGCAGTTGACCATTAGCTCATCATCAACCGCCTTGGTGAAATCCGGAACCAGAAAATACGTGGCGATACCGCTTGGGTCCACGAACTCGCTTAGGACGACGTCGACCGATGCGGCGCCGTTGCCGTGTTCTCCAGGTGGCCATGCCTTCGCAACAACGTTCAGCCCGCCGGGACGAACCGACGTGTCGGCGACCGGTTCGCCGAGCGTTGTGGGGTCGATCATCAGATCGCGCGGCTGACTGTACGTCTTCAGCAGTTCGGCGTTATGCTGGGTGCCGATGCAGTATACCACCGGACCGCGCATCAACGCCACTCGGCCTTCTTGGAGCTTGCGACCGCGGACCCACCGCCACGGCATGGCCATGTCGAGGGTCACCGTGTCGCCGGGGTTCCACGTGCGGCGAATCTCGTAGTAGCTTCCCCCGGCCGACACGTCGAGGGGGGCCTCGCCGTTGATCGCGAGCCTCGCCTTCGGGCACCAGCGCGGAATGCGCAGCCGCAGCGGAAACTCCATCGTCTGCGAGGGGGAAACGCCGATTCTCACCAGACCCGAGGTCGGGTAATCGGTCTGCTGCGAGATCGTTACCGTACGGTCCTTGGCGAGCGAAATTCCCTTCTTCGATTGTGTGAAGAGATTCACCCCAATGCCGCCGTCTTGCGTGCGGTAGTAGACCATCTGCGGCAATTCCGCGACGATGCGACGGTAGTTGCCGGGACAGCAGAACCCGTCACGATCAAAGTAATGTCGCTGCCCGGTCATCGGCGTGAAATAGCGTAAGCGACGGCCTGCCGGCTCTTGGGCCGCGAACAGCGCGTTGTAGATCGTGCGTTCGACGAGGTCGCCGTAGCGCAGATCGCCCTGAAGCCGTGCGAGGCTATCGAGCAATCGGATCCAGTAGGCCGTCACGCAAGATTCGCATACGTTCCCGCTACCGTCTTGCTGTCGCCCAAAGTGCTCATCGCGTGAGCCGGAACCCATGATGAGCAGTTCGTCTTTGCCTTCCTCGGTGCTCAGAAATTCGTTCAGCATGCGTCGCGACATCTTCAGTAGTCGTTCATTGGGCTCCAGCCGGTAGAGCATCGTTTGGGTATAGCACCGGGCGAGATTGACGTAAATGTGCGACGTATTACGCTCGCTATAGTCTTGCTCCCAATCACAAAGCGCGGCGCATGCCACTTCGCCACTGGTGTATCCGTGTCGCGTCTCCGTCGCAAATCGCAGGTAACGTTGGTCGCCGGTGCATCGATAGAGCGTCAACATCGATTCCGGGAGCCCCGCCGTACAAACGCCTTCGGGACGAGGGTTTTCCGGGAACGTTTCCAGCACGTAGTCGGCCAGCTTACGGGCATGTTCCAGCGACGTCTTATCGCCGCAATAGCGATAGTGATCCGTCAATCCCAGGATCAGGTATTCGTGTTCGTGGAGCGTCCAGTTGCGATAGTTCTGTTTGCCGTCGGGTTCCCGCTTCATAAAGCCGAGGTAGCCGTCGGGGTCGCGCGTCTTGAGCACATCGTCGATCGTCTGCTTGGTCCGCTGGGCGACTTTCGAATCGCCCGTATAGACGGAAAACATACTGCCCGCGTCGATGACCTTACCGACGCCGATGTAGGCCCGAGTCTTCGTACCGTCGCAGGGGCGTTCGCGAAAGGCGTTGACGAAATCCTTGTCGAGATCAAGTGCCATGTAGTTCTTGTAGATCAGATCGTTGATGCGCCGCCCGATCTCACCGGAGAGTTCCGACTGCTTCAGCCGTACCGGCTGCAAAGCATCAGCAACCTTCGGCTCAACTGCATTCGCCTGACCGGATGACGCAGCGATCAACATGAGAAAGCCGGACATTCTGATAAGTGCGGTTTTCATGGCGGGTCCTCCGACGGTTCTTGTGTACTCCAGATTCGGTGTTCTCTCGGCGGCTCTATTCTCCGACGCCGCTCGGTGTCTACAAATCGCTTCGCTCACCACTTCTCGTAGCAGCCATGCGCGCATCACGGCTCTTTCCAGGATTCAGCGATTTCCTCCAGCGTACGCCCCATGAGTTCTCGCCACAACTACCCGCAGCAGCAAATCTTCCGGGGGCCTCCTCGGATGTGAATTCCGAAAGTCCATTTCAACGCACAGAACACCGAGATCCCTTGAGAAACGTCTCGCACGGGACGCCACCGGAGACACTTCCTCCCGTCCGTCGGGGGGGTCTCCGAGACGTGGCGACATCCTGCGCGCGTCGGTCCGACACACCAATGGCACCTAGTTCATAACCATTCGCCCAACCCGTCAACCCATCGTTCGTAGTGACCGCATTCATGCGGTCTTTCCCACGAACTACGGGCACAGCCCCGATGAATCGGGGCACTACGAACGGGTTCGACGAATGCTTACCGTAGTTCGTAAACCTTCGTCCAACCCGTCTGCGATGGCTCGTAGTGACCGCATTCATGCGGTTTTCTCGGGGATTCGGCTGAGCGGACCCGATGAATCGGGTCACTACGAACGGGGCGGACGAAGGTTTACCGTAGTTCTTCCGCAAGTCCCTACCTCAGAATGACATATGCAGAAAGGCCTTTCTCGCGTAGATGGTCCTTGGCAACTGTCTCATCACCGGCAAAGAGGCCACAAGGATGCGGTATTCTAACCAAGGACGCCTTCAGCAACAGCTCAGGTTCCTCAGACGTCAGTTTCTTCGGGACGGGGACGGGGGCCTTGTCAAAGGGAACGATCTCCATATGGTCAATGCCACGGATCCAGTAGCGACGCTCCCGCACCCATCGAGGCTGCGCGCGGTAGTTGCGCTCCATCCGGCCCATCGTCTCCGGGTAATCGATCGGTTTCTCGGCATAGAGTCCCCAATCTCGCTCGGCCGGCTGGAATGGATAGTGGACGGCTCTGTACGAAAGATACAGAAAAAACGGCCGCTCGCTGTCGCGGCCCGATTGCAGCCATTCGATCGCCAACCTCGTCAGCACGTCTGCGTTGTACCCGGCGGACTGCTGCATCTTGCCGTTGATGTTCAGTCTCGGATCAGAATAGACGTCTTGTCCCTTGAAGCTTGCCCAATAGTCGAAGCCCGGGTGGGGCGAATCGTCCTCGTGCCCCATGTGCCATTTGCCGATGAAGACCGTCTGGCATCCGGCTTTCTGGAGAATCTGAGGAAAGAACGTCGTGCCGCGCGGAACCGCATGTTGGTTATCGACCACTCGATGATGGTGGCGTAGCTGCGCAGCGCATCGATGCTCCAGCCATGATCCATCTCCCTACAACCCCATTTCTCAATCGGCGGGATGGGAAACAGATCGCTTGGTACGTGCTCGGCCGCCATGATCCTTCGCATCCGCGCCACAACGTCGGGATGATCGGCCGCTACGTCCTGCGACTCGCCGACGTCGCCCGTGAGGCGGAGACGTGATCCGTAACGGTCGAAGGCTCTATGGTTCCGGGCCAGCGCGCGATCATCGGCACGCGAATTCCACCCTCATACAGAGTCCCCTTCAAGCCTCGCAACGGACCGACGCTCTCGAAGAACTCGTAATCCGCCTCCTTCTCCAGATGCGTCGTGCCGTTGTCCGACGAGAACATCACCAGCGTGTTGCCGTCGAGCCCCAGCTTCGTGAGTAGCGCCATGATGCGGCCGATGTCCTTGTCCAGACGGCTGATCATGGCGGCGTACGCGGCCCGGGGCCTCCGGTGCGGCGTGTAACTGGCACGGACGAACCGGCCGCCCCATGCCATGGCAAGCGGCTAA
>Ga0154613_1160_pt6 | contig 8822 bp, 5 predicted proteins | sample Rifle2008BG13ft_FD_116042 | JGI IMG/M metagenome (GOLD analysis project Ga0154613, IMG submission 116042) | Planctomycetes bacterium RBG_13_63_9
GCCTGGGCCTGCTGAAACATGTCGCGAACTCGGGCGGCGCCGACGCCGACGAACATCTCCACGAAGTCCGAGCCGGAAATGCTGAAGAAAGGCACGCCCGCCTCGCCGGCGATCGCCTTGGCCAACAGCGTCTTTCCCGTCCCCGGCGGTCCGACCAACAGCACGCCCTTGGGAATTCGCCCGCCGAGGACCCGGTACTTCTCCGGCGTCTTGAGAAAATCGACCACCTCACGGAGCTCGTCGACCGCCTCGTCGATTCCCGCCACGTCGTCGAAGTCCACGCCGATGTCTTCCTGCGCATACAGTTTTCCCCGGCTGCGGCCGAACGCCATGGCGGAGCCGGCGCCCCCGAGGCGGCGCATCATGATGAAGAGGATCACAAACAGCAGTGCCATGAAGACGAACATCGACGAGTAGTGGCTCCAGAAGCTCGGAGCCTTCTCCCCGCGAACCACGAAGCCTTTCTCCTTGGCCAACTCGAACAGGGCGTTGCGATCGTCCGACAATCCCATGCGCGGCGTGCGGAAAGCGACATTCGGCTTGCTCTCCTTCTGCTCCGGCGCGACCACCTGCATCGTCACCGTGCCCGTGATCTCGTGAGGTCCAAACTTCAGCTCGCCCAAGTCACTGTAGCGGATCGTCTGCGGCTTGTCCTTCGGCCCGACAACAGCGATCGAAGGACGCGACTTCTCCTCCGCATCCTCCTCGGGAACACCCTTCTCGATCAGTCTGACCAGCTCGCTGATTGGGATCTCGACCGGGCTGTCGGTCCGCATCAGACTGACCAGGAAGAGGGTGCCCACGCCCAAGGCCAGCAGATACCAGACAAGATTCCCACCCATTGGCGGGGTCTTGCGTTCGCGCGGTGGACGATCCGGCTCGGGCGACTGTTTCTTTTCCATGCTCCGGTTCCTCTCTCCCTATTATTCCTCACTTTGCCGCACAAGGGAAACAGGTGCCGGACCGCTCAGCCGCAGTGCAGCCCAACCGCGGTGCAACCCAACCACAGCGCAGCCTGAAGGGCCAAGATTCGAGCCCTTTGGGCTCTCGGCTTCTACACGTGCCACGGTTCACGCTTGGACCGCGCACGCATCCGGTTGGCTTCCACATCGCCGCGAAACTCTTCTCGGACCGGATCCCATTTCAGAGGACGTTTCAAAGCGTAGGCAATGTTCGCCAGATGGCAGACCGTCACCGTGCGGCAACCGATTTCCACGTCCGCCGCAGGTCGACGGCGTGTACGTACGCAGTCGAGGAAGTCCTCGTAGTGTCCCTTGTTTGCGTGGATGTCTTCCCACCGGGCAACGGCGCCGCGCACTTCGTTCTCAAGCGACTCGGGCTGCATCTTGGTTGCGCCGTCGACGCCGTGAACCGCGATCCGCCCTTGGCTGCCAAGGAAGGTCACGCCTCCAAAACCTTCGTAGTCGCTGTGGTACATGCGAACGCCATTGGCATACTTGAACGTCAATCGCTCCGTCTCGTTGCCCGGTGGGATAATCTCGACCGGGCCGGTGTGATCCATGCCCAAGCCCCATTGTCCGATGTCGAAATGGTGAGCGCCCCAATCGGTCACTCCCCCTCCAGAGTAGTCGACGAAACTCCGAAACGCCTTCGGGTGGATTCCGTCGCTGTAGGGGCGGCTCGGTGCCGGCCCCAACCACATGTCCCAATCCAGATAGTCGGGAACGGGGGCCGGTGGCAGTGGGCATGGAACCGACGGCCCACCGCACCCCGCATAGACTTCGCTTATCCGACCGATCCTGCCGTCGCGCGCCAGCTCGCACGCTGCACGTACTCTGGGATTTGACCGACTCTGACTGCCGGTTTGCACCACGCGGGCATGGCGGCGCGCGGCCGTCACCATCGAGCGCGCCTCTTCGATCGTCAGCGACAAGGGCTTCTCGCAGTACACGTCCTTCCCGGCCGTGCACGCCATGATGGTCTGAACCGCGTGCCAATGGTCGGGCGTGGCGATGACGACCGCATCGATATCGCTGCGGTCGATCATGTTGCGGAAATCGTTGTATGCCGCGCAGTCTTCCCGGCCATATCGCTTGTCGACAAACTGTCTCGCGCGCTGGCAAAACCGACGATCCACGTCGCAGACCGCTCGTACCTGGACCTCCTTGAAGGCGATGAACGACTGCAGCAGAGAGCCGAAACAGCCCTCGAATCCCTTCCAGCCCAGCCCGATGAAACCAAACGTAATCCTCTCGCTCGGCGCCGGCTGCCCCAGACCGAGTGCCGATCCGGGCACAGCCAGTGGAATACCTACGGTCGCAGCGGTCGCCGCACAACGCCGAACAAAGCCTCGACGATCAAGTCGTGTCATGGTCCAACTCCCCACGAAATGGCCATGCATCGTTCCGGGAAACGGGATCAGGCCCTTCAACATAGTGAAGATCCATCCGCGTGTCAAGCATCGCCAAATCAACGTAATCGCCTTGCCGTCGGCGGAACCCGCTCCTAGAATAGGCTCCCGTTGCAGTTCTCGCTCGCCCGCCGGGCCGTCCGACACAGTCCTCGAGGCGACACAGTCCTCAAGGCGACATAGTCCTCGAGGCAACACGGCACGACTCTTCCTGTCCCGTCCCTTTCCGAATGACCGACCGCGTGACCAATGTCGTCGTACTGGGTTCCACCGGGAGCATCGGCCGCAGCACGCTGGAGGTGATTGCCGCGTCTGGAGGCGGGCTGCGAGCCGTGGCCTTGTCGGCCCACACCAGCACCGAGCTGCTGGCCGAGCAGGCCCAAGCGGTCCGCCCACGCCGCATCGTGGTGACCGACCCGGCGGCGGCCCAACGCCACGATTGGTCCGCCCTACTCGATGAGGTCGAACTGCTGGTCGGTCCGGAGGCCCTCGCCCGCGCGGTCACCGATGGCGAAGTCGACGTGGTCGTCTCGGCCATCGTCGGCAGCGCCGGTCTGCGGGGAACCTGGGCAGCGCTGGAGGCCGGAAAGACCGTTGCCTTGGCCAACAAGGAAAGCCTGGTGGTCGGCGGCCCCCTGGTCACGCGGCTGGCCGCAGAGAGACAGGCTCGCCTGTTGCCCGTCGACAGCGAGCATTCGGCCGTCTTTCAAGCGTTGCAGGCGGGACGACGCGAGGAGGTTCGCCGCGTGGTGCTGACGGCCAGCGGTGGGCCGTTTCGTGACTACTCGCTGGAGCAGTTGGCCCGGGTGTCGGTGGCCGACGCACTGGCCCACCCCACGTGGAACATGGGACCGAAGATCACGGTCGACTCGGCCACCCTGATGAACAAGGCGCTGGAAATCATCGAGGCCCGATGGCTCTTCGACCTGGCCCCCGAGCAGATCGCCGTGGTAATTCACCCGCAATCGATCGTCCATTCCATGGTAGAGTTCATCGACGGGTCGGTGGTCGCGCAACTGAGCCCACCCGACATGAAGCTGCCCATCCAATACGCGTTGACCTGGCCACGACGGCGTGCGGGAATTGCCGAAAAACTGGATTGGAGCCGGTCGATGCAACTACAGTTCGAGCCGCCCGACCTCGAGCGGTTCGGAGCATTGAAGCTGGGGCTGGAGGTAGCCCGAACAGGGGGAACCGCCGGGGCCGTTCTCAACGGGGCCAACGAGGCCGCCGTGGCCGCCTTCCTCGACGGCCGACTCGGCTTCCACGAAATCGTCCCCGCCTGTAAAAGTGTTCTCGAAAACCACAACTTCGATCCCAATCCCACCTTGGACCAAGTGCTCGGTCTCGACGGTTGGGCTCGTCAGGAGGTGCTGCGTTGGGTCCGTGCTTGATTGCCACTGCTTGGTATCTGGACATCGATACGTGGATCGCCATCGTCAAGGTTGCCGTCGCCCTGGGCATGGTGATCTTCGTCCACGAATTGGGACACTTCGCCGTGGCGAAACTCTGCGGCGTGAAATGCGAGAAGTTCTATCTGGGGTTCGACATTGCCGGGTGGAAGCTCTGCAAGTTCACCTGGGGTGAAACCGAGTATGGCATCGGTGTCCTGCCACTGGGCGGCTACGTCAAGATGCTCGGCCAGGAGGATAACCCCGCACGATTGAAGGCAGAAATCCAGCGGGCCAAACAGCAGCAAACCGTCGAGCAAACCAGCCCGCAGACCGGCCAGCCGACTGCCCCCGCCGAGCATGGCGAGGACGCGCCGCCGCAGAAGCCCACGCAAGGCGAAGCCGAACATCCGGACATCGGTGAAATCGACCTCGAGGCCGCCCAGCAGGCACTCTACAACCCGCGAAGTTACCTGGCCAAAAGCGTACCCAAGCGGATGGCCATCATTTCGGCGGGTGTGATCATGAACCTGGCTTTCGCCTTTGCGATGGCCGTGGTCGCCTTTGGAATGGGGGTCCAACGAAAAAAATGTGTCGTCGGCCAGACCGTGGCTGGTGACGGTGCGTGGCGGGAGAACATCCGGGTCGGCGACGAGATTGTCGAGATCGGCGGGCGGAGAATTGAGAAGTTTCTCGACCTCCAGGAGGAAGTCTCCCTGGGTGACGATATCGAAAAAGGCATCCCCGTCGCGGTCCGCCGGCCGGGCGAGAAAGACCTCCTCACCTTCAGCGTGATGCGCGACAGTAGCGGACTCGCTCCCAAAATCGGAATCACCAGCTCCCTGAGCACGACCTTGCAGAAGAAAGGGCTGGCGGTGCGGCCCGGCTCGGCCGCGGCGAAGGCCACGCCGGAATTCGCGCCCGCCGACCAGATCGTCCAGATCGACAACACGCCCATTCAGAGCTACGCGAATCTGTGCGCCTATCTGGCCGTGCACCCGGACGATCCGCTGGTGGTCACCGTGAAGCGAGAAGCGACCGCCGCGGATGCCGAATCGCTGGGCTTACCCGCAAAGGACGACCGGCTCGTCCACATCGACGTGCCCCCGTGCCCGATGCGCCGGCTCGGTCTGGTGATGGAGATGGGCAAGATCGCCGCCGTCCAGAAGGATTCCCCGGCGGCCAACGCCGGGATTGGTCCCGGCAACCTGATCACGGCCGTTGACGGCAAGCCGCCGGGCGACCCGATGACCTTGCCCGACCGGCTCCGTCGCCACGCCGGAGAAACCATCACCCTGACCATCCAGCGGGGTGAAGCAAGGACGGAATCGACCGACGAGGTCCGGGTGACGCTACGCTCGGCCGATTGGTGGGAGATGCCGCCGGGCCTGCTTGCCCTGGTGTCGGACAAGCCGCTGGTGTCCGTGCCCTCGCTCGGAATCGCCTACCAGGTGCTCAACCGGGTCCAGTCCGTGATCGAAGGCAGCCCGGCCGTCAAGGCCGGCCTGCGTCCCGGCGACGAGATCGTCTCTGCAGAAACGATTCCCCCCGAGCAACAGACCCCCGAGGAAGCAGAACTCGAACAAGGAAAGCTGAGACTGACGTTCGACGACGATAACCTCAGTTGGCCCGCCTTGATCTATGTGCTGCAAGAACGGCTGCCGGGCACACACGTGGAGTTGCAATGGGTCAGGCAGGGTGAAGAAATGACCGAGACGTTGCAGCCGGCCGACGACGATGACTGGCACAACGCGGACCGCGGACTGCTGCTCGAGCCGCTGACCTTCGTGGAAAAGGCCGACTCGTTCGACGAGGCACTTCGTCTTGGTGCCGACGAAACGCTCAACGCAACGTTGCTGGTCTATCGCTTCCTGCGCAAACTCAGCAGCGCGCAGATCTCCCCCAAGGCCATGGGCGGCCCGATTACCATCTTCGCCGTCGCCAAGCAGCACGCCGAACAGGGCACGCCCGACTTGTTGATCTTCCTGACCTTGTTGAGTGCCAACCTGGCGGTGATCAATTTTCTGCCTATCCCACTGTTGGACGGCGGACACATGGTACTGCTGGCCTGGGAAGGCATCCGCGGAAAGCCCGCCGACGAACGCGTCCAGTTGGTGCTCACCTATATGGGCCTGGTGGTGATCCTCAGCCTGATGATCTGGGTCATCGGCCTGGACATCTTTCGGCTATTGGGGGGATTCTGACGGGCCGCCTCCCCCCGCATCTACAGGGCAACTGAATGCTCCGAGGGCACCGCCTCTAGGTGCAAATCGCGCTTCGCGCGCGGGAATGTACTGAGTTGCGGACGATTCGTGAGATCGACCGAGCCGCGACCGTAAGGGAGCGGTATGGCAGGCGAGTCTCGGTGGCCCTGTGCCGCTTCCTTACGGGCGCGGTTCGGTATTAGGCGCGGGTGGGTGGGACATGCCAAACACGTGGACTCAACGGCGGCGCAAAACACGATTTGCACCCACTGCCTCTTCGGGCAACTGAATGCTCTTGTCCGGCCGCGCACCTTGCGGTAGACTGCGGCCATGCGGTTTGCCGTACCCTCTCTCGGGGGATTCTAGGGACGGCCGTTTGCGGAAAGGAATCCGAGTCATGCAAGCCACCCTCGCAGAGCTTGCCACCCTGATCGACGGCGCGTTGATCGGCGACGGAGACCTGATGATCAGTGGAGCCGCCTCGCTGCGCGACGCCGGGCCCGGCGAGATCACGCTGGTCGATGGATCGGAGAAGAGCCGCGAGCTGGCCGCTTGCCTGGCCGCAGCGGTCATCGCTCCCAAAACATTCGTGCCCGAAGACCGGCCGGCCATCCAGGTCGACGACGTGCATCGGGCCTTCGCGGCGATCATCATTTTCTTTCATCCGCCGCGGCAGACGAACCGCCTCGGTATCAGCCCGCTGGCCGTGATCAGCCCCACCGCCGAGCTGGGCGACGACGTCGACGTGCACCCTTTCGCCACGATCGGCGACGAGGTGACCATTGGCGCCGGCTCGACAATCCATGCAGGCGCGCACATCATGGCCGGATCCAGAATCGGCCGGGACGTCACGATCTTTCCCAATGCCGTGCTCTACGAAGGCACCGTCGTCGGCCCGCGGTGCGTCATCCATGCAGGCGCCGTCCTCGGGGCCTATGGATTCGGCTACAGTTTCGTCGACAATCGCCATCAACTCTCGGCCCAGTTGGGTAACGTTGTGTTGGGAGCCGAGGTGGAGATCGGTGCCGGCACGACGATCGACCGCGGCACCTACGGTCCCACGGTCGTCGGCGAAGGGACGAAGATCGACGACCTGGTCATGGTCGCCCACAACTGCCGCATCGGACGCCACAACATGCTCTGTTCGCAGGTGGGGATCGCCGGCAGCACCACCACCGGCGACTATGTGGTGATGGCCGGCCAGGTGGGCGTACGCGACCACGTGAACATCGGCAACGGCGCGGTCCTCGGCGCGATGGCCGGAGTCTCCAACGACGTGCCCGATGGAAGCCGCATGATCGGCATTCCCGCCACACCCGAACGCGAACAGAAACTCAAGCAGGCGGCCCTCAGCAGGTTGCCGGAACTGCGGCGACAGGTCAAGAAGCTCCAACGTACCGTGGACGCCCTGGTGCAGGAATCGGCCACCGGGCAGGATGCCCCAGCGCAAACGGACGACCCGGAAGACGCCCGATCGGCTGCGTAGCCGCAACCGCGGGAAAAATGAGACGGTCCCCCTCCCAAACCGCAAAACGATTCGTCGGCCGCCCCATAGCACCGGGAGAGCAGCACGTGGGGGGAGAAACACGCAAAAGCACACGGGTAGGATTGATCGCCGGATGGGGCGATTACCCGATGGTCATTGCCGGCGCCCTGCGAAGACAAGGCTACCAGGTCTACTGCCTGGGCGTGACGGGCCATGCCGACCCACGGCTTGCCGAACTCTGCGAGGAGTTTCGCTACAGCGGTCTGGCCCGATTCGGCGGCGCCATCCGCTATTTCAAGCGTCGCGGCGTCACCGTGGCCACCATGGCGGGCAAAATCCACAAGGTCGAGTTGTTTCGACCCTGGCGCTGGCTCAGACACCTGCCGGACCTGCGCACGATTCGCATGTTCATCCCCCATTTCCTCACGCATCGCGAGGATTGCGCCGACGATACGCTGCTTGGTGCAATCGTCGACGAGTTTGCCTCCGAGGGGATCCGTTTTGGGCCGGCCACCGACTATGCCCCGGAGCTACTGGCCAAACCCGGACAACTCACCCGCCGCGGCCCTTCGCCAAAACAACAGAGAGACGTCGAGTTCGGCTGGAGAATCGCTAAGGAGTTGGGCCGGCTGGACATTGGCCAGAGCGTGGCCGTCAAGGACCAGGCCGTCCTGGCGCTGGAGGCTATCGAGGGCACCGACGCGTGCATCCGCCGTGCCGGGGAACTCTGCCGGGCCGGCGATTTCACCGTGGTCAAGGTGGCCAAGCCGCTGCAAGACATGCGATTCGACGTGCCCACGGTCGGCCGCCGCACGCTCGAGACCATGCTCGAGGCCCGCGGCCGCGTGCTGGCCATCGAGGCGAACCGGACGATCCTCCTCGATCAGCCGGACCTGATCGATTTTGCGAACCGAAACAAGCTGACCGTCGTAGCACTCGACATGGAACGTCACGACCCGCCCGGCCGTGCACGCGGTCACGCGGATCGGCCGAACCAACGAGAGAACACTCCGGAGGCCCCGAGCCCATCGAGGGAAAGGTAGAAGAGTTTCTGGGCGTCCAGCCGCACAAGGACGTCCAACCCGCAACTTTTTCACTCCCCACCTCAATTCCCACTATCCCGCCAAAAAGTCTCGGATAGGCCGGGGCCTCCGGATCTCTCTTGAACCTCTGCAAGCATGCCGCCTACCTATCAAGGTCGACGCACGCACTAGCCCAGACTTCTAGTCCGGACGAGCTGCCATGGGCGGCTCCTCCGTCCTTGCCGCATAAGCGGCGGAACAAGCTGCCCCCTACCCCTCAATTCGGACGTGACGGAGCGGTAGAGTCTCACCGATCAGGAAGACGCAGCGCTCTGCGCAGACTAGGCA
>Ga0154613_1289_pt9 | contig 8787 bp, 8 predicted proteins | sample Rifle2008BG13ft_FD_116042 | JGI IMG/M metagenome (GOLD analysis project Ga0154613, IMG submission 116042) | Planctomycetes bacterium RBG_13_63_9
CTGGAGTGCTTCCGCCGCGCCCTACGCCTCAATCCCGATTTGGAGGGCGTTCGCGTCCAGGTCGTTCGCTTGGCGCGAATGGTCGAAGACAAGTAGCATGGACTGCCGTCACGGAATGCTCGCAGCAGTTGCCATCCTGCTCCTCGTCATCTCCGCATCCACCATCGCTGCCGAGACTGCTTCCGTCGATCAGCTCGACGTCTGCCTCTCCGGCCAGCACGGCTATCACACCTATCGGATCCCGTCTCTGATCGTCACCAACAAGGCGACCGTGCTGGCCTTCTGCGAGGGTCGCCGCAACGGCCGCGGCGATTCCGGCGATATCGATCTGCTGCTAAGGCGGAGTACCGACGGCGGCCTGACCTTCTCTCGGCAGGAAATCGTCTGGGACGACGGGCCGAACACCTGCGGCAACCCCTGCCCGGTCCTCGACGCCGAAACCGGCACCGTCTGGCTGCTTCTGACCCACAATCTCGGCACGGACCGCGAACCCGACATCATCGCCCAGAAGAGCAAGGGCACCCGAACCGTTTGGGTCTCCCATAGCACCGACGACGGGCTCTCCTGGTCCAAGCCGCTGGAAATCACCGAGCAGACCAAGATGCCCGATTGGACTTGGTACGCCACCGGCCCCGGGGCCGGCATCCAGCTCGGCAGCGGACGGCTGGTGGTTCCCTGCGACCACATGGAGGCCGGTACCCGCGCGTTTGGTGCGCACGTGATCTACAGCGACGACCACGGCCAGACGTGGAAACTCGGCGGCACCACCACGTCAAAGGCCACCGCCAAATCAAAGGTCAATGAGTGTGAAGTGATCGAGCGAGCCGACGGGTCGCTGCTGCTGAACATGCGCAACTACGACCGCCGGCACAAGTGCCGGGCAGTCGCGACCAGTCCGGACGGCGGCCTGACCTTCTCGGAAGTCTCTTACGACGAGACGCTCGTCGAGCCGATTTGCCAGGCCAGCATCCGCCGATACCCGTCGCCCACCGACCCCGGCAAGAATCGTGTCCTCTTCTCGAATCCTGCCGACAAAGTCGATCGCAGGCGAATAACGGTCCGGCTCAGCGACGACGACGCCAAGCGGTGGTCGGTGAGCAAGGTCCTCTGGCCGGGCCCGGCGGCCTATTCCTGCCTGGCCGTGCTGCCCGACGGCACGATCCTTTGCCTCTACGAGCGCGGCACCCAACATCCCAGCGAAAAGATCACGCTCGCCCGGTTCACGCTCGAATGGCTCTCCGACGGCAAGGATCGGTAGTGGGAAGGGAAAAGAAGGGGACAGGTCCGATCTGTGCCCCTCCGCCCAAGACTTGGGACGACTGAAGTTGGACCTGGCCCCTTATCCCCATGGCGGGCGCCATGGGCAGAGTGCCCACCCTCGGCCTGCTCACCTGTGTCTGGCGAAAACACCGGTTCGACTCGACGTTGCACACGGCGCCGACGTCTTCGTCAGAATGATCTGGCCAATTCCTCCGCCTCCGCGATGGCCTGCTGGACGCGCTGGGCGGCCCGATCTGGCCCAGCGGCAAGCGTGGGTTCGACGACAATCGAACGAATGTCCGTCAGACCCATAAAACCGAGAATCGTCTCGATGTAAGGCTTCTGCATGTCGAGACGAATCGCCTCCGTTGCGGCGTACTCCCCACCCCGCGCATAAATGGCAACAACCGGCCTGCCGGTCACCAGTCCCGAGTAACCTCTCTCGGGATCGAAGGAGAACGTGTATCCAGGCTGAACAAGGACGTCGAAATAGTGCTTCAACGGATACGGGATTCCAAAGTTCCACATCGGCAGAGACAGCACGTACTTGTCGGCTGCCTTGAAGTCCTCGATCACGGCCTCAACCTGCACCCACGCCTCGCCCTCGGCTCTGCTGTTCTCCTTGCCGTGAAGGATGTTGTACTTCGCCTGGAGTGCGGGACCGTCGAACGCGGGGAGTTTCATCGTGAATACGTCGAGACGGGTGATCTCGTCGCTCGGAGCCCGCTTCACGTACTCCTCCAGAAACGCTCGGGCAACTTGCAGCGATTTCGAATGCTCTCCGCGCGGCGAGGCAGCAATATGTAAAACCCTTTCCATGCGACCGATCTCCCTACCAAGCACCGTCCTGGACAACACCCTTCCGCCCGCGCGGACAATACTGTTCGACACGCGGCGACAATCGCCTGCCTCGCCTCTCGCGCAACGAAGACGCCGCCGGCACGGCTCACGAGCTGGACGCGCCGGCTAACTGGCCTGCCTACTTGGATAGACCAGGTAGGAATACTCGCTCTGAGGTTCTGCCGGCGTTGCAGTAAACGTCTTTGGCTCTTCCTCGATCATGTATCCATCTTCAATCAACTCACCAAGAAGCTGTTCGAAGCTCTTTAGCCAAGTGTAACAACCGGCCTGGTTGTCCTCGACTCCCCAGCCGACTTCTTCCCGGTCATGGCCCGTCAGAGCCTTAAAAACGGCCCGTTCGAGCTCTTCTGACGTCGCACGGCCCAAACGCCGGATCTGCTTCACCATTTCCGACTTGACAAGAGTCGACGCGCTATTGACGATAACTCCCTCGTTGAGCATCGTTCGCTCCTCCTCCTGTTGAGACTCCCGTTGAGATTCTTGCCGAGATACATTATTCGTCGCTCGTGGTGCAAAGTCCAATCCGGCTCACATGGTCGTGAAGCTCCCTTCACGTGCAGCAAACGACCCGAAATGCGATCGGACCTCACCGGGCGCGGAACGTCTCCCAGCCAGGTTTTGGACCGTTGGCGCGCACGCGCCCGCAGCACGGAAACCTCGGGCTGGACACTTGGGCGCTCAACCGGCCTGTCGGGATCATCGGCACCGACCGGAACCGGATGCCGGTCGTGTCCCGAACCAGGTCGAGGTCGGCCGGATCCGCCTCGTGGCACTATACTCCTGCTTCCGCTATCCTGTACAATGGAACGATCTTCGGAAGCTGCTTCCAGGCGGCCGGCGGTAACCTGCCGGAGATGGAAACGCGAAGAAACGGAGCGTCCAGAATGAGTCCGTTCAAAGTGCCGATCCAAAACCCGAAGCCTGACGTCCAGAGGTTTCTCGACGCCATGACCGGAAAAGTGGTTCCCGACAAACCACCCATGGTCGAATACCTCGTCGACAACGCGCTGATGAAACCGATCTTGCAGGACATGATCGGGCGGAAGTGGATCGACACTTCCGAGAAGACCGAGTACATGGGCGGGCAGATGGACCTCTCCAAGGAGAACCTCGCAGTCATGGACGCGTGGCTCGATAACCAGATCGCGTTCTGGTATCACATGGGCTACGACTTCATCCGGTGCGAAGTCTCCCTGCCGCTGCCGGCCGTGGCGCTGATTACCCAGGACACCGCCAAGGGCAATAAAGACCACAGCCGGGTCTGGCAGGGGCTGCACGACGGTCCCATTCAAACCTGGGACGATTTCGAGAAATACCCCTGGCCCGAGTGTACCGACGACAACTTCTACATCCATCGATACATCTGCGAGCATCTGCCTGAGGGACTCGGGTTCATTACCTGCCATGCCGGCGGAGTGTATGAGCATGTGTCGAGACTGATCGGTTACGAAAACCTGTGCCTGATGCTCTACGACAACCCCGAACTCGTCAAGGCAGTCGCCGACAGGCTCGGAGAACTCATCCGCAACTACAACGAGTATCTCCTCCAACTCGACGGTCTGGTGGCGATCTTCCAGGGCGAAGACTTCGGCTTCAACACGCAGACGCTCATCCCGCCGAAAGCCATCCGCGAGATCTTCCTCCCGTGGCACAAGACCTACGCCCAAATGACCCACGAGCGTGGCAGACTGTATTTCCTCCACAGTTGTGGCGAGGTTTCCGCCATCATGGAAGACCTGATCGAAGACGTTCGGATCGACGGCAAACACTCCTTCCAGGACAATGTCCTGCCGGTGGCGGAGGCCAAGCGACTCTATGGAGATCGCGTCGCCCTGCTCGGGGGCGTGGACGTCGGAAAGCTCGCCAGCTATCCGCCCGACGAACTCCGAAACTACGTCCGAGGGATCGTCGACGCGTGCGCTCCCGGCGGACGATTCGCCGTCGGCGCCGGCAACTCGATCACAAGCTACATCCCCGTCGAAAACTACCTGACCATGCTGGACGAATGCTTGTAAGGAGGGGTGCGTATATACTTCTGTGGGTGGTATCCTCAAGGGGAGGAATTCGTGGTTGCTAGAAAAGCAGAATGCCCCTCTTTCCTTTTCTTGCTCCCCCGGGGAACCTTATTATGGAGTCGTAGAGCACAAAGCCGGCTGGTTGAAGCTTGGCAGCAGTAATACTGGAGCAAAGGGACCATGCAGATTATCTGTCTTTCTCGAGGGACGCTCAGCGGCGGCAAGCAATTGGCGGAGCGGCTCGCGAACAAGCTTGGTTATGCATGCTTGAGTAGGGAAGACCTGATTGAAGCTGCGATTCATGAAGGGATCCAGGTGGGAAAGCTCGAGACGGCCATGCTGAAGCCCGGGCTCTTCAACGATCGCCTGGCGCTGGAACGCGAACACTATGTCGCCTTCACGACTTCCTATCTCTGCGATCGGGCCAAGAAGGAATCGTTGGTCTATCACGGCCGAACGGGCCATCTGCTTCTGCCAGGGGTGAGTCACGTTCTTCGGGTTCGCGCGGTGGCCGACTCGGATTATCGAGTGAAGGCGGCAATGCAACAGTTGGGCGTGGATCGAGCCAAGGCTCAGCGCTACGTTGAGGATGTGGATGAAGACCGCCGGCGGTGGGCGCATAACCTCTACGGCGTCTCCGTGGAGGACGTGACGCAATATGACTTGGTCGTTAACCTCGGACAACTCAGTATTGAGAATGCGGCGGCGGCGTTGACAGTCATCGCTCAACTCCCCGATTTCCAGATGACCCCAGCCTCCCGCAAGGTCATGGATAACCTCCAGTTGGCCGCAAACGTCCGGTTGTCCCTGTGCCGGGATGAACGCACTCGTCGAAGCAGTTTCAGAGTACGTGCCGATAACGAGATCGTTACGGTCACGTATCTCCCTCGAGAAGCTCAGGCAGCCAAGGCTATCCAGGACGTGGTCGCAAGTCTGCAGGGGATCAGGGAAGTCCGCGCCACCATGGCCTCCACGAATCTCCTCTGGATTCAGGAGGAATTCAAACCTCAATCCAATGTCTTTGGCCAGGTTGTAGAAATCGCCACGAAGTGGAACGCCGCGGTGGAACTGATCCGGCTGAACTCCGATGGAGGCGCGACGGTCGAGCCCGCCGAAGCAGAGTCATCTCCCGAAATGCCCCCGGCCGTCCGAGATGCTTCGGCGCCCGCGTACAATGGTGGCATCGAGGACGACGTCGATGAAACTGACATGGAGGATGACGGCGGCCTGAAGATCGCGCTGGACGAATTGGCCCGACTCGGCCGTTCGGGTGGAGGGCGGAGGGTATTCGGGGGCCAGGAACAGCTCTTGAACGTCATCGACCGCACGGCCTCCTATTCCCTCGTGGTGATAGGCGACGTGTTCCTCGACAAGGGACACGCGGCCCAAACCCGGCTCTCCCGCGAACTCCAAGGTCTTCTCTGCGATCATATCCGCGCCCCGGTGGTAACCACGGACGAGTTGAAGACCCAATACCTCTTCACCAAGCGCGACGCCCTTCGCTTGCTCGGCTTCCTCAGCCTGACCTTCGTGATATACTACTTCGTTTTCACCCACCAATACTCGATCTTGCGGTTTCTTACCGGCAACGACTGGAAAGATAGGATCGTTGCCGCTGGGGCAGTAGTCGTCTTGATACCAATCGTGGCTTATCTCTACGGCAACGTGGCCAAGGCCTTCTTGAAATTGATAAAGATGGAATAGCGGGACGTAAGCAATGAAGGTTTCCACATGAACTATCTCATTCCCAACTTCATCGAGCTCGATCTGGCGTCTGCCCTTCAGATCGTGCTACTAGGCTTCATCGGCGGCGTTCTAAGCGGCTTCATCGGAAGCGGGGGTGCCTTCTTCATGACGCCAGGCATGATGAACCTGGGTATCCCGGGAGTAGTGGCTGTGGGGAGCAATATTGCCCACAAGTTCGGCAAAGCTATGATGGGTTCCAGAAGACACGGCGAATTGGGTAATGTCGACAAAAAACTGGGCGCCTATCTGATTCTGGCCTCCTTTGTCGGCATCCGATTCGCCGTCTGGATAAACGGTCTGCTCTTCAAGAGCGGCGGAGGAGGCAGCCACGGCGAGGGCGGGGGCGACTCGGCTTCCAATCTCTACATTAGCGCCGTCTTTGTGTGTGTCCTTTCCCTCGTGGCCATCTCCATGCTCCGCGATGCCTTGAAATCTCGCGAGGAGAACGGCGGTGGGCCTTCCATGAAGATCGCCAACTACTTGGCCAGGATACACCTCCCTCCTTATGTGAGCTTTCCGGTCGCCGATGTCCGCGTCTCCCTGTGGATTCTCATGGCGGTCGGACTGGCCACCGGTTATCTTGCCGGCACCATCGGAGTGGGCGGATTCATCGGCGTCCCCGCCATGATCTATGTGTTCGGCGTCCCCACCGCTGTGGCCGCAGGCACCGAACTCTACCTGGCCATGTTCATGGGCGCCTTTGGCGCGATCAATTATGCTTATCAAGGTTACGTCGATATTCGCCTGACGTTGTTGCTCTACTTGGGATCTCTGGCGGGAGTCTATGTGGGCGTCTACGGCACCAAAGTGGTAAGAGAAGTGATGATCCGGATTGTGACCGGAAGCGTTATCCTTCTCTGCGTGGTCAGCCGCGGCATCGCCGTCCCTGTCTACTTGAGACAACTGCAATGGATCTCCTTCGACCAGAAGTGGGACAAGTATCTCAACCAGGGCAGCAAGGTCATGCTCTTCATTGCCGGCATCGCGGGCACCCTCCTGATTCTGCACAACGTGATTCGAGGCTACCGGCAAAGGCGAAGAATCCAGAGTCAGATTCTTCGGGTCCAGGAGGCGACGTAGGAATCCGGGAGCGCACATGAATTGGCTACGTAACATTTGGAGGGCTGCGGTTTCAAGAGACGAAAAGACCCTTCTTCATCTCCGACGCATCCAGTTTCAGCAGTTGTTGCGAAACTATGGCCGTATCCTCGACCTGATGGCAGACGCCGCGGAGAAGCAAGGAGGAGGTTTTGTTCTCGACTCCCAGTATGTCGTTTCTCTGGTGAGCGAACTTGTGAATCTCTCCAAGGCCGTGGTCTTCGACTTCATGGCCATCACCGGCAGGTTTGACGCTTCTCTTCTTCGGCACATGGAGGACATCGAGCTCGAAGGGCGACAAATCCTCGCAGAGCATGAGTCCCTCCAAGATCCACAATGTCGATCTGACCCAACCCAGCAACCCGCCTCGCTTCCGAAAACCGTGGACCCTGACGATCTCGCCCGGGCTCTCGGCAGCCACCCCGTGCTATACCGGGGCACAGGCCAGGTGGTCTGCCGTGGAGCGGCGGCCGGAACGGTATACAACCTGAGAACCGACCCTGACCCCGCAGAGTTCCCGACCGGGGGGGTCTGGGTCGATTCGGATCTCAGGCAGGTTGTGGAATTGAGCCGTGTCATCGAAAAGGTAACGGCCATTCTCGCCGATGCTGGCGCCCCACCCAGCTACGCCTGCCGTCTGGCCCGGAGCCATGGCATCCCGACGATCGTCGAGATGGCGGATGTCACTTCGCGCCTCGCCACAGGCGACCTGATTACCGTGGACGCGGAAGAAAACGTCGTCTATCGAGGTCCCTTTCCCGAGCTTGTCCAGTACTACAAGGAGCATTCGGCCTCAGACGGGGAGGACGAAGTGGAATACCGGCTGCTCCGGAAAGTCCGACGCCGGGTTTTCCCCCTGTCTCTGCTCGAGGTGCGCGACCGGTTCCCGGACGTTTCGGACATCAAGACGGTCCACGATCTTGTTTATCTCGCCCATGAGCTTGCCGGGGAACACCTGGCCAATCTGGCGAAGGACAGTAGCATTCTTGTCAAGAATCCAAGCCACGCAGACAAAACCCCTTTCCTCCTTTCTCTAGGAGCTGGGGCCAACACTTCCATCCAAGCCGATCGGTCATTGCCAGTTCTTTCGGACTTCGTGACCGGGTATTGGGAATTTGGGCAAGAGAATGATCTGAACCTCGCTAAGAAAGCGGGCCGAAGAATCGTTGTATTACCCGACAAAGAAACGGCCGTGATGGTCATGCCCTTGGCGAGAGGTTTCGACATCGTCGATGCGATGATGAGCGGCAATCAGTCCAATAACTACATCTATTGTCGCTTCGACTCCGGTTTCTGGAACCTGGATCAAAAATTCGCCCGGCGCAGCGCGGTCATCAACATCCTCACCCATCTCAACTTCGCCGCCGCGGAAACCAGTCGCGCGGTGACCGGCTGGGAGGCTCGCCTGAACGAATCCGCCACCGGCAAGAAACTGAGAATGTTGGGAAGAGTCTGCGGTTTCCTCGATCAAAGAGACCGTCTCGGATGGCAGCGTGGAAGAACCTCCACTCAGATTGATGATTTCATACGCAACCACATCGCATGAGGGGCAGATAGAATCATGCTTACCAAGGAGCGCACAGAATGGAAAAGAAACTCACGCTCATGATTCTCGACGATGAACCTATCGTTGGCAAACGCCTGAAACCGGCCATTGAGAAATATGGCGTCGAGGTGGAGGTATTCGAGGATTCCACTCAGGCCTTGGCCCGACTTAATGAGCGAGACTTTGACATCGTGGTCACCGACGTTCGAATGGAAGAGATTAACGGGATACAGGTCCTGGAACACGTCATGTCCAAATCGA